>JAABVA010004740.1_pt1 | contig 12504 bp, 11 predicted proteins | sample 5560331 | NCBI WGS metagenome assembly JAABVA01 (sample SAMN12812661, study PRJNA571458) | rock metagenome | isolation source: Antarctica rocks | place: Antarctica: Victoria Land, Mt New Zealand sud | collected 2016-01-07
TCCGCGAAACGACCAGCACCACCCGGAGAAGCCGGCAGACCGGCCGAACAAACGCGCCCGCAACCAGCAACATCAACCGAAGCGAACCAGCCCACCGTCAGACCCCGATCGGTGGATCCAGGCTAAATGACTCCGACAGCCGACGTGGCTCCGAATGCCTGCGTGGTTTCTTCGGTGACCATGCGGTATCGCATCGGCCTGGCGTTGGGATACACAAACTGCGCCACCCCGGCTGCGTTGGCACGGACACGCTGGAATGTCTGCCAACGAGTCGGGACAGTCTTCGTGGCCATAATTAATCGCTGAAAGTCGACGACCGTACTCGACACACCGATCCACCTATTGGCCGTCGTCCAGCGCGAAGTCGAGGCGCGCAAGGTAACCGAATCCATCGTACGGGAAAGGAAAATGGCCACGCGCCCGGTGAACTTGATGACCGTGGAGGCATTCGCGACCGACGTCGGGATCTGGTTGAGGTCGTAGTCATGGGCTATTGAACCGTCGCCAACAGAGCGTTAGGTCCCCGGCACGACCCGCGATGCGAAGATCGGCTCGGCGTCGACCGGGTTGCCGTCACCCCACTGGTACTCCACCAGATCTCCGTTATGGGTGAGCAAAGCACCCGCTGCAAAAATGTACGGATGGCACCCGGTATTGGTACTCAGGCCGATGGCTGGAGCCACTACCGGTTGCCCGATCGAGATCTTCGCCGGAAAAACCGGCTCGAAGATGCACGATGCTGGGACCGCAGCTGCGGGACCGGCAGGACCCGCCACTAGTTCGGCCGCAACCAGAGTGACGACGGCGATCAAGGCAGTTCGTATTCGCATGACAGCCCCCATGGATCGACCCAGACATCATCGTGGGCCAGCAAATGAACACAAACCGGTCGTCCAATTATGTGCGACTCTTTCGTGGGCGCATAGTCCTCGCCGGAGTGAGCCGCCGATCGCCACAGGTGACTGGCCACCCAAGAGGTCAGCTGGACCGCCGCGCGATGGCCGCGCCGGCACTAGAGTCCACTAGCACCAGGCCGAGCACGAGGGTGAAGCCGACGAAACGCCAGCCAGACAACTGGTTGTCGGCGAAGACGTCTGAGTCCACTTCGCGGCAGTGTGCAGGGCCGCCGGGTTCTCGAACGCCCAGCCGCCAACGCCGGTGAGCAGCAGCCCGAGCACCAGCGTCGCCCAGCAGGACCAGCCGTTTAGCGCGACCGCGCCCAGTAGCAGGACGCGCCGACGGCGGTCAGCACCACCTGGCCGAAGGCGGTGCCCCGGTTTCGATCTGCGTGGCGGTGGCGCCGACGCGCGCCTGAAGTCGATCCGTGCCCGTTGCCCCGAGATCGACGCCATCGTCAGGCATGTGGCCGGCTTTGTCCGGATGATCAAGGACCTTTCCGGCGACAAGGACACACTGACCGGGTGGATGGCCGCGGTCGATCATGACCTGCCGGCGTTGCGCTCGTTCACCCGCGGGCTCCGCCGTGACCTTGATGCCGTGACCGCCGGGCTGACCCTGCCATACAACTCCGGCGCGGTGGAGGGCACCGTCAACAAGATCAAGGCCCGCAAGATGCAGCTGTTCGGACGCGCGAAGCTCGACCTGCTCATGAAACTCCTCCTGCTGTCCTGAACGTCGCAAACACCAATGACCATGACGGAGACGGCCACGGCAAGGGCACAGCCCACTGCTGAGCTGAACAGCCACCGCTGCGACGGTGACGGCCGTCGAAAAGTCACCCAACATGCCACGGCCGGCGCTGTCCACAGAACATGCGGCCCGGTGGCTGCACGTTCTCCGTGTTCGACGAGATCGAGGCATTGGGTGTGCCGCGCCCGGGCACAGCCGTCCTGCCGTGCAAATCCACAATCATTACGGTTCACGTTTCAGCGCATATCCATCCAAGTTGCTGGCGGCGATGGCGGTGGCCCCGCTCAGGGTGGCAACTGTCCATGGCACATTGGAGTAACCGTCGAGGGTACCCCCAACTGACCGTTGCTATTGTCGCCCCACGCCACGACGGTGCCGTCGGGATGCAACGCATACCCGGTGTTCCCTCCGGCGGCAATAGCAATGGCCCGAGTGACCCCGTTTACGGCGTTCGGCGCCCACCTGGAGCGGATGAAGTTGCCCAACTGCCCGTATTCGCTCCAACCCCAGGCCCATACGGTGCCGTCGGACTTCAGCGCATACCCATCCCAATTGCCGCCGGCAATGGCGGTGACCCCGGTCAACCCGGAAACCGCAACGGGCACGGTAATGTAGTCGAGGGTGCCGTTTCCTATTTGGCCGTAGGTGTTGTCGCCCCAGGCTAGGACGGTGCCGTCGGTTTTCAGCGCGTACGCATTCATATTGCTGCCAGCGATGGCGGTGACGGCGGTCAGTGCGGACACCCGGATCGGCACCAAGCTCTTGGTAGTTCCCTCGCTGCCCAGTTGGCGCCAACGGTTGTCGCCCCAGGCCCAGACGGTGCCGTCGGTCTTCAGCGCGTAGCCGGTGGTGCCACCGCCGGCGATGGTGGTGTCCCCGGTGAGCCCCGGCACCGCGACCGGCACCGAACTGTCGGCGGTGCTGCCGTTGCCCAATTGGCCTTGGCTGTTGTCGCCCCAGGCCCAGACGGTGCCGTCGGCCTTCAGCGCGTAGCCGGTGGTGCCACCGCCGGCGATGGTGGTGACCCCGGTGAGCCCCGACACCGCGACCGTCGCGGTGCTGTCGGTGGTACCGCCGTTGCCCAATTGACCGCTAGTGCCGGCGCCCCAGGCACGGATGGAGGCGAACGGTTTGATGGTTATCGTGGCGGCGACGGTCGCCGTGGCGCCTGCCGTGTCGGTGAAGTTGAGCGTGAAGCTGAAAGTGCCCGCGATAGTAGGCGTGCCGGAGAGGTCGGACCAGTCCACAGTGAGGCCGGCGGGCAAGGTTCCGTCGCTGACTGTCCAGGTCCCGGGCCTGCGATCGCTGGTGGCCAGGACGACGCCGTAGTGCTCGCCCACCATCCCGGTCGCAAGCTCCCCGCCGGTGGCGATGATCGGCGAAGCTCGAATGTTCAGCGAGAAAGTGGCAGTGGTCGTGGCACCGGCGACATCGGTCAAGGCGACGGTGAATCCGCCCCAGCCGTCGGCAGTGGTGGGGGTGCCGGCGATGGTGGCGCCGGTGAGGGTGAGCCCGGCGGGCAGAGTTCCGTCGCTGACCGTCCAGGTCCCCGGGCGGTGATCGGTGGTGGACAAGCTGGTGCTGTAGGCGGCCCCGACGGTGCCGGCGGGCAGCGCTGTCACTTGTCGAATTAGTTGGCCGTATCTATTCTAATTATCTGGCCATTCTGTTCTAATTATTTGGCCTACCAGCCGCCGGAGGCCGGCGTGGTCCTCAACGCGAACGGCGGATGACCGTCCTTGGTCCCCACAGGTACGAAGGTGCGCCGCTGGCTCAGCCGCAGCGGAAGCTGGCGTCGCCTTCGAGAGCCGCCCGCGACGTCCTGTCGTCGGCGCTCGGCTAGGCCAAATAACTCGAACAGTGCAGATCACCCGGGCCCGGGCGATCGACCGGATCCGACACAACTCCGCTGCCGCCCGCAGGGATCGGCACAACGCGCAGCACAACCATGCCCGAGATTTCGACGTGGTCGCCGAGACCGTGTCGTTGCGGTTCGAGGTGAGCATGCTGCACACCGGTCTGCTTGCGCTCACCCCGATTCAGCGGGAGGCGCTGGTGATGGTCTTCTTCTCCGGCCTGACCTACCCGGAGGTAGCGGCCGTGCTGGGCATCCCGTTGCCGACGGTCAAAACCCGGATCAGGGACGGCCTGATCCGCCTCCGCAGGATTTTCGATCAGCAAACCCGGGACACCGCGGCGGCCGCCTGAACCGGCCCGTGAGAGGCGTTGCCCGGCCACCACCGTGTCCTAGCCGGACTATCTTCCCCGGTCGGCGATGAGCGCGGCACCGCCGTCACCCCATAGTGGCAAACACTCGGGTCACGGCTGATCCGGGCGCGCCCGACACCGCAGCTGCCGCGGAACCTGCCGGCCTCCCGATAGAAGGTGAGCCACCGAGGCTGCCACCGACCGAATGTTTGGCCACCGGGGCCCTGCCAGGTGCAGCGGAGGTTGCCCGTTGGAGGGACCGGCGTCAGAGAGGGGTCCCAGCCAGGAACCTCATGTGGTGCAGGTGGTCGTTACCGGTGGGCCGGGAGGTCCGCTGGGGGTAGGGGTCTGAGCCGCTGCTGCTCAGACCCCGATACGCAGGCCCTGCTCGACCTCCGCCGGCAAGCAATTCCGTCCATGGGTGGCGAACGCGGAGCGGAATGCGCACCGTCTGGGGTGTCATCGTTTCTGACCGAGCGCCGCCGGTGCGGGGCGGCTGCAGTTGTCGGGGGATGACAGCACACTCATGATCGCTCTCCGGGCTGTTTGGGTCTGGTGGACATCGCCGATATGGGGCGGGTCGCGCCTCGTGGTGCACCGTTCGGGGCCCCAGACCCACCGAGTCATCGGCTCCGCGATCCGGACCCGCACCAGCGGCTCAGGTCGACTCTCACCACAGCATCAGCAGGAATGAACCGGGCACAGCGGGAGGCGGCGGCGAAGCCCCCCCCCCCCGGCTAGGCGGAACGTCTGGCCTTTTCACTCCTGTACCACACTGTCGTATTCGGCGGTACATGCGAAACCTCCTCCACAAATGGGCTCGAGGACAAAATCACGCTTGTTCCCTCGGGCAGCGCAGCGGGCTCGCCGTTCACGTTGGCCAGCACGTTCAGATCGCCGCGCGAGAAGGCGATCGTGCCGTCAGCTGCCGACTCGTCCCACATAATCGGTCCGGTAAGAGTTCGGCGTATCTCGAGTGCCCTTCGGTAGAGGCGCAACGTCGACTCCGGGTCGTCGTTCTGCGAGTCGCGGGAGTAAGTACCGAAGTAGTCGGGCTGAGGTAGCCAGGTGTGGCTCGACGACACGGACGAGAAGCCGAATGATGACTTTTTGGCCTCCCAGGGTAGGGGGACGCGGCACCCGTCGCGACCGCGAATCCGGTGACCGGACCGCTCCCACACCGGGTCCTGCCGGACGTCGTCGGGAAGATCCGTCACCTCCGGCAGACCGAGTTCCTCGCCTTGGTAAAGATATGCCGAGCCGGGCAGGGCGAGCATCATCGCCGTAGCGGCCCGCGCCCGCCGTAGGCCCAGCGCACGATCGGGCTGCGGGTCCTCGGCGCCGACGCCGCCTTCGAGAGCCACCGGGCCGTCGTAGCCGAAGCGGCTGGCATGCCGCATGACGTCGTGGTTCGACAGGACCCACGTTGTCGGGGCACCAACCAAGTCATTGGCCTGCAACGACGAGACGATAATCGAGCGGATCTCGACAGCGTTCCAGCGCTGCTCCAGGTATGCGAAGTTGAACGCCTGGTTCATCTCGTCCGGTCGCACGATGCGCGCTGTCCGCTCAGATGGCAGCCACGCTTCGGCGCACAGGATTCGGCTGCCCTCGTACGAATCGAGCACGCGTCGCCACGAGCGGAAGATGTCGTGGATGCCCTCCTGATCCCACATCGGCGGCATCCGGCCGTCGATCGGCTCGACGACGCCGTGTGTCGGGTGCGGCCAGTCGGGTAGACCGTCCGCCTTCACCAGGGCATCGCACACGTCGACGCGGAAGCCGTCGACGTTGCGGTCGAGCCAGAACCGCAGGGTGGACTCGAAGTCCTCACGGACCGCTTGATTGTCCCAGTTCCAGTCCGGCTGCGACGGGTCGAAGAGGTGCAGGTACCACTGGCCCGCCGTCCCGTGCGGCTCGGTGACGCGGGTCCACGCCGGCCCCTCGAACATGCACGGCCAGTCGTTCGGTGGCAGCTCGCCGTTGGCGCCCAGACCGTCGCGGAAGTGGAAGAGGGCCCGCTGCGGACTGCCGGAGGCCGCGGCGAGCGCGGCCTGGAAAGCGGGGTGATCCGAAGAGCAGTGGTTCGGAACCAGATCGACGATCACCCGGATTCCGAGGGCGTGTGCGCGGTCGGTGAGGCGGTCGAAGTCGGCGAGGGTGCCGAACTGGGGGTCGACGTCGCGGTAGTCGGCGACGTCGTACCCGCCGTCGCGCTGCGGCGAGGGGTAGAACGGCGACAACCAGAGGGCATCCACCCCGAGATGGTGGATGTGATCGAGTCGGGAGGTGATGCCGGGCAGGTCACCGATCCCGTCGCCGTTGCTGTCAGAGAAGGAGCGGGGATAGATCTGGTAGATGACGGCGTCGCGCCACCAGCCGGTCTGGCGGGGGTCGATCATGGCCGAATATCCTCTGGCGTACACCTTGGGGCGGCGGTCAACGGGCAGGTCGTTGTGCAGCGAGATGGACTCGTCGCGGGCCAGTCGCGGGAACGCGCCGGCGTGACCTGTGACAACGGGGAGCGCCGGGTCTCGCGGCCTCGAGTCGCTCGCCCCCTATTCGCCAGGACCGGCCCCATCATGCGACGTCGCGGGCATCCCAGCCGAACTCCCGTAGCGTCGGTCACTTGACCGCTCCAGCTGTGAGCCCGGTGATCAGGCGACGCTGCAGAAGGACATACGCCACGATGATCGGTAGGGCCACGAGCACGGCGGCGGCAGCCGTGACGTTCGGGTCGCTCGCGCGGTCGGTTCCGCTGAAGAACGACAGGGCGAGGGGCGCGGTGTGCACGGCCTGGTTTTCGGGAACGAGGATCAGCGCCAGGAGGAACTCGTTCCAGGTGAAAAGGAACAAGATCGTGGCAAGGGTCGCGATGGCTGGCCCCCCGATGGGCAGAAGCACCAGCTGGAGCGTCTTGAATCGGGACGCGCCGTCGATCTTGGCCGCCTCGAGGATCTCGACTGGGACCGACTGGAAGAAGGACCGCATCCAAAAGACGCCGAGCGGAACCGAGAGCCCGATCTGGGGCAAGATCAAAGCCCAGTAGGTGTCGATGAGGCCCCAGCCGGACAGCAACTGGTAGAGCGGCAGCACGGTGACCTCATAGGGGAGCACGAGACCGAGGAGTAGGACGCCCATCACAAGTCGGCCGCCCGGCACCCGCATCGTCGCGACCGCGTAGCCGGCGAGACAGGACACGACCGCCGTGACCACGACCACGGTGAGGGCCACGACCGCGCTGGCGATCAGGGCGGAGCCGAAGTGGCCATTGGTCCAGGCGACCGAAAAATTGTTCCAGCCGATCCCGGGGCCGGACGGCCGCTGGAGGGACGCCGCGATGATGGAGCCGAGCGGATACACGGCGAAGAGCGCCGCGATCACAAGCAATGCGTGGGTGCCAATGGACTCCCGGGCCGAGACCTTCACTTGGTCCTCCGCTCTGCGCGTACAGGACGCGGTCGGCCGGAGGGTTCACGGACGGCGACCTCCACGAGCGCGACGACGATCAGGATGATGATCGTGAGCACGACGGCGAGAGCGGACGCCTGGCCGAGTTTACGGTTCTGGAACGCGTCGAGGTAGACAAGGAGTGACGGGACGGTCGTCGAAGTACCGGGACCGCCGCGGGTCGTGTTCCAGATGAGGTCGAAGTTCCGCAGGGCGAACGTGATTGTCAGGATGAGGGCGATCGAGATCTGCGGGCGGAGGGCCGGCAGGGTGACGGCGAAGAACTCGCGCACGGGTCCGGCGCCGTCGAGACGAGCCGCCTCGTAGAGCGACCGGTCGATCGTGACGATGCCGGCGAGGAACAGCACCATGCACAGCCCGTATTCGACCCAGGTTCCGATGATCCCGATCGACGGGAGGGCGGTATTGAAATTGCCCAGCCAGCTGGTCGCCAGGCTTCCGAGGCCGACGTGCTCGAGCACCCGGTTGACGGGGCCGTCGGAAGCCAGGAGACCGCGCCAGGCGACGGCGACGACGACGCTCGAGAGGATCTGCGGTAGGAACAGTACCGCCCGGAAGACGGTCAGCCCGTAGACCCGGATCCGAGACATGGTGCCGGCGAGTACGAGTCCGATGCTGACTGGTAACACCGAATAGAACACCAGCAGAAGCAGCGAGTGCAGTAGGGCCGTCCGCAGGTCAGGATCGAGGAAAACGTTCACGTAGTTGGAAAGCCCAGCCGGTGTCGCGACCGTCAATCCGTCATAGTTGTAGAACGAGGTGCGGATCGAGACCACGATCGGGTAGATGACGAAGACCACGAAGAAGATCAGTGCCGGAGCCACGTAGAGCAGACTCGACCAGCTGACGCGGGTGAGGGCGGAGCGCCGCCGCCGCCCGACGCGGGCTGTGCCGGCGGTCCTGGCACTGCTGGTGCTCCTGGTGAGCGTCACTGCTTGTGGGTTTTCGCCCAGGTCGCTTGGACGGTCTTGGTGAAGGCAGTGCTGCTGATGCGACCGGCCATGACCTCCTGCAGCGCCCCGCCCATGACGGTGAGCATGTCGGTCGTGCTCCAGTCGTAATAGCCGACCTGCGTTCCGGCAGCGATAGTGTCCTTCAGTGCGGTCAGGGTCTGCTTCTGGAGTGGGTCGGTGGCCGTGACGCCGTCGGTGATGACCGGGAGTCGGCCACCGTCGAGGATCTCCTGGCCGACCTTGGGTGAGTGGAGCATGTCGAGCCACGCGACGGCGGCCGCGGTGTTCTTCGTTTTCGAGCTGATGTGCCAGGGCGAGGCGGTCGCGCCGACGCCTCCGGTGACGAGGGAGCCCAGACCGAAGTCGGCGCTGTTCAGCGGGGCGCCGTTCCACGATCCACCGACGAAAAACACACCGTTGCCCTTGGCGAACTTGGCGATGGCGTCCTGATTGCTCAGACCGTCGTACCCGGTGCCGAAGTAGCCATTGGACGCCCAGTCCTTCATCGTGTCGGCGGCCTTGACGTTGCCCGCGGTCTCGAAGGTCGACCCCTTCTTACCGCCGATCCAGTCGACGATGCTCGAAGGCTTCTGCTCAGTCACCGCGATGTCGCTGAAGATGTGCGTGCCGGCGTACTGATCGGAGTTTCCCAGCATGATCGGCTGCTCGCCCGCAGCCTTCGCTGCGGGCAGATCCTTCTCGAGGTCGGCGATCGATGCGGGCGCCTTCAGCCTGAGCTTCTGGAGTTTGGCCTTGTTGTAGTAGATGCCCTGCACCTCGCTGATCGGCGACATCCCGTACAGCGTGCCCGAGCCGAATGTCGTGGCCGCCGCGTTCCACTTGGCGGGTGCGAGTGTCGAGGATCCCGTGCCGGAGTTCCAGCCGTAGACCCTCGCGACATCGTCGAGGGGGCGGACGAGCTTCGCCTTCACGAGCGCGCCGTCGACGGCGTAGCCGATATTGCCCTGGAATACGTCGGGTGGACTGGCGCTGGCTGCGGCGTTGACGACGGTGGCGGTCAGATCGTCGAAGCTCTTGTAGGTCATGTCGACGGACACGTTCGGATACTTCTTCTCGAAGGCGGGCATCACCGACTTCATCAGCGGCTGCTCGGCCTGGTCGGCCCACATCTTGACGGTGACCTTGCCGAGCTTGTCGACGTCGGCGACGCTGACTTTCGCGGTGATGTCGTCCTGCTTGGCGCCGGCGTTGGTCGACCCGGTTCCTGGAGCTGCGCAACTGGACAGGGCCAGGCCGGCGGCGACGACGACAGCGAGGACTCGTGCGGTACGGGGTTGTGTCATGGCTTCTTCCGAGTGAGGTCGAACGAGGGAGGTGCGCAACAGCCCGGGAACGTTGCGGAGCTATACCTCGTAGGTGGCGAGACGGCGAGTGGCCGTGGCCTGGTGAGCGGACATGCCTTCGCTGGCCGAGATGACGCCGACGGCGGTCGCGAGGGCGGGAGTGGCCGCCCGGCTGACCCGCTGGTACGTCAGCGGCTTCAAGTAACGGGAGACGGAGAGTCCGGCGGAGTGCTTCGCGCCGCCGGCGGTCGGAAGTGTGTGGTTGGTACCCGCCATGCCCTTGTCGGAGTACGCGACCGTGCTCCAGTGGCCGAGGAACAACGACCCGTAATTGGTCAACGTGTCGTGATACCACTGGTCGTCCGCGGTCTGTAGCTCCAGGTGCTCCGGAGCCAGTTCGTCCATGACGAGCACGGCGTCCTGTCGGTTGGCGACCAGGATGACGGAGCCGAAGTCGCGCCAGGCGGGACCGCAGATCGACGCCGTCGAGAGCGTCTGAAGCTGACGCTCCACGGCCGCGATCACGTCGCGTCCGAGCGTCTCCGCAGTCGTCACGAGCGCGGCTGGAGAACGGAGACCGTGCTCGGCCTGGCCCAACAAGTCGGCGGCGACGATCTCGGGATCAGCCGTCTCATCGGCGATCACAGCCACCTCCGATGGCCCGGCGAGCAGGTCGATCGCGACCGTGCCGAAGAGCTGACGCTTGGCCTCGGCGACGTAGGCGTTACCGGCGCCGACGATCATGTCGACCGGCGGCCGGCCCAACAGACCGAACGACATCGCCGCCAGAGCCTGCACACCGCCCAAGACGAAGAGATGGTCGATGCCCGACAGGTGAGCAGCATAGGCAACTGCGGCGTTGACCCCGCCGCCGGGCTGGGGCGGCGTGCAGCCGATCACGGTCGGAACACCCGCCACCTTGGCGACACCCACGGTCATGAGAGCGCTCGCGGTCAACGGGAATCGCCCGGCCGGCAGGTACGCCCCGACGCTGCCGACCGGGACGTACTTCTGGCCGACGACGAGGCCCGGCATGACCTCGTATTCGAAGTCGCTGAGGTGCTCGCGCTGCAGGGCCGCGAAATGTTTCGTGCGGGCCGAGCCGAGTTCGATTGCCTCGCGCAGCTCGGGGTCCAGGCGACCACCAGTGGCGGCGAGGTCTGTCGCGCTCAGCTCAAAGTCGAAGCGGTCGGAACCGTCGAGGTCGCGCGAGTAGCGACGCACGGCGTCGAGTCCGTTGCGCTCGATGTCGAGCAGTATCGAGGTCACCGTGTCGGCGACAGCCGGGTCGCGCTGCGCCTCTGGCGCGTCAACACCAGGGCCCTTGAGCTGCGTAAACCGGTTGGCGTGCTCGGCGACAAAGCGGGGACCCAATTTCACGTGTCGAGCTTGTCTGCTCGGCTGGCCACACACAAGGCCAAGTTGTCTTCGGTCAGCCATAGGGTTGGCCTATGACGATGAACCAACTCCGAGCCTTCCTCCGAGTCGCGTTGCTGGGCACGTTCTCCGCCGCAGCGGCCGACCTCGGCATGACGCAGCCGTCCGTTTCCGAACTCATCAAACGGATCGAAGAGAGCTACGGCATCCGACTGTTCATCCGAGGCTCGCGCCGCCTGGTACTCACCAGCGCCGGCGAGCAGCTCGTCCCCTTCGCGCAGCAGGCCGTCACGGCCGCCGACGGTGCTGACGGGCACTCCGCTCGATAACCTCTCTGGGCGGTGGCGTTGCGACCTTCGGACTCCTGCGCAACGCCAACTATTACGCCCTGTCGCATCTTCTCGAGACGTTCCACAACCGGTATCCACTCGTCCGGCTGCGGATCATCGGGCTCAACAGCGTCGAAGTGGCAGACGCCGTCTCGGCAGGCGACCTAGAAGCCGGCCTAGTGGTGCTGCCGATCGACAGCGAAAAGCTCACCGTGACACCGCTGATGCGCGACGAGGTCCGCTTCGCCTCGGCAGACCCTGCGAAGACCGCGAAACCCGTCACCATCGCCGACCTGGCCGCCTCCGACCTGGTGCTTTACGACGCCCACTACGGCTGGCGCGACCCCACGCGCCGCCAGCTCGCCGAACGGGCCCAACTCGAAGGCATCACCCTGACCCCGCAGATTGAGGTGGAACACGTCGAATCCGCCCTGGGAATCGTCGCCCTTGGCGGTGGCGGCACGATCGTCTCCACCGCGGTGTCAAAGTCAAAGGCGTTTCCCGAAAATATTCACACGGTCAGCTTCGCCGACCCTCTCTACGACAGAATCGCCATCGTGCAACGACAGGGAAGCATCCTCTCGCCCGCGACCCGCGAGATCGCGCGCCTAGCGCGCCGTATGCTCCTCGAGCACTAGAGGATTGAGTCCAGGGGTCAGTGGTTGTAGGCGGTGAGTGAGCGCAGAACTGGTTGGTCGGGGTGCTGGTTGCGTCAGATTGCTGTGGTAAAGCGTATCCGGGACGCGCCGCGGCTACGGGCTCTGCGGCAATCCGACCGGCCGCCGGAACTTCGAGGAACTACTTCAGCCGTTGTCAGGACACGGATTATCGCGTTCCCGCTGGTCACAGGCTAGGTGCACCACCTATCTAGTCACCACTCCGGCAGCTCGGCGAGCGCCTCCTCGATGCCGGCGGTGCACAAGATCATCGGGATCGCCGTCAGCGTCGCAGCGGCGGCCGCCACGCACACCGGGACGCAAACCTGGATCCATCATCTGATCAGCACTGCCACGCACAGCTGAAAAGGCAAGATTGCCCGTGCGGGCCACCCACTGTGAGGGGGCAACTGATGACCACGAATGAGTCGGACCCCGACGTCAGCCAGGCGGAGCTGGTCGGGGTGACGCCGGCGGCGTTCACCGCCCGGATGGATCGGGTCCGCTCGCAGCTGACCGCCGGCGCGGTGCAGGCGCAGCAGAGCACCCGGATCGC
>JAABVA010004742.1_pt1 | contig 12502 bp, 11 predicted proteins | sample 5560331 | NCBI WGS metagenome assembly JAABVA01 (sample SAMN12812661, study PRJNA571458) | rock metagenome | isolation source: Antarctica rocks | place: Antarctica: Victoria Land, Mt New Zealand sud | collected 2016-01-07
GCTCCACTGCCCGGGCGACCTCGGCGGCCGTGCTGCCTGCCCCGAACGTGGTGGTGATCAGCGACGTCATGCGGGTCTCCCTCGGGCACGGTGCCCACGACGTGAGTATCGGCGCCAAGGACCTCCGAGCGCCCCTACCGCGGCGCCCGGCTGCCGCACGGGCCCACATTGAGCGCAGCGCCACCGCCCGAAGGTGGGGTCGGACCCGTACGGCGGCACCTTCACCGGCGCGTTCACCCCCGCCCTTGGGGGTCAGGGTGAGTTCGCTGCCGACCAGCTCGGCCAGCCGGCACCGCTGCGCCAACGCCAGCACCGGAGCCAACCCGGTGCACGACACCAAGTTCGGATCGTCGAACACCGCCGACACCTCGGCCAAAGCGTGCGAAACGCCCATCCTGCGGATGCCCTTCCACTTGATGAGTTGTAACCCTTCACAAGCCACATTCTCCCAGGTCAGAAGGGCATTCGTGGGTTACGACCCGCGCTCAAGCGCCTATTTTCACGGTGCATCCAGGCTGATCCACTCGTTGTTGAACTTTGCCGGAGGTCCTCGGACTCCACGAAGCCGGTCGGCTTCGAGCACAGTGTGTCGGCCACGAAGTCGAAGATGACATCGCAGCAGCCCTTGCGCCACTCCTGGGTCGCGGTGCTAACAGCCGCGGGCATGTCCGGCAGGGCACAACCGGCCTCGTACCAGATCTGGGTTCCCTCGACGATCCAGGCCAGGACAGCCTGCTGCTGTCCGAGCCCGTGAATGAGTCGGTCCCGCAGCAGCGGGTCAGCCCCGTCATCGTCCCTGCTATAGGTCCGGGTGAACGCCCCGCCGCGCCGTCCAGGGGCTTGACAGTCGGTCGTGGCGGGACGCAGCATCCTCTGATATCGGGGCGCTGATGCCACGGCGGCGGCCGAGGAGGCCTTGTGCTCTTGAATCGTCGAGGCGTGACGGCGTTGGCGTTGCTTGCCGGGACGACGGTGGTCGCCGCCGTTCTGGCGCCGAGTTCGGGGGCCGCCGCCAGCGGGTCGCCGGCTCTGGGTGGCGGTACCTCGGCGGTCCTCGACCTGCATGAGGCGTCGGCTCTGGCTCTTGCTGTGTCTCCGGACCATCGCCACGTCGTCCTGAACTTCCTCGACAGCCTGTGGACTTTGCCTGCCTCGGGGGGCACCGCGACCCGGGTGACCAGCCTTGTCCAGGACACCGGTAATCCCGACTGGTCGCCGGACGGGAGCACGGTCGCGTTCGAGTCCTACCGGACTGGCACCTTCCACATCTGGGCGATGAACCCGAATGGTTCTAAAGTCCGCGAGCTGACCGGCGGCTTCTACGACGACCGGGAACCGGCGTACTCACCGGACGGCACGAAGATCGCCTTCTCGTCGGACCGGCCGCCAGCCGGGTCGGCGCCGGGAACGATGGGCGGCTCGTACAACGTCTGGACGTTGACCTTGGCGACTGGTGAGCTGACGCAGGTCACCCACGCGGCGCGGGCGCACTCCGACTACTACCCGACCTGGTCACCGGACGGCCGGCAGATCGCCTTCGTCAACACCTTTCACGAGATCGACGCGGTCACGGTAGCCGGCCCGGGCGTCAGCCGCGTCCTCTACGCCAGCCCGGCAGCCACCTTCTACTCCCCGACCTGGTCCCCCGACGGCAAGAGCCTCGCCTACACCGAGCGGACCGATCTGCCCGCTCCGGCGACGAGACTGATGGTGAACGGTGTCCCGGTCTCCGGGAACGAGGACGTCTTCACCTTCCCGGCCCGCTGGATCTCCACCGGCGCCCTTCTCTACGCGGCGGACGGCCACATCCTGCGGCGCGACGTCGGCGCCGCCACCGTGACGACCGTCCCGTTCACGGCGAAGGTTCCGTTCAACAGGCCGTCGTATCCGATGAAGCAGCACGACTTTGCCTCGACGTCGGCGCAGCCGACGACTGGCGTCGTCGCGCCGGCGCTGTCACCGGACGGCCGGCACGTCGCTTTCGTCGCGTTGAACCAGCTGTGGGAGATGACCGTCGGCCAGTCCCCGCGACGGCTGACCAGCGACGGGTACTACAAGGCTGACCCGACCTGGTCCCCCGACGGCAGGTACCTGGCCTACGCCACCGACCGGAACGGGCCGATGGCGATCTACATCCGGGATCTACGCACCGGGCAGGTGCGGAAGCTGACCCCCCCGGCCGGGGCCTCTACCCTCTCCCAGGCGGCGATGGCTTGGTCTCCCGACGGTCGCGAGATCGCCTTCCAGTCCGCCGTCGACAACGAGCCGAAGGCAGGCACCTGGGTCGCGAACGTCGCGACCGGGCAGATCCGGCTGGTCCTGGCCGCCCAGTTCGAACCCGGCCGGCCCACCTGGAGTCCCGACAGCACGACGCTGGCGCTGGCCGCCTGGAAGCCGTACTCCAACCGCTTCCGGGAAGGTGTCAGCCTGGTTCGCACGGTCAACGTGAACACCGGCGTCACCCGGTGGTACGACCCGTATCCGTACCAGACGATCACCAACCGGGTCGACGGCGACGGTCCGGTCTGGTCCCCCGACGGTCGATACATGGCCTACGTCCTCGACGACGTGCTCTGGCTTTTGCCGGTGACGCCGACCGGAGCCCCCGCCGGCCCCGCCCGGCAGGTCACCGCCGACGTCGCCGACCAGATCAGCTGGTCCAAGGACTCCCGGCACATCCTCTACGACTCAGCCGGCCAGCTTCGGCTCGTCACCGTCGCATCCGGGCGCAGCGTCGCCCATTCCGTCGCCGTCCCGGTCCGCCTCGCCTGGCGCCAGACGGTTCCGACCACCCGGGAAGTGATCCACGCCGGATCCCTCTGGGCCGGGACCAGCGACTCTCTGCAGCACAACGTCGACATCGCCGTCCAGAACAACCGGATCGTCAGCGTCGGTCCAGCGCGCCCCCGCCGGAACTACGGACCCGAGGTCCGCTACGTCGACGCCGCCAAGCTGACCGTCATCCCCGGACTGTGGGACGCCCACCGACACGAGCAGCTCGACCAGCCCTACGCCGGAGGTCGCAGCAACCGCCTCGAGCTCTCCTTCGGCATCACCAGTGTCATGTCGATGGGCGACGCCGCCTACCCGGCACTAGAGGAGACCCAGTCCCAACAGTCCGGAGCGAGGCTCGGGCCGCGCTACTTCTGGGCCGCCGAACCGGTCGACGGCCGACGGATCTATTACAACTTTATGCGCGCCACCCCCGACCAGACCGCCCTCCAACGGGAATTGTCACGGCTGGCCCAGCTCAAACCGGACGTGTTGAAGACCTACGTCCGGTTGCCCAACACCATGGAAGCCCAAGCCATCGCCGCCGGCCACCAGCTGGGCATCCCGTCGTTCTCCCACTACTTCTGGCCGGCGCTGGCGTTTGGCCAGGACGGGACCTCGCACTGGGCCACCCAGCGGGCCTACCAGAACGCCGTCTCCAACGACACCATCGCCTACAACGACACCATCGCGCTCTACGCCCGGTCCGGCATGGCTATCACCAACACGCCGTTCTCGGGTGTGCAGTTCGTGCCAGGACTGCTCAACGACCCCCGGCTCAAGACCCTGCTGTCCCCGTGGCAGTACGCCAACGCCGAGAAGCAGTACGCAGCCGGTCCGGAGACCCCCGCCGGGCTGGCCCTTCAACGAGGCTGGGGCCAGGCCGACGCGAAGATCCTCAAAGCAGGTGGCACCGTCCTCGCCGGCACCGACGCATCGCTGGGACTCGGGGACTTCGGCCAGGTCGTCGCGATGAGCGTGATGGCGCACACCGGGCTGACCAACTACCAGGTCCTGCAGTCCGCCACCGTCAGCCCAGCCAAAGTCATGGGCGTCGCCGACCAGCTGGGCACTATCCAACCCGGAATGCTCGCCGACATGGACATCATCCGGGGCAATCCCCTCGCCGACATCAACGCCATCACCAACGACGTCTACGTCATGCAGAACGGACAGCTGTTCACCGAACAGCAGCTCCTTGCCCCATACACCAACAGCCGGCTGAACACCCCGCCAACCAGCGCCGCACGCACCACCGCTCGCGGCGGCCAGCTCCCGACCTCGGTCGCGGCCGGCACCGGCGGACAGGCCACCACCAGCAGCGACTCCAGAAACCCGTGGACGTTCGGCGTCGCCGGCGGGTTGGCCCTGGCCGCACTGTCCGGCACGTCCATCCTGGTGCGTCGGCGCAAAGCAGCGGCCGCGCATTCCTGACCTGCACAACGCTGGTCGCCGCCGAGCGCGTCCTATCTGTAGCCGTGGGAGCAGAGCGCGTGCTTGTGTGCAGCAACGGCAGTGGCTGGGGCGGCGTCGTGCGCGACTCGTCCCGACGGTGCGCAGCGCCCCGCTGAGGTCGGCTCGCCGTGCTGCAGCAGCGCGATGTGGGCCAGGGCGAGCAGCTGCGCGCTGGCCTGGTCGGACAGCCCACGCAGGGCAGCCGACATCGCCGCGGGCCCGCAGCAGCACCGGCGGCGCTCCGCCGGCCCGGGCAGCCTGCCCGGCCGGCCGCCGCACCTGCCGCCAGCGGCCCGGGCTCAGCGCCGTGCCGGACCCGCGGTCAAGCTGGTTGCCGCGCTCTCCGGTAGCTGCAGGGCGCGGGTGAGGGCGTGTTGCAGGTCGAGCCAAACGGCGCGGTGCGGCCCGGGCCGGGCCGGCCGCCAGCAGCCCCACCAGGACTTCCAGGCAGGGTGCCGGCGGCGGGCAGCTCGGTAGCGGCAGCGCCGGCGGCGGCTCTCAGCACCAGCCGACGGCATCAAGCGGCCGTCGTGGACGTCTTTGACCACCCGATCATCGCTCGGCGCCAACTGCACAAGATCAGGAACGTCCAGGACAAGCTCCCGCGGCACCTGCGCGGGCCGGTCGGCACCAAGATGCGCGCGCCTACCACGCCGACAGTGCGCTGCTCGCCGAGGCCAAGCTTCAGGCCCTGGCCCGCGAGCTGGACAAGACCCACCCGCGGGTCGCCGCCAGCCTGCGCGAAGGCCTGGCTGAGACCCTGACCGTGCTGCGGCTCGGAGTGCCGCCCACGTTGGCGCGCACGCTGAGATCGACCACCGCCATCGAGTCCATGATCGGGGGGATGGTCGAAGCCGGCAAGCAGTTCCGTCGCGGCAACGGCCACCTGCACCTGTGCCGGCGCTCGAACGCGAGGCCGCCGAGACTGTCGGAGCCACCTGCCATCATGACCTGGTCAGCGTGGCCTAACGATCAACGGGCCACCACCGAAGTTCCCCGGAACTCGGGACATCCTCTACCTAGAATGTTCCGGCTCGTTAGTGCACGGTGACCGTTCCTGTCATCGCGAGCATCTCAGCGTGGTATTGGCACAGCACGGGATACCTGCCGGCCCGAGGCAAGCCCGGGAAGGTGGCCCGGCCCCCCGGCGGGATGTTGCCTGAATCGTAGGACCAACCCGAGTGCAGCGCCGCCGTCCAGGTGTGGGCGACGCTGTCATTATTGACGATGACGACTCCCTGTCCCCTTGCCACAACGGGGTTCTGGGGCAGGAACGCATAGTTGCGGATCTTCACGACGAGCGGGGCCAGCGCCACCGCTTTGGGGGCCGCGCCCAACAACTTCGGTGCTGCCGTATGGGTCTGTGACGCCGTGGGTCGGGCCACAGACGGCGAGGGCGTCCCCACCGCGTCCGGCAGCGCAGCGGACGGGGTCGGTTGCCCGGCCGCCTTCGACGGAGAGCCACCGCCGCCGCAACCCACCAGAAGCAGCGCGCACGCCGTCAGCACCCCCAGCGATGCCCAGGGTCCGGTCATCCGCGGCCAGCAACCGGTGCGGCGTACAGAACGACGTTGTCGTTGTAGTGAGCGGTGCGCCGGTCGAACCGGCCTCCGCAGGTGATCAGCACGAGCCGTTCTCCTAAGGACTGGTCGAAGACCGACGGGGGGAGCGAGGACTTGGCGTAGGACCGGCGGCCGGCGACCGCGAACACCACGGTCCGGCCCGATGCCGCCCGCAGCTCGACCGTGTCACCTACCTTGAGCTCCCGCAGACGGGCGAATACCCCGATGCCGTAGCGGGCGCTGTCGACATGACCGTCGACCACGACGCTGCCCGAGGCGTCACCGGGCGCCGCACCAGAACTCCACCAGCCCAGGACCGATGGGTCATCGGGGACCGCCAGCGCACCAGTTGGTCCCACCCCGACCGGGACTACCCGAGCAGACAACCCGAGCCGAGGCATCCGCAACATCACCGGCCGGGCTGCTGCACGAACCAGCTGTCCCCCTGACCCGGCGAAGGCAACCGGGTAGCGAGAGACACCGGCACCAGGCAGCAGGGTCGCCGCTCGCGGCGAAGGGACGACGCCGACCTGCGTCGTCGTCCCGGGCCGCTGCAGCAGAGCCCCCGCGACAACTGCGCCAAGGCCGACCGCGAGAAGACCTACGGCAGGCCGGGGCCTCGGCATCGGCTAGCTGCGCCGACGAGGCAGAAGCCGCCAGCCGGCAGTACCGACGACCGCTCCGCCGGCAAGCATCAAAAGGACAGGCAACGCGCTGGTCGAGCCCTCCGCCTGCCCGCCATTGCCGGCCGCCACCCCCGTCGGGGTGCTAACCAGCGCAGGGGCGCTAACCAGCTGGCCACGCACGGCTCCGGCCGGGAATGCCTTGGTGTGTGCGTTGAAGTAGTAGCCGGCGGGGTTGCTCGAAATGTCCGACAACAGCGCCGGGGCCACCGCCACGCAGGCCTTACCAGCACCGATCTTGGTGGGGTCAAGCGGGACGACGACCGGCCCGTTAACTACTGCCGCGCCCTTATGGATGTGCATCGCGACCGCCTGCAGGGACGTAGCGGTCACGGTGTAGCAGAGCTGGTGGGAGGAGGTGTCGAAGGTGAACAACGCCATCGCTGTTGCTTTGGGGTCCCCGACCTTGCCGACCTCGTTCGAGCCTTTGGCGGTAGCGGTAGCGCTGGCCCCCGTCGTTGCTGCAAGGGCGGCGGCCGCCGGCGCGATCGCCAGGCCCACCGCCAGAACCGGTGTGGCCAATAGCAGCGCAGTGCGTCGTTCCATCGTTCCTCCTCAGGCGACAGAGCGTGGGCCACGCTGCCGGGGTCGCCCCGTGATCGAAGGCTGCATCGCCTACCGATGCTGGTCAACTCGGCACCCAGGTGACCGTTGCAGGGATGCTCACCACCACGCCGACGACCCCTGCCGGTAGCCGCCGTCGATAAGCGCCCGTTCAACCCGCCGGACTGTGTCACATACGGTGGTGCTTATTGAGACTGGCGCGGACGCGGACGGAGCGAGCGAACCGGCGCAGGTGAGGAGCCAGTCGCTGACAGTCGCTCGACCCGACGGAGCAGCTTGACCGCCTCACCTATGTCGTAGCGAGCCTCGAGCGTCTCCCCCCGCACCGAGGCATGCAGCGCCTTGCCGTCGGCGCTCCGGTCGTGTGGCTGCTCCGGTCGTGTGGCTGCTCCGGTCGTGTGGCTGCTCCGGTCGTGTGGCTGCTTCTCGGCGAGCCGATGCGGGGTCGTGGTCAAGGTTGGGTGGATCGGGGTCGAGGCGATTAGGGAGGTTGCCGAACGGCGGATCTCCCTTTCTCGTTTGGAGCCGCAGATGGTTGTCACCTCCCGCGCCCGCCGGTGGGGTCTTGCCCTGGCCGGTCTGCCGCTGACCGCTGCCGTGGTTGTCGGCGGCACCCCTGCTGCCTTCGCGCAGCCGGTTCCAGCCTCAACCTCAACGGTGCCGAGCGGGCCAGTGAGCCATGCCGACGCCGACCACATGGGCTCGACCATCCGGGCGCACCAGCCGTTGACGGCCACCGCGGCGGCGGCTCCGGCCCTCAGCGCAGCTGTGGTGGGTCAGCCCTACGGGATGGACGTCAGCGCCTTCCAGGGCAACGTGGACTGGAGCGCCGCCGCCCGAACCGGCGGGCAGTTTGTCTACATCAAGGCTTCCGAGTCCACCGGCTACCTCAACCCCTACTTCGCGCAGCAGTACAACGGGTCCAAGGCCGCCGGCCTGATCCGCGGTGCCTACCACTTTGCGCTGCCGGACCGCTCCAACGGCGCCACCCAGGCGAACTACTTCCTCGACAACGGCGGCGGCTGGTCCCCGGACGGATACACCCTGCCGCCGATGCTCGACATCGAGTACAACCCCTACGGCTCCACCTGCTACAACCTCAGCGCCGCCGCGATGTCGTCCTGGATCGCCGAGTTCTCCACCACCGTGCACACCCGCACCGGCCAGTTCCCGACGATCTACACCACCCGGGACTGGTGGGACACCTGCACCGGCAGCAACCCCGGCTTCGCCGCCACCAACGCGCTGTTCATCGCCAACTACTCCACCTCACCGGGGCTGATGGCGGCCGGCTGGGGCTCTGAGAGCATCTGGCAGTACAGCGACCAGGGAGTGTTCCCCGGCGACCAGGACGTGTTCAACGGAACAGCCGCCCAGCTGCGCGCCTTCGCCGGTGCCGCCCAGCCCCCGGCGCCAGTGACCACGCCGATCAGCTCGCTGTACAACAGCCTCGGCGGGGCCAGTTCCTATCTCGGGGCCGCGGTCGGCGGCGAATACCCCGCGGCGGGCGGCACCGCCCAGAACTATCAGTTCGGTCGGATCTACTCCTCGACCCTCACCGGCACCCACGCCGTGCACGGCGCGATCCTGGACCGCTACCTCGCCCTGGCCGGCCCCGCCGGCCTGCTCGGCCTGCCGACCACCGACGAAAACCCGGGCGGCAACGGCGGCCGCTACAACAACTTCGCCGGCGGCGCCATCACCTGGACCCCCAGCACCGGCGCCCACGAAACCCACGGCGCCATCCGAACCCACTGGGCCGCCCTGGGCTACGAACACAGCGTGCTCGGCTACCCCACCACCGACGAAAGCCCAGCCGCCTACGGCGGCCGCTACAACAACTTCACCGGCGGCGCCATCACCTGGACCCCCACCACCGGCGCCCACGAAACCCACGGCGCCATCCGGACCCGCTGGGCCGCCCTCGGCTACGAACGCGGACCACTGGGCTACCCCACCAGCGACGAAACCCCCGTCCCCGGCGGGCTGCGCAGCACCTTCCAACACGGCACCATCACCTGGAACCAAACCACCAACCAGCTCACCGTCCAGACACGCCCATGACCAGCGATCCGGCCCGCAACCAGCGCCGCCGGACTGGTACTGCACGGGCCGTCGCCTGCGCAGCATCGTCCCCATGAACAACGCAGCCCCACCACCACCCGCCAACCCGCCCCGGCCGGCCCTCGACGCCGGCCCGGTCCTGCGGCCGACGATCCGGCGCCATAAGCCGAACGTCAGGCGGATCACCTCCTGCAGCCGCGCACACGCTGTACGGGACGTCCGGTCGCCCCTCACCGATCGGTATCGTCTGTGACACGTGCACGCCCCTTCGAGCCGTCCACGGCGCCCTGGAAGGAATCGAGCCGCGCGCTTACGCGGCGTGTGTCGGTGCACCTCGTGGCCCTGTGCGGTATCGCGTTTACCCGCACCGCGGCGATAGTCGTTCGAGCGGACGTCGGACGCCGCCTGTTAGTGGCCGTTCGGTTCGCCGATCTTGTGGGTCCGTTCCTCGCGCAGTGCGCGCAGGTGGACTGCCGCCCACGTGCGGTAGGGACGCCAGGCCTCGGAAACCTCCGCCAGCGTCCGGTCCGTGCCGTAACGCTGGATGATCTCAGCTTCCAGGTGCGGCTCGTGTCGTGGCGGGACGTCAGGGGCGTTGGCGCCACGCAGCACCACCAGCTCGGCCGCGAACGGCCCTAGCCCCTTGATCTCCTGGACCGATCGGATGGCGTGGTCGGGGTCGACGGCCCGCAGTGCGTTGCCGTCCAGCCGCCCGTCGAGCGCGGCGTCGGCGACGGCGTGCAGGTACTCGGTCTTGCGGCCGGGCAGATCCAGGTCCAGGGCGCGTAGAACTCGTGGGGCCGGGAATGCTCCGTCGTCGCCATGGTGGTTGATCAGCTCGCCCCGGAGTCGGGCGGCCTGCCCGATGCGGATGCGCTGGGACAGCACCGACCAGGCCGCGGCCTCATACGGGGAGTGGAAACCACACGGACGCAACCCGGGTAGCTGCGTCTGCGCGGCGGCGATGACCGGGTCGCGACCAGCGACGTCCGGCCAACCACGGGCGTCGACGTCTAGGGCGAGGAAGCGACGGACCTGGTCGGCTGCGGCCTCCAGGTCGCCGTCGCCGGCCACGTTGATGGTCGCGAGGTGGTCGCGTTGGGTGAGTTCCACCTCAGCCCGTGACCAGTCGGACTCCACCCGGAACACGGTGCGGATCCCGTCCCCGGCTTGCTGGTCGCTCAGCGCCGAAGGGCTGAAGCCTTCCCAGAAAGCTCGGCTGGTCCGCAGGGACCACGGGCCGAGCACTTCGGCGTCGACGGTGTGCCCTCTCATCGCCGTTCCTTCCTGGAGCCGGGGTCGGGTCAGGCCTGGTCGTGGATGGTGATGGCGTAGCCGTCGGGGTCGGAGAAGGTGAAAGTCCGCCCGAACGGGGAGTCGAACGGGGCGACGGTGATGGGGACGCCGTCGGCGGCCAAGCGGTCGTGCAGGACCTGGGCGTCGTCGGCGTGCAGCCACAGCGCCACGCCGATACCGGGGTTCGGTCGGGCCGCGTCGAGGTCGACACCGGGCAACGGTTCCCGGACGGCGAACGAGGCCGGTGCGGTGTCGAACACCACGGCCCCGGGCGGAGCGACGGGCGTGCGCTTCAGTCCCAGTCGGGTCTCGTAGAACTCGGCCGCGCGTTCGATGTTGCGCACCTGCAAAGCGATGAAGGTCGGTCCGGTCACGGTCATCGTGAGCTCCTCCTGATTGCGAGTCAATACATTGACACTTACCAGTGTGTCAGGATGATGACATGAGTCAAGTGGAGTCCGTCGGCCCGGTGGACCAGGCGGTGGGATACGTGCTCAAACAGGCCACCACCGCCCTACGCGCGGCAATGGACACCGTGCTGCGTCCGCTGGAGCTGACGGTCCCGCAGTACTCCTGCCTGGAAGTGCTGGACCAGCGGCCGGGACTGTCCAGCTCGGAGTTGGCCCGCGCCACCTTCGTCACCCGGCAGTCCATGAACCTGGTCCTGCAGGGCCTGCAGCAACGCGGCCTGCTCACCCGGACCGCCGTCGCTGACCACGGTAAGGCCCTGCCCACCGAACTCACCGCCGCCGGCCGCGTGCAGTTGCGTGCGGCCAGCGGCGCGGTCCGCACCATCGAGAAGCAGATGCTCGCCCCACTCACGCCGACCGCTCAACAACGCCTACTTGCCGACCTCACCGCCTGTGCCACCGCGCTCACGGCTGAATCCGGCACCCGACCGCACCCGCACATCGCCAGCGACTGACCCGGGACCTCACTACCTCCATCACAGCATGAAAGCCCCGAACCGAAGCCGGTTGCGTTCATGTGCGCGCGGCGTCCTGGGCCGGCCCGGTTACTGACCGCCTGTGGACAGCAGCTTCGTGGTCCGGGCCAGCTGTGGCAGCGTCCGGGCCGTGCTGCTCCCGCTGCTGGCCGTCGGTGACCTGGGCGTCGGGGTCTGGCTGCTCTGGCACGCCCGCCGCCACCACGGCTGGGACCAGCCCGGCGTCCCAGTGACCGGCGTGCTGCTGCTGATGTGCGCGCTGTTCCTGGGCTGGCTGGCCGTGCAGCACCCAGCCGCACCCGCAATGCCTCCGCCGCCGCCGAGCGCGCCGGTGCCCATCTGACAAGTGCCCATCCGGCAGTGCCGGCTCGCGCCCGCCGAGCCGCCACCACGAGCACCAGAGCCGGACGTGGCCCTTCCGGACGTGGTCTATCGCTGCCGCACCACTGCCGCGTCGTCGCTGTGGCCGCCAGCCAGGCGGTACCAGCCCCGGCCGCCCGGGCGCAGCCACGGACAGACCACCAACTCGTACTCGGCGCTACCCGGGGTGTAACCCGCCGCCTGCAGCGCGCCGACCAGCACCCCACGAGGCTGGCTGTCCGCCGGGCCGGTGAAACAACCCCGCAGCACCGCCTGAGCCCGGGCCAGCCGAACCGGCCGTATTTGGTGCACCAGGCCGCCCTGGAGGTGCAGCCCCGGCTGGCAGGCGACCCACACCGCCAGCTGCCGGCCGGTCAACACCGGCCGCCCCGGCCCCAGCCGGCGCAACCCGAGCAGCAACTCAGCGACCGACAGCGCCCCGCACGCCTGCAACTGGCAACCCACCGGCCCCACGAGCTGCGAGGCCGCGTCCCGGCCCTGCACCAGCAGCCGGCCGACGACGGCGACGTCCCCCCCAGCCAGCCACCACGCCCCGGCCGCAGCCGGTTCCTGGCGCAGCACCACCACCCCTTGCGAACGCACCTCCCGCAGCAACCCGGCCCAGCCGCCGGCCACCGCCGCCGGCACCGTGTCAAGTACCGGTTTTGATGGAGGTGTCGCCGGTCACGTAATTCCCCACCGGGTCCGTCATGTAATTCCTTGGTGGTCCGCGGTGATGTTCTACCGGATCCTGGGTGGGCTGGCTAGGGGAGGGGGGTTGATGACGTCGCGGAGTTGGC
>JAABVA010004744.1_pt1 | contig 12501 bp, 18 predicted proteins | sample 5560331 | NCBI WGS metagenome assembly JAABVA01 (sample SAMN12812661, study PRJNA571458) | rock metagenome | isolation source: Antarctica rocks | place: Antarctica: Victoria Land, Mt New Zealand sud | collected 2016-01-07
CTCATCCAACGGCGCGCACCGACCAGTCGCTCCCCTGCCGTGTTCGAGGTCTGTAAGAAGCACACCTCGCGCTCAGCCGGTGAGCTGACCGATCAGGTGTTCGGCCAGCATCAGCGCGTCGGCGATGGCGGGAGCGCGGCTGCCCCCCACCCTGCGCGACATCGTCCTTGCCGTCGCCCTTGCCGTCGACGGCCGGCCCCGCCGCTAGTGCCATGCGCCTCAAAAGCCCTGGGCGGTTGGCCACGCCTCGGCGAAGGCCGTATGTCAGGGCGATCAGGACGAGCAGCAGGTCACGGACCTGCCGGGCTGGGGCCGGCTGGGACCGCTCCGGCTGCCGCGCGGGACCGGTCTGGGCCGCAGGGCGCCGCGGGTGGCGAGGCCGGGGTTGGTTATCAGCAGCACTCCTCGCCGCGCCAGGCCCCCCGGCCTTCCTTGACCGCCACCGCGGCGACGGCGAGCCCGGCGAGCGGGTCGAGCCACCAGGCACCGAGGGCGGCATTGGCGACGAGCCCGGCCAGGACGGCGGCGGCAAGGTAGGCGCACAGCAGGTTCTGGGTGCCTTCGCCGGCGGTGGCGATCGAGCCGAGCCGGGCGCCGAGCTGGTGCTTGGCCCGGCCCAGTGCTGGCATCACCAGGATGCTGCTGACGGTCAGGGCGATCCCGACCGGGCTCGCGCCGGGGTGGCTGCCGGTGAGCAGGTCGTGGGTGGCCTGCACGGCGACGTAGGGCGCGAGCAGCCAGAACGACACCGCGACCGCCCGCTGGGCGGTCCGCTCGGAGGTGTCGGACAGCGTCCGGGTGCCCGTCAGCCGCCAGATCACGATGATGCTGGCCAGGCCCTCGACGACGCTGGACAGCGCCCACCCGACCAGCCCGGTCGAACCGGCCCGGAACCCGGCGAGCAGTCCGACTGCGCCCTCCACCGTCATCCATCCCAGGCTGGCCCACGACAGCCACACCGCCGTGCGGGCCGCCCGGTGCCAGCCACTGTCGCGAACCACATTCGGCGCAGTGGCGGCGCAGCAACCGCCCGCGCAGCCGGTGTCCACGGGCTCGCCCACGGAAGCAGGTGCGGACTGCGGGGCTAGACCGACGTTGACTGCGAGGTCGCCCGGCACCTCCGGGGCGGGCGTGGCGGCGGTGGGCGCCGGCCGGTCGGTGGTCATCCGGCGTCCTCTCGGTGGTCAGGGGCATGTGTCCGCGGGCGGAGCGGCGGTGTCATCCGGCGATCGCATACAGGCCGATCGCCAGCAGAAGCACGACCCCGCCGGCGAACCCGACCAGGACGGCGCCGAGATGGCCTTCTCCGCGTAGGTCGGCCAGGACCTCACCGGCGAGCACCGCGAACACCGCCCCGGCGGCGGCCGGCCGGTCGGTCACCGGCACCCGCGGGAGTCGTGGTCGTGGTCACCGGTCGCGCCGAGCGCGCCGAGGTGACCGCCGTGCGCGCGCGGGTCGCCGGACCCCGCACCCGCGGGGACCGGCAGCAGGTCCGCGCGGTGGTCGACCTGCAAGGTGGTGTGCTCGATCCCGAACCGCCCGGCGATCATGGCCTCCAAGTCCTGCCGGCTCGCGTGGCAGTCGCAGGCGGTGTCGACCAGGATGTGCGCGGACAGCGCCGGGAAGCCGCTGGTGACCTCCCACACGTGCAGCTCGTGGACCTCCAGCACCCCCGGCGTGCCCCGGATGACGGTCTCGACCAGCGCGGGGTCGATGCCGCGCGGCGCGGCCTCCAGGAACACCCGGCCGGACTCACGCACCAGCGCGTACCCCGCCTTGACCATCAGCGCGGCGACCAGCAGCGTCGCGAGCGGGTCCGCGCGCTGCCAGCCGGTCGCCAGGATCACCCCGGCCGCGGCCGCGGTCCCGATGAAGGCGTACAGGTCGGTCAGGATGTGCTGGAAGGAGCCCTCGACGTTCAGGCTCTGCCGGTTCGCCTTGGACAGCACCCACGCGGCGAGGACGTTCACCACGATCCCGGCCAGGGCCACGACCAGGACCAGCCCGCCCCGGACCTGCGGCGGGTCGACCAGCCGCCGCACCCCCTCGACGGTGAAGAACACCGCGAGCAGCAGCAAGGTGACACCGTTGGCCTGCGCGGACAAGATCTCGACCCGCTTGAGCCCATAGGTGTAGGAGCCGCGCGCCGGGCGGGCCGCCAGGCGCATCGCGACCAACGCCAGCGCGATCGCGGCCGCGTCGGTGAGCATGTGCCCGGCGTCCGCGACCAACGCCAGCGACCGTGCGACCAGCCCGACCGTCACCTCGGCAGCCATGAAAGCAACGATCAACGCCAGCGCGACCGCCAGCAGCCGCCGGTCGGCGTCCGCGCTCACCCCATGCGAGTGCCCCGCATGTCCCCCGCCGCCGTGGCCGGCGTGGCCGTCGTGGTCGTCGTGGCCGTCGTGGTCCTGATGTTCGGCGTGCCCACCCCAGGTGGGGTGGTCGGGGTGGTCACGTCCCGCGTCGTGAGCGCGCCCGTCGGCAGTCACCGCCGCTCCGGGTGGATCGAGGTGGTGTGCCCGACGTGCGTCAGCGCGACGTCGAGCAGCATCCGGACATGGCTGTCGGCGAGCTTGTAGAAGGCCATCCGACCGGCGCGGCGAACCTGCACGACCCGGTGGGCGCGCAGCAGCCGCAGTGCGTGCGACACCGAGCTCTCGGACTGACCGACCGCGGCAGCCAGGTCGCACACGCACATCTCGCCCTCCAGCAGCGCCACCAGCAGACGCAGCCGGCCTGGGTCGGACAGCAGACCGAACACGTCGGCCAGCTCCCCGACGTCGTGCTCGCCGGGCATCGCCTCCCGCACCGACCGCACCCGGTCAGGATCGACCACCCGGACGGCGCAACCGTCGAACTCACGAACCGACGCACTGTCATCTGTCCGACTGTTCACATGTGCCATGTCGTGCAGCGTACGGGGTTCTCTCCCCGCCCACCCGGTTGATTCCACGAACTCGAGTCAACGCAACCCGGGGCACATCACCTGACCTGTGAAGACGGGCCTGTCGCATTGCCTGCGTCCATGGCTGAACCGATCCAGCTCTCGATCCGTGTCAACCGGAAGCAGCCTGCGTGTGACAGCACTGACAACCATCTGGGGTATCCGCTGGGACCTTGCGCGCTGCTGGAACGGCTGGGTCCTGACAGAGTCAATGATGGCTCGGGGAAGCTTCTGAAGGGAATGGCTTACATGCGTTCAGCTCCTACGCTCCGCTACGGCTCGAAGGCCTCGCTGTTGGGACTGTGCGCGGTTGCCGCCGGCACCGCCGCGGTCCTGGCTCCCACCGCGGCCTACGCCACCGACGGTGCGCCCACCAGCTTCGCCAGCGCCCAGATCGGTCCGACGGGCGGGTCAGTCAGTGGATTTGGCATCACCGTGACGTTGGCCAAGGGGGCGGTACAGAGCAACCGCCGCATCATCTTGAGTTCCTCGCCGAGCTCCCAGGACGTCACCCCGCCTAAGGGTGAGAAGGCCTTGGTGACGTTCGGGCTGCAGGAGTGCAGAACCGACTACACCGGCTGCACCAGCGTGTTCGGGAACTTCCCGACCTCCCCGGCCGGCACGGAGAAGGTCAACGGCAAAATCGCGACCTTCACCGCCTTCCAGAAGCTGAGCACCACCGCCAACAGCGAGGGCAACACCCCCTTCGGGTCGATGACCGCCAAGCTCGTCACCATCAAGACGGTCACCTCCGGAACGGACGTGTTCATCTACAACCCGAACCCGACCACCACCACCGCCGCCTACCCCAAGCTGCTGCCCAGCACCAGCGCCAACGGCGTGAACACCTTCAAGACGTTCATGCCGATCGCCTGGGTCATCGCCAGCCACACCACCGCCAGCACCAGCAGCCCGACACGGGTGAACGCCGGGACCGGCGGTCAGGCCGCCCGCGTGTCCAGCAGCACCGTCACCCGCGACGCTGAGCTCGCGGCCCTGGCCGCCGGGCTGCTGATCGCGGGATCGGCCGGGATCCGCAGCGCCCGTCGACGCGCCACCCGCTGAGCACGACCCGATGAACAGGAACCCCTTGCGCCCACCGACCCACTCCCGGTGGGCGCAAGGGGCGCGGCGCCCACACCCGGACCGGGAGGCGACCCACTCTGCGGCCAGTCACCGGACCCTGCTGACCCTGCTGGCCGGGCTGGTCCTCGCGGGCGCAGCAACCCTTGGACTACTCACTCACCCCGGTCATGGCAGCCCGGCGTTCACCGCCGCCGACACCGGGCACCTCCCCACCGCCGCCAGCGCGCCCGTCCTCACGCAGCAGGCTTCCGCCGCCGGCGTCGAGCTGCGCGGCGCCGCACCTGTTCGCCTGGTCGCCGCTGGCGTCCAGCTCGCGGCCTCTGTCAGGCCGGGCGGGGTCACCGCCGGCGCCCTGCAGGTTCCTGACGACGTCCACACACTGGGCTGGTGGCAGGGCGGCGCTGCGGCCGGCAGCAGACAAGGAACGGTCGTCATCGACGGGCACGTCGACAGCGCAGGCCAAGGCATCGGTGCGCTCGCCCGCATCGCCCGCATGCAACTTGGAGAGCGTCTCACGCTCAGCACAGCGCACACCGAGGTGGCCTATGTCGTGCAGGCCCGCCGCAGTTATCCCAAAGACGCTCTGCCCACCGACTTGTTCACCCGCACCGGCCCGGCCCGGCTCGCCCTGATCACCTGCGGTGGCCCGTTCAACACCACGACCCGGCACTACCGCGACAACATCATCGTCTACGCCACTCCCGCGCCCCCGCTCTCGGGCGCGAAAGACAACGGCCCTCAGCGTCACTGATCAGCCGCTGCTCAGCCTCCTCCCGACTCGCGTTCGCGGCCTGTTGCGCCCACAGGTAACACCGCAGGCAGAGCCTGAGACCTCCCGGCGCTTATAGGGCATCGTGCCTCTGTGCATGGCCCACAGCTCGCGCCGCAGTCCTGGTGGCGGCGGCAGGTTCAGGTGCCCCGTGGCGCGGGTTCGTGTCGCGGGAGCGACCGGCTCGAGTTGCCCGGTGATGGATTCCTCGGACGTCTCCGGCTTCCCTACGTTCCCCCTGACATGCACCCGATCCGTCCACGGCTTCGGCCGGCCCTACCGATCTCCATCAGGAAGGGACGGACACCTGAGGTCAGCTTGTGGGGGTGGTGAGGGTCCACACGACGGGCTGGAAGGTGTTGAAGGCGATGCCGCCGGGGACCGAGGTGCTGGGCAGCTGCTTGTAGGCCGCTGCGGTGGTGTCGGCGTTGGCGTTGTAGAGCAGGACGGTGTTGGCGTCGGTCTGGGTGGTGATGGTGACGAGTTTGTTCGTCGCGGTACCGAAGTTGGTGTTGCCGGCGGTGTCGGGCAGGGCGTGCCCGGCGTCGTACGGGTAGATGGTGCCTTCGATCTTCTCGTTGCCGGCGGGGCTGGCGGGCACGCCGGGCTTGGCGAGGAAGTTGCCCAGGGCGCTGGTGCAGGCGGTGCCGTCGGTGTTGCACTCCTGCAGGCCGAAGGTCTTCACGGCGGTGGTGCCGGTGGGCGGGGTGACGTCGAGCCAGTTCGGCCAGTTGCCCAAGATGATCAGGCGCGGGGTGGTGACGGCCCCGGGCTTGAACGTGGCGGTGATACCAAAACCGCTGACGGAGCCGCCCTCGGGGGTGATGACGGCAGTGGCGAAGGCGGTAGCGGCAGCCGGCGGGCCGGCGGCGAGCGCGGGGGTCGGGGCGGCGGCCAGGGCGGTGAGGCCGAGCAGGCCGGTGCAGGCGAGGGTGCTGAGGGTGCGGGGACGGGTGGTCATAGGGTGGCTCCGGGGTCAGTGGGTGGGTCTGGTCGGTGACACGGGCGGGCTGGCCGTTCGGTTCAGCCGCACCGCGACGCTGTCCGGGTGAACCGATCGGGCCTGGTCGTCGTGCCTGTTGTCGTGGCCGAGACGAAGGACGCCGAGCTGGTGCGGCTGCTGTATGCCGAGCACGGCGGCCCGGTGTACGCGTTCTGCGTGCGCTGGACCGGTGATGCGCAGCGCGCGCAGGACGCCGTGCAGGAGGTGTTCTTGCGGGCCTGGCAGAACCTGTCGACACTGGACCTGCAGACCAGGCCGGTGCGGCCATGGCTGCTGACGGTGGCCCGCAACGTGCTGACCGACGCGCACCGGGCGGCGCAGGCGCGGCCCGTCCTGGTCGACGACGAGCGCGCCCTGGCTGTGGTCGCAGCGCCGGAGGAGATGGACCGGGCGGTGGAGTCCTGGCAGGTAGCGGCTGCCCTGCAGCGCCTGACGCCTGAGCACCGCGAGGTGCTGGTGCAGGCGCACTGGATGGGCCGCAGCGTCGCCGAGACGGCCGTGGTACTCGGCGTCCCGGCCGGCACGGTCAAGAGCAGGACGTACTACGCGGTGCGGGCCCTTCGCCTGGCGCTGGAGGAGATGGGGGTGGGGGCATGACCGAGCACGTGGAGCTCAAGAAGTCGCTGGGCAGCTACCTGATGGCGTCGCTGGACCCGGCCGATCGGGCCGAGGTGGAGGCGCACCTGCGCACCTGCGGGTCCTGCCGGGAGGAGCTGGCGTCGTACGCGGGTCTGCCTGGGCTGATGTCCCGGTTGAGCCGCGAGGAGGTCGTGAGCGAGGCGCTGCTCCCGCCACCGTCGCTGCTGCCGTCGGTCCTGGCAGCGGTGGAGCAGCAGCGCCTCACCGAGGCCCGTCGGCTCCGGCGCTGGCGGACCGGAGCCGCAGCGGCTCTGGTCGCGGCGTCGGCAGGAGTAGTCGTCCTCGTCGGCGTTCCCGGCGGCGGGCCGTCACGCGTCGCGTTCACCGCAGCCGCCGGACAGGTCGCCTCCGGTGACCTTGCCGTGGTGGACAAGCCCTGGGGCACCGCGCTGCACCTTCGAGTGCGGGTGCCGGACGCGCCGTCCTACGTCGCGTGGGCGGTGGACGCCTCCGGTCACCGGACCGTCGCGGCGTCGTGGGGACGCACCCCCGGTGGCCGCATGGACGTCGATGGCGCGACCGCCCTGCACGGCCGGTCGCTCATCTCCATCGTCGTGACCACGGAGGCAGGAGCTGCACTGCTAACCGCGCAGCGCACCTGATCGGCATGCACCCTCGGGGTTACGCCCAGGGGGCAGCATGCAGCTCGACGAGGACACGACGGCTGGCGCCATCAACCGGCTGCGGCGGGCGGAGGGCCAGATCGCGGGGGTGATTCGGATGCTGGAGTCCGGGGCCAGCCGCCGGCTGTCCGCCGCACTACAGGCCGTGGCCGACGCATGACCGATCCGGTCATCGTCGGCGGCGCAGGGCCAACGGGCTGATCGCAGCCTGCTATCTGGCCAAGGCCGGCAAGCGGGTGGTGGTGCTGGAGGCGTCCGACAAACCCCTCGGTGGGTGCCGGACGGACAAGACCATCCCCGGCTACCTGTTCAACACCCACGCGGCCGTGTCACAACATCATCAACATGACGCTGATCCCCAAGGAGCCCCACACGCACCCCACCGTCACCAGGTGGCTGGAGGCGCACCCGCGGTTGCACATGCACTTCACGCGACCTACTCGTCCTGGATCAGCCAGGTTGAGCGGTTCTTCGCCTTCATCACCGCTGACCTGCTGGTCCGCAGCGAACCACCGTTCCGTGCAGGCACTCGAGAAGGACATTTGGGCCTCCGGTTGCCCTGGTACGACGGGTCCCACGCCGCCGAGGTCACCGCGGCCGACGCAGCAGCTGTGCACGAGATCACCACCCGCACCACCCGGCCGCTGCGGGTGGTGCGGTGACCCCCGCCGGGGTCCAGGCGCTGCTGACCCGGCAGGCGCAGCAACTCGACGACCTCGAGCACGCCGTCGCGGACCTGCGCGCCACCGGTAACCCATCAGCCGGGCCGGCCGAGGGTCAGGCGGTCCCGTTCCTGTACAGCTCGCTGCCGGAGTTCGTCGAAGCGGTCATCGCCCCGCTGTACGCCAAGCACGACACCAGCGGCGGTGGCTGGTGCGCAAGCTGGTGGGCGCACGAAGAAGCCCGGGTGCGGCTCGGGGCAGTCTGGCGGGCCTGGGAAACACTTCGACTCGACCCCAGCATCGGGATCGTCCGGTGGCTACGCGACGTCGCCGACCCGCAGCTGGACCGCCTCCGGGACCCCGACCGAGGCCCGTTCACCGCCTGCGGTGACCGCCACCTACTCCCCGACCCGCTCCCACTACAGCCACCCTCAGCCTCCTGGGAAACCGGACACTAACGGCCGGGCACGACTTCACAGCCGACGTCCTGAGCTGCACCGGGCGTTCCGGGTGTCCGCTCGTGCCGCTTGTCACAGTCGTCTCCGTCCTCGTCTCCTTCTACCTCATGCTCAATTTGCCTGCTGCCACCTGGGTCCGCTTCGTCGTATGGATGGCAGTGGGGCTCGTCGTGTACTTCCTCTACGGTCGCCGGCACAGCCGGGTGCGCGCGGGCGGTGAGCTCGCCCCCGGCGGCCAGACCAGTGCGGCCCGTACTCCTGCCAGGCGCCCAACGGGCTGATGTCCGCCAACTGAGCGCCGGTGCCGCGACAACCCGGCCCTGCGCCTTGACCGTCACCCTGCGCAAGGACAACATGCCGGCATGATTATCACCCGCGAGCGACCCCGCGCTTGGTGCCGCCACCGGTCGGGACCGGCCAGGCACCCGGGCGCGAGGCGCGCTGTGCTCCTGGTCCTGGCAGCGGCGCTGACCACGACCTCCGTCTCCGCCTGCGGCGGTCACGGATATGGCGGCGGCAGCAAGCCGAAGCCCAGCTCGTCGAGCACCAAAGGCGGCTATTAAGTCTGCGACCCGGGCCGGGCTTCGCCGAGCTCTAGGACGATCAGACCCACCTGCCATGATGACCTGGTCAGCGTGGCCTGACGATCAACGGGCCGCCACCGAAGTTCCACGGAACTCGGGACATCCTAGGAGTTGAACCCTGCGCGCCCGCTTCCTACCTGCGACTTTAGCGCCATGCGGCGTGCAGCAAGCCCGTTGGTGCGCTGTCGCGCGCGGTTCCCGTCGGTTCCACCTCCGTCCGTTGTGCCCGAAGGCATAACCGATGATCTTGCTGGAAATGCTTGCTGAGTCAGGGCCACAGTCGCTCTACGCGGTCCTTGTGCACCCCGTAGATGTACGGGCCGGGCGCAGCTGCCAGTCGGCGGATCCTATGAAGGTTGGTGAGGAAGTAGGCCGCCATCTCGGCTCAATTGAGGTTGCCGTTGGTCAGCACGAGACCCCGCAGCCCCGCCCGCGCGAACGCCAGAGCCGGTGGGCGCGACATGACCGCCCGCGAGGACGACATCGTCCGTGGCTGGCGAGGTCGAACAGTGTTGGCTGAGATGATCATGCGGCCGGTTGCGGTGGTGATCTGAAGCGTCGCGATGTCTGTGGGCGCAAGGTCGGAGGCGGCGTTGATGCTGGCTCCTCCGTCGTAGTCGGCTCGCCAGCTGCTGATGGTTTGCTGCTGGCCGAGGTGGTCGATGGTGATCAGTCGGCAGTGTGTCCCGGCCGGTACGTGCTGCAGGTGGACGCTGACCGCTGTCCCCCACGGCTGGGGGTGCAGTTCGAAGATTGCCGCGGCGTGGCTGCCGGGGTCGGTAGCAGCGATGGTGGTGGAGGCCCCCTGATGTGGGGCGGTGGGTGCGGACAGCGCGGTCGCGATGCCTGCGCCTGCAGCCAGCACAAGAACGCTCGCAGCGGCGCTCAGCACGCGTGTCCTGATGCGTTGCCGACGCTGCCGGCCGGCCAGCTCGCTCAGGGTCCGACGCAGCACGTCGGCTCCCGGGGTCGTCAGCGCGCTGCTGTCAATGTCGTCATCGACGACATCGAGGTCTTCGGGCCGCAGGTGGGACAGCAGCCCCGGCAGACCCGCGATCGTCGCGAGCTGGTCGCGGCAGGCAGAGCAGAACGGTAGGTGCGCTTCCACCTCGGCTCGTTCGGCGGGTTCCAGCGCCCCCAGGGTGTATGCGCCCAGGCTCGCGGTGACGTGTTCACTCATGCCCCCAGCCCCCTTCCTCCAGCACCAGGCGCAGGGCCCGCAGGGCGTAGAAACTCCTCGATTTGACCGTCCCGACCGGCACCTTGAGCAGCTCAGCGGTCTCGGCGAGGGTACGGCCGTGGAAGTACACCTCCAGCAACACCTGACGGTGCTGGGCCGACAGCTGCCGGACCGCGGCCTGGAGCTGCCACAGCTGCATGGCCCGATCCAGTTCCTGCGGGGCAGGCAAATTCTCAGCCCAGTCGCCGGCGACCTCCTGCGGCCGGGCCCGACGAGCCCGCCGTTCGCTGGACGCGACATGTGAAAGCACGGTGAACAACCACGGGCGCAACGGTCGGTCGTCAGCGGCCAACTCCGCGGCGTTCTTCCACGCCCGCAGCAGCGTCTCCTGGACGGCGTCCTCAGCACGCCCACGATCCCCGGTCACGCGTAGCGCGAAGCTCAACAGAGCCGGTCCGTGCTCGGCGTGGACAGCCGTCACGAACGCCGCCGCCGGGTCCTGAGCATCAGCCCGCCGCAGCCGTTGTCGAAGCACTCCCACACGCACTACACGCCGCCCGGACCCTTTCGGTTCACCGGCAGGACCCGATGAACCTTCTGGGCGCCGCCGGCGTGCCATCTGCGGCCCCTGTCCGCTCAGCCTCCTTCACCAGAACGAGGCTGAGGCCGCACTCCTTTGGAGCGTGCATGATGCGTACCCCCGCCAGCGTGATCGGCGTCCTGCTCGTCACCACGGCCCTCAGCGGCTGCTCCGGCCCGAGCACATCCAACAAGACGAGCGCCGGTCCGCTACCGGCCGTCACCGCCGGTGCACCCACCGGCAGCACTGCCGGGTCGGCCGCCGCTGGCAGCACGCTCAGCATCAAGAACTTCGCGTTCACACCCGCCGCCCTCACGGTCAAGTCAGGCACGACGGTGACCGTCACCAACCACGACAGCGCCACCCACACCTGGACCGCGACCGACAAGACGTTCGACTCCGGGGACCTGCCCTCAGGCAAGTCCTTCACCTTCACCTTCACCAAGCCCGGTACGTACAGCTACGTCTGCTCCATCCACGCCTCGATGCACGGCACCGTGACCGTCACGTCCTGACCAGTCCTTGCTTTGTCCCCGCACCAGCGGCAGCGGTGTTGCCCACGACACCGTCTTGTTCGGCGCGGTCAGCAACTTTCTCGGCGGCGTTGAACCATTCCGGGCGCAGCGGCGTGCTGTAGGGGTCAACCCCTTCGTTTCCAAGGAGAACCTGTGAAGCGCACTCTGACCCTGCTGACCCTCACCGCCGCGGCCAGCACCGCCGTGCTCGGCGCCGCCGGCGCCGCCAACGCCGCCGCGAACCCCAGCGGCACCGGCCAGCCCTCCCAAAGCTGCCAGAGCTTCCAGACCACATCGACCTCACCGCTGCTGGTCAACGGGTTTAACACCGCGGGCTTCACCCACGCCGGAACGGTCTACGCCGGCTCGTCTGGAACCGCCTCCGCGACGCACGCCAAGTCCACCCACGCCGTCAGCCAGTACGACGTCGCCTGCTACCAGCTCAGTCAGCGCTAACTCACCTTCGACTGGCACCAACCGCGGCGGCCCGAGGCCGCTGCGGTTGGTGCCAGACCTCCTGAAGACGGCCTCCCAGGCGCAACCCCGAACAACTGATAAGCGGCCTTCGCCGGCGTCACCTCACGGTCCACGACAAGCCCAGGCGCAAGGCGCCCCTGAGCGCGGTGAACCGTCCCCGGCTCCCGATGAGCGGCCGTGGGGTGCTGCCGGCGAACTCGGGCTGGTGGCTCATCGGTGCGCCCAACGCTGCGCTGGACCCAAGCGGGCTGAGCGCAGGCGCTTCCCGAGTCGCCCTGACCGCATCGATCCGAAAAGAGCAAAAGCGATGTTAGACAGTCCCGTCACGATGCCGTCCGGGCGCGCTGAGCGCTCCCCTTTGCGCCTGCTCGGAGCAGCCCTGCTCCTGGTAGACGCCTACCTCCACGTGCAACAAAGCGTCGGCGCAATGGATCATCCCCCGCTGGCGACCGCCTTCGCGGCGTCTGCCCTGGGGATGCTCGCAGGAGCGGCCCTGCTCCTGACCCGGGCACCGCGGCTCGGGTGGCTCATCGGCGGCAGCACCGCTGCGCTCACGCTGCTCGGCTTCGTGCTGACCCGCAGCGTCGGTGTCCCGCTACTGGACCCCACCGATGATCTTGGGAATTGGACAGAGACCCCGGCCGTGATCGCCGCCGGGCTAGTGTCCTGCGCCGGTAGTTCGTTGGAGAAGTCGCGCGAGTGAGTTGAGGATCTGTTCAGCGGTCTTGGTCCAGATGAAGGGCTTGGGGTCCTCGTTCCAGGCTTTGACCCAGTTGCGGAGGTCAGCTTCAAGGGCTTGCACGCTTCGGTGGTCGCTGCGTTGCAGCAGATCGCCTGTGACATAGGCGAATAGCCGCTCGACCTGGTTGGTCCAGGACGAGTAGGTCGGGGTGAAGTGCATGTGGAATCGGGGATGCGCCTGGAGCCACTGCACGACCGAGGGGCTCTTGTGCGTGCCGTAGTTGTCGCAGATCAGGT
>JAABVA010004746.1_pt1 | contig 12500 bp, 7 predicted proteins | sample 5560331 | NCBI WGS metagenome assembly JAABVA01 (sample SAMN12812661, study PRJNA571458) | rock metagenome | isolation source: Antarctica rocks | place: Antarctica: Victoria Land, Mt New Zealand sud | collected 2016-01-07
CTGCAGAGAAGAATCGAGATGGCGAGCAAGATGTATTGCGCAAATAGACACTGCGGAGAGTTTCTAGTATCGGTTGTGCCGACACGGAAGAGATTGTTGAGGCAGGTTGCCATCCTCTGTCTCTCGTCTGAATTCATCTGAAGACCTTCCCAGTCCTTTGTAACGTCACCGCCTGCGTTTGCTTGAAAGATGCTAACGACGAGAGGATCGATAAAGTCAACATTAGCCCCTTTTGACGCATTCTGGCCAGTAGGAGCCTTGAGTGAACGACCTCCCTTGATATAGTCGGTAAAATCGTAGACCGTGCTGTTGATAATTGCGATCGACTTTGACTGCTTTGCAAGCTGGCTTACGTACTTTGGAGTATATCCAACGTCGCCTTTCTTGAAATTATGCCGTAGAACAATCATCTGCTCCCAGAACCAATCCCGCCGGTAATCGTTTGTAAATGACCTGAAATCATGGTACTTTGCATTGACGTCAGTACCGCTGATAACGATAGCTGAGCCGGATATATTAGAGGGGGCGTAGTTAAGCTGCACCGATTCATCCACGGATCCCGTTGTACCGTCGCAGAGTCCCGACACCTGTACCGGAAACAGACCTGTAGCGTCGATGCCAGCATACTTCTTTAGCGCAGATTGTGGTACGATGGAAGGATAATGTGTAGGCATAAAAGCGCCCAGGTCGAATACTTCTCCTCTAATGGCGACATACGATCCCTTACTGCCCGACTTCCCATTATAAGAAGAGAGTTCCGCCGCGGAGTAGACATGTTGCGTTGGACAGATGAGCTGAGGAAACTCAATGATGAAGAAGCAGACAAACAAGCAACTGAACCATATCATCAGGTTGATGGCGAGCTTCTCTCGCCAGGCCAATCTAATGTCCCGGCGCTTCATTCGGCCTATCCAGCTGATGAGGAAGTCGGGGATGTAGAATGTCAGAGCATACACCAGGAAGATCCACCTCTTCCGCGTACCAGAGGTAACAACGTCATCGACCTCCACCATCTTCTTCGTGTTGCCCTTTTCGGCCATCTGCTCTCTCGTTTCATGATTGCGGAACATATCCCCCGAATTAAAGGCTGATGCACCTGCTTCCGACCGACCGTCCAGTTCCCGGCCGCCAAAGTAGCCACCTTGCTTAGTGTCATCTCCGTAAATGTAAGCTCCTGGCGAATTCCCGTTGATAAGATTCACCCTGGAATCGCTCATGTCTCGTCCGTGACCATCGACTGGGGTCAGTCCTTCATCATCGTCAACATTTGTATCAAAGTATCGACCTCCTGGCAAGGGCTTCTCGCTCGTCTTGGCAATAGTGGCCCAACATCGTTCGCTGAGGAAGACCCCGGTGCTACCCACACGCGCTTCATTTCCTGGCCACCTCTTCTCATTGAGGAAGGTCTCGGCTTTCTCTTTCTCGCTACCGATAATGATATTCTGAGCGTCTGCAAGGCCCAAGAACTCTCCAAAAGGCAAGAAAAGACTGAAATCGGCGTTCCGTAGCCGTTGGCTAATCTCGGCAATACCAAAGGTCTGGATTTGTGTCCGAACACACTTGCTGTCGAATTGGTTGGCAATACGGCGGTCGTTTGGCTTTAGACAGAAGACGAAGTAAGGATTTGTATTTGCAGAGGTGATTGATTTTGTGATATTATCAAGCGATGAGAGGAATTGACCCGACGCCCCTTGATCAGGTCCCGCAAGACGGGAACTTCCCTTCCGTCTTTCGGCCGATCCTTTTCGACCGCTCTGACTATCGTCGTCAAGATCTTCGCCAGATTGTGCGGTGCTATGCTGACGTGCGGCAAGTCTTGCTGGTCGCTCACCCTTTCTTCGTGCCATACTTGGCATTCGGAGAGGCTTGGAGCTGACTTGAGCTTGCATGATTGCGCTTCGTTCGTTCGGATGCATGACTGTGTGGAGAGCCTCTTGACCAAATAGCTCGCGGACGAAATCGCTTTTGGTGGATTGAATAAGGTTCATCAAATCGCCCGGAACAATCTCGCTATTCTCCTCAACCAAACCGTTGACAGGGTATTCAACCTCGCCGGCAAAATGTCTTACAGTGAACGAGGCGGAAGTGTTGGTGGTCATGAAGTTGCTTCCGGGCATTTTGGCTGTGGCGCTACCCACGACGATAGCAGGATTTTTCGATTCGAACCGCTTTCGCAAGCCTTCCAGGAGCTGCATATCTGTTCTACCTCGTCGAGTCTGGTCATTCAGGATACTCAGGAGCCCATTGCCATGCTTGAGCAAACCTCGGACAGCGTCTCCGTTGTCAAAGTAGCTGGTTGCCGGGACAGTAACGTCTTCACTCTCCAGCAAATCAGCCTTGCGCTCAAAAAAGCTCTGCAGGCAGAAATTATAGAGGGATTCGGTAGCAGCATTGTTCAGTAGTTGATCGAGAGCTGATCCCGTTGAAGCAGATTGTGCAAACCCGGGGAAATCGATTATCGAGAATGTATTGGCAACAGACTCCTCCAGCGCACATGTCCTTTGGTTCGTTTGCTCAATAACATATGCCACTAGCAAAGAGTATAGAGTCCTTGCAAGCTCGTCTGCATTCTCGCGAGCGCCTTTTGGATCCAGCATCACCGTGACCCTCTCGCGATGAATGGTCTTTGTCTTGTACCCAAGACTCGTATCGAGATCTTGCGTGCTCAAGCCTAGAAAAGCTGCAACAATGGCCAGCACTTCCTTATTGTTCACAGTAGTCACAGTCTCGCCACCTTCATGAGAGTATCCGCCACTGTCATCGGCGGCGGGGAGGGTAGATTGACTGGTTGTGAACTCCAATTGCCCGATATGGAGGATACTGGCAAGAATTTGACATATCTCGGCGATATCGGTTCTTGGAAATTCAAGCTTTCGTAAAGCGGTCTTGAAATGCTGAAAGCCTTCGGCATCATTAATGCCTACCTTGAGTTGTGTAGGGTGGCCCAGATACCTCCATCTCTTGTGCCCAATCGTTCCAGATGTTCTGTTACCTGCTGAAACACCACCCTCAGCCACAACACCTGAAGTATCCAGACCAAGATGAGATTTTTCGGCAGGGCTCGTTCCAGCTAAGAGGTAATACAAGACATGGAAACTCCGCTCTCCCGTAGGTACTGAGGCTATTCTGCTTCGCTCCAATCGATGGTCCAGCAACTTTCCTCCAATCAGGGTAGGATTCATTGTCGATGAAGCGTCATATTGTAGTTCAAAGAAGAGACCTGCTTTTGAAGCTGTCGGGGTCGTAAGAGATTTGGTCGTAGTGAGGGTATCGAAAACGAATGCAGCCAGCGAAAGCTTTGTCGACAGGGGCGTTGAAGAAAAGGAAAGGATCGAGGATAGTAGATGGGACCGTATAGTCGTTTTACCCGAGCCAGATTCGCCGAGAAAAACCACAGTCTGATTCTCTCCTCGCCCGCCTAATCTCGCCCATGCTCTTCCGGCCAAGTCTTCCACCTCGCCCATAGCACTCCCTGCCTTCCCGCCATCGGGACCTTTCGTGGATGAAGCATATGTATTTAGCGAGATAAGTGCCTGCGATGACAATTTCGAGACAGGGAGCGAGACGTGGAATCGGCTGGCAAGGTGCGCGGTCAGATGTGTGTCTGATTGTAGATGAGCCGGTAGAGCCGGTAGCGAAGGCTGTGAATGCGAGGGAAGAGTCCCCGTCAACGAGTGATTTGCCATCTTCGCGGAACAATCCTCAGGGAGGCGATCGAAGCACAGAGGGCGAAACGAGCGGGAAGACCAAGGTCAATGGCCTATGTTCTATCGAGACATCTGGCTACCGCAAAGCAGTGTTGATAGCTGATTGGTAAAAGCTGGACAATAAAGCCCCTTTGAGGATGGCAGGGTGGCCGCACTGTCAAGGCTGACGAAAGTCTGACCACGCGTAGAGGGTTCCGGTCTTTTGGTTTAGCGAGCGTTGGAGGGTTGAGAAATACAATAAAAGAAAGAAAATACAGAGAAATGGTGGAAGAATTAATGTGCCACAAGTCGTCAACTGCGCACTTCATAAACAGAAGAAGGATTTCGAGGTGCAGGGTCGTGAGGGTCAACTAGAATAGGGCTCGGCCAAGCTGCCGTAATCATAGGGGGGGCAACACGAAAGATCTGGGGGGTGTATTTTTGGCACAACGTCTCCCAACCTTTTGGAATCCTCAAGAAAGTTCATTCACTACAGATGTAAATATCATCACTTGAGTAAACCGCACGCTGTCAGTTTGACAGTCCCCATTTTACTGGAACGATTTGTCGTTTTATCGTTTTACTCATGACGTTCTGCATGTTTACTCTGCATCCATCGTTGAAGGAAAACAACCGGGGAGCTCATAAATACGACTAGCGTAACCGCTTACTCGTATGCAGGTGAACGTAAACATTGGCTACTGAGAAAAGCACTCCTGGCTTGCACGATTAAATAGATAATATCCGTATATTTGCTCTTTGATTCCATAGAGTCAATTGACTTGATAGCAGAGCAGTTGAGGCAGCTGAAAAACCATCCATACCATCCATACCATCCATCACATTGAAGATTCCAATACGAGTCGCTAAAAATAGGCTCGGCGTTGAAGGCTGGTCGAAGTTCGTCCCTGTGGCGATCTACGGAAGGGCTACGTACTCGTAGCGTGTAAAGATTGTCGTCCTCCGTCTCTTGCGGTCGTCGTCGCCCCGAGAACCACCACACATCTTCCATCTTCCATCATACAGTCGTTTGATTGCTATTGCCATATTTCTTTCTCCTGGCAGCGAGCGTCTAAGTAGCCATTCTCGCCACACTCGTTTGAAACTTACACGGCGTCACCATCGTTTGAGTTTCCTTGATTGAAAGCAAGCATCCTCGATTAGGAGTGAACGGAACTGTCATCCTTTCCACACCTCAAAATTCCGGCATTTCTTCGGACTTCTTGACCAAGTTCTCCGGCGGCGTGAAAGCGGAGGAAACCAAATACATGCTCAGGGGCTGAAGGTCTAATGGTCACCCAAGAGATCTTGAGCCACATTCTACGACTATAGGCCATTATGGATCTATCCAACCGTCTATCTACCATGTCAGGCTCTTCCACTCCGACTGGTGTTCGCTCTGCAGGACAGCACTCTCAACAAGTATCGACGACCACCCTACTCAATGCCTTACACACCATCTACACTTCGGCCCAACCATACCGCCTTGATGCAAGTACGAGTTTGGTGGTAAACACATGGCTTACAGCTGCAAATGCCGGCATCGAAGGTCGTCCAGGAGGTACAGTCGATACTGAGTTGGCCAGACAAGCCTGGGAACATGCACGACGTCGAGCTGAGGATGGATGTGTGGTTCTAGGGTACATGTCATTGCCATTGCTTCTTATCTTATACTAACTGTCATTAGATCTTTGCATCCGTCAACGCCGTCGCTTCTATCCCCTTTTATCTCCGCCTTACCGATTTCGATCCCTTCTTCACTCTACACAGCCCTTTCTGCACTACGGCCATTTACGAACTGTGTGACACCATTCAACCCGGCCACAGCTAAGCAATCCGCACTTGCTGCTAGATTTGATCTTACGCTTGCCGGGAATCTGTCGTCCGCCTCGTTGGGAATTTCAAACTCTGGCATCGATACACGCAGTGGCCTCCTGAACATCCCAGCAGAAGCCGGGTATCGAGCATTCGATGTCTTCTATTACCTTCTGACCTCTGCTTCTACACCTGCGGAAAGAGAGTTTCTTGGCTTAAAGCATCCATCGGCATATGCTCTCCTTAATAAGACCGGCACATACGACCCGCCTTCATACCTTCCAACTGCGGATGATACAGCGTCTGCAGAAGATTTCCGAGCTTCGCTGAAACAAATAGGAATCAAAGGTTCTGCGCATAGGAACCTCCTTTCAACACTTGCAGGTCTACTGAAACTTGGAGAAACCACCGGGTTTCTGGTAGATGAAGATGTGCTGGAAAACATCTGCGAGGATGTTGGTGGTCTTCTCGGTATTGATCCTGAGGTTCTTATACGAGGATGCGGCACCGATGAACGTGAGGTACTTATAACAGGAATATATGAGGCTTTGGTCGACTGGGTCTTGATGAAAGCGAACGAAGCAATAGCCGCAGAACTACAAAGTATCAAAGATGGAGATAGCTCAAGTGAGAGTGGAAGCGGCAGATTCGGAGCAAGGACACCTAGGACGGACGAGGACAATGCCGACACCGTCCGTGTTACCGTGGTAGAAATACCAGGGCAAGACTTAGGCAAAGCGGTGGCTCTGCGAGGCGTTTTCGACGACAACCTAGGCATCAACGCCGAAATGAAAGAGGACGGCGTGGAGGTAGGCGTGGTAGGCTCTTCGGTGGTCAAGGAGATGAACAACGCTGTGTCCGATGTCGCAATGCACCTCGGTATTGCTGGGGGCCCATCTACCAGAGACCGAGAATATGAGCGAGAAAAGCAAGAAGAAGTCCTGGAGAAAGTCGGTGCAGAGGCCGAAGCTGGCGGTTTCTTGAAGAAGATTCTATACCCCATTGAGAATGAGGGCGTAAAAGGTAGCAAAAGTGCGCGGCTGGACCTTCCAGACGTTCTTGGCCGTAGCAGAGTCTGGTATCAGCTAGCTTTGCACCCCACCGATGAGTCACCCGGTGGTCTCGCATCTCTCGCATCAACGACATCGGCCTGGTCTGCAGGTACCGTTTCCAGGCAGCTTCGAGCCTGGAGACTCCCTGAATGGTCGAATCGCCGAAACAAGAATCTGGACTTCACCGCAGATTTTGATATTGACGAATTCTGTACTCGCTATCGACGACTTGGCTGCCATGATGGCAGAGACGGTGTTGAGAGCTGGATACTGGAAAGAGGCTGGAGCAATGGTGAAGTCGTCGTCGGCCATGAGCGTGTGTGGATTCGAGAAAGCGCGTGGTGGGAAGCAGAAAGCATGCTAGATCTCAAACCACTCGAAAGCTCCGGTTATGGGGACTCCAACTTTGGTATGCTAGGTGGTGGAGGTATGGAGACTGGCTACACAATAGCCACGCCCAACCCTAACGCTAGCGGATTCTTCCCTCCCATGAGTGACTACGGTAGCCGAGACAATAATTTACAACGACAACAAAGCTCGGCTACTATGACGAAAAGTGCAATGGGTGGCGCTCGCTCTATTGCCCCGACCGTTGCCCGTACATTAAACACAATGCCTGGTGATTACGGACTTGGCGCCAAGGGAGACGACACAAAGGGCAAGATCACATACTATGACGATGATGTTGGCCAGTTCACTAGTGAGATGGATCCAGAGCTCGGGGAGCCAAAGTCTGTCGAAGCCCAGAAGATAGGCGCGTCTCGTCGCATATGGATTGCTTGTGTCTGGGCTTTGACATTCTGGATTCCTTCATTCATGTTGCGGTATATCGGTCGTATGAAGAGGCCTGATGTTCGAATGGCCTGGAGAGAGAAGCTAGTGCTGTGTCTTATAATCTTCTTACTCAACGCAACCGTGGTCTTTTACATTGTGGAGTTTGGCAAACTTCTTTGCCCCAACTTCGACAAGGCCTGGAACGAAAAGGAAGTCGGTTATCATCAAGGCGAGAACGATTACTATGTCAGCATTCACGGCAAGGTTTACGACCTTACGAAGTTCTACAAAATCCCACACAGCGACACCAGTCCTCAGGTTACAGCAGCCATGATGATGCCTTTTGCCGGGCAGAATCTTGACGAATACTTTGTGCCGCCACTCTTCACTGCATGCCAATACCTGACTACGGATCAGTCTATCACGCTGCTAGCAAACACCACCGTACTTCATCCGGAAGGTTTACACACTTCCGGTCCTCTCCAGCCAAATATAAAATCAGCGTTGCATAACAACAACTGGTACAGTGACAGGTTTCTGCCAAAGATCAAGGAGTTTTACATTGGAGATCTCGTAACTGAAAAGGCTGCCGTCAACTCCCAGGGTCAAAATCAGGGCCGGAACTGGGTCATTCTTAATGGCAAGATATACGACCTGACCGATTACTTTCACACCCTGCAAGTCCAAAACAACTATCCCGCATACAAATTCTTTCCAGACGAGGTTTCGTCACTGATTCAATCCAACCCGGGTAATGACATTTCGTCTCTGTGGAAGACAAATGACGCGAATTATTCCAAGAGCTTGAACTGTATGGAGAACAGGTTTTATGCAGGGACTCTGGACTTCAGGAAATCTGCAAAGTGCCAGGTCAACAACTACATTCTACTTGCTTTCACTATCATCCTCTGCACTGTCATTCTCACAAAGTTCTTGGCCGCGCTCCAACTTGGCTCCAAAAGACGTCCAGCAGCGCAAGACAAGTTTGTAATCTGTCAAGTACCAGCTTACACAGAAGGTGAGGATCAGCTACGTAAAGCTCTCGATTCATTGACAGCCCTTCAATATGACAACAAGCGGAAATTAATATGCGTCATGTGCGATGGCATGATTGTTGGTGGTGGCAACGATAGGCCCACACCTAAGATTGTGCTCGACATCCTAGGGGTTGATCCGAAGATAGACCCACCAGCTCTACCGTTCAAGGCAGTCGGCCAGGGCAACGAACAGCTCAACTACGGTAAAGTCTACTCTGGGCTTTATGAGTTTGAAGGAAACGTGGTCCCCTATATTGTCGTGGTCAAAGTAGGCAAAGAATCCGAGCAGACCAAGTCAAAGCCTGGAAATCGCGGAAAGCGAGACTCTCAGATTCTGCTACTCAGCTTCCTCAACCGCGTTCATCACCGATCGCCCATGTCACCGCTTGAGCTTGAGATGTTCCATCAGATCAATAATATCATTGGAGTGGACCCCGAGCTTTACGAATATCTTTTGATGGTGGACGCAGATACGAGCGTCAGAGAAGACTCGTTGAATCGTCTCGTTGCAAGTTGTGCCAATGATGCAAAGATTGCTGGTATATGTGGTGAAACAAGCTTGGAGAATGAAGATCAAAGCTGGTGGACTATGATCCAGGTTTACGAGTACTTCATCTCGCATCACCTAGCCAAGTCATTTGAGTCTCTGTTCGGTTCAGTCACTTGTTTGCCCGGATGGTAAGCTGATCCTAAACGTTCAAAGGTGATTTGTACTAACTGTGGCAGTTTCTGCATGTATCGGCTTCGAACAGCTGACAAAGGTCGACCTTTGATTATCTCGGACAAGGTCATCAGCGAATACAACGACTGCGACGTAGACACACTACACAAGAAGAACCTTCTTTCGCTCGGAGAAGACAGATACCTCACCACCTTGATGACGAAGCATTTCCCATTCATGTCATACAAGTTTATACCAGACGCTTATGCTCAGACTGCAGCCCCGGAGACATGGAGTGTCCTGTTGTCGCAGAGACGACGATGGATCAACTCTACCATACACAACCTTGCCGAATTAGTCTGGCTAAAAGACCTATGTGGATTCTGTTGCTTCAGTATGCGTTTCGTGGTCTTTATCGATCTCTTCGGGACCATTATCCTTCCAGCAACTTGTGGCTACCTTGGCTACCTAATCTACCGCGTTGCAACCCACTCTGGCCAATTCCCACTCATTTCGATAATCATGTTAGCCGCAGTCTATGGCCTCCAAGCCCTTATCTTTATCATCAAACGCCAATGGCAGCACGTAGGCTGGATGATTATCTATATTCTCGCCTTTCCCATTTATTCCTTTGTTCTTCCCATCTACTCGTTTTGGAACCAGGACAACTTTTCGTGGGGAAACACGCGTATCGTTATAGGCGAAAAGGGAGAGAAGAAAATCATCGCTCTTGAGGATGAAGGCTTTAATCCCCGCAGCGTTCCCCTTCAGCGTTGGGATGACTACGCTGCTACCAGTGGGCTGCCCGGACGAAGAGGCGGCAGCACTGAAAAAGTGTACCAGGATGCCTACGATGCAAGCTACGAAATGGACGATATACACTCGGTTTACTCATCTGTCAAACCTGCCTCTACTGTCCTTACGGGCTTTCACAATCAAGTTCCCGCCTACATGCCTCCTCACTCGCCCGCGCCATTCGCAACTAGGCAGTCCACCCAGTCAAACTTTGCGCCGTACAAAGATCAACCGCATTACCAACACCAGCGTCTTCAATCCGTATCAAATCTCAGCGATGCGTATCAAGAACACCCTTATAACAGGATGCCAAGTACGGATAATCTGATCGCGATGCAATCCCCACCACCCAGACAGACCAGAAGTCCGCTAGGCTATCCTCAAGGGGGAAGTAGACCTGTCAGCGCCATTGATTTTAGAACGCCTCCTGGCCAGGGTCCAGACGATGCGGCGATTGCGGAGGCGACGAGGGTGTGTTTGGAGGAGGTGGATTTGGATGATGTGACCAAGAAACAAGGTTAGTGCACTCTGATCTCTCAAGGCCAAAAGAAGACGCTAACATAGGGTATTCAGTGCGCGCACTGGTCGAGCAGCGATTACAAACCGAGTTGACAGGGGATAAGAGGGTGTTCCTGGATCGCCAGATCGACGAGCAGTTGGCGAATATGTAGTCAAAGAGGGCGGTGTTTGTAAGAATGGGAACAGCAGCGGGTGTAATTATGATGACGAGAGCATTGGCAGCGGTGTTTTCCTGTGTGATAGTTTGGTTATCATTAGGGTGGGAATTAAGACGTATTTTCAAGGCCGCTTTCCACTTGTACTTTTTTGGAAGAAAGCTTGAGGCGGAAAAGTGTGAGGAGGCTGCTGTAGGTATAGAGCTTTAGGCATACTGTAGGAAGACGAGGGAGTCCACCACTATCATACTCCTTAACCTCATCATCTCATCCCCGCTTCTGAAATCCCACCCCCCTTCTCAACCCTCCCAACCGCCCCAATCCTATCCACCATCCACCCCCCTCGAATCCACCGCCCGACCGACAAACCCCACGCTCTTAGGCGGTACAGAAAGCCCAGAAAGAAAAAAAACAACCAATCTCAGTAGAGAATTGGGGCAGCAGGACTTGGATTTCTGCTTTCAAGATATGTGCCATGGTGGGAATGGGTTGTGGACTAGAGTAGGGGGGCGTATGGAAACTGCTTGACCTTGGGTTTGGTATGCTCTGGATGTGGTGGGGATCGATGGGGCGTGTTGTTGTTGTTTGTTTGTTTGTTTGTTCGAAGAGTAGTCGTGTATTATTCTTTTCTTTTGATGTTTGCGGATAGAGAAAGATAGAAGGTTTTGGGGGGGGAGATAGGGGATATAGAGGTGGATGAGTATGCTACATAGTAAGTTATGGGAATGGCACGATCGATCTCTCTGCGTTGACGCAAGGATGTTGGCGTTGGCGTTTTGCTGAGCTTTGTTCGTTTCGTCACCTCGATGCTGTGTGTATATATCTTTCTTTTGCTTTTCTTCGTATTTCATTTCCTTTTCACCTTTCTTCTTTGAAGGCGTTGGTGGAGTTTGTTGATATCTGATTGGGTTGGGTTTAGGAGGAAGCAGGCGGTGGGGTTGATGCTGTGGGGGGGTAGTGGGTTGAAGGAAGGGGATGGGAGGGAGAGGTGGAAGAGCTGATGAGATGCTAGAGAGGACATTGAAATGATTACCTCAATCCCATATCGACTTTTGTAGATTATAAACCCTCTTCAAGTATCCAATTTACAACCTTCTATTTCCGAACTTTATCTGCGCTACTAAATCTGCATTTTCCCCCATCCCCCCATCTCCTACTTCTCGACCCTCAACCACCCCTTTAATCTGCTCAATGCATCTGTGACTCCCCTTCCCTCATCATTTTCTCTCAGCAAAGAAACAAGAAACAGAAGAATGACGACGACGACGATAAAGGTGCGTAACAGATAGCACGATTAACAGATCGTAAACTAGGTGTAACATCAAGAACACAAAACCTACCATTTCATTTCCCCAAAACGAAGCAAAAGCAGAAAGTGGAATCTGTAAACACAAGGACGACAAGAGAATTCGAAGAACAAACAAAAAAACCATCTTCCTCCCGTCCTCCTCCGCCCAACCCTTCTTTTACAAACGCAGAAAAGGAGAATGGAGAGCAAGAAGACGACCAACGAGAAGAAGAAAAGAAAAAAAACTAAAATCCCAGAACGGACGAGCGGGAAAAAATTCCGACTCACGCAACAAGGGAAAAGCGGGAGTGCGTCGGCAAAACTGCTTTATGAGGGTTCTTGATCGAGGGCTTCCCAATAAGCAGAGAGAGAGAGAGAGAGGGGTGTTATAAACATCCCCCAGCACACTAGAACACCACCACCCAAAAAAAAACCCATACCCACCGCATCAACACCCACACCCCCCATCCCACCCCACCCCACCCCCCCAAACCCCCGCGCACCTCCCCCAAAACCAGAAAGACGTCCCCACCACTCCCTCCCTCCCTCCCTTATTCCTTTTCACAAAGAACAAAGAAACCAGTGACTGAAAAAAAATCCAGCGAGCGGTGAATGGGATTTGATGGATGCGGTTGGTTGTACATTTTCCCAGGAGGAGGGGGAGATTTGGTGTGGATGATGAGAGGGAAGGAGGGGGGGGTGTATAGAGTAAGGGAGG
>JAABVA010004747.1_pt1 | contig 12498 bp, 15 predicted proteins | sample 5560331 | NCBI WGS metagenome assembly JAABVA01 (sample SAMN12812661, study PRJNA571458) | rock metagenome | isolation source: Antarctica rocks | place: Antarctica: Victoria Land, Mt New Zealand sud | collected 2016-01-07
TGGTTTGAAACCACTCCCCGAGAAGCGGTTCCGAAGGGCCACAAAACCTTCATCTCACGCACAGCACCGCGTCAATGACACTTACCTACCTACGAGCATCACCTCCACGTTCGTGGCACACATCCTCGAACGGGACGATTCGCGGTCCTGTCGTGACCGAGCGCCTCGGGATGGACGACATCGCGCTTCGTCACCCGTGCGGGTGCTGGTGGTCCGCAGTTCCGCCTCGGATGGTGCTCACCAGAGTGGCGTGAGCACCAGCGAGCGAGCCCGCCCCCGCCAAGTGCGAAGAGCCTTATCACCGCGCACTGACCACGACCGGCAACGACGTTCGCCGTCCGTCGAGCAGTCCAGCAGCCACACATCGCAGCCCGACGCCAGGTGGCCCAGCAGAGTTGGCTCCTCGGCGACGGCCTCCTCGCCGAGACAGTCGCAAGCACTAGCCGGACCCGTGAGGCTCAGCCTCCGTGACCGCTGCGACGGCTTGGTCAGAAAGCAGGTGCAGCGGGACGGGTCCTAGTGCCAGAGCCGCCGTGTGGAACGCGCGGTCGCTCAATCCAGGCGCTGCGGCTCTGACGGCGACGCGCGCCTGCAACCACGCTCGTTCACCGACCTTGTAGGCCAGTGCCTGGCCGGGTGCTCCGAGGTAGCGGAGGACCTCGGAGCGTGCTGCTTCGCGTGTCTCGAGGAGGCCACGCTGCATGAGCAGGTCTGACGCGACGCTTTCGTCGATCGCTTCGCCACCGTGCACGGGCTCACCGGCGGGTACCCGCAGCCCGAGGTGGAGGCCGGTGTCGACCACAACGCGAACGGCCCGGAAGAGCTGCGCCGCGAGGAAGCCGACCCGGTCGGCCGGGTGCTCGAACGCGCCGACCTCATCCATGACGCGCTCCGCGTAGAGGCCCCATCCCTCGTGATGGCCTTCGACCTTGCCGAGCACCGACTGGAACCGGTTGAGTGACGGAGCCAGAAACCGTGCCCCACCCATCTCCAGGTGATGCCCGGGCAGCCCCTCATGATGGATCACGGTTTGGTATCGCCAGAGCGGGATCCGACCCTCGGGCACGTTCCATGTCACGGTGCCTGGTCGATGACCGTCGTCGTTGGGTGGGCTGTAAAAGCCGCCGAATCCCGACCCGGGCGGCGCGAGACGGTGGACAGGATCGCCAAGTGTCGCGGGCATCTCGAACTTGGCCTCGACCAGTGGCCGGGTCCTCGCCGAGACCGCAGTTATCCAGGCGAGGAAGGCGTTAGGGTTCGCCGCGCTGGGCTGCGCGGGGTCGTCGTCGAGCATCGCCAGGACTTGGGCACGGCCCACACCAGGCCAGCCTCGCTCGAGGGTGGCCGCAAGCTCAGCGTCCAGCCGGTTGACCTCTTCCCAGCCCCAGGCAGCCAGTTCCTGTGGGTCCGCGCTTTCTCCCAGGTAGTCGCGTAGGTGGCGGGCGTAGCGTTCTGGCCCGACCGCGGTCTTGGTTGTCGTCCTTGGCGCGTAGTCCGAGCGCAGCCAGCGAGCGAGGTCTACGTAGGCGTTGTCGGCGGCTTCTGCGGCGGCGTACGCCTCAGCTACTGCGCCAGAGCCAGCCCCCGCCTCCGCGGCGCGACTGGCGACCGCGGTGAACCGGCGGTGCTCGAAGTGACCTAGGCGCAGATTGTGTGCAAGACGTTCGGCAAGAGGGCGGGCGGCCCCACCGCTCATGCCCGACAGCCCTGCTTCCAGGCTCCGGCGGTATCCCGAGGCCGACTCAGGCACAGCGCGCAGGCGAAGGATGAGAGCGGCTACGGCGTCCGCATCAGCGACCGGTTGCGACTCGATCGCAAGGCGGTTGAGCAGGGGCGGTGCCAGGAAACCGGGTTCACACACGACCGTGTAGTCCCGTGCGGCCAGACTGTCGACCCACGCCCGGAGCTGGTCTGCCATCGCGGCCCGACGGCGTTCGTCCGCCGCATCAAGAGGTCCCAGCCGCGCCAGGTCTTCCAGTTCCGCGCGCAGGGCGCCCTCGATAGCCCTACGGCCTTCAGGGCTCCAATCAGACAGGCGTGGCGGCGTCGAGGCAATCCCGGACAAGGCACCGTCGGTCGGATCGAGGTTGGCCCACCGGTCTACGAACCCCGAGGCAAAGATGGCTAGTCGGCTCACAGTGTGTGAAAGTAGTCAAGACTACCAGCGAGCCCCCTGCAGGAGGATGTCCCGCGTCAAGCGGATGACCTATCTCTGGTACCGCCCTTGGACATTGACCTGAGTCTCTACTGGTGCCCGCCCGGCTTCGCCTCCGCTGTCGTGCTCGCCGACGCCATGGTGTTCGAGGGGGCCGGCCCCAACGTGGTGCAGCCGATGCTGGTGGACCCGACCTTCCCGTAGTACCTGGTCCGGGCCATCTTCTTCGGGTTGTCACCGATCATCTGGGCCTCCACCACCGGCGCGGCCTCAACGTCGATGACCCGTACGAACTGGCCGTGGACCTCGTCATTCACCTGGTCCGGACGTCCGGCTAGCCGAACGTTCAGCGTGGACGCCTCAAAACGGCCGGGCCCACTAGAGGACTGGCGGCCACCCCGGAACCGGGACGCGCTCGTAGCCCAAATTAACCACGCACCACCTGCCCTCAGCCAGATGCATCACCAGCGGCACTACCTCGCTTGTTGCCCCCGGCGGCCACAGCCCGCCGGCTGGCTGGTGGCGGTGCACGTAGAGAAGCTCGGTGTCAGGAGCCAGCACCCGTGGTGCGGCTCCGATACCCCATGTGGAGGGATCGAGGGGAAAGGCCGCACGGAAGTCCCGCAGGACAACTCGGCAGAAATGCGGCCAGAGGGGGTAAGCGTAAGCATCTGTCTCAGCGACAAACGTCTGAGCAACCTGGTCAGGGTCGTGACCGTCGGCCGCGACCTGAGTCGCGTTGGCATGGAGCCACCACTGAGCCCAGCACAGGCGCAAGACCGGATCGACCGAAGGCCACGCCGCGGCCAGGTTCCCGTCTTCGTAGAACGGCTTGAGAAAGCGCCAAGCTGCAGAGATCACCGGTACCTGAGCTGAGACTTCGTCGTCGCTCGACTCCATGACAGCAGTGTCCTCCGCTTCACTCTGGAGGAGACCCTTGAAATCTGCAGTTTCGTAAGGGGAACCCTGACCGGTACTCGCTGGTATCCCGGTCATCGTTCTTCGGCTGCCGGCACGGTGTGCGAACGGCTGGCCGTGAGGCAGTCGTTCAGTCGATGTCGGCACTGCCTTCCCGATAGACCTTGGCCTGCTGGATGCGACCGCCTCGAACATGGAAGAAGACAGCGATGGCGAAGCAGCGCTGTTCGCCCGCGACGGTAAGAGCCTCCGACATCTGCGCACCGGCTCGGTCGCCCTGCACCAGCAGGTGCTCCACGGTCAGGAAAGGCTGCATCGCCCACAGCTCGTCATCGAAGATCTCTGCCAATGCCTCGGCACCACGAATGGTGTCTCGTCCCGTGGACCAGACAACGTCTGCGGCGAGGCCTCTCAGCAGTCGACCGCGGTCATGGTCGTTGAAGGCCTCGACGTGGTCCAGGACCAGCGCACGAACCCTGCCCTCCCCTTGTGAACTGGTCATCCCTACATCGTGCCGCTGGGCGATCGTTGAGTGGGACGAGGGCCGTCAGGCGGTGTCCGCCGAGCGTGCACTGTTGGTGATTTTGCGCATGGTGACGAGTGCGGCGGCGCACAGCGTCTCCGTTCCATCGTGTACGACGAAGATGTCGGCTGCGGCGACCGTGAGGGTGGTGCCGGGGCGCAGGACGCGGGCGCGGGCAACGAGCTGGTGACCGCGGGCCTCGGTGAGGAACTTGACGGTGTAGTCGACGGTGGCGGCCGCGCTGCCCGGTGGGAGCAGCGTGATGCCGGCGGCGACGCCGGTGAAGTCGGCCAGGGCCGCGATGGGGTTGGCCTGGAAGGCGCCGGGAGTGTGGGAGTGCTCGGGTCGCCAAGCCAACTCGGCCTCGGCTCGGCCGGCGGCGAGTGCGGTGAAGGTGAGGCCGAAGGCGGCGGCGACGGGCAGGCGAAGCACCGCGTCGGCGATGTCGTGCCGGAAGCCTTGGTCACTGGTGGTCATTGGGAGTCCTTTCGTGCGTGGTGGCGAAGACACCGCTGGCGGCTAGCACCAGTCGGCCGTTCGCGGTGAACTCGCAGGTGGTGAACGCGAGTCGGCGCCCGACGCGGCGGACGGTCGCGGCGCCGGTGACCCAGTCGCCGAGCTGCGCCGAACCCGGAAAGTCGGTGGTGAGCGACACCGTGACCAGGGCGGTGCCAGGCGGGCTGGCACGGTGCGCGGTGTGACCCATCAGCACGTCGGCGACCGCGACCAGCACTCCGGCATGCAGAAAGCCCCGGGCGTTGGTGTGCCGTTCGTCGATGCCCAGCCCGACCACCGCAGGGTCGCCCACGGCCTCATACAACGGGCCGATGAGGTCAAGGTAACGGCTGGACCTGGCGTAGGGGGTGAACCCGTCGGGGGTGCTCACCGCGCGGCCAGGGCGGCCCACGCGCCGTCCGCCAGGTCGGCGGCGACGGCGGTGGGCGCGAGCTTGGAGCGGCCGCGCAACCAGTGCCGGGCGAAGTCCTGGCCTGGGCCGAGCCACAGCGCATGGGCCACCCCGAACGGGCGGCGGACAAGCGCGCCCTGCTCGGCCTGCGCCCGCAGCCAGCCGCCGACGACGTCCACGTAATGCCGGTTCTGCTCACCAAAACTCGGCTCGGCCGCCAGCAGCACCTCATCGGGCAGGTCGCCATAGAGCAATCGAGCCAGCTCGGTGTGCTCCTGAAACCAGCCCAGCTGCGCGTGCACCACGTCCCGCACGCCCTGCTCCCCGTCGCTGGCGTCGCCCAGCACCCCCAGCACGACCTGCTGGGACCGCCCCATGCCCTCAACAAGCAGCCGCGCCGCGAGATCGGCCCGGGAAGGGAAGTGGTGGTACAGGCTGCCGTTGGACACACCGGCCGCACGACGCACCTGCTCCATCGACGCGCCCGCATATCCGTGCACCGTGAACAGACGCAGAGCCGACTCCGCAATCCGGTCGGCTGTCGCCATCCGCTCCGTCATAGAGATCGACTCTAGAGAGCTACTCCACTTTGTCAAGGTCAGCCGTAGTCGACTGGAAGCCGCCCCAGTTGAGGACCTCGGGCGGGCGCGCCGTAAGCGGATCCGCTACCGGCGATCGTGGCCCGAGTCGCGGGCTCCGCAGCCCCTACGATTGGGGACGTGGAGAGCCGAACGGAGACACAGAGCATCGAGAGCGACGCCGAACCCCTGGCAGTTCTGGCGGTGCTCGCCGACCCCACTCGCATCCCTGACTGGGCGCCCGCCTTCGCCGACACGGTCGTCGTCGACGACCAGTCCGGTTGGCTCGCGACGAAAGACGGTCGGGACTTCACCGTCCGAGTCGTCACGCAGCGGGACTCGGGCACGGTGGATTACCTGCGCGAGGTTGCCCCTGGCCGGGAAGGCGGAGCCTTCATCCGCGTGGTACCGCGTCCTGGCGACGGCAGCGTCGTCGTCATGACCCTGCCCCTCGCGCCTGGCGCCTGGCAAGCGACCATTACCGCGACCCTCCGGGACGAGCTGACCGCACTGATGAACCTGGTCGGACGAGGCTGACGGCTGTCCGAGACAAGCATCCCCAGCCGCTGATCAGCCTCCCCCTGTTCCGGGTTGAGGATCCTCTGCGTACAAGATCACGACTGCCCCGTCTCGGCCTCGCCGACGCCCGGTGGTCGTTCGGCTGTGGGGAGCCTCGACTGACGCGGGTACATGCTCGAAGGCGGTTTGCTGAGCGCGTGAATCTCGACGCTTTACGCGAGCAGTGGGTGCGTGCCGCGACCGGGCGTGCTGAACTCGTCGAGGAGCAGCGGAGCTATCTCGGCCCCGACGCGAAGCGACTGCCCCTGCTGCGCTGACCGGAAACGGATCGACTATCGAGACGACGAAACAGAGCTCAAGCGGCCCCAGCTGCACTCGGTGACGTAGGACATGTCGAGTCGTCGCGACCGGTCAGTGCCGGGTGCGTGTCGAGGATAGCCCGCATCTCTTGCAGCAGAGCCTGCCGGTCATCGGGCGCCAGCGTGATCACGAAACTACGTGAGGCCGCGAGGTCGAGCAGGGCCGCCCTGCTCAACGGATGCGCCCACTCGACATCGAACCGCTCAAGGGCGTCGAAGGTCGAAACTCCGGCCGACGACACCGCCGACACCTGCCACGCCCGGCGGCCCACCTCGTCACCGACATCTGCGACCTGCCCGCCTGCGGCAGCCGTGACCCCGCCGCAGTCAGTGCTGGGCCGTCGGCTCGAGCATCCGCCGGGTCTGTCGGGCCGACGCCAAAAGCTGCCCGTCGGGTGCCCACAGGTCGCTGTCGTCGACGCACCAGCCACCACCCACCGAGCGCGTCGTGATCCGTCCCAGCACCCAGCCGGAGAGCGGGGCAGAAGTCGGTTCGGTGTACTGCACCGACAGCGCCACGGTCGGAACCGGCACCGGGCTGGTGATGACGGCGTACACCGCCGGCGGCAACGCGTCGACCAGCACGGTCAGGACCTGCGCGTCGAACGTGGAGCCGTCGCGAAACCGCAGCCACCCGACGAACTCCGCCTGCGCACCACCACCCAGCAGGGGCGTGTCCTTTGCCGGACGGAAGTCCAGATGCTGCAGGAACGGCACCAGATCGACTGGCAACTCCACCGACGGGCAGCGCTCCGGGCCCGGGACCGCCGGCGCCGCGACGCCCGCCAACGCTCGGCCCGGACGGCTCCGACCTGCTAGCACCGTGGCGGCGAGCGCCACGTCTGGGCCGCTGCTCAGCGTCACGCCGAGCACGCTGGAGGAGCCGCCCTGCCGCAGCGAGCGGACCTCGACCTCGACAAGTCCCTCCCCGGGTGGCGCCAGGAACTGCGCCAACAGCTCACGCACCGGCTGACCACTGCCCGCATGCTCCGCGGCCGCCACCGCCAGCGACGCGAGTAGTCCGCCGTGCGGGCCTGCCCAGGACCACCACGACCGATCCAGAACCACCGTCGCGCGGCCCGCCACTTCCCACGCCAAGGCCGGCCGACCCCTCGTCACCGTCATGCCGGCACCTCCTCCGCACCACGTTGACACCAACAGGATGACGGTGTCAACCTGATGGAGTGGAGGACGCGGCGGTAGGGACGAGACGAGTGCGGGCGAACCCGGGAGAAGGGGAGCGGTTGCGCGGACAGATCCTCGACGCAGCCGAGCAGCTGCTCGTCGAGGCCGGCGGTGAGGCAGCCGTGACACTGCGAGTGGTCGCGCAGCGGGTGGGAGTGACGACCCCGTCGGTTTACCGGCACTTCGCTGATCGCGCCTCGCTGATCAGTGCTGTCTGCCTGCGCGTGTGGTTCGGGCTCGGCGAGCGCATGCAGGCCGCCGCCGCCGAGCACGACGACCCGTTCCAGGCACTGCGCGCCCGTGGCCGCGCCTACGTGCGGTTCGGGCTCGACCATCCCGTGCAGTACCGCCTGCTGCTGCTGCGTCCGGTCGTATCCCCGCACAGCACCGCCGAGGTCGAGGCCGCGCAGGCCTGCCACCGTGAGGTCGTCGCCGCCGTCCAGGACTGCGTCGAGGCCGGCGTCATGCACGGCGACGCGTCAACGATCGCCCTCGCCCTGTGGGCCACCGCGCACGGCTGCGTGTCCATGTTGATCGCGCGGCCTCCGTTCCCCGAGCCCAAGGACCTGGACGACTTCATCGACAGCACCGTCCGCACGGCCGGGCTCGGCATCGCCCTCAATAGTCGGCTCCCCGCGACCACAGCCCTGCCAGCCGCCGCGTCGCTTGCCGCACGCCTGGACCAGCTCGCCGACGACCTGGCCCGGCGGAAGTGAACCGCCCCGACCGAGCACGGCGCGTCGCCGTCGACGAGCAGCTCGCCAACCGCCACCTGCCTGGCTGGGACTATGCCGACGCCTACACATCCGCGCTGCCGGTTGGCGCCTCGCACGACCCCGCCGAGCTGGCTCGGACCCTCCTGGGCGCCGGCAGCGAAACTCAGCGCCGCCTGATGCGCCAGCTGCTACGCGGCCGGGACCGGCTCGCTCGGCTCGCCGGGCTCAAACCCGCCGACCGTCCGTCCGGCGCGCTGTTCCCCATCTTGACGAATGCGCCCGACCTCATCGTGATGGGCATGAACGACCGCCACCTCGACTTCCGGCTCCTGCTCGCCCGACAGGACGATCACGTCGTAGTCACCACACTCGTCAAGCGGCACAACGCCCTGGGAACCGCCTACTTCACCCTCGTCCGCCCGGCTCACCAAGCCCTGGTCCCGCGACTGCTCCACTCCGCGACCTCCCGCGACTGGAACCCGCGCCCCGCTCCTCGAACCCAGAAAGGCCGCGGCGGACCCACTCCAGAAGGCTCAATGACAGAGTCCCCGGAGGTATGACCGGATGGCGGCTTGCGCGTCGAATCTGGCTGCGATGCTCGGTACATGAGCAGTGCATCGACGAACGCGACAAGGTCTTTGGGCGCAACCCGACCGTGAGGGGTGTGTACTCCCGGCTGGGGCGAGCAGTTGCCGTGCTGCAACAACCGGGTCCCGGCCGGAGAGCACGTCCTCGACAGCGTCGGCGACCAGCGTCATCACGCGCAGCGGATCCAGCGGTTCGCCCATCAGGAGTCAAGTCGGCGCCATTCGCTGCCTGACGACGTGGAGGATCGCACGTGTCACGCCTTGGTCAGCCGCAGCGGCTGGAGAAGTCCGTCCCCAAGACGATCGTCAACCGGGGACGCTGCCGGTCCCGCGACCTGCTAGTAGGCACCGTCCGGCAGCTGCTGGTCGAGGTAGGCCTGCGGCCCGGGGTCGGCAGTCAGCATGGTCTGCACCCATGCAACGCGTTCGTGGTTGAGCACGACCGACTCCCAGACGCAGGCCAGTAATGGCCGTTCGACGGCGTGAAACTCCGAGGTGCCGGTGTCTGCGTGAGCCAGCAGCTGACAACAGATGTCCTGGTGCGCCCACCAGTCGAACAGGAGCCATGTCCCTTCCCGGCCTTCGTGCACGACGACGAAGCCCAGCCCGTGATGGCCCTCGGCTACAACAAGGTGAACCTGCTCCTCCACGTAGCGTCGGGCCGCGTCGTGCAGCGGTGACGGGATCGGCGATGAGCGGGGGGCAACCGTGATGCCGTACGCCTCTAGCTGCAACGGACCGGCGCGCCACAGCCCCAGCCGACGCACGTGCCGCGGCTGGTAGGGAGTCATATAACTCGGTGCGGCCGTCACGTTGCGGCGGCCTGCGAGACGTGACGGGCCAGCTGCCGCATCGCCGCTGTCGGGGCGTGCTCCAGCGACAACGCTGGTTCGGTCAGCTCAAGCTCAAGCAGCATCGGACAACCCTGGTCATCCGGTACAAGATCAATTCGGGCGTACGACAGGTTCTGTGCTCCACCGGGGACGTCCGAGAGCGCCGCCGAGGCCACCGCGTGCTGCTCGGACGTGGCGCTAGTCGGACTGATGAAGGAACGGCCCTCGTCTCCGACGACCGGCGCCCGCTCACCGTGCTCGGTGAGCAGCGCCTGCTTGCGCACTGCGTGGGAGAACCGACCACCCAGGTGCACCAGCGACGTCTCGCCCTCGGACTCGATCCTTGACTGGTAGGGCTGGATCATGGCCGCACGGTTCTGCCCGTACAGCCGGTCGACCAGCTCCTGGACCTGGTCGGACGTGGCGGCGAAGCGCCCCGTGTCTGCGGCGCTTGCGCTGACCACCGGCTTGACCACGACGTCGCCGGTGGCCCAGGACGCCGGGAGGTCAACGAGCTCACCAGGATGACGAAACAGCGTGGGCACGACCGCTACCCCGGCCGACACCAGGTCGGTCAGGTACCGCTTGTCGGTGTTCCAAGACACGACAGCAGCAGGGTTGGCCGTGCGTCGACAACGTTGCGTCCACTCAAGGAACTCCGAGCGGCGGTGGGTGTAGTCCCATGTGCTGCGTAAGAGCACCAGGTCATACGACGGCCAGTCGACGGCGGGGTCATCCCAGACCCGGACCTCCGGCTCGAGGCCGGCAGCCGCCAGCGCCGTCAGGAGGGCCGGGCCGTCAACATCAAGGTCCGGCACGGCACGGCAGGTTGCGACCGCGACCGATCTCCCCTTCGACACGTCAGCGATCGTGCCACAGCGGGAGCCGTCGTCAGCGGGCGTATGTGGGCACGTCCTTGTGCGTCCGAGCAGAGCCACCTCTCATCTTGTGCCGGTAGCCGAACGCTGAGCGGCACCGTTTCGATCTTCATAACGGGATCGGCGAGCGGACACACGCCGCCGCTCGCCATACGGTTCGCCCGTGACCATCAGCTCGTCGCCCTCCGGCGCATCCGGGGACGTCACGCTGGACTCTTACGACGCGGCCGCGCACGTGTACCTGGAGCAGTCCGTGCCCCCCGGGCCAGCCGTCATGGCCTACCTCGACGCGGTAGCCGGGCTGGTCGGCGACGGCACCGTGCTCGAACTCGGCAGCGGTCCCGGATGGGACGCGTGCTACCTCGAGAGCCGAGGCCCCCGGGTCCTGCGCACCGACGGAGCCCCCGCTTTCGTGCAGATGCTGCAGGCGGCCGGTCACCAGGCGCAGCTGCTCGACGTCCGTGTGGACGACTTCGGCGGACCGTACGACGCGGTGCTGGCCGACGCAGTGCTGCTGCACGTGAGCAGAGAGCAGTTCGTCGACGTCCTGCAGCGGGCACGACAGGCCGTCACCAGCGAAGGCGTCCTGGCCATCACGCTCAAGGAGGGGGACGGCGAGGCATGGACCGATGCCAAGCTCGGCCGCCCGAGGCACTTCACCTACTGGCGTGAGCCGGCAGTCCGCGCCGCACTGACGGACACCGGCTGGCAAGTCCTCTCGCTCGAGCATGTCGCCGGGCGCGTCGAGCCCTGGCTCTTCGTCATAGCCCGGACCGGTCAGGTGCCGAGCACGATTCCCCGCGTCGTCCCATCTGAACATCGGATAGCTGAACAGGCCCGCTGGCATACGCCTGGAGTTCTCCAAGGACCACAGGTGTTGCAGGACCGGCCGTCAACCGTTCCCCAGGAACCTGCACCGCCTCGTGGGGCAGGCTCCTGCCCATGTCGTTGCGCTATCCCGCCCCGCTGCAGCCCGGTGACCGAATCGGCGTGACGGCTCCGTCGTCAGGGGTACCGGCGGCGCTTCGTGGTCGCCTGAACGTCGCGGTCGAGCAACTGCGCGACCGCGGGTACGACGTCGTCGTCGGCAGGTGCATAGACGGCGCCGGCATCGTCAGCGCCCCGGCCCGGGAGCGAGCCGATGAGTTGGGCCGCATGCTCGCCGACCCTGACGTCCGTGCCGTCGTTCCTCCCTGGGGCGGCGAGCTCGCGGTGGAGGTCCTTCCGCATCTGGATTGGGATGCGCTGCGCGCGGCGGAGCCGACCTGGCTGATCGGCTATTCCGACATCTCCACGCTGCTGCTGCCGCTGACCACGCTGACCGGCACCGCCACGGTGCACGGCCAGAACCTCATGGACACCCCCTACCGGGTACCCGTCCCGCTGCTGTCCTGGCTGGACGTCATCACCCAGCCCGCGGGCACCACTCTCAGCCAGGGCGCCGCGACGCACCACCGGGCGACCGGGTTCGACAGGTGGGAGGACGACCCGACGCCCACCGAGTTCACGCTCGATACCGCCGGCACCTGGCGCCTGCTCGACCCCGGCATGGGCGACGTCCAAGTCAGCGGCCGACTCATGGGCGGCTGCATCGAGACGGTGTCGATCCTTGCGGGCACCCCCTACGGCGACCTACCGACCTTCGCCGACCTCGTCAACGGGGCGCTCGCGCACCTCACCATGAGCGGCAGCGTCAAGAAGCTGGACCAGGTACTGGACTGAGGCGTCCCACCACTGCAGCGCCGCCGCGCCGATCTTGGACCGGTAGACGAACGTCAGCCGGAACAGGTCGGGGTTGAGGCTCAGGCCAGTCGGCGGTCCGCCGTCAGCTGGCTGGGCGTGTCTCCAGTGTTGATGGTCTTGCTGGGCTCGATGAGCAGGACCTCGGCGCCGTCTATCGAGACCGGCTGGTGGTGCACGCCGCGCGGCACGACGTACAGCTGGCCGGGGCCCAGGGTCACCTCGCCGTCGTCCAGCCGGATGGTCAGGGAGCCCGCCAGCACGAGGAACACCTCATCGGTCTCGGGGTGGCTGTGCCGGGTGAACTCCCCGTGCGTCTTGACCACACGCAAGTCGTAGTCGTTCAGGGTCGCCACGGTGCGCGGGGACCAGGGCTCCTTGAACGTGGACAAGACGGCGGCAAGGTCCACGGGCTGGGTCACCAGACAATCCTGCCGCACGACAACAGCGCCTGCGCCGTGTCCCGGTAGCCGGACCCCCCACCGGCACTGCCTGAACCACTCCCCCGCCGACGAGAAACCGCAGGTAGCGCTGTCCCGCAAGGCTGATTCGGTGAGTCGTACCGATGACGGGGGGCCAAACGGCACTAACTGACCCAGT
>JAABVA010004748.1_pt1 | contig 12498 bp, 10 predicted proteins | sample 5560331 | NCBI WGS metagenome assembly JAABVA01 (sample SAMN12812661, study PRJNA571458) | rock metagenome | isolation source: Antarctica rocks | place: Antarctica: Victoria Land, Mt New Zealand sud | collected 2016-01-07
GGGCGATCTGGTCGCGGCGCCTATCCCGTTATCAGTGGCCATCAAAGCGGCCCTCAACGCCGCCTTGCCCGTTGTGATGTACGAGCCCAAGAGCGTCGCCGCCCAGGCCTACCGCACGCTCGCTGAGCGCCTGGAGCAGGAGATCGCGCATGCCGCGGCGCACTAGCCCGACCATCGAGATCCGCGGCGGGCAGGGGGGGCGGCCGGAGCCCCCGCGCGAGGCTACGACGCAACGAGACGGCGAGCGCGCCTTGATCGGGGCGCTCACTGTCCCCATCGAGCAAATTGTCCCCGACCCCGACCAGCCCCGCAAGGAGATGGACCCGATCCGGCTCGGCGAGCTCGCGGCCTCGCTGCGTGAGCACGGTGTGCTCCAGCCCCTGCTTGTGCGCGAGGACGGCGTCCTGGATGACGGCCGTACGCTCTTCAGGGTCGTGGCCGGCGGCCGGCGCTACGCCGCGGCGCAGCAAGCCGGCCTGACGCGACTGCCGGTGCTGGTGCGTGACAGCGAGGCGGTCCAGGTCCGCATCCTGCAGCTGACCGAGAATATCCAGCGCGAGGCGCTCGATGCGGTAGAGGAGGCCCGCGCGATCAAGGAATTGATGGACCTGCGGCACATGGGGTCGCGCTCGCTGGCTGAGCAATTGCACTGTAGCCACGCGTACGTCAACAACCGGCTCAAGCTGATCCAACACGAGGATGTCGCCGCCGCACTCCAACCCCGCGACATCGCGCGGCCAGCCCTCGCGCCGTCCATTGCGCTTGAGATCGCCCGCGAGGATGACGCCGCGCGACGCCAGGCGCTTCTCGAGCGGGCGCGGACCGAGAAGTTGCGTAAGGAGGACATACGGCAGATCAGACGGCGTGAGAGACTTGGAGATGTGGGCGGAGCGGCACAAGTGGGGGGAATACCGACCCTCCGTGAGGTGGCCGACCACATGGGCGCCAGCGAAGACGACGTTCGCATGGCTGCGCAGGCCCGCAAGGAACAACCGGATCTCACAGCGGCGGAGGCCGTGGCGCTCGCCATGCACGCGCCGGTGACCTCCTCCACCGTCGAGGACGGGAAGGCGCAAGGGGAATGGAAAGATGAGGCACGGGGAGACGACAAACTGCCTGTCCCCGACACGACGCTCCTGCGCCTCCTGGGCACATCCGACGACGCGGACCGGCTTCTGCGCGTGCTCTCCTGGGCGCGCAAACACGCGCTCACCCTGGTTCAAATAGAGGAGCAGGTGCAGGCCGCGCGCGCGCATCTATCACCTTAAGGTGGAAACCGGGTTTCCACTTATCCACAACAAGGAGGAGCTGTGGATAAGTGGAAACCCGGTTTCCACCAAGACCAACATAGGGTAAACGCGCCCTTATGCGCGCTTACCCCTTCCGCCGCATGGGTCACGCAGCAGGCGCGCCATGCAAGGTAGCAGGCCGAGGACGGGGCGTCGCCCATCCGCTTCCTCACCCACGATCGGCACACGACATTCCCCGCGCACGTCGACACCGTCTTCGCGAGCGAGGGCGTCGAGATCATCCACACCCCTGTCCGGGGGCCGAACGCGCATGCGATGGCGGAACGCTGGATTCGCTCTGTGCGCGTTCGGCCCTGGATCGCCTGCTCATTGTGAACGAGCGGCGCCCGCGCAGGTATTCAGAGAGTATGTCGCCTACGACAATCAGCGCCGGGCCCACCAGGGCGTCGGCCAACGCTGTGCGGGGCCCGGCGCGCCCACCTCTGTCGACAGCATCGTTGTGCGTCGCTACGTTCTCGGTGACCTCGTCCATCCGTATGACCGAGCCGCCGCTTGCAACGCCAGTTTCTGCTACCGTTCGGCGTCGCCGGCTGCGGTCAGCCGGGGACGGCGGCCCGGGAACCGCTCGTGTACCCCGGACACCAGCGCGTCCCACGCACCTGGTCCGTTGGCGACGACGAGCGGGGCAACATTGTAGGCGTCTCGCGCCCACGACACTGTGGTCAGCTCACAGCGTCGCGCGAGGTCGGTCTCGTCCACATCGCGACGTAGCCGTCGACCACTGCATTAATGTTGGGTATGGAGAAAATACAGGGGAGTGGAAAGGGCAAACACGTAGGGCTGCATTCGACGGTGTCCTCCATCGGCGGCAAGGTCGGCAAGCGCCACCTCTGGTCGCTCCGTCCCCGCGGCGGCCGGCGCTTTCACCCGTCGGGCAACGATCCTCCCGTGCCGCTTTATGGAGATCGACCGGCGCCACTCGAGCGCGCAATCCCTTGGGCCTACCCGTCAGCCCGACGATCTGTGTTCCTGCTCGTTCAGCCGACGTCCGACCGTACGCCGCTGCATCATCCCCGCGTCGCACCACGCCGCTTCGAGCTGGCGGGGCTCCTCCCCTTCGGCGGCCAGTGGCCCGATTCTATTCGTGTACGCAGGAAGCCGGCGGGATTGGTTATTCCCTCGCCCGCTTCCCCCCGCACGTAGGCGATCCAACGGGCGATGCGACGCCGCTCGTCGTCCGGGGCGTCGATGTAGCGCGCCACGAGATCGTCCGTGAAATAGTGCGCCAGCGCATCTTCGAGCGAAAAAGCGCCCACGTCCCGGAAGGTTGCCCGCAAATCCTCGTACCGCGCCTTGCAGCGCTCCTGCCGCCGTTCTTCATCGGGGGTCCAGTCGCCCGGAACACCCAGGAAATGGTCCGGGGAGAAATAGCATTCGGTGTGGACAGGGACGCCGTACGACGTTTCTGAGGCCACAATGTTTGCCCGCAGGACGTCGTCGATCGCGGCCGGCTGCGCATGTCCTTCGCCACGATCGAGTAGGACTTCATCCGGGCCGAGCGCGTAGGCGCGGATCTCATCATCGGTGGAAAGTATTGGTCTCTCTTTGTCTGGATCACCACCACCATCACCATCGAACGTGCCGGTGGCGTTGGCAACCTGTGCGGCTGGTTGGTGGTGGTCGTCTGTTTTTTGGATACGTGTTTTTTGGTCGTCTGTTTGGTGGTGTAGGCGGCTAATCGAACCCCCCTCGGTTGATTGATCGTACTGCCCTACGTCGGCCAAGTGGCCCCCGGTCGGTTGGCTAGTCGTACTCCCTTGGGCGGCAAATCGTACTCCCTCGGTCGGCAAATCGTACTCCCCTCGGTCGGCGGATCGCACCCCCTTGATGATAGGCGCGGTTTCGCCATCGGGTCGTTCCACGTCCGCCGTGGACGCGCCTGATGTCCTACGCGCACACTCCTTACGTGCGGGAGATGCCGTCGCGGCCCGGCCATGCCCCCGTTTCACGTCTCCACCGTCTACGGTGTCAGGCTCGCCCGCGCCCAGCGTTTCGTCGCCCGCGTCGTCGATGTCATCCGGCGCCGCGCGCGTGGCGGCGCGCAGGACATGGGGAAGATCGTCCGCGAAGCGGAGCACGTAGCGCGTCGTGATGTTCCCGAGCGTCGGGTGTTGTCGCCGGATCCTGCGCACGAGGCCCTCTTTTTCCAGGCCGCCGAGGGCTTGGTATAGGAACTCGCGTGTCTTCACGCCGCACCCCTCGTCGACGACCCGTCCGTCGCGCGTCTTGATACCCTTCATGAATTGGCCCGGATCGATCGCATCCTGTGCCTTGCGCCAACCGAGTGTGTGACGAACGATGTAGAGCAGGACGCGCAGCTCCGCGTCGGAGAGGCGATCCATCCACACGTCGAACAGATCGTCCGGCGTGGCGGTCGTGTTCAACGGGCGAAAGCCATCTTCCGCGCGCGTCGCGGGATGATCGCGCACAACGAGCCGGTAGGTATTCGTCCCGGACCCGCCGCGGCCGTCCATGGCCATCACTTTGACGATAAGCCCGAGACCCTCCAAGCTCTTCAGCGCCCCCGTCAGGGTCGACTTGCTCGCGATGCCGCACCCGCATGTGGCGCGCCCGTCGCGCCCGGTCGTCCCCTGCTGGAACTGCGGCAAACTGATCCTGACGGCGGACAGATCGATTTGGTGCGTCGGGCCGTAGCAACGACGGATGAGGAATAAGAGCACGCGCAGCTGCGCGCCCGTGAGGCGTGGCAGCCAGTAGTCGAAGAGGGTGTCCGGCGTCCCTGTCGTGTTCGATGACGCAAACCCTGCTGAACCAACGCTCATTGCCCCGACCCAGCCTCCGTACGCTTGATCCCGGCGCGCGTCGCACCGTTATGCGCCATCAGGGTTTCCCGCTGTCTCCTCCTAATGGACGATTATGAGAAGAGTATGACAAATATTGATCACCGATAGGGCTAATCGGGCCTATTAACCACACACGAGCCTTATCAACCACGTACAGACCGTCACAACCACACAATGCACCGTATGGACGCAAGGCGTCGTGCCGCCACATGCGTCCAACGGACGACAGATAGGTGACAAGATGTAAGCGTGGCTCGGAGCGAGCGCACTCAATGTTCGCCATAGGGAACAGGGGGCCATGGCATCCACACAATCGGCACAGGCACCGTATAAACCACACGTAGGGCATATAAACCCCGTACGTACCGTACTAACCATGCGCCGCACCGTACTAACCACGCCACATCCCGTATTAACCACGTAACGCCCATACTAACCACATGGGTCCCGTATTAACCACGCCGCCGCCATAGAGGGCACGCGCCCCGCCGCATATGCTGCTGTATGGGGGCGGCTGTGCGCTCCGCGACTCGTTGACGACATTCTTCGACACGGCCTATGTGTGGTTGATATGGGAGTTGTGTGGTTAATACGGTGTATGTACTCCGTTGTGGATGGATACCTTGCCATGGCGGCGCGGACATGGCACGCTGATCGGAGAAAAAGAGGACAATGATAGTGAGGGCCTGAGGAGCAAATGGGCGAGGTGGACGCGATGGACAGGATCGGGGAGGTCGCGGATGTGGCCCCTGGGCCGCGCGACGCCGAGCCTGGGGTCTTCGACCCCGAGTCGATGAAGTGGATCAGCGCCAAAGAGGCGGCCTTCCGCACGCAGATCGCGCGCGATCTCGACGATAACAAGATGGCGATCGACGCCTACTATCTGGAGTCGAAACCGCAACTACACGCCCCACTCGAGACAAATGAAACGGGTAGCCTCTCGGGCGACTGGTGGGAGATCGCCCGCACCAATAGGGCCATCGTGCGCGTGCCGGCGAATCGCTTGGTTGAGGCGCCGACGCGCGATATCCTGGCCGCACGCATCGCCGGCGCCGCGCTCGGTCCCCTGGCGGAGCAGGTGATGCTCCAGCTTTTCGCCAAGGCTAACGAGAATTACCGCAATCCCGCGCTGCGGGTCGAGCTCAACGAGCTTCTGGACCGCGTCGGGTTCAAGCGCGACCGGCGTGGCGCCCACTATACTGGCTCACGTCGCGCGATTTCGCGCACGATCATCGGTCTGCACTTCACTCACGTCGGAATCCAGCAGACGCAGGGCGCCGGCAAGCGGCGGCGCAGCACCGGTTTTGTGGCTCCGCTCCTGGCGGCCGTCGGCTACGGCGAAACCGCCGATGTCGAGGGGTTCTCGCTCCAGCAGGTCTTCGAGCAGGCCCTGCCCGAGAAGGTTGAGATCCTGCTTAACCCCGCGTGGTACGCCGGCGTCCGCCTACCCGACGGGCGACCGGGCGAGGACTTCGCCCTCATTCCCCTCCCCACCATCGAGGCGCCCGGTCGCCGGCGGGGCCGACATGCCGGTGGCCGGGTGCCGGTAGCGGTGCTTCTGCGCCAGTATATCGGGCGTTGTCGTGAGGCCGGCCACGTCACTGGAGTCACGGTGACACGCGCGGCCTTGATCGGGGCCGGTGACGTTCGCGACCGTGACTCGTGGCAGGCCGGCCGAACCTTGGGCCGCGCCCTCGACGCCCTGTGCCGCGAGGGCGTCCTGCGCGGTTATGAGCCGGTCCCTCTGCCGACGCGCGAGGACGATCGGGTGACACTCGTGTGGGTTGACATAGCCGCGCAGGATACCGCGTAACCCCCGCACCCCGAGGCTTTCTCGACCGTCGCCATCAATGACACGGCTGTCGAAGGGTGACTAACACCTTGACAGCGTCGATGGGAAAAGGCGTGGTCAGGGACGGCATGGTCCCGCTAGGCAATGGGCGCTATGACTCGACAGACATATCTTGGACGACCATCGCGTGCCGGGATGCGTCGCCAAAAGGCCAGGGCATTGAAGAAAATGGGCGGGCCGACACGAAGGCGGCCATTCGTTCAATCTTCACCATCACGGCAGGCGCCCGACGAGACCATGGGAGCGCACTGACGCTGGGTGCTCTACGGTAAGCCCTATCGCACGGCCCCGGCGCGTTGGTCGCCGAGGCTGTGCCTCTCAGTGAGGCTGTGAGCGCGAACCACAGGGCTATATGCTTGCGCCTGGCGCCACGAGGATCGGGGGAGGGGACACACCGCGCTCATCGCCATGCAGCAGCATGTCCCCCGGATGTGTGGATCTAGCAGCCGGTGGTCGGGGTCACGCCCGGTGGCGTCGGTGTCTGAGCGTTGTTCACGCAGTTCCCTATGTGGTTGAAGGCCGCCTGCGCGTTGTTGGAGAGCACCTTGACGGCGACGATCGCGGCGATCGCGATCAGCCCAAGGATGAGGGCGTACTCGACCATCCCCTGGCCGCGCGCGGGTTTCTTCAGCCGGGCGGCTAGATCGACCGCCGCATACTGCGCCATGACCATGTACCGCATGAGAGTCTCGTTCATAGCTATCCTCCGGATTCTTCAATCGCGCCTAGCTGACGCGGATTCGGTGACCCGCACCCTATCGCCGCTAGGCCGTGGCCCACGCCGGATATATTCCCCGACGCCTTCCGCGCTTCCCCCGCGGAAAACGCCGTCGATGGGGTACGTGCGCGAACTGGTACTCTCTTCACCTTCGCGCACACCGACACGTCAGGCGACGCGACGTACGGATGCCTATACGGATGCGGAGACTACCAGCTCCATTATAGATGCTTTGACACTCCACACGGCTGAAGCCGTGGGATTCTTGGTTCAACGACCGTCGCATCATGACCCGGAGGCGCTGATGTCTGACACAATCTCCCCAAGCGTGACTTCCGGCGTGCCCCGCCGTAGAGACGCCGTTGGGCGTCATGGTGGCCCCCGAAGGAGCGATCACCACTAGCAGTATATCATCTCCCCAGCGATCGGTGACGCGCCGCTAGTAGTCTGTCAAGCGAACTCTGAGCAGTTGCTCCTGGGACCGCCGGCATCCTGCCGGCAAGCGCTTGCCGGCAGGATGCCGGCGGTCCCAGGAGGTACGACACCGCCCAACTGTTTAAACCAGGCTTGACGGACTACTAGTCGCGACCCGTCGTTGCGCCGATCCCATTCATCCCACGTCAGCCGTGGGTTTTCTGAGAGGTTGCTATAACGCACAAATGCTAGCCCATCCGGGTGATTGCGGGCGGGCGGGACGCCGCATAAGCTTACCCTGCAACCGCATTAATCGCCTCATTCGTCAGCCAAGGAGAAGGTCTCTGGGTGCATCCCCTTTCCCTCCCTCGCTCGGACATGGCGCCGTCCTGGTCGCGCTCGGCGTCCTGTTGGCCGTGGCTGCCGGGCGTGCGCGCCGTCGAGCGCAACCGGGGCAACGCGCGTTTATAGTCGGCGGCGGCCTGTTGCTCGGTGTCCTCGGCGTCCCGATCACCGACTTGATCGTCCTGGTCATCGGGTTCGCGGCCACGGCCGGCGCATTCCCACACTAGCGCCATCATGGTTGGGCTTCCGTCCGTCGCCGGCCACCGTAGAACTTTAGATCTCCCGTTCCGCAGTGCAAGCAATCATCTCATCGATATCCAAGTCCCGCGCCTCGATCCACCACCGTGCTTGTGTGCGCGCGAGCGGGAGCGCAAGGATCTGCAGGGCGGCGCGCTCTCCGGCCGCGCGGGCGCGTTCCTCTACATGCGCTCGCGCGGCTGGGCCCAGTGGCCCCTGACTCGTCGCGATAGCCTGGCGCATGTACGCGCCGTGCGCCGCGTCCGCCACGGCGCGCACGCGTCGCGCGCGCTCGCGTAGCGCCTCTGCCACCTCGGCATGGGCGCCGATGAGGGCGGGGAGCGCGAGGCGCGTGGCGTCTGACGCCGCACGCGCTGTTGCCTCGTCTCGCTGGCACCGCAGGCAGTCTACCAAGCGCAGGCGCTCCAGCTGTGCGGCCTGCTCGGCGCGCGTCCCGCGTAGCATGTGGATGCCGGCGTGCATACAGCGATGAGTCACCGTTTCCTGTCGCTCAACGGCCATGGCACCCTCCATTGACCCGATAATCGATACCCAGCGATCCACCACTGGTGGGACGACAGCATCGCGTCGCCCACACGGCGATGCTGGCCGACGGTTGGGGTAAGGTCCATCGCACATTATCTTGCGAGGCATCCAAGGCCGATATGCGGGCGGGGTCCGTCGCGTAGGAACTCAATGGGCAGATGGGATACGGGTGAGCCGATGTATACATCACGACCTCCGCCGATCCTGATCATAGCGTCTAGCTCAGCTTGGTGCTGAACGTCATGGCCGGCCCCACATCCCGGATAGACCTCTCTCGAGGTCGAGGTCTCGGAAGGGACTGCCACAAAGCCAAACGCCAAAACGGCGACACCTTATTGTACGCGGCGTTGCGCTACAGAAGCGGAACTTACACGCGTCCGTTCACGCCTCCGAATCGTCCAGACGGGCATGGTGATAGTGTGGGTATTTTTCGGGCTTCCATAGCTTAACATGGCCTCAACTGTTCATTTCTTGGCATGATACTGTCGCGGTTCGCGTACAATTACTCTACAAGGTCCGGCGCTGGATGTGCGGCGGACCTGCGGTGGAAGGATGAATGGGCTCCGCCACAGGCGGGGCGGATTGGAGATAAATGACATGGGACCTCGGGCATTACCGACTCCGCTGCCCGCGCGCCCTCGTCCACAGACCGAGGTCGACGGACTGGCTCCGTATCTATGCGACATCGGCGCGTACCCGCGGCTGACGTCCGAAGAGGAACTCGACCTTGGGCGACTCGCCGCCGCGGGCGACTCAGCGGCCCGGACGCGGCTCGTGTTGTGCAATCTGCGACTGGTCGTCAGCATGGCCAAGCGCTATCGCGCGGGCGGTCTCACGTTCACCGATCTGGTCCAGGAGGGCAATATAGGGCTGATGCACGCCGCCGAGAAGTATGACTACAGGCGCGGCCATCGTTTCTCGACTTACGCCGTCTGGTGGATCAGGGAGGCTATGACGAGCGCCATCAAGGAACAGGGAGCAGCCATCAGGGTGCCGGCCTATCTCTATCGCCGTGTTGACACTCCACACGGCTACAGCCGTGGGATTCTTGGCTCATCCAGCAGCCTTGTCCACCAGAGTTGCTCCTGGTGGATAGAGGGCGGACTGTCCCCAAGCGTTACTTTCGGCGTGCCCCGTCGTAGTTTCTTCCAACGCGCGTAATCCCAACGCCAGAATGTTGCGCGCCGCGTTGTGATCACGGTCCAGCATCGTCTTGCAACGCGGACACACATGCGTCCGCTCTGACAAAGACTTCCTGACCCGTTCCCCGCACCCTGAGCAATCCTGACTGGTGTACGCGGGCGGCACGGCGACCACGACCTTGCCGTACACATGGGCGAGATAGACCAGCCACGACACGAACGCGCGCCAGCCCGCATCGCATATGCTCTTGGCAAGGGAACGGTTCTTAACCATGTTGGATACCCGCAGGTCCTCGTAAGCAATCACGTCGTTCGACATGACCAGCGCCCGCGCCGTTTTCACAGCGAAGTCTTTACGCTGCCTACGCACCTTCAAGTGCTTCCGCGCCAGTTTACCCCGCGCCTTCGCCCGGTTGCTGGACCCCTTGACCTTGGACGAGACGCGCCGCTGGAGGCGCTGCAAGGCCCGCTCTGAGCGCCGCAGGTGGCGCGGGTTCTCAACCGTGACGCCATCGGAGTCGGTGTAGAAGTGGGATAACCCCAGGTCGATGCCCACAGCCTTCCCGCTCGCCTCGACGGACGCGCGGCGGTCGGCGTCGATACAGAACTGGCTATAGTAGCCATCGGCCTTCTTGACCACGCGCACGCGCTTGATCTGACCAAGCGCGTAGCCTACGAGGTCGCGCGTCCCTTTGAGCCGGAACGTCCCGGCCTTGAAGCCATCGAGGAAGGTGATCGCCCGTCGCGCCTCATCCAACTTCCAGCCGGTCTGCTTGTACTCGGCGCTACGACAATCCTTCTGAAAAGAGGGGTAGCCCTTCTTGCCGGGCTTCTGCGTGCGGCAATTCTGATAGAAGCGCACGATCGTCGCGCCCGCGCGCTCCGCCGCCGCCTGCCGCGCCTGCGAGTTGAGTTTGCCCGCGAAAGCATACTCCCGCGCCAGAACCGCGCAATACTTGTTCAAGTCGTAGGGCTTGACGCCGCGCTCGTCGCGCCACTTGCGCACACACTTGTTCCGAATGAACTGGGTGGTACGGATGGCCTCATCCAGGGCGGCGTACTGGCGAGTGGCGCCGGTAAGCTTGAACTCTAACACGATCATACGCTGAGTATACTACAATTTAGGGTTTGATAGCATCCCTAAACAAAGGACGCCGCTTCATCCCACGGTTGCAGCCGATAGGTTGTCTCGTCGGGGTTATAGAACCCCGTCGGCGCGTCGGCGCGCCTGCGCGACGCAGCCGATCAGGCGCGCGCGATTGTCTCGCTTGACGCGCCATGCGACGAGAGCGGCGACGGCGAGGGCGTTACGGATCGCGACGCCCCCGCCGTCGAGGAGGAGGCAACCGGCCGCCTCATCGCGCGCGACGTGCGCGCGGTCATGCTGCTCCTCGACCCACGCGACCGCGCCATCGTCGCCTATCGCTTCGGGTTGGGCGATCTGGGCCCGCACTCGCTCGCCGAAACCGCCGCGCAATTCGGCATCTCGCGCCAACGCGTCAATCAAATCGAGGAACGCGCCCTGGGTACCCTCAAGATGCGCGCCTACAATCGCGGCCTGCAGCACTACGTGGTCGCGTCCTGATGGGGAATGCGACCACGCGCCTGATCCCGGATATCGCGCCGTTGCTGTGTCGTACGTACGCGCGCCCGCCCTCGGTGTGCGCTTCGTAAGCGCGCAGGCCCTCCTCCAAGCGATGCGGCATCGGGTACAGTATCCCGTACGACAAGCATCACGACGAGCCCACCTGGCGACGAGGAGTGATGGGAGGGGGTCTGTTGTCTCTTACCATCCCTTTTCCCCGCGACATCAGTCGCCACGAGTGTTTAGGCGTCTGGTTATGCGCCAACGCCCACCCACGCGCCCTACGATGAGAACTTCCCCCCCTTTTTCTCCCTACATGGGTTCATGCCCGATCGCGCTATGCTGCGCCTCCGCATATCCTCACAACTCTCCGTCGATCGCCCGTAACCCGTCTTGTTGCCACACGGCCGATCGCTCATGGACACCCCACCGGCGCGGTGGTACGCTGTCAGCGCCCCAACGTGGGAGTAGGGTCCCGCGCGGTGACACGGCGACCACCCCGCTAGTATAGTGGTACTAATTAATTGCCAAAAAAGATGGGGCGAGCGGCCTCCCGCGTCCCGCCAAGGCGTCATGCCGGTTGAACTCGGGCGCGTGGGGATAAGACGGTTTGACGAACAACCCGTTTCATCCCCACGCGCCCATGGCGTGCTCCTATCGAAAAGATGCGGCCGGTGTCGCTCCGGCCGCTAGGCGCGTCAACTAGTCCTTTTCGTCATCTGTCCTCCCATACCCATGCACGCGCCCGGATATCCCGGCAGGCGCGCTCGCCGCACCATTGCCCTCGGCCTGACCGGGCGCCGGCGCCTAATCCTTCTACGAGGTGTGAGGTGGCCCGGCCGGCGTGGACGCGCCGATCAGGCCGCTTGATGCTCCGAGGCGTCGTCGTTCGGGGTGCTGACCTCGCCTTCCCCGGCCCCTGCTCCCGTGGGGTCGGTGGGCGTGTGGACGGCGCCGCCATCCGGCGCGCTCGAGGCCTCGTCGCCGCATTCCTCTCGCGTGAGCTCGGCGTCGAGCGCGGCCAGCTCCGCCTCCTTCTCGGTGAGCTCACGGTCGAACTCAAACGGTTGGCCGAGGCGGGGGTGAAAGTCGGCGAGCCGGCGTTCCGCCTGCGCCCGTACCAGTTCGTAGTGCGCCAGGTTCTTGTCGAAGCCCGACAGGGCGTTCTCCAGGCGCGCGATCGCGCCGAGTTCGCCCGTATCCACCCGTATGTCGATCGGCTGCTCGTAATCCGTGCGCTGCAGATAAAGCTCATAGCCGTAGCGTGTCGCCGTGACGCCGGCGCCCCCTCTAAAGTAGAGGTCGAAGCCGGCGACGCGGCCGAGCCTCGCGACACCGTGGTACCGCTCGCCGACGTGCCGTTCGACGGATGCGATCAACGCGGCGCCCGCGGACCTGCGCTCGTCGTGGGTCGCGCCGGCGACCTCCATGTGGAACTTGTCGCCGCGCGTCTCCTCTCGGCGGGCGAGATCGGCCTCGATGGCCGTGATGCGCCGTGCCGCCTGCCGGATGGTTACTTCCGCGTCGGCGAGGTGACCGCGGATG
>JAABVA010004749.1_pt1 | contig 12496 bp, 11 predicted proteins | sample 5560331 | NCBI WGS metagenome assembly JAABVA01 (sample SAMN12812661, study PRJNA571458) | rock metagenome | isolation source: Antarctica rocks | place: Antarctica: Victoria Land, Mt New Zealand sud | collected 2016-01-07
AGACCTGGGCAGTTACTATTGTGCAAGTTCGTGATGATAGATGTCGTTGCCGCATCGTTTCGGCCCGAAGCGGTTGAGCAGGCGGATCAGTTTGGGACGTGCCCGTTCAATCGGGTTCAGGAGGCATACGCGATCGCCCTGGGCCGCTTACGGTGCATCTTGCGCCGCAAGCGAATGGGCTGAATGATCCACCACGGCACATGGAGCACGCGATCATGTCCTGGACGCGGCCTATGCCCAAGCGGACGCAATCAAGGTCGAGGGCGCATCATGCGGCTACGTCCCGGCATCACCCGCCCTCCTGGAGCGCACGCGGGCAATCAAACGTGCCTGCTTCCGCCACGCCGTCCCTTGGCGTGCGGCGGCGCTGCAATTTCCGCTGTTATCCCATCCCCGACGGGCTCTGGCTGGAACGGCGGCAAGCTGGGCTGATCCATTGATCGACGCGCATGTGCATTACTGGCGCGTTGACCGTGGCGATTACGACTGGCTGGCACCGGATCAGCCAATCTGCCGCGACTACCTGCCGGCGGACGCCGCAGCGCTGTTCGAGGCGGCCGGGATCGAGGGCATCGTGCTGGTGCAGGCTGCCGCCACCGAGGCGGAGACGCATTTCCTGCTCTCCCTGGGCGAAGCCGACCCGCGCGTGCGCGGCGTGGTCAGCTGGATCGACATGATGGCCCCCGACGCCCCCGACCGCCTGGCGGATCTGGCGTGGAACCCGCTGCTGCGCGGCATCCGGCCGATGTGGCAGGACATCGCCGACGACGCATGGCTGCTGCGGCCGGAGCAGGACGCGGCCTACCGCGCCGTGGTCGAGCTGGGCTTGGCGTTCGATGCGTTGGCGCGGGTCCGTCACCTCGCCCACCTGCCGCGCCTGATCGAGCGCCACCCGGATCTGCCGGTCGTCATCGACCATGCCGCCAAGCCCGGGATCGCCGCGGGCCGGCACGCGGAGTGGCGGGCCGGCATGGCGGCGCTGGCGTCCTTCCCGCACGTGCGCTGCAAGTTCTCCGGTCTGGTGACCGAGGCGGCCCCCGGCGCGTCGCTCGATGCCATCCGGCCCTACGCCGACACGCTGCTGGAGCTGTTCGGGCCGCAGCGGCTGATCTTCGGCAGCGACTGGCCGGTGCTCACGACCCGGCAGGACTACGCGACGTGGTGGGACTGGTCGCACCGCCTCACGGCGCACCTGTCGCAGGCCGACCGCGACGCGGTGTTCGGGCAGAACGCGGTGGCGTTCTACGGCCTGCACGAGGCCGGTGCGGCGACGGAGTCCACACGGGCATGATCGGTTTCGCCCTGCTCGGCTGCGGCCGCATCGGCCAGATGCACGCCCGCAACATCGGTGCCCACGCCGGGGCCAAACTGATCGCATGCTACGACGTGGCCGGGCTGGCGGCCGCCTCGGTCGCGGCCGAACTCGGCGTCGCGCAGGCGCACTCCATCAATGCGGCGCTGGCGGATCCGCGCGTCCAGGCGGTGTTCATCGCGTCCAGCACGGACACGCACGTGGAGCTGATCGCCCGCAGCGTGCAGGCCGGCAAGGCGGTGCTGTGCGAGAAGCCGATCGACTTGGACATCGCCCGCGTCGATGCGTGCTGGCGTGCGATCGCGGCGTTCCATCCGATGGTGATGGTCGGCTTCAACCGCCGGTTCGATCCGTCGTTCCGGGCGGTGCGCGACCGCGTCGCCGCCGGCGAGATCGGCCGTGTCGAGCAGGTCGTGATCACCAGCCGCGACCCGGCGGCGCCGCCGAGAGGCTACGTCGCGGGCTCCGGCGGGCTGTTCCGCGACATGACGATCCATGATTTCGATATGGCGCGCTACCTCGCGGGCGACATCGTCGAGGTGCAGGCGATGGGAGCGAACCTGATCGACCCCGACATCGCGGCGCAAGGCGACATCGACGCGGCGATGCTGGTCATGCGCGCCGCGTCGGGCGCGTTGGTGCACATCAACAACAGCCGGCGCTGCGCTTACGGCTACGACCAGCGCATCGAGGTGTTCGGCGAGGCTGGGATGCTGCAGGCGCATAATCGCCACCACACGACGGTGGAGGCCTGGAGCCGCGAGCGCACGCGGGCGATGGACCCGGTGCAAGACTTCTTCATCGCCCGCTATGCCGACGCGTACCGGGCGGAGCTGGACCACTTTATCTGTTGCATCGAGGCCGGGGCCGCGCCGCTGCCCGGCTTCGCCGACGGGCGCGAGGCGCTGCGGCTCGCGGACGGGGCACTGGAGAGCATGGCGTCCGGACGAATGGTGCGTCTCGACTGAAGGAGAAAATCATGCCAACGATCCGGCTGACAACGGCGCAGGCGATCGTGCGATTCCTGGTGGCGCAGCGCACGCTGCTCGACGGGCAGGACGCGCCGCTGTTCGCCGGGTGCTGGGCCATCTTCGGCCATGGCAACGTCGCCGGCATGGGCGAGGCGCTGTTCCACGCTCGCGACGAGCTGCCGACGCTGCGGGCGCATAACGAGCAGGCCATGGCGCTGGCGGCGGTCGCGTTCGCCAAGGCGCGAAACCGCCGGCAGATGATGGCGTGCACCAGTTCGATCGGGCCGGGTGCCATGAACATGCTGACCGCAGCCGGCGTCGCCCACGTCAACCGGCTGCCGGTGCTGCTGCTGCCCGGCGACGTGTTCGCGAACCGCCGTCCGGACCCGGTGTTGCAGCAGGTCGAGGATTGGGAGGATGGCACGATCAGCGCCAATGACTGCTTCCGGCCGGTGTCGCGCTACTGGGACCGGATTACCCGGCCGGAGCAGCTACTGACCGCCCTGCCGCGCGCGATCGCGGTGCTGACCGATCCCGCCCAATGCGGCCCGGTCACGCTCAGCCTGTGCCAGGATGTCCAGGCGGAGGCCCATGACTTTCCCGCGGCGCTGTTCGACCCGCGTATGCACCGCGTCCGCCGTCCCGGGCCGGACGCGGAGGAGTTGGCGCACGCCGTCCAGGCGCTGCGCCGTGCCGAGCGGCCGCTGATCGTCGCCGGCGGCGGCGTGCTGTACGCGGAGGCGGCGGCCACGCTGCAGGACTTCGCGGCGCGGCACGCGATCCCGGTGGCGGAAACCCAGGCCGGCAAGGGCGCGCTGCCCTGGGACCATCCATGCGCGGCCGGCGCGATCGGCGTCACCGGCAGCTCGGCCGCGAATGCCTTGGCGCGCGAGGCCGACCTGGTCCTGGCCGTCGGCACCCGGCTGCAGGACTTCACGACCGGCTCGCGCGCGCTGCTGCCGGGCGGCTCGCGGCTGATCCAGCTCAACATCCAGCCGTTCGACGCGGCCAAACATGGCGCCGCGCCGTTGGTCGGCGACGCCCGGGCCACGCTCGAAGCCCTGACGGCGGCGCTTGGGGACCATGCAAGCCCGCCGGCGTGGCAGGCGCGGGCGGCGGCGTTGACGGCGGAGTGGACCGAAGCGGTCGACGCTGCTACGGCGCCGGGAAACGCGGCATTGCCGAGCGACGCGCAGGTGCTCGGCGTCGTGAACCGTGCGGCGCAGCCCGGCGACGTCGTGGTCTGCGCGGCCGGCGGCCTGCCGGGCGAACTGCACAAGCTTTGGCGCACTGCGCGGCCCGGCGGCTACCACCTCGAATACGGGTTTTCCTGCATGGGCTACGAGATCGCCGGCGGGCTGGGCGTGAAGCTGGCGCATCCCACGCAGGAGGTGTTCGTCATGGTCGGCGACGGCAGCTACCTGATGATGAACTCCGAGCTGCAGACCTCGGTGATGCTGGGCCACAAGCTGGTCGTGACCGTGCTCGACAACGGCGGCTACGGCTGCATCGACCGGCTCCAGCGCGCCTGCGGCGGCGCGTCGTTCAACAACCTGCTGGCGGATGTCGACGCGCGGGCGAGCAGCTCCTGGGTGGATTTCGCAGCGCATGCCAGGAGCCTCGGCGCGCGGGCGGAGCGCGTGGCGAGCCTGGCGGAGCTGGCGGCGGCGCTGCCTCGCGCCCGCGCCTCCAACCGGACCTACGTCATCGTCATCGAGACCGATCCGCTCGCCGCCACGCAGGCCGGCGGCGCGTGGTGGGACGTGGCGGTGCCGGAGGTGTCGGAGCGAACCCAGGTGCAGGACGCGTATGCCGCCTATGCCGAGGCCCGGCGAACCCAGGACGGCGCCGCGTGACCGTCCGCATCGGCACCAACCCGATTGCCTGGAGCAACGATGACCTTCCGGAGCTGGGCGGGGACACCCCGCTCGAAACCTGCCTGGCCGAGGCGCGGGAGGCCGGGTTCACCGGCATCGAGCTGGGCCGCAAGTTCCCGTCCGACCCGGCGGCGCTGCGGGCCGTGCTGGAGCGGCACGGGCTGAGCCTGGTTTCGGGCTGGTACGGCGCGGCGTTGCGCCACCGCAGCGTCGCGGCGGAGATCGAGGCCATGCGGCCGCATCTCGACCTGCTGCACGCCTGCGGCTGCGGCGTGATGGTGTTCGCCGAAACCTCGGACACGGTGCAGGGGCGGCGCGGCGTGCCGGTGGCCGACCGCCCGGTGCTGCCAGCGCAGGAGTGGCCGGTGTTCCTGGAGCAGCTGGGCCGGCTTGGCGAATGGATGGCCGGTCAGGGCGTGCGCATGGCGTTCCACCACCACATGGGCACCGTGGTCGAGACGGCGGCCGAGATCGACCGCCTGCTGTCCGGCACGCCCGACAGCGTCGGGTTGTTACTGGATACCGGGCACCTCGCCTTCGCGGGCGAGGACCCGGCGGCGGTCGGGCGACGGTGGGCGCACCGCATCAATCACGTGCACGCCAAGGATGTCCGTCCGGATGTGCTGGCCCGGGCGCTGCGGGAGCGTTGGAGCTTTCTCGACGCGGTGGTGGCGGGCGTCTACACGGTGCCGGGCGACGGCTGCCTGGATTTCACCGCGGCGCTGCGTCCGGTCGCCGAGGCCGGCTATGCAGGGTGGCTGATTGTCGAGGCCGAACAGGACCCGGCCAAGGCACATCCGCTGACCTACGCCAAGGCGGGGCACGGGTATCTCCGGACAGCCGCGGGCGCGGCGGGGTTTTCAGTAGCCTAAACGTTGATCTACGCGGGCAGGCCAGGCATCCTGCTGGGAAAGCGAAAATAAAAGGGAAACCGTCTATGGAAAAGCTGCTTCTCGCCGGCCTCGTCGTCACCCTCGCGGCGTTCGGCTCGGTCCCGGCGCGGGCGCAGGAGCCGACCATCCCCATCATCGTCAAGGACACGACCAGTTTCTACTGGCAAATCGTCCTGGCCGGCGCCCACAAGGCCGGGCAGGATCTGCACGTGAAGGTGCCGGAGCTTGGCGCGCAGAGCGAGAGCGATATCAGCGGCCAGATCTCGATCCTGGAGAACGCCGTCGCCGGAAGGCCAGCCGCCGTCGTCATTTCACCGACCCAGTTCGCCGCCCTGGGCAAGCCGATCGACGCAGCCGCCAAGTCGGTCAAGATCATCGGGATCGACAGCGCCGCCGACAGCCAGGCGTTCACCTCGTTCCTGACCACCGACAACGTGCAGGGCGGCCGGGCGGCGGCCGAGGCGCTGGCGCAAGGCATCGCGAGCAAGAACGGCGGCAAAATCGTCGGGGACGTGGCGCTGATCACCTCCCTGCCCGGCGTCGGCTCGCTGGACCAGCGCGCGAAGGGCTTCAAGGAGCAGCTGGCGAAATATCCCGGCTTGAAGCTGGTCGCCGACAAGGTCGCCGACGGCCAGGCGACCACCGCGCTGAACATCATGACGGACCTGATCACCGCCAATGCGGACTTGAAGGGCGTGTTCACCTCGAACCTGATCATGGCGCAAGGCGCCGGCCAGGCGATCGGCGAGAACAAGCTGCAGACCAAGATCGCGCTGATCGGCTTCGACAATGACGATAAGCTGGTGAAGTTCCTCGGCGACGGCGTGATCTACGCGCTGATCGTGCAGGATCCCTATCGCATGGGCTACGACGGCATCAAAACCGCGCTGGCGGCCAGCAAGGGGGATAAGGTGCCGGCGTTCGTCGATACTGGAGTTAGCACGATCACCAAGGAGAATATGGCCACCGCGCGCAGCCAGGAGCTATTGAACCCCAAAGTGAAGTGAGCATGGCGACGCCGCTGGACAAATAGACACCATGCCGCCGCTGCTGGAACTCCGCCGCCTCGATAAACGGTTCACCGGCACGCATGCCCTGCGGCAGGTGGACCTCGCCTTCGAGGCTGGCGAAATCCACGCCATCGTCGGCGAGAATGGGGCCGGCAAGTCGACCCTCATCAAACTGCTCACCGGCGTGCACCTCAAATCCGGCGGCGAGATCATCTGGGAGGGCCGCCCAGTGGTTTTCTCCGGCCCCCAGGGCGCCATCGCGCTCGGCATCAACGCGGTGCACCAGGAGGTGGTGCTGTGCCGGCACCTGACGGTCGCGGCCAACCTGTTCCTGGGCAACGAGCACACCAGCTGGGGCGTGCTGCACAAGGCTCGCATGGAACGGGAGGCGCAGCGCGTGCTGGACGACCTCGGCTTCGCCATCCCGGCCGATGTCGTGCTGTCCACGCTGACCATCGGCCAGCAGCAACTCGTCGCGACCGCCCGCGCAGCGTTGCGTGGCACGCGGTTCCTGATCTTCGACGAGCCCACCGCCTACTTGACCCGGCAGGAGGCGGCGCAGCTTTTCGCGCTGATCCGCCGGCTGCGCGCGGACGGCGTGACGCTGGTCTATATCAGCCATCGCCTGGAGGAGGTGTTCGAGCTGGCCGACCGGGTCTCGATCCTGCGCGACGGCGCGCTGATCAGCACCGAGCGCGTGTCCGACACCAACGAACCGCGGCTGATCCGCGGCATGATCGCCCGTTCGATCGAACAGATCTACCACAAGGACGCCGTGCCGCCCGGCCCGGAGCTGGTCGCGACGCAGGGCCTGTCCGGCCAGGGCTTCGAGGACATCTCGATCGACGTGCGGCGGGGCGAGATCGTCGGGCTGTACGGCCTGATCGGCGCCGGCCGCAGCGAGTTCGTCCAGGCGCTGTTCGGCCGCTACCCGCACAGCGCTGGCAGCGTGCATTGGGAGGGCCGGCCGGTCGAGATCGGCTCGCCGCAGCAGGCCATCGCCCTCGGCATGGCGCTGGTGCCCGAAAGTCGGCGGGACCAGGGGCTGTGCCTGAACCTCGGCGTCTCGACCAACCTGAACCTCGCCATCTTCGATCGGCTGACCCGGGCCTTGACGATCGACGGCCGAGCGGAAGCGCGGGCGGCCGACGCGCAGATCGGCGGCCTGCGCATCATGACGGCCAGCCACGCCACGCTCGCGCAGTCGCTCTCGGGCGGCAACCAGCAGAAGATCGTGGTCGGGAAGTGGCTGGCGCACGGCGCGCAGCTGTTCATCTTCGACGAGCCGACGGCGGGCGTGGATGTCGGCACCAAGGTCGAGATCTACCGCCTGTTCGGCGCCCTTATGCAACAGGGCGCCGGGATCATCCTGATCTCGTCCTACCTGCCGGAGGTGTATGAGCTGGCTGACCGGCTGCACGTGTTCCGCCGCGGCCGCAAGGTCGCGAGCTACAGCCACCGCGAGGCGGAGGTGGAGACCATCCTGACCCAAGCCATCGGCGCCTGAACGGGCCCGCCTGAACGGGAAGAACATCCTTTGAGCGACATCACGGCCGACCAAGCTCGCCTCGACGCTGCCCGCCGATCGCAGTCGCGCCTGAACCTGCTGCTCAGCCTGACCCTGCTCGGGCTGCTGGTGCTGCTATGGGCGGTGCTCGCGGTCAGCACCCGCACGTTCCTGACCGAAATCAACGTCACCAACCTCATGCGGCAGGCCTACCTGGTGGCGATCCTGGCGGTCGGGCAGACCTTCGTCATCATCACCGCCGGCATCGACCTGTCGGTTGGCGCCGTCATCGGCTTCTGCAGCGTCATCCTGGCGCTGCTGCTGAAGGCGCAGGTGGCGATCCCGGTGGCGATCCTGCTCACCTTGGCGATGGGGGCGGCCATCGGCGCGTTCCACGGCTTCGGCATCGTGCAGCTCGGGCTGCCGCCGTTCATCATGACCTTGGCAACGCTGACCGCGCTGCGCGGCGCAGGCTTCCTGATCACCAATGGCAACACGATCTCCGGCCTGCCAGACGCGTTCACCGCTTTCGCGCCGTCGAGTTTCCTCGGCATCCCCAGCCTGTTCTGGATGGTCATCGTGGTCGCGGCGCCGTCGTACATCTTCCTGCACCACAGCCGGTGGGGCCGCTACCTGTTCGCGATCGGCAGCAACCCCGAGGCAGCGCGCCTCTCCGGCATCGACGTGCCGCGCATGATCTATGTCGCCTACATCCTGTCGGCGTTCCTGGCGGCTGTTGCGGCGGTGCTGGCCACCTCGCGCCTGTCAATCGGGACCCAAAACACCGGGCAGGGCCTCGAATTGCAGGCTATCGCCGCAACGGTGATCGGCGGCACCAGCCTGTTCGGCGCGGTGGGCAGCATCTACGGGCCGCTGCTCGGCAGTTTCCTGCTGACCACCATCTCGAACGGGGCCAACCTGCTGAACGTCAACCCGTTCTGGCAGCTGATCATTACCGGCGCGCTGATTATCCTGATCGTGTATTTCGACCAATTGCGGCGACGTCGCCGCTAGGCCGGATGTTGTTATCACCCCATCTGGCGGACGACCGTGTAGAGCAGGTACGCGAACAACGTTCCTCCAAGGCCCAAGATCAGCAACACAAGAGTGAGGTCCAGGCCCATACCTCTGGCGGGTCGGACCTGATCGGCATTGATGTCTTCCGTAATCTGTCGAAATCGCAGCGTTGCAATGATTATCATGCTGCCACCCAGCATGATAAGGAGAAGCCCGGCAACGTCGCCAATCAATTGGTTGATGACGGAGGGTGGCCGCCCCGCAAGCGAACGCGCAGCGACTTCCAGGAACAAGTCAAACTTCTCGATCAAAAAGCCGAATGCCATGACCGCTATCGCCGTCCGTATCCACGCCAGGAACGTGCGCTCATTCGCGGCGTGGTCGCTGTAGCGGTTGATCACTGATTTCCCTCCTGGAACTCTCTGCTTACCAAAGCGCCGTTTGAACCCCACCCAGCGATTGCACCGCGACCTTACACCTCCCAGCATTCCTGCGTGCCAGCGGGCAGCGTCACTTCGCCTGCCGGCGGGCCCTGGCCAAGCCGGCAAGTTTCGGCCAAGGTTTTCCCGGGTAACATCTGGAAGGCGTCCGATGACGGAAACATTCTTGCGGCGCAACTTGCTGTTAACGCCCCTGCTCGCCGCGGCGACCACTTCCTTAGCCACTCAACCAGCTGCAGCGGCGGGCGCCGACCCGGCCATGACGCAGGTGGTGCAAGCGGACGCGATTCCGTGGAAGCAGCTTTACAATTTCCCGGAAGGCACTGCCGAGCAAGCGCCCATGCACAGCATGGTGGGCGAACCCGGACAGTACTTCGTGCTAATCCGCTGGCATCCGGGCTACATGAGCGCGCCGCATTTCTATGAAACCGATCGGCTCTGTGTCGTGCTGTCCGGCACTTGGTGGGTCGCGAGCGGTGAGGATTTTGCACCCGAGAGCACGGTGCCGGTCACGGCCGGCGGCTTCGTCCGCCGGGTCGCGCGGACGCCACACTACGATGGAGTGAGGAGCGATGCGAAGGAACCGGCGATCATCGCCATCTCTGGGATCGGGCCAATCCACTATCACTTGACCGATCCAAGCCAACCGGGGTGGCGTAAAGTCTGACATTAGCCTTACGATCTGGCGGGGCTTCAATCGAGACCAATGCGTGGCGCATCTGGCACGAGCAGCAACGTAGGTCGAACTCGGCCAAGCTGGCCTTGCTGGACGAGACCTGGACCAAGACCGAAGTTGCCAACGGCATGATATTTCGCAGCTGGATGGAGCAAGTTGAAGTTACAAATCTTTACAATCCAAAGAGTGGATGAAACGACACTGAAATGATTGAGGGCTTGGCGACTGGAGTATGGGGTTTAAATCCCTGGCACAGTTGTTCAAGCAAGGTGTCAGTCCCATGCCCTATCGCCTTCCACGCCTGCGCCGTTTCCTCGTGGCAGCGTTTGCGGCTTCGACGCTCCTGGCCTTTCCACTGACCGCTGCGCAAGCGCGCGTGTTTGTCGGCGTCGGATTTGGCTATCCCTTTTTCGCCCCCTTCTACCCCGCTTATAGTCCCGCATTCATCTACGCTTCCCCACCCGTTATCTATGCTTCACCACCGTCTGTAGTGTACGCCCCGCCGGCAACCTACAATGCGACCTCCTCGGGACGCTGCTTCGCCGGTGCTTATGTCTGCCCGTTGGATCGGCCTGGACCGATTGGCGCACCTTGCTCCTGCCCCACCAACACAACGCGCGCCGCCGGCCGTATCGGTTGATCATGAGCGAGAAATATCGTGCCAGCGGCCCTACGTGATGCCCGCCCGAGGCAAGATGGAGGGCCACAGCTCTGCCCTGGACCCGCTGGGGCCTGAGGCCCAGACCCGCATTGATTTGCCCAATTGGATCGCAAACGAATGGGTTTCCAAAGGCATCATGCCTTTGGCGGCGTTTGAGGCAGAGCCTCAACCTTCCACTTGACTTCGGCGGTTGCACCAAAGGGCCGCTGGTGGCGGCCGGCAAACGTCCATCCTGACATGATGCGACATCGCTTAGCTTTTATTGCCGGGCGTACCGGCGCAGCGCCGCGTCGTCCAAGGTGACGCCGATGCCGGGACCAGTCGGCAAAAGAACGTGAAAATCCTCGAAGCGCAGCGGCTCCGTCACCAGATCGCCGGTCAGAATCTGCGGGCCGAAATGCTCGCAGCCCCACGCTAGTTCGCGGAGGGTGGCAAAGACCTGCAGGTGCGCCGCCGCACCCACCGAGCTTTCCAGCAGGCATCCGCCATACAGCCCGACGCCGCCGGCTTCCGCCACCGCCGCCACCTTGCGCGTGCCCAACAGCCCGGCGTGCTTCACGAGTTTCAGCGACACGGCGTCCGCCGCCCCCGCTGCCGCCACGGCCAGCATGTCATGCACGTCGAACACGCACTCGTCCGCAAGCAGCGGAGGCGTGCCGGGCCGCGCGCGCAACCGAGCCATGGCGGCCAGGTTCCACGCCGGCACCGGTTGCTCGACCAACCGCACCCCGATCTCGGCAAGCTGGGGCAGGCAGCGCGCCGCCACCGTCTCGTCCCAGGCCTGGTTCGCATCGACGATCAACTCGGCCCGATCGCCCAGGGTGCGGGCAAGATGGCGCATCCGCAGCATGTCGGCCTCCGGGCTTTGCGCGCCGATCTTGACCTTGAAGGTGCGATGCAGACGGGCGGCAAGCTTGCGTTCGGCCTCGTCCGCCTCCTGCGCCGGGTCGCCGGAGGCCAGGGTCCAGAGCACCGGGATGCGGTCCCGTATTGCACCCCCGAGCAGTGCACTGGCGGGGAGGCCGTATGTCTTGCCCGCCGCATCGAACAACGCGGTCTCGATGGCGGCCTTCGCGGCGTTGTTGCGCTTGGCGGCTTGATCCATCCGTAGCCCGGCCAGCTCGAACAGATCGGCGCGGACCCCCATCAGCGCGGGGGCGAGGTAGGGCGTCGACATTGGCCTTGATGGCCTCCACGCTCTCCTCGCTCCAGCGCGGGCCGCCCAGCGTCGCCGCCTCGCCGATGCCCTCGACGCCATTGGCGAGGCGCACCTGCACGATCACGTAGCTCTGCGCCTTGACCGAAGTCTGGGACAACTTGTGCTGGCGCACCGTCGGGACGTCCACGATCGTGCTGCGAACCTCGATGATGGCGAGGTCGGCCGTCGGATGATGAAGCGTGTCGGGCATCGGGGTCTCCGTCACAGGGAGTGCGGCGGCGTCCACTGTCGGGAGGGCACCGCCCGGCGTCAGGCTGCCTTGGCGTGCTCGCGCAGGACGACCGTGCCCGGCACAAGGTCGGTTTCCCGGTTGAGGGCGAAGTCGAACGCGATTTCGGTAAACGGGCCGTCGAGCCCATGCTGGCATGCGGCGGCCGGGTCTTCATTGCGCTTCACCCCCGGTATCAGTTCCTCGCGGGTGGCGAAGGTGAAATCATTGTAGAGGTACTCGTCGCCGGCGATGTTGATCTGCGTCGTCAACTGCCGATAACCCGGCGCCGAGACGAAGAAATGGATGTGCGCCGGGCGTTGCCCATGCCGGCCGATCTGGTTCAGCAGCTTCTGCGTCGGCCCGTCCGGTGGGCAGCCATAGCCGGCCGGAAGGATCGAGCGGAACCGGTAGCGTCCCTCCCCATCCGTTTCGATGCGACGCCGCAAGTTGTACGCGCTCTGCGACTTGTCGAAGAATGAATAGCCGCCCTTCGTGTTGGCGTGCCACACATCGACCATGGCGCCCGGCACCGGCTTGCCTTCCGTATCGCGCACCTGCCCGTGCATGATCAGCACTTCACCCGGCTCCGGATCCTGGTCCAGCCGTGCCTCGCCTTTCGACAGCGGCGCGTCGGCGAGGTACAGCGGGCCTTCGATCGTGCGCGGCGTGCCACCGTCCAGCCCGGCCTGCCGCTCCTTTTCG
>JAABVA010004750.1_pt1 | contig 12493 bp, 13 predicted proteins | sample 5560331 | NCBI WGS metagenome assembly JAABVA01 (sample SAMN12812661, study PRJNA571458) | rock metagenome | isolation source: Antarctica rocks | place: Antarctica: Victoria Land, Mt New Zealand sud | collected 2016-01-07
ACCCCGCACGAAAGTTCTTTCGGGGCTCGCAGCCACGACGTCGGACGCCCCAGATCAGCTCTCCGCGCCGGCCCGGGCAAACCGCGCCTCCCCAGACGCCCGCTTCACACCAGCCACCTAGGGCCGCCCCGTCGCGCCCGTAGGCTGCGAGCATCTCCTCAGCCGGACGCCGGCGTGGCGCAGCACCTCCATCGCCGCCAGGTCCAGAACGCGCGGTCCTCGGCGGCGGTCAGGTTCACCCGCGGCCGTCGGGGTCGATCGCGACGACGACGCTGCGCGGGTAGTGCAGCCGGTCCTCGGCGGTCGGCGCGACCTGCCAGCGCTGCCCGTCGAGGTGAACGGCTGCCCGTAGCGGCCGCGGCGGCCGCGGCCAGCCTGGTCTTGGCCTGACGCAGCACCCGGTTGACCGAGGCGATCAGCTCTCGCCCACGCCCTGAGCTGCATCGTCGCCCGCCAACTCGCCGCCGGCGGCCAAGCCCTTCCTCCACCCACCGACAGGAGCGTCGGCTACGCCCAGCCGGCGACCGCGGTCCCGCTGAGTGTCGCTTGCCGGCGGGCCTAGCGGCCCGCCGCGGAGTGCCGGAGGCCGACCGCGGCCGCGCTCACCCCGTTCGGGGAGCACTCGGCCAGCGCCGCGTCGAGCTTGGGGACTGCGTGTGCCCCTACGGCAGCGGTTGCAGCCACGAGCACGCCTGCATCCGCTGCGACGTCCTGCCGGTCCAGCCCGCCGCCGCCGAGCAGCTGCGAGCATCGAGGCCAGCTTGACGGAGGATCGAGGCCGCGCAGCCGCAAGCCTGGCCCGGCGATGTCGAGCAGCTGCGCGTCACCCTCGACCAGCTCCGGGACAAGTAGGAACGCTTAGCGGAGCTGCTGGCCTCCTTGCCCAGTCCGGTGCTGGCACTCGCGCACCCGGTGCCGTAGCACACGGCCGCCGTCCAGTAGACAACTCAAGGTTTGCCACCGCGGCGTCAGCGCTACGATCCTGAACGACGTCAACCAACTACCCGGAGCAGCCCCCATGCACCCGATTGGTTCGACGGTCACGCTGCTTACGCGCGGCGCTACCGGAGGCCACGGCACCCCGCGACCGCACGTCGTGTCGTTCATCGGGGCGGCCATCTTCGTCCTGTTCGGGCTACTCAACGTGGTGAAGCCAGACGTCAGTTGGCGGCTGTCCAAGTGGCAGTACCGCAACCCGGACGCTCTGCAGCCAAGCGCGCGCGGTCTCGTGATGGCCCGCGTCACAGGGGCTGTCGCAGTGCTCATCGGAGTCGTGTTCGTCGTCGTCGCCGCCACCCGTTGAGCAAGACGACGGCAAGCGACTGCCCGGTCACTGTCGCAAGATTCACCCGAGCGCAGTACCTTTGTGGCGGGGCCGGGACGCTCGTGTCGTGTCATAGTCCGGTCCCGGTCTGCCAAGACAGTGACTGGCGGTCGTCCGCCACTTCGCCCCCAGGGTTGCCGCCCTAACGCTTTTGCTGGCAGACCTGTCGTATGCCAACTGCACGAGTGCCTCGTCCGGCTGACTGCTGGTCCGGGCGGACGCCTACGAGCCCCAGCGGTGGCTGCAACGGAGCCCGGAAGACGTTAGGCCGACAGTGCTGTGAGGGCGCTCAGCCCTGTTGGCTGCAGCATGCCGGGCCCTGCTGGTTCGCAGCCGGGGCTGTGGCTGTGGTGGCGGTGGGTCCTGCCGGGGGGAGGCCGACGGCTGCTGCTGCGGCCGGCTGGGCGGGCGGGCGGGCGGGCGGGCGGGCGGGGGACACTGGCGCGTGGTTGTGCCCGGTTCTGTGTTCCAGCTCGCCGCCGTGCTGCTGCTGGTGGTCCCGGGGATTGTGTACGCCGCGGTCCGTAGGCGTCTGACGGGACCGCTTCCCGACGACAAGGACTTCAGCGTCCGGCTCGTCCGGGCGGTGGCGATCAGCGCCGTCCTGGACCTCGTGTACGCGCTGGTGGCAGGGCCGCGAATCCTGGAGATCGCCAGCCGGCCTCCCGAGGTCCCGGGCGGGCCGTCCGGTCCGCTGGTGCACCCGCGGTCGGCCGCGGCCCTGGCGCTGGTTTTGCTGGTTGTCGTCCCGACGGTCCTGGGGGCGCTCGCGCAGATCCGCCTGCGTCTGTCGCGCTGTCCGTTGGGCCTCGCGCCTGTGCACCACCCGGTGCCCACCGCGTGGGACCGGGCCGCGCCGAACCGGGGCAACTGCTTCGTCCGAGTGTTCACCAGCGACGGCCACTGGGTCGGCGGCTGGGTCGGGCCGGAGGCGTACGTGTCGACTTACCCGGAGCCCCGCGACATCTTCATCTCAGTGGAGTGGGCGCTAGACGACGACGGCGCCTTCCTGCACGCGGTCCCCGACAGCCTCGGGCTGTTCGTGCCGCTGTCCGGCTCCGAAAGGGTCGCCTGGGTGTGGCACGGCGGGCCCTGAGGATCAGGAGCCGCCCTTGGACTGTCCGGACCCGCCGGTCGGCCCGGTCGTCGGGCCGGTGGGGGGCCGGGTCGTCGGTGCCGGCTTCGCGCCCTTGGTCTCGTCCGGCCCGAGGACGGTCTCCTTGGGGGTGGCGCCGCCGGTGACGGCTCCCCGGCCTCGGGCAGGGGGGCGCGGGCCTGCGTCGCGCGCGGCCATCTCAGCCCTCCGAGGAACGCGGGTCGCGGGACCGCGGGTATGTGTTGCGCTCCCCGATCTGGCCGTTCTCCTTGTGGACAACGTGCTCGACTCCGCGGGCGATCGCCATGTCACGGCCTGCCGCCTGGGCCTCGGCCTTGGTCGGCGCGCCGTTGCTGGCCCGCTGGTTGCCCTCCGGCTTGTTGACCCAGTTGTCGCCCTGCTTGCTGGTGTGGATGTCGCCCGTCGCCATGCCGCCTCCTCGTCCCGGTGCCTGCTCCATCAGCATGGCACCGGGGTCCGACAGAACGGCGGCACGAGCACGGCGGGGCACGATCGTCTCGGCGTCCGGGCCCCGCTCCGGCCGCGGGGGTCGCGGCGGGTTTTTGCAGGCAGGGCTGTCGTATGCCAACTCCTCAGGTGAGTCAGCGGGGCGACGTCGGGCGGCTCCGCACCGGCGCGGACCCCACGTCCTACGGATGGCCCTGCGCAGCGGCGGGAGGTGCCTCGCCCCCCTGCAGGGCGCTCTCGCCGTGAAGGCGCCGCTCAGCCTCGGAGGGGCAGGCGTGGCTTGGCCTTCATGGATGCGCGTCCTTGGGCAAGGTGAGAACCTCGGCTCCGAAGAGGGTGATGGCGATGGTGTGCTCGCTGTGCGCTGTCCGGCAGCCTGTCGCACTTCGGAGCGTCCAGCCGTCAGCATCTGTGACGAGTTCAGCGGTGTCCGTCATGACCCACGGCTCCAGCGCGAGCAGCAGCCCAGGGCGCAGTGTGGGTCCACGGCCGGGCTGGCCGGTGTTGGACACGTGCGGGTCCTGGTGCATCGTCGATCCGATGCCATGACCCCCGAACTCGGTGTTGATCGGGTAGCCCGCTTTACCAAGGACCGAGCCGATGGCGTGGGAGATGTCACCGATGCGAGCCCCGGGTCGGGCAGCGGCTATCCCTGCGCGCAGAGCGTGCTCGGTTGCGCTGATCACCGCGACGCTCTCTTGAGGTCTGGATTCACCCACGATGAAGCTGATGGCCGAGTCTGCCGCAACTCCACCTCGAGAGACTGCAAGGTCGAGTGAGAGCAGGTCGCCGTCGGCAAGCGCGTAGTCGTACGGCAGTCCGTGAAGCACGGCGTCGTTGACCGACGTGCAGATGTAGTGGCCGAACGGCCCGCGTCCGAAGGACGGCGCGTAGCCGACGTAGCAGGACTGCGCCCGGGCCCCGAGGATCATGGTCCTGGCCCACTGGTCGATCTCCAGGAGGTTCGTGCCTACTGCGCTGCGGCTCTTCAGCGTCTGCAGGATGTGAGCGACTAGGGCACCTGTGTCCTTCGCTCGCGCCACTTTGTGGGGGTTCAGGATCTCGATCATGCGGCGCCCTTCCCGTACGCTGCCAACATCTTTACCGGTCGAACTGTACCGGTATTAGAGTTGGAGGCATGGTTAGGTTGCCGCTCACTCCTGCTGAGGTCGAGCGCGGACAGCGCCTCGGTGCACTGTTACGTCGCGCTAGGGGGGAGCGCTCGATGCTCAAGACCGCGCTCGATGCACATGTCTCACCGGAGACCCTCCGCAAGATCGAGACTGGCCGGGTAGCGACACCCGCCTTCCCGACCATCGCGGCGATTGCTGAGGTCCTCGGCCTCTCCCTTGATGCGGTGTGGGTCGAGATCAACGCGTCCGAACGTGCTCTTGGACCGACCAGCTCTGTCGCAACACACGCAAGCGGTTGATCCCGCAGTCCAGGCACGTGGGGACCTGCGCGCATCTGCACGTCCGGCTGTGCCAGGCCACCCGTCCCGCAGGCGATCGATCAGTGGTCGCCGGCGTAGTCCATCCAGCGGGTGCCGGCGGCGGTGCTCCAGCGTTCTGCGGTGACAATGTGCAGGCCGAGGAGGTCTGCCAGGACGCGGGCGGGCAGGTGTTCGGCGAGGTGGAGCAGGGCGCTGCTGCGGCTGGTCCGTGGTTCGATTCCGAAAGGCATTCTCGGCGCAGGCCGAGCGCGACAACTCCGAGCGGGTACTCGGGCAGCGCCGCCACGGACTGGCGACGCTGCTGGATCGCGGTGCCGCGCCCAGCCCGAGCCCGGCACCGCGATCACGGGCGGAGTCACGGCCGCAGCAGACCGACCCGGCGCCTGGGGACGACGCTGCGATCCGGGCCGGGCTGTACAGCGCGGAGTTCTGGGATGGTCGGTACCGCTCCAACGGCATGGTCTGGAGCGGCCAGCCGAACGCGCAGCTCGTCGCTGAGACCACCGGCCTGGCGGCAGGCAGGGCCCTGGACGTCGGCAGCGGCGAGGGAGCGGACGCCCTTTGGCTGGCCGAGCGCGGCTGGCAGGTCACCGGCGTGGACGTGTCCCGCGTGGCCCTGGACCGCAGCGCGGCACAAGCGGCCCAGCTCGGGGCCGACATCGCCGGCAGACTGACCTGGCGGCACGAGGACCTGCTGACCTGGTCGCCGCCCTCCCACGCCTACGACCTGGTCACCGTCCAGTTCATGCACCTCCCGACCGCGGCGATGCAGGCACTGGTCCGGCGGCTCGCCGCCTCCGTGGCGCCCTGCGGAACACTGCTGGTCGTCGGACACGCACCTACCGACGAGCACACCGCCGGCATGGCAGCGCAGTTCCCGGACATCTTCTTCACCGCCGAACAGGTCGTGGCGGCCCTCGACCCCCAGCAGTGGAAGATCCTCGTTGCTGAGTCCCGGCCGCGACCGACCGGGCACCACAGCGGACCCGACGCTGTCCGGCACGACACCGTCGTGCGGGCGGAGGTTTTCGGCTAGCCGCACCGCCCCAAAGACCGGGCCCTCATTGCGCGCGTTGCGCCCCGGGCGACAGCGCGGTGAGTCCACGACCGTGTCGGTACTGCGGCGCAGGTAGGCGCCCTTGACTGGCTGGCTTCCTCTTCAGAGACCAGCCCTGAACGACTCCGTACTCATCCCAGCAAAGGAACACCATGACTGGTTCAGGTTCCCTCTCCGGCCGCAACGCCGCCTGCGCGACGACGGGGGCTTGGCGCGACATGCCCATCCCGTTCCTGCCCCGGCAGCACGCCTACGTCATCACGTGCATCGACCCGCGGGTCGACCCGGCGCTGTTCTTCGGGCTCGAGCTCGGAGACGCTGTGGTTTCCCGCAACGTCGGCGGACGCGTGAACAGCTCGATTATCGAGCAGGTGGCGTACCTCAGCTACCTAGTCGAGACCAAGGCCCCGGACGGTCCGTGGTTTGAGGTGCTCGTGGTGCACCACACCGACTGCGGCAGCGGTTTCCTGGCCGACGAGGACTTCCGGCGCGGATACGCCCAGCGCACCGGCCTCAACGAGGCCGACCTCGCCACCGTCCCCGTGCTCGAGCCCAAGAAGACGGTGCACGTCGACGTGGACAAGCTCCTGTCGGCACCGCAGCTCTCGCCTTGGATCACCGTGTCGGGACACGTCTACGACCTGGGCACAGGCCTGGTCAGCACCGTCGTGGCACCGACGGTGCTGCAGCAGCGCTAGGGGGCGGACGCACCGGGGCGCCGCGGTCCGAGCAACTGAACACAGCAGTCACCGCGGGATCTCCACCGGTCTATGCCCGCGGCGCGTCAGGGCAGCGGACGGCTGCCGCTGCCCGGGAGTGGGCGCGTTCGCGCAGGTGACCGGGCCCAGCGCAGCCGCGGCCAGCGGAGAGAGCGCAAATGTCCTGTGTGCCGTTCGGGCCGCGACGGATCCGGCGCAGGGTGGACGGTCCCGAAAAAGTCGTCAGCGTTGTCAACGCTGCTCGCCGGCGACGGCAAGACCGTCTACTGCCCTGGCGGCGCGGTGGCTCTTGAGGCGAGCTGGGCGCGGTTCCGCTCCACCGGTGCAGGTAGGCGCCGTCGCGCGGCTGCGGTTCACGAGCTAGGGGCCTGCACCCTTCCCAAGGCGGCAGGACACCCACCCCGCGTCTGGCCGGTCGGCGGCGACGCGGAGCATCTCGGCGTGAGTCGGGGGGTGCGGGCCCGTGATGACTGGGCAGGCAGCTCAAGGTCCTTGGTGCGGGTGGGCGCGGGAGATGAGGGTCATCAGCAGGTCGAGCAGGTCCTCGGCGGAGGCGCGCCACTTGTCGTACGGGAGGTGGCCGCTGAGTTCCAGTGTGGTCGCGCCGTGCGCGCTGGTCAGCAGCAGGCCGCCGAGCTGCCTCGCAATGTCGGGTTCTGTGAGCCGGGCGACGATGTCGATGAACAGGTCCTGTGCCCGGCTGGCGGCACGCACGGCGGCGGTGGGGTCTGTGGCGGGAGTGGTGAACATCAGCTGGTAGAGATGAGGCCGGGCTCGTCCCACAGAGGTCAACGTGCTTAGCGCGCCCCTCAGCGCCTGGTCCGGCGAGAGGTCGGGTTGCTGGACCAGCCGTTGCAGGGAGTCACCGATCTCGGTCCACGCCTGGGTGGCCAGCACCGTCAGGAGGCTGTCCTTGTCCGGGAAGTGCCGGTAGGGCGCGGAACGGGAGACGCCTGCGCGCGCACCGACTTCCCGCAGGGTCACGGTGTCAGGTCCGCCGAGGTCGAGCAGCTCACCAGCGGAACGGAGCAGGGCCAGGCGCGTGGCGGCGGCGGTCTCCAGGCGTGTCGGCACGCACCGATACTACGTTGACAACGTCATCTGAGGGATTATCGTAGCGAGATGACAACGTCAACCGGAAACGTTAAGGACCGCGGCGAACTCGTCGTGGTCACCGGCGCCTCAGCAGGGATGGGGGCGGCTACCGCGCGCGAACTCGCCGGCCGCGGCTACCACGTCCTCGCCGGGGTGCGGCGCCAGATCGACGGCGAAGCCCTACGGGCTCCACGGGTGGAGCCGGTGATCCTGGACATCACGACCGACGCCGACGTCGAGGCGATCGCCAACCGGGTCGCTCGCGACCCCTACCGCCGACCGCTCCGGGCCTTGGTCAACAACGCCGGCATCGCCATCAACGCACCCGTCGAGACACTGCCCATGTCGGAGTGGCACGCGCAGTTCGACGTCAACTTCTTCGGGCACATTGCGATGACCCAGGCCCTGCTGCCCGCGCTGCTGGACAGTTCGGGGACGGTGGTGAACATCAGCTCGGTCGGGGGACGCGTGGCGCTGGCGACCTACGGCGCGTACGCCGGGTCGAAGTTCGCGTTGGAGGCCGTCAGCGACGCGCTCAGGCGCGAGCTCGTCGGCAGCGTCGTCCACGTCGTCGTCGTCGAGCCGGGAGCCGTCGTCACCGACATGGCCGACCGTGGGATCGCCAAGGCCGATGCCCTCGCCGCCGCAATGACCCCCGGCCAGCGCGACCGCTACGCCGCCCTCGTCGGCGCCGTCACCGCCCAGGCCCGGACCTTCACCCGCGACGGCGTACCCGCCGAGCGCGCCGCCCAGATCATCGCCGACGCCGCGACGGCCAAGAACCCCCGGACCCGATACACGATCGGGCGGGACGCCGCCGTCCTCGTACGTCTAGCCCGCGTGCTCCCCGACCGCACGCTCGACAAGGTGGCACGCCGCGCCCTCAAACCGCACTACCCGGCCCCCGCGGCCCGATAGCCGCCACGGAACAGGCGCTGTCGGCACGGCGGGTTCTAAACCCCGGTGCGTTATGTAGGAGGAGGAGTCGCCGCCGTAGCCCCGGGCCGCTGGGTTCCAGGTCAGGCGGCCCTAGTGCTGGGGACGCGGACTCCTCGTGTCAGCTCGCGCTGCTCTGCTGGCAAGCCTCTAGCCGCCGGCGCTGCGGCCCGAGCCGCCTCCTTGCGCAGCAGCTGCCCGTACCCCTCTCTGTCAGGCTCTCGTGAGACACCTTCAGTAGACCTTCATCCCTGTAGGGCGAGAGTGGATTACCCAACCTGATGACCATGACGACAGCTGTTCTCACCCGCCCACATGATGGGCGTGTGACCTCACCAGATCCGGCGCCTCGGCCGACTCGCCGGCGCTTCACCGGCGAGTACAAGGCCGCCATCGTGGCCGAGTACGACGGTTGCACCAACGCCGGCGAGAAGGGCGCGCTGCCGAAGGGCCGTCTGAGCGGCGGACTGTGCCTGCGCCTCGAGCACACGGTCCCGCGCCTGCTGGCAGGCCCGAACGCGGGCCGCCTCCTGCTGATCCGTTGCGCCCCCTACACATCGACCCGCTCACGGCCCTGTCCTGAACACCGAACTCACCCCCCTGCGGCCAACGCGCAGACGGCCACCCGACCGCACAGCCTGGTCCGTGGGGGACTGGCTGGTTCTGGTCGTGGCCCTTGTAGCGTCCGGGCACGCCGGTCGGATACACCTATTCCTCTGGCCCGTCGTCGGTACGGTTGTCGGGACCGCGCTTGGCCGCATTATTCAAAACGCACGCCAGCGGCGACAGGTGTCCAAGCTTACGACGGCCGGTGCTGGGCCTAGCTCCGAAGCGCTAAAGGACCGACACAGGGTCACGATGCTCTCGACCTGTGACCGAGTCGGTGACCGACGCAGACGCGGCCCGAGATTAGAAAAACTTAGCCGCTAGTACGGCCCCGAACCCGGCAATTGTGACATAAGTACTACTATCAGCGGCCAGGTACACGCCGGGGGAGGGCGGACCTACACGTGCAGCGGGAGCTGGGCTGCGCGCCGGCTAGGTGAGGAGGCGGGGCTGCCGGGCAGAGGCTGGGCGGCGTTATCCACTGTCCGGTCGGCGTTACGGTCTGACGTGGCCTACAGCAAAGCGGATTTTCGCGTTCTGCTGCGCGCTCTGCAGCACTACGCCGACGACGGGCTCGATCAGTGGGTGAGCTGGCGCATGGAGTCGAAGTTCGGCGATGTGTTCGTCAGCGTCGCCAGGGAGCCGGCACCCGGCGCGCCGACGACGGCCTACGACTTCGTGAGCCCTGACATGGGTCTGCGAGAAGACAGCGAGTAGCGACCGCTCTACCGGCGGACATGTGGCGTTCTTCGCGTTGGAAGAGCCGTCACTAGCCCTCCTAGGTTTCTCTCGCGTGGCCTTCTTCGTTCCTGGTGCGGACAAGACCTCCGCCGGCTGGTTGTTAGCGGCAACGACGGATTGAGACCACCACGTGGTCGGGATAAGCAAGGTAGTCGCGGTGATGGACCTCCACTACGCTCCGAGGTGAGTGGCCCCACTACGCCGCGAACGGATGGGTCCCGCCCGCAACCGCCGCGACTGGCCTGGCGTCGTTGGTCGGCTCAGAAAGCCCTCCTCCTCGGAGCGCCCCTCGTACACTCCCCGCATGAGGATTCGGGCGCTGGCTTTCGCTGGGCTCGGCCTCCTTGCGCTCGTCGCTCTCGGCGTTTTCCTGGCGAGTGCCAGGTACACATCTGCCAGTCGGGTCGAGATCCCCGCGGCTCAGGCCGATGCGCTATGGGCGCACGTGCCTGCCGGGTCAGATGAGCAGTCCCGCTACGTAGTTCGTGCCGATGCAGGATGGGTTCCCTGGGCGAACCCGGTCACCAACGTCGGACGCTACTACCGAACCACACGCGGCAGCGTTGGAGTTCCATCTAGCTGGGCTGCCGCGGCTACGTCGGCCGGATGGAAGCAGGTGCGTGCAAGGTGTGGGGTCGGCAAGTACGTATTCACCAAACACCTCGGTGGGGAAACAGCTCGGCTCATAGTCGAACTTGAGGAGACGAAGACCTACCTCCGTGCGGCAATCTCGTTCGGGCAACGGCTGGGCAGCGACCCCGTCTGCTTGAACTGACCATTCTGGCGCAGCCCGAGAACAGTACTGAACGAGTCGTCATCTTCGTCGGACCGGCGTTCGGAAGCGCCGATGCCGGCGAGTTCCCTCTCCTCGGGGGATGTTGCGACGGGTACCGTGCAGTTACTCTTGCGCGGCCCTTCAAGGCAGGCGCTTGCGGGGCACGGCCGAGACCTGCTGGCTCGTTCCCGACAACCCGAGTCTTCCGAAGGGTTGAGATCGGGTCGGCGCTCGTCGTGGCCGAAGGCCGAAGCCGGTCGGGTTCTTCGTCGTGGCGCGGGTGGGCGAAGGGTAGGTGCCCGTTCCGGACCCTTGAGAAGTAGGCGGCACTCACGCTCAGTTTCTAGTGCGACAGTGCTTTAAGGTCAGACCATCCCTGATCGCGCCCCTCACGAGCAGGTCGCGAAGTCGTGGCATCGAGCGCCATTCTCGCGCTCGGATTCAGCCGGACCGCTAGGCTCGGCGACATATCCGGTGCGGGACGCTGACGTTGAGATCGTCCCTCCGCTAACTCTCGAGGCCGACGACGCAGACGTCAGCTGAGTAGCGGCCCGACAATCGCACCCTTCACGGGTGGCGGGGCATCCTCGAGCTCGTTCCAGGGAAAGCCTGGCGTCAGGAGTGCGTCAAAGTTCCCGATTGGTTGTCCGTGAGCCCACCCGAAAAGGTCGAGCCCGGCGTGCGTGGGGACAGCTTGCAGCCCCGGAGACGGCGCATTCGCGAGTTGCAGGATGTGAGGCGCGCCCGTGCCCCACTCGGGTCCAATCAGCTGTTCCTTGGCAAGCACGTACATGCTCGACGAGACAGACTGGTGGACCTGCTCCACTGGGAGTCCGAGGCTCCCGCTCAGTCCGCTGAAAGGAAGGAAGATGCTGCGTGAACGCTGCCCCTCGATCATGTTAAGGCTCGCGCCGGGCTCTCCTCCACGATCCTTGAGTGCACGATAGACCAAGTAGTGCAGCTTGACGTGTTTGGCTGCGAGTCGAGTAACGACGCTGCTCCAGTAGACGCCGGTGTCGTCGCTACCGTCGTCATTGCGGCTACTCACCAAGAGCCCAGCCAGGTAGTCCTGCATCAGCGGATCATCGCACCACGAACCATCGTTGATGACCTTGTCCGCGAGACGGAGAGACACCGAACCCGACCCATCAGCGGCATCACCGAGTAACGCCGCAGCCTTCTCTGTGACCCGTCCAAAGTTGCGCATCCGTGACTGCGTTGCTCGTCCAAAGGCTTGACCGAGTTCTGCCGCGGCTGGCCCGAAGATCCGCTTCACGGCAGCCGCCGCGAAGACAAGCTCGCCGGTCGCAACTGGGTCAGGCATGCGCCTCATCCTGCCAGGGCGCCCGGGCTGCGTCCGCTTGAGCGCCGCTAGTTGGCAGACGCCGCCGAGCAAGGAGGCGGAGCCCGGCGCCGCCGTGCACATCAGATGCTAACCCCGGTGTTTCAGTAGGCGTCTGGACAACAGACGGATGATCTTGGGGTCGGGAGCTGGGAGCCGAGGCAGCGGTTTGCGCCGGCGCTGGGTCCGGTGTCTCCGTGGTCCGTCGGGGGGTGGTGCGTGGTGGCGGTGGTGCTGGCTGTCAGGCCGGGAGCGGGATGGTGCGTAGGCGGGTGAATGCTTTGGCGAGGGCCAGGGCCCAGGGCCAGTGCTCGGCAAGGCGGAGGAATACTTTGCGTTGTCCTTGGGTGATCCTGGATCCACCGCCCCGATTCTTGATGGGCCTTGACGGCGCTTGATGATCTTAGTTGGCGGTCGGGCGTGGGTGATCGGCCGGTCTGTCCGGCTCTTCCACTTCAGGTCTGGGTTTGGCCTCGCGGCGGTGGACGGGGTTCAGGCGGTTGCGGGTGGTCCCAGGGTCGCGTCGAACAGTTGGGTCCAGGCTGGTTCCCAGGGCCAGTTGGTCGGCAGGTGCATCCGCAGCGTGCGGGCGGAGTGGGCGAGCCGGGCTGGGACGTTGATGAGCTGGGCGCGGATTGTGCCGGTGGTCGCGCGGGCGTGGAACGCTGAGGCCAGGCAACCGGCGGCGCGGGTGAGGTTGAAGGCGATCGCGGCCAGCACCAGCCAGGCCGAGTTGGCCTGGAACGACCCTGAGGGCAGGTGGGCCAGCGGCCCGTTCTTCAGGTCGGCGTGGACCTGCTCGATGATCGCGTGACCGCGGTGCGCCTTCTCGGCCTGGACCAGGGTCAGCGGGCTGTTGCTGAACACGGCGTGGTAGCGGT
>JAABVA010004751.1_pt1 | contig 12492 bp, 13 predicted proteins | sample 5560331 | NCBI WGS metagenome assembly JAABVA01 (sample SAMN12812661, study PRJNA571458) | rock metagenome | isolation source: Antarctica rocks | place: Antarctica: Victoria Land, Mt New Zealand sud | collected 2016-01-07
TTCGCACAAAAAAGGCCCGGACGGACCATCTACCCACCGGTTTCTGGGGCCAACGGCGACCGCGCGCGGCCCCAGAAACCCCTGCTCCGCTTGACCTAGCCGCCTGATTCAGCGGAAACTAGAGTAAACGGGATACACTTAAACAATGATGGCGGGATATAACGTGCCGGCGCGGGTCGGAGAGGCCGTGCTCGAGGCCAAGGGGTCGCGCTTCTACGCGCGCGCCGCGCCCGCTGAGAGCGAGCAGGATGTCCAGGCGTTGCTGACGGCAATGCGCGCGGCGCATCCTGACGCCACCCACCACGCCTACGCGTACCGGCTTAGTCCGGCGGGCGAGGCCGCGCGCTTCAGCGACGACGGCGAGCCGGGTGGCACGGCGGGACGCCCGATCATGGAGCATCTGTTGCGCGCGGAGTTGGTCAACATCGCCGTGGTGGTGTCGCGCCACTTCGGCGGCACGCTGCTCGGCGCGGGCGGCCTCGTGCGCGCCTACGGTGGGGCCGCGGCGGACGCGGTGCGCGCGGCCGGCGCCACCAGGATGCGCCCCCACACCCGCGTGTGCGTCACCATCGACTACGGGCTGCTCGGCGCGCTCGAACAGGAGGTCCGCCGCCTGGGACTGCGGTCGCCGGAGATGGAGTATGGCGAGCGCGTGACGCTGACGGCGCTCGTGCCGGCGGACGACGACGCGCCCTTTCAAGCCCGCGTGCGCGACCTGTCGTCCGGCCAGGCCGAGGCTCTGGCGGAGGGCATGGTATTCGTCGAGTGACGCCGTCGAGTTCGGCTACTCTTCGATGTCCGGATTAGCCGCGATAATAGCGTCCGCTACCTCCCACACACGGGGAAGAAGCGCCTTGACCTGCTCGCCGCGCTGCTGAAGGTCAGTGAATGAGGCGATCCCAAGATCACCGAGCAGGCGCCGATAGCCGGGACTAAAGCGCTCCCGCATCTCCATTGACCCGTCATGGTAGAGCACCTTCTGACACCGCGAATAGGTGACGGCCACCCAGAACATAGCCTCGCGATGGTACCCGCGCTCGATCAACTCCCGGCTTCCGTCAATCGCGATCGGGCGGGCGCGCTCACTAATGTCCGACGCGAAGGCGAAGGGCGTCGTGACCACCTCTTTGGCGACATCGAACACAGCGGTGAGCGCGGCAAGATGCTGTTCGACACGCGCGCGGCTCATATAGGCGCACCCCAACAGCTCCAGAAGGGTGTGGTAAAACTCCAGGCGCCCGTAGTCCGCCAAGAGGTCGCGCGCCGCCACATATCTTCGCCGCACGGTTGGGTTCTTCAGGCCGGCTACAAGCAGCACATGTGTCGTGACACCCGTCGCGAAGAGCCACGGGACCACCTGATCGTGGAAGGGCGCCGCGTCGTTCAAATCCGCGAGATTCGTCAGGATCTTGCCCCTGGCATGCTCACACCGCTGATAGACCCACCGGCGCTTGGCATAGTCTTTGGACACGGCTGCTTGGAGTGCGGTCAACCGTCCTGATGGATCAAGAATGATCGTCGCTGTCCGAAAACTGCCGGCCAGGTGAGACAGGCCCAATATCTGGTCAGGGGACCGCAGCTGATCACCTGGCAGGTAGGAGATGTCGAGCAGAACGTCCCGATAGATGACCTTGCCACGCGTGGCCGGCGGGGTGGGATCGGCATGGACGATCACGACATCCACATCGGATGTCGCGGGAAGGACGGCGGCGTCGGGGAGCCATGTCGTCGAACCGTGGTAGAAAGCGCCACAAAAGCCCGGCGCCGTCCTGCCTTCCTCCATCACCCATTGCCGAGCCGCATCTTTGGCCTGTCTGACAATCACGATCACCTAACCCTACGCTTTGCTTTGGACCTATGACGCGCCGGTGATGGCCTCCCACTCCGCCGCGAGCATGGCGTATACGTACTCGCCGCACCATTCGCCCTTGACGAATTCGTTCTCCCGGAAGTGCGCCTCGCGCCGCATGCCCAGGCGCTCCATCAACCGCGCCGACGTGTCGTTGCGGGCGTCGCAGCGCCCGATGATGCGGTGTAGGCCCAGCCCCGTGAAGCCCAACCGGAGCATTTCGACGGCGGCTTCGCGGGCATACCCCTGGCCGTGGTGGTCGGGGTGTAGCACGAACCCGATCTCGCCCTGCTGGTGCTCCGCGCTGCGCCAGGCCAGGTTGACGTCACCGATCAGGGCGCCGGAATCGCGTCGTTCGATCGCCAGCACCAATGTGTCGCCGTCGGCTTCGAGCGCTGTCAGCCGCGATCGCGCCGTGAGCGCCGCGCGCACTTCATCACGAGAACGGGGTCCCCAGTACAGATAGCGGGCCACGTCCGCGCGGGATTGAATGGCGTACAGCGCATCGAGGTCATCCAATGTGAACGGACGCAGCCGCAGGCGCGCGGTGTCGATGGGGTACGTGGGCCGTAGCATCAGTCAACCTTTCCTCTCCGCAATCGTCTATCGCAACTGTAGGCGACGTGGGCGCGCTCATACCAAGTGCTGCCAGCCGCGCAACTTGAGCATGAAGCGCGACACCCTGATTGTATGCCGCGAGGACAAATGGCGCGCGGCCTCGCCCAGGCCGCAGGGCTATCTCAGCCATGGGCGTCATCTCGACGTGTAGGGGCGTATGGCATACAGTCCTGTCTGATTAAAAGTACCCAACGCCAAAACGAACGCCATAATAGGGGTAGGGGCGTATCGCTATACGCCCGCCGTTCGCCGCAGCGATGTCCACTGGACGGCGCACGCCGACGAACTCCACGTTGCTCGCCCGCGAACACCGGGCGTATAGCGATACGCCCCTACAACCGCGCTGTCCCTACTGACGCGAGAATGACATGGCGTTGCTCCAGCCGTCAGCCAATTGAATAGCTGGGACAGTTGTGCTATCTTGGTCGGAGATGACGTATGGCATTGTTCAACCTTATTTTTGCCGCGCAAGGAACACTGTGATTCCATCCCTCTGGCGAGACCGTACCTTCCGCTCGATATGGGGCGGCCAGACCGCGTCGCTCTTCGGGGACCAGGTGACCGGTCTCGCGTTGCCCTGGCTGATCCTGCTCCAGACACACTCCGCGTTCGCCGCAGGGATGGTGGCCGCGGCGCGCTACGTCCCCTTCCTGGCGCTGGCCCTCGTCGCAGGGCTCGTCGCCGACCGCGTCGAGCGACGCGCCCTCGCGCTTACCTGCGATGTCGGGCGCGCAGTGGCGCTGGGAGCGGTCGCCGTCCTCGGCCTGCTCGGTCAGACCCCGCCCCTCTGGTTGCTCACAGTCGTCGTCCTCGTGCTGGGCACGGGGTCGCTTTTCTTCGGAGTCGCCTTCCGCGCCTGGCTACCCGATGTGACAGGTGACGACCGGCTGGGTCAGGCCAACGCGGCGCTCGAAGCCTCCGACGCGGCCAGCGTCCTCGTCGGGACGCCCCTGGGCGGCGCGCTCATCACGGCGATTGGCCCGGTACTGGCGCTCGGCGCGGACGCCCTCTCCTACGTGGCCTCGGCGCTCACGTTGGCGCGTATCCCCTCGTCCGGCCGTCCCGTGCGGCAACCGGCAGACGACTATATAGGCCCAGAAGGACGACTGCGTGGCGTGTGGCTCGAAGCCATCGCGGGGGTGCGCATGATCCTGGACACGCCGGCGCAGCGCCTGCTCAAAGGGGCGGGGACGGCGCTGTACCTGGACGCGGGGGCCATCGATGTCTTGCTGGCCGCGCTGACGCAACTCCGGCTGCATTTGCCTGCCTGGCAAGCGGGGCTCGTGTTCGGGGCCGCGGGCGTGGGCGGGCTGCTCAGTAGCGCAGTGGCGTCGCGCGTCTACAAGTGGGGCTGGCGGCCCGGCTTGGCGTGCGCCCTGGGCGTCGCCGCCTTGGGGAGCGCGGGGCTGGCGTGGGCTAGCGTCCTCGACCCCGCGCGCGGCTTCATCGTTGCCCTCGCGTCCAACCTGGTCTTGGACGGAGCCGTCGCCCTGGGCTTCGTCTTGAGCGGGACGGCCAGCACGCTCGTCACGCCGCGCGACCTGCGGGGACGCGTCGGCGCGGCCGGCGCGATCTACGAGGCGTTGGCGCGCGGCGGCGCAGCGGTCGGGTTCGGCGCCCTGGCCGCGACGGGCAACCCCCTCCCGGCCTTCGCGGTGTTGGCCGGCTGCTGCACAGTGGCCGCGCTCGCACGCGTGGATGCGCCACCAGGGTAAAGCTTGGCTCAATTTTTGCCGAATACTGTTGGGGTATAACCATGCGCATCAGCCCCCACGCGCCTGTGGTTGGCGGGGGTCTGGGGGGAGGCGTCTCCCCAGGTTCCCCTGGAGGCGCGCTGGACCGCCGGCCGCAGCCGAGGGACCAGTTAGCCATGGGCGGAGGGGGAAGATATTCTCGACACATCTACTGTATATCTGGCATGATGCATGTATCACCCATAACCATTCCAACACCGGTTAGGAGAACTGAAGATATGACAGGGCTGGATCAAGCTCAACGCGACGAGTTGCGCCACCGGCTGGAGCAGGACCGCGAGACGCTGCGCGCCGAGATCGACGATATCGCGAATAACGACGTGCAGGCAGGGGTGCAGTACGACCCTGAGCAGTCAGGCTACGGCAACCATGAGGCCGAAGTCGGCACGGAAACCTACGAGCAGGAGCGCAACCTCGCGCTGGAACGCAACATGGAGCAGCAACTCGCCGATGTCGAGCACGCGCTCGACAAGTTCGCGCAAGGCACCTACGGTGTCTGCGACATCTGCGGCAAGGAGATCAACCCGGAGCGCCTCCAGGCTATGCCGCAAGCGGCGTTGTGCATCGACGACGCGACCAAGCAACAGGCCCAGCAGGCGCGACCAAGCTAATGGCGAGCGATGCTTCTCCATCCCCCGCGCGCCGCACGGCCGGCGCGTCCCTGCTACTCGTGGCCGCGCTGGCGCTCCTGGCCGATCAGGTAAGCAAGCACTGGGTGCAGGACCACTTCCGTTTCTCGGACGAATTCGCCAGCCCGCAAATCGTCGTGCCGGACTGGGTGAGTCTGACTTATATCAAGAACAAAGGCGCGGCGTTCGGCATCCTGCCCAACGAGACGCTGCTGTTCGTGCTCATCGCGCTCGTGGTCGTGGGCGTGATCGTGGCCTACTTCCGCTTCCTGCCCGCCAATCGCCCCTGGCTCAAGCTCAGCCTGGGGCTACAACTAGGGGGCGCGCTGGGCAACCTCATCGACAGGTTGCGCCAGGGCTACGTCGTCGACTTCGTCTCCATCAAGACGCTGCCGATCTTCAACGTGGCGGACTCCTGCATCGTCGTCGGCGTGCTTATCCTGGCCTATTACCTGTTGGTGGCGCAGGGCTCGACACCCGTGCGCGCTCCCACGCCTGCGGCAACGCCACCGGCACGGGAACAGTCGATAGTCGATAGTCGATAGTCGTTTGTCAACGCAAACTCTTATCGTTCCGCCGGAACTCAATGGCCAGCGCCTCGACGTGGCGCTGGCGGCGTTGCTGCCCGACACGACGCGCTCGGCGGCCGCACGGTTGATCGTGGAGGGGCGGGTCGACCTGGCCTATGGTAAGGCGCGCGCGTCTCGGTCTGTCGCCGTTGGCGAAACGCTGACGGCGCATGTCGCGGAAGAGACGCCCGTCGCGCTCGCCCCCTCGTCGGAGCGCCTGTCGATCGTATACGAGGACCGCGATGTCGAGGTGGTCGATAAGCCCGCCGGGCTGACCGTCCATCCCGGCGCGGGCCATGTGGGGGATACGCTGGTCAATCGCCTGCTCGGGTACGATCCCGCGATCGCGGGGGCCGGCGACGTGGCGCGGCCCGGCATCGTGCACCGCCTCGACAAGGATACGTCGGGTCTCATCGTCGTGGCGCGCACGCCCGCCGCGCACGCCTACCTGACGCGTCAATGGCGCGAGCGGACGGTCGTCAAGCGCTATTGGGCGCTGGTGGAAGGGACGCCCAAGGCCGCCGAGGGCGCCATCGAGACGCCGATCGGACGCGATCCGCGCAACCGCCAGCGCATGGCCCCGACCCTCGACGGGCGGCCCGCCCGCACGGTCTACCGCGTGGACCGCGCGTATAAGGGCTTCTCGCTCCTCGACGTGCTGATCGAGACCGGCCGCACCCACCAGATCCGCGTACACTTGGCGGCGCTTGGACACCCCGTGGCGGGCGACCGCCTCTACGGGGCGCGGCGTGCGCTGTCTGGCCTCACGCGCCAGTTCCTGCACGCCTACCTGCTGGGTCTGCGGCTCCCCTCCGACGACGCCTACCACGAGTTCACCGCGCCGCTGCCGCCGGAGCTACTGGCCGTGCTGGATAGCCTACATTGAAGCGGACCTGTGACTGACGTCGCTCGGGAGTAGCAATCGTGTGTAGAGCGCGTATACGTTAGGCGGGTACTGACGCCGCCAGCGACACTTCAGTGTCCGTCGTCTTCCATGCGACTTTAGTCGCAGGTCCGGGGCTGAAGTCACACGATCCAATCGCGCCGCGTAGCGAACGCGTGCAGCGCCTGCTCCTGCGCGGGGCTGCCCACGGCGCCAGGGCGGTGGGCGCGCAACTCGCGCAGCGCCTGCTCCGGCGCCACGCCGCCACGGATGCGGTAGGCCGCGAGCACCGTGCCGGTGCGGCCTTCGCCGACGAGGCAGTGCACCGCTACGGCGCGGCCATGGGCGCGCTGTGTGTCGATGAAGAGGAGCGCGCGCATCAACTGCTCCGGCGTGGGCGCCGTGAGGTCTGGCACGGGCAGATGTAGCGTTTCCAGTCCGTGGCGCGCCACGACATCCTCCGCCAACGGCGTTTCCGTCAGCGAGAGCACGGCGCGGATGCCTTGCCGGCGCAGCCAGGCCAGATCGCTATCCAGCGCCGCATACTCCGCATCTGAGTCTGGCGGCTCCTCCCGGCGCGGCCCTGTGAGACCCCTGCCCGGCGCGCCCGGTCGCGCACAGCCGGCCAACTCATCATCGACGAGCCAGTAAAAACCAAGCGCCATTGGTGTATATCCCCATCCTGATCGTACAGTGACGTCAGAGGGCGCGAGTCTCGCGCCCTTTGACGTCACTGTACCGCGCGGAGATCGCGTGGGACATCGGCTGTTCGGGCAGATTCAACCCTAGACAACCGAGTAGAGCTTATTAGCGGACCTGTTCGACGGAGAAGTGGGGGTTCTCGATGATGCCCAGCGCGCTCCCAAATGGGTCGGTCAGGACCGCCGTTCGGATGCCATCGCCGACGTCCTGAATAGCGCTCTGCTCGCCGGCGCCCAACTCACGTAGCCGGTTGAAGGCGGCGTGGATGTCGCTCACGCCCCAGTACGCCACGGCGCCGCTGCTCCCCGGTGACGCGGCGACACCGTTGGGGTCGAGCCCCAACTCGAACCCGCCAACCGTGTAACCCACGTAGAGGGGCTGGTCGAAGTAGGGTTGCTGTCCCAACAGCGCGCTGTACCACGCCTTGGCGCGGTCGAGATCCGGCGCCGGGTAAATAACCGTACGTAATCCTTACAGCATATGCGCCTCCTACTCTATTCGCCGTTTCAGGGATTGAACTCCCAATCGAACAAGTCCCGCATAGGGAGTGTAAAGCCCGGAATAACAGGTTCGGCGTCCAGGACATCGTTGAGGGCGAACAATCGCTGACGCGCCGCCTCGTAGGCGTCGATCGTATGCAGCCATGGGTTGATGACCCAGACCAAGCGGACACCGTGGTCGAGGTACTCTTGCACCTTCGCGCTAACCGTCCCGTATGTGTCGGTCGCGGAGACAATCTCGACGACAAGGTCCGGCGCCACCTCGCTGTCGCGATGGAAGGTAGAAGGCGCCTTATTGGGGGCTATGAACGTCAAATCCGGCAGCCGATCTGGCATGCCGTCGATATGATACGTCGTTTGGGCGGCATAGACGTGTCCCAACCGATACGCCCGCACATGGGGATAGAGGGCCGCGCCGAGCGCGATGATTATCTCACCGTGAGCATAGCTAGGCATGGGCGGTACGTCCACAATCTCTTCCGTGATCATCTTTTCCAACTCCGGTACGGCCATACACATCAATTACCCCTACTGTAGTGTAGTGTAGTGTGTAGCGCCTAGAACAGCCGCACCTCGACGGTCTCGCCCTGCGCGAACGATTCGCGATCGGGGGGAACGACCAGCAGGCCGCCGGCGTCGACCATGGAGCGGATGACGCCCGAACCGCCGGGGACCGGCGTGACCGTGAGCGCGCCGTCGCCGGAGCGTGCGAGCGCGACGCGCACGTAGTCCTGCCGCCCTACCTGTGAGCGCACGGTCTCCGTAAGCGCGCCATACGCCGCATGGTCGCCGACCGTGCCGGCCACGCGCGCGGGGACGACGCCGAGCAGCGTCTCGACGGCGGGGCGCGCGAAGACTTCGCAGGCGACCATGGCCGAGACGGGGTTGCCGGGGATGCCGATGACGAGGACGCCGTCGACGACGCCAATGATGGTGGGGCGTCCCGGCCGCATCGCCACGCCATGCACGACGACGCCGGGCGCGCCGGCCGCGTCGATGGCCGCGGCGGTCAGGTCTTTGACGCCGACCGAGCTGCCGCCGGAGAGGAGCACGAGGTCGGCCTTGCCTGTGGCGCGCTTCAACGCGTCGCGCACCGCCTCGGGACGATCGGGCGTGCGCGGCAAGATATAGGGATCGCCGCCCCATGAGGCGATCTGCGCGGCCATGGCGTAGGAGTTGGAGTCGTAGATCTGGCCGGGGCCGAGCGGCTCGCCGGGTGTGACCAACTCGTCGCCCCCCGACACAATGGCGACGCGTGGGCGCGCGCGCACCGCGACGCGGGCCACGCCCATCGAGGCAAAGACGGCCACATCCTGCGGGCGCAGCGTGTGGCCGTCGCGCAGCACGAGGTCGCCCTCCCGCAAATCGTCGCCGCGCCGCACGATGTTGTCGCCGACGGCCACAACGCGGCGCGCCAGGACACTATCCCCTTCACGGGACGTGCGCTCGACCATGATCACGCTATCGGCCCCGGCGGGGATCATCGAGCCGGTGGCGACCCACACGGCCTGACCGGGCGCGACACGTACGGCGCTCGCGGTCCCCATCGGGACGTCGCCCGCGTAGGACAGGCGCGCTGGCGCGTCGTCCGTCGCGCCCGCTGTGCCGGCGGCGCGCACGGCGTAGCCATCCATCGCCGAGCGGTCGAAGGCGGGCGAGTCGAGCGGCGCATGCGCGTCGGCGGCGAGGACGCGGCCACGCGCCTCGTCGAGCGCTACATCGTGTGGCGCCGTTAGAGTGGGAGGACCCCAGGCGGCGCGCACGCGCTCCCAGGCGGCGGCTGGCGGCGTCCAGTCACCGAACTCGCCGCCCATGTGCGTTCCCAACAGACGTCCACTAGGTCCCGTGACACCGCTCTGCTCCATCGTCGTTTCATGCCTCCGCGCCGTCTACCCGCGTGACCGGCGTCCACACCACGAGCGTCGGTTCCGATGCTCTCGGCACCATACCCTACCCTACTATTGTGACACTCCCCCGCCTACAGGGCGTGGGCTTCGCGCCGTGGCGCGCTATGTCCGCTGTGTCCGAGCGCACTATCCGGCTCACGCCGGAATACTTTGACGGGCCGTACATACACGATCTCCGTTGCCAGGGATTGCCCGACCCGCATCTCCTCATGAAGGCCGATGCACAGGATATTCGTACTGCCCACGACATCGCGTGGGGCGACTATCCCGCAATTCCGGCAGCGATACACGCGCCGGCACTTGTTCTGCGCCCCACAGTGAGGGCACGTCTGACTACTGTAGTGCTCATCAACCTGGATGGCGCCGCTCGTCTTGTAGTCGAGCTGCCGCGCGATCTTTTCGTTGCTGGCCTGGCTGACCTGCTGCGCCCACACGCCGTTCATCGTCCGCGATGCGTCGTTGAACGGCGTGCCGACATAACAGGTCGCGCCGGGGAACTCTTGCGCGACCCGATGCGTGGCCTTGTGGATTAGGTCGTTCATGCGGCGCCGCGCCTTGGCGAGCATCTGCTTCTTGCGCCGCTGGACACGCCGCCAACGACGCGATCCCTTGAGCATTGTAGACTGCCTGCTCACCGCCGACGCCAGGCGCTTGTTGCGCCACTGCACGGTCGCCTTGGCCTCGCGCCCGCTGATGAGCACGGCCTTTGTGCCGTCCGTGGCCGCGATCAGCGTATTCACACCGAGGTCCACGCCCACAACCGTCCGCTGATGCCGCGCCTCAGCGGGGATCTCGCATGTCAAGAGGACGTGGCCCAGGCACAGGCGCGCCTCCATCAGGCGACCGGGCAACAAGCGATCCCGCGGCAAGGGGATGCGCAGCGTACCGCTCGTGCCGTTGGGCAACACGAGGCGGTTGCTCCTGATGCGGGCGTCCTGGTTGGTATACACCACGTCGCGGTAGAGCGGGCGCTTCCAGGGATAGCGCGCCTCGCCGTGGCCGTTCTTCCTGAGTTGACGCGTCGCGTTCACCGCCTCAATGAACTCCCCGATGATCTGTTGCGTCGCCTGCGCCGATAGACCGGGATACCGTCCTTTGGCCCATTTCTGGAAACGGGCCTTGGACGGCCAGCGCCAGTTCATGCGCCGCAAGCGATGGTGGCGCGCCACGAGGTCGCCCCACAGCCGCGCCGCCTCTGTGCGCGCCGCCGTGTACGTCGTCCACTGCGACGCCCGATCCGGCGCCCACTTAATTTCTACTGTACGATATCCCATATTCGCAGTATACTCTATCGCACAATAGGGGACAAGCTAAAGCCGCTACAGCGGTGAAGCCCTTATATCCCAAGGCTAAAGCCCTTGGGCTCTACAGGCTAGCTTCGTAGACGACGCATGGGCGACGCTGCCTCCGCATCAACTGACAAAGACGGTGTGGAAGGGAGCCAACAAGTGGCTCTCTCCCACACCGTCTTTGCCGGCCACGGTGATGAGTTGGCTATCTTACCGCGCTGGCGCTGGCGACTGGCTCGGCCTCGCTGCGAGGGGCGGGGTCGAGGTAGAGGTCCTCGGCGTCGGCTGGGAAGGGTTGCGGCGCGTAGCCGCGGCCGACGCCATAGTAGGCGAAGCCGTACGCGCGCATCGTCTCAGGCTCGTAGAGGTTGCGGCCATCCACGAAGACATTGGCGCGCATGCTGTTCTTGATGCGCTTGAAATCGAGCGCGCGGAACTCCGGCCACTCCGTCACCAGCACCACCGCGTCGGCGCCCTCGACCGCGTCATAGGCGTTGGTATGGTAGCTGATGCGGTCGCCCAACGCCTGCCGCGCCGTCTCGGTAGCCTGCGGATCGTAGCCGGAGATCGTGGCGCCGCCGGCCATGAACTGCTCGGCCAGATCGACGCTCGGCGCCTCGCGCATATCGTCGGTGTTGGGCTTGAAGGCCAGTCCCAGCAGCGCGATGCGAGCGCCCTTGAGGTTGTGGCCGAGGCCCGCGCGCACTTTGTCGGCCACGGCGGTACGCTGGTCCTGGTTGATCTCCATCACCGTGCGCAGCAGTTGCGGGTGACAACCGGCGTAATCGGCCATCTGAGCCAGCGCGCGCACGTCCTTGGGGAAGCAGCTGCCGCCGTAGCCAAGACCGGCGTTAAGGAAGTACTTGCCGATGCGCTTGTCGTAGCCCATGCCCATGCCGACCTGGCGCACATCGGCGCCGAGGCGCTCACAGATCGACGCGATCTCGTTGATGAAGCTGACGCGTGTGGCCAGGAAGGCGTTGCTGGCGTACTTGATCATCTCAGCGGTACGCAGGTCGCTGATGATGATGGGCGCCTGTAGTGAGAGGTACAGGCTGGCCACGAGTTCGGCTCCATTGCGGTCCTCGCTGCCAAGCACCACGCGATCCGGCGTCATGAAGTCGGCCACGGCCGTGCCCTCGGCCAGGAACTCAGGATTGGACACGACGGCGAACGAAGCGTCGGGGCGCGCCGTGCGGCGCAGGATACCGCCGACCCAGTCGCCGGTGCCGATCGGCACGGTGCTCTTGTTGACGATGACGGTGTGGCCCTGCAAGTGCGTCCCGATTGTCTCGGCCGCAGCGCGCACGTAGCGCAGGTCAGCCCGGCCGGCCGGGGTCGTCGGCGTGCCGACGGCGATAAAGACGATCTCGGCGTCGGGAATGGCCTCGGCGTAGTCCGTCGTGAAGCTAAGCCGCTCCGCCGCGACGTTGCGCGCGACCATCTCGCTGAGACCGGGCTCGAAGATCGGGATCTCGCCGCGCCGCAACATCTCGACCTTGGACAGGTCGGTATCGAGGCAGACGACGGTGTTGCCGAGTTCGGCGAAGCACGCGCCCGTCGTCAGGCCAACGTACCCTGTTCCCCCTACAACCGCGATTCGTTTCATAGTGTGATTGTGCTACCTTTCGCTCGCTGTGCTATGTGGCTATGTACTAGACGCCAGGTAATCGCTCAGAGGGGGGTATGGACAGGATCTTGCAGGGCACCGAGGGCATGAGTGAGCACCCACCAGATGGTATCACAGCGGAGGAGTGGACCGCGACTCCTGCCGCCGTACGCGTGCTGGTGC
>JAABVA010004752.1_pt1 | contig 12487 bp, 11 predicted proteins | sample 5560331 | NCBI WGS metagenome assembly JAABVA01 (sample SAMN12812661, study PRJNA571458) | rock metagenome | isolation source: Antarctica rocks | place: Antarctica: Victoria Land, Mt New Zealand sud | collected 2016-01-07
CCGTTCTCCACGGCATGCGTCACCTCTACTCCGTCTCGATCGGGGAGATGGTCACCATCGGCCACAACGCCACCGTGCACGGCTGCACCGTCGCCGACGCCGTACTCATCGGTGTTGGAGCGATCATCCTTAACGACGCGCGGATCGGCGAAGGCTCCATTCTTGCCGCCGGTACAGTCATCGCCGAACATACCGTGATCCCGCCGCGATCGCTCGTCGCCGGCGTTCCAGGCAAGGTCAACCGATCGCTCGGCGACGACGAGGTCGACGCCATCCTCCAGTACGCCCGCAACTACCTCGACTACTCCGCCGCGTACGCCACTGAACTCGGCCACGCCTCCCCGAGCCATCGGCGTGCTGAGGGCCCAGAGTTCGGTAGACTCTAACCCATGGCTGTGATCTTCAAGGTCCGGGGCACCAGAGATCTCTTACCCCCCGAGACCTATCTCTGGAATATCGTGGAGCAAGCCGCCCGCTCCGTCTTCTCCCGATACGGCTTCGGTGAAATCCGTACACCCATCTTCGAGGACACACAGCTCTTCGCCAGAAGCGTCGGCGAAGACACCGACATCGTCACCAAGGAGATGTACACCTGGGAAGACCGTGCCCGCGCCGAAAGCGAGCGGGCACAAAGTCTTACACTTCGCCCCGAGAACACCGCGGGTGTCGTCCGCGCGTTCATCGAACACAAGCTGAACGAGACCGGCATGCTGCAGAAGATGTTCTACATCGGCCCGCAGTTCCGGCGCGAGCGGCCGCAGCGAGGGCGCTATCGGCAGTTCTGGCAGATCGGTGCGGAGGTCCTCGGCCCTCCTTGGTCCGGCGCGGAAAGCCCTCTGCGCGACGCCGAGCTCCTCGAAATGCTCTCATCGCTCCTTAACGAACTCGGCGTCCGCGGTTGGCGCCTCGAACTCAACTCTATCGGTTCGGCAACCGACCGGCCACGCTACATCGCCGCGCTCCGTGAAGCATTGGCACCCATCAAAAGCCGCCTCTGCGAAGATAATCGCCGACGCGCGGACACCAACCCGCTTCGCGTCCTGGACAGCAAGGTTTCCGAAGATCAGGTCCTGATCAATACGCTGCCCAGCATCGCGGATTTCCTAGACGAGGAGTCGACGGAGCACTTCAAGCAGGTGCTCGAAGCCCTCGATGCCTCCGGCGTGCCCTACCATCTAAACCCGAGGCTGGTTCGCGGCCTTGACTACTACACCCGAACCACCTTTGAATTCACCGTCCCGGACGGCAGCGGCCTTGGCACGCAGAACGCCCTCCTCGGCGGCGGTCGCTACGACGGTCTCAGCGAGATCCTCGGTGGACCGAAGGCGCCCGGGATAGGCTTCGCCATCGGCGAGGATCGTCTTATCCTGACACTGCAGGCGCAAGCCGAGATGGACAACGCCATCTCCGATCGCAAGCTCGACGCCTTCATCGCACCGATGGGCATCGCGCAGAATGCCGCAGCCCTCGCCCTCGCCAAAGAGCTCAGGGCACAGGGTCTCTCGATCGAGCTGGGCGATGGCATGTTCCGGCTCCGGAAATCCTTCGAAACCGCCGACAAGCTCGCGCATCGCATGGTCATCGTCGGAGAAGACGAGGTCAAGTCCGACATCTTTACCATAAAGCACTTCGCCGCCGGCGAGCAGAGCAAGGTTCCACGGACCGAACTGGCCGCCTCTCTTCGCGGCTCCGTCCTCTCGCCAACCTAATCCCGCGAAGGACCCCACTTCCGCCAGGCACAACATAGCCGGGGAGCGTTAGAGCACCGCGATTCGATGAAGCCCTGAGCGAGCCAAATGCTGACCCGTTCGGACCTATACACCGTGCCATGCTAGACTGCCGACCTTATTCATCTGCCACGATGCACGTACGTCTGGAGAACGGATGCACCCTGATCTTGAAAAGCTCATCGTCCTACAAAGCCTCGACCTCGAATTGAAACGTCTGCGCGACGAACAGGAAGCCCTACCTCGGCACCTTGCCGGTCTTGCGGCCCGATCGGCCGCCACGGCAGCATCGCTTCTCGCCGCTGAAGAGTCGCTTGCCAGGGAAGAAAAGCTGCGGCGGTCTCTCGAGAGCGACGTCAAAGATCAGAACCAGAGAGCAGCGCGCGCAAAACGTCAGATGGACGTCGTGACCACAACAACGCAGGCCACCGCTCTCGAACACGAGATTGCCTTCGCGCAGAGCGAGGTGCGCAGGATCGAGGACGTTGAGCTGGAGAGCATGGAACGAACCGAAGCGCTCGATGGGCAGCGGCTGCGATCTAAGTCCGAGGCCGAAGCCTCCGAGACCACGCTCGAACGCGAACGGCTTCGCTTCTCCGACGTCCTCGCCAAGGGTCAGGCACGCATCAAGCAACTCGGGGCCGAGCGGTCCACTGTCAGGCCAACCATCGATGAGACCGCACTCGCAACCTACGATCGCGTCTCCAAGGCCAAGGTCACCGGCATCGCCGAGGGGTTCGACCAGAAGTGCTCCGCCTGCCAGATGCTCGTTCGTCCGCAGAAGTGGAACGACCTCCGCGATCGCAGCAATGATCAGACCATGATGACTTGCGAGAGCTGTGGCCGGCTCCTCTACTGGGATCCCGCCCGTGACGCTCCAGCCCGCAAGACCGTGCAGGCAGCGGCAGGTCCGGAGGGCACCGGAAAGGCTGAGGCGCCGTGAGCCTGCACAGGAGACGATCCGGAAAGAAGCGGATTTGCATCGACATGGATGAGGTCATCGCCGACGCCGTAACCGAGCACCTCTTCCGCTATAACCGCGATCACGGCGGGCAGATCACCAAGGCAGACCTCAAAGGCAAGTGGCTCTGGGATCTCGTCACCACCGAACACCACGACGCGCTTGAAGCGTACCTGCGTTCCGAAGACTTCTTTGCCGTGCTCGATGTCATGCCGGAATCGCAGCGGGTGATTCGACAGCTGCAGGATCACTACGACGTCTTCATCGCCAGCGCGGCCATGGAGGTCCCGACCTCCTTCACCGCGAAATACAATTGGCTGGCCGAACACTTCCCCTATATCCCCGCATCCCACATCGTCTTCTGCGGCGACAAAGGCATTCTCGATGCCGACTTCCTGATCGACGACAATCCTCGCCAGCTAAGAAGATTCGGCGGCGAAGGTATCCTCTACAGCGCTCCGCACAACACCGACATCACAGAGTTCAAACGGGTCTCAGACTGGCTCCAGGTGGAGCAGTTGTTTCTTCGCTAACCTGCCGTTAGACCCGGTCGGCGGTGAGACCTACGTGTAGAGCGCAGCCTCGAACTCCTGCAGCACCTCATCGCTCCAGGCGTGCGTCGATTTGTGCCAAGTGTCTCCCCTCTCCTCAAGGAAATTCGGAAAGTTGGTGCGGCAGTAGCCTGTATGCCTCTCGAAATCAAACACGGCCTGGGCCGTGCCGTCCAGATACAGCACCGCCTTCTGTCCGTCTCGCGACCACTCCACACTCGCGATCCGAACGGCCTCACGATCCTGCAGGGTGGAGACGTTGTAGATCAGCATCGCATCCAGAATGCTCTCTTCCTGCGTCTCGCGCGATCGGTCGCAGGCATAGAAGTATGCGGCGACTCCTTCATCCTCGAAGACAACCGTCCATGGCACAACAGTGGAGTTGACAGAAAGGAAGGCGCGGGCCGGCGTGAACGAAAGCGACTGCATAGTCCTCACGATACACTCGGTACGGGCTCAAGCAGGAGCGGCAAAACGCCCGCCCATGCCCCATCCACAAGAGCGCAGAATCCAGGTCGGCCCAGATTGGGTCGGTCCGTCGTGTAGGAGCGCTCTGCTCCGAGGAGAACAAGGCTGTTGAAGCTGTTTCGCTTTCACGTCGGCAGGCCCCAGCAGGTTGCAGCCCTGCTCCTGCTCCTCTTCTTGGCGGAGTGCCTGTGGGTTGTCGGTAAACAGCAGCTCTCACCGGCGGACTACCGCTTCGCTCGTTGCGGCCGCGAGATATGGGAGCGCCCCTCGCCCCTGGCAGGCTACTTCACCACCTGCGGCAATCTCCACGGTGACGGGACTCTCGCCTACCGGGCAGCCGGCCTGCCCCTGACGCTTCAGCGGCTTGTCTTGCTTGGGGCCGATAAGGTGCGGAAACCCGAAGATCGCCTCTACGCCAGCGGTTCCCTGAACGGATCGACTTGGGAAGCCCGCCACCAGATTGGCAAGGTCAAATACCTCCTGCACCTGCCGTTCATCCTCTTCGCCACTTGGCTCGGTGCTGGGTTATGGTGGGTCTCGCGCCGACTCTTCGGCAACGAAGGCGCCTTCCTTTCGCTCGGTCTCTACTGCTTCTGCCCCGAGATCATCCGCTACGCCGTGGTCCCAAACAACGACGTTCTCGCCATGTGGGGCCTCTACGGCCTTGTCTACACCGGCGTCGGCGTGGCTCATGCTATGCACAGCCCCACCAGGCGCTGGCGGCCTCGCATCCTCCTCCTAACTGTCGCGCTCGGTCTCACTGCAGCAGCGCATCTGCTCGCTGCAATCATCGGTTTCTTCGCGGCGGCAGCTCTTATGTTCTATTTGGCGGAGAGGCGGCGGAGTTATGTTTTACAGGTGCTGATGTACTCCGCGGTGGGTGCGCTGGTTGTTGTGTTCGCTTCGTATGCCTTTCGTTTGCAACCATTTAGCTATGTGTTCACCGGTGGTGGAGCGCGTTTCTGGTGGTCTTTCCGGCCGCTAAAGGCCTTCTTTACCACGGTTTCTGATGGTCCGATTGTGGTTTCCGTGCTGGTTTCGGTGGTGCTTTGGATGGGCGTTCGCCGGAGCCGGTACTTCGGCAACACAGCGCCGCTGATCCTTGCCCTCGTCCTGTTTCCGCTCGTCACCACGCAGACCGTCACCGCGCCGTGGATCTGGGCGCTCCCCTTCCTGTTCACCTTTGTGGGCGGGGTCTTTGCGGATGCGCTCGAGACTCGGCAGCGGCGGCTCTTTCTCAGTCTCTCGGCCGGCATCCTGACGACGCAGGCGCTGGTCTGCCTGGCGATGCTGCCGGCGCTGGCCCGCATGTAACCGGCCCGGGGTGCCGCCCTCCCGCTGTTCCCTTTTGGGAACGGCATGAACCTTTCGGGGCATAACCTGCCAAGAATTCTGGCCTGATTGAGACGACTGCCCGTGTATACAAGCAGATAGAGCACTTTTCTGAGCTGAAGGGTTGGTGTGGTTTGGAACGACGCAAGCTGGCAAGGCAGTTGGGATGCATGGGCGCGATGGCAGCGGTTCTTCTGGCGGGAGGCTGCCGGAAAGCCCGGAAGACGACCTCCCAGCCAAACTCCCCCGACTTCGCCAGTAACCTGCAGGGCTTGACCGCGCAGGGACAGATCCCGTCGCTGCGATGGCCTAACTTCTCTGACTATCAGACCGACGTGAAGACGTTCTACGATGATCGCAACTATGAGCTCGCGTGGTCGCGCGATGGCAAGCCGACCGCCGCTGCCGCCAGCTTCATTCAAGCGTTTCGCGAGGCAGACGCAAAGGGCCTTCGTCCCGACGACTACGACGCCGGCCGCTGGCAGGAGCGCGTTGCGAAGCTCGGGTCCAAGGACGCCGATGCGATCGCGCAGTTCGACGTCACCATGACCGTCAATGTCATGCGCTTCATCTCCGACCTCCGCATCGGCCGGGTCAACCCGTCTCACTTCAACTTTGCCATCGATACCCAGGAAAAGAAGTACAATCTGCCCGAGTTCGTCTCGGACCAGGCCGTCGACGCGACCGATGCCGCCAAGCTCATCACGGAGGTAGAGCCTGACTCGGACGAGTATCGCGCGACCGAGCAGGCCCTCGCGCAGTACCTCAAGCTCGACCAGCAGCAGAGGTCGGGAGGCTCTCCCCAGGAGCTCCCGACCGTCACCAAGGCCATTAACGTCGGGGAGCACTACCCGGCAGCGGCGGCCCTGCATGCAAGACTCGCGCTCGAAGGAGACCTCGAGAGCTCAGGCGCGGGTAGCAGCAACTCAGTTGCCGAGAACGGCAGCGCAGCCGCGGGCTCGACCATCTTCGACCAGACCCTCTCCGACGGTGTTAAAAGCTACCAGTCGCGGCACGGTCTAACCCCCGATGGCAAACTGACCGCGGCCACCGTCAAGAGCCTCAACGTGCCCCTCTCCGACCGCGTCGTCCAGCTCCAAAGCTCACTCGAGCGCTGGCGATGGCTGCCGGACCCGTACAACCACGCGCGCCTAATGGTGAACCTCCCCGAGTTCGTTCTGCGAGGCTACGGTCCTGACCACAAGCGCGACTTCACCATGCGCGTCGTGGTCGGCAAGGTCGTCGGCGAACATAAGACGCCGGTCTTCACGCACATGATGAAGTACCTCATCTTCCGTCCGTACTGGAATGTTCCGGTCGACATCGCCAAGAAGGAGCTGGTGCCGCACATGCAGGCCCGCCCCGGCTACCTCGAATCGAAAAACTACGAGGTGACCAACAACAAGGGCGAGGTGCAGACCGGCTACACCACAGCCAAGGTGGAGCACGGCGGCCTCCTGGTCCGCGAGAAGCCCGGCCCGACGAACTCGCTCGGCCTAGTCAAGTTCATGTTCCCCAACCAGTACGACATCTACCTCCACTCGACGCCCCAGGCCTCGCTCTTCGACCGCTCGCGCCGCGACTTCAGCCACGGCTGCGTGCGCGTGCAGAAACCGCAGGACCTCGCCGTCTGGGTGCTCGAGGGGCAGCCCGATAAGGACGGGCAGCCGTGGGACCTCGAGAAGGTCAACGACGCGATGCAGAACGGGCAGGATAACAAGCAGGTCAATCTAAAGACGCAGCTGCCGATCGTGATCTTTTACCTGACCGCGCACGTGGGTGACGACGGCAAGGTCGACTTCTTCGACGACATCTACGGCTACGACGCGGAGATGCAGCAGGTGCTGGAGAAGGGCCCGCCCTACCCAGCTGAGCCCGAGCCGGTGAAGACTACGACCAAGCCGGGCGATACGGCGTAGAAGCGAATCCCTGGAATGAGCACCCGGGATCTAGGGCTGTAGAGTCGTGTTTGGCAGCAGGGCCTTGATGTAGCCGAGGTTGCGCCTTTCTTTCGAGAACTGGATATTCTCGAGCACGCCCGCAAACGCGCTATCGATCACGTCCTGGCTCGGCCGCTTCTTCTGCCGATCCTCGACGTGCCCGAGGTTGCGGTCCCCCTTCGCATAGTCGACGATCTCGCTCCAGTGCTCCGGCTGCGGGAACGTCACCGGAGACGACGTCGCATCCATCTTTTTATAGGGCCAGAACGCCCATCCGATACCGTTCTTCTCGAGCAGACGCGCGAACGCCGTGATCCACTCATCCTTGTTCTCGCCCGACTCCCCCAACCAGATCGGCACTTTGTTCACCGCACGCAAGTCGACGTACTTCTGGATCGTCGCCTGCACCGGCGGTGTCCAATAGGTGTGCAGCTGGTAGATGGTGTTGCTGTCGAACGGCGGACCGAAGACGGTGAAATCCGAGTCCCACTTCGCGCCGCCAAGAATCACCGCATGATGCGTATCCTCCGTCCGAATCGCCGCCGTGAACCGCTTGTAGAGCGGCTCCAGCTTCGCGTCGAACTGGCGCATCGCTGCGAAGTGCGGCAGCGGCTCGTTTAGCAGATCGTAGCCAAGCACCGTCTTCTCATCTTTGTAGCGATGCGCGATTCGCTTCCAAAGCTCGATCGTCTGCGCCTGCGCGCCAGCGTCCGAGTAGAGCCACGGCCAGCCGTTGCTGTCATCGATGTTGGCGCCCGTCTGCCCGCCCGGCGCGGCATGGAGGTCGATCACCACCAGCAAACCCTCCTGCTTGCACCAGCTGATGACCCGGTCGAGCAGGCGGAAGCCCTCCGCATCCGGTGTCGTAAACAGCTTCCAGTGGATCGGAATCCGGACAGAATCAAACCCGGCTTGCTTGATCAGGTGGATGTCTCCCTGCGAAATATACGTGTCGCGATACGTCTTCCAAAAAGCAGCTGCGTGCTCCGGTCCAAGCATCTCGGTGACGAACTCTTCGATCTCCCGCTCCGATTGTGGCCCACCCTCGAAGTGCCACATGTACCCCTCGGTCACCATCCAGTTGCCGAGATTGATGCCGTGGAGGTGCAGCGGCTTTCCGCTTCCGTCGACGATCTGTTCGCCCTGAGCATGAACAAACTGGGCCGAGCTGGTGCCGGCCCCAATACCTGCTAGAAGAACTGCCAAGCCACCAACCGACTGCCACCAGATCATCGCGCCCTCGCGCACCATCCTCCTCCAAAGCACCCGTCGCTGTCCATGCTCCCCGATACGTGCAGGACGAACCTCATCGTCGAACGTTACCGTTGAACGCTCAACACGGAGGGCCGAAGCGTACCGGAGCCGCTGAGAATTTGTCCGCCGCGCACACAGCCGCGCAGCTTCGTTCAGAGGGCTTCACAGGAACATCCTTCCCTATCTGCGTCCACACATGCGGCGAGCCCGGCTGAGTAGAATTTGATGGGATGGCCGGGCAATCCAAGCCGAAGCAACTCGTCTCGATCCAGGTTGACCGCTTCCGCACGCTGCTGATGGTCTGGTACGCGGAGCATGCGCGGGTGCTGCCGTGGCGCGGCGTCAACGACCCGTACCGAACCTGGGTGAGCGAGGTGATGCTGCAGCAGACGCGCGTCGCCGCGGTGATCGAGCACTACCAGGAGTTTCTGAAGCGCTTCCCCACTATCCTCTCGCTGGCTCTTGCGGAGGAGCCGGAGGTACTGGCGGCCTGGTCCGGTCTGGGCTACTACCGGCGCGCGCGCATGCTGCACAAGGCCTCGCAGTTCATCACGCGCGAGATGGGCGGTGTGCTGCCCTCGACCTCGACCGAGCTGCGAACGCTGCCGGGCATCGGCGAGTACACCTGCGCCGCGATCGCGAGCATCGCCTTTGGCGAGAGTATTGCCGTGGTCGACGGCAACGTGGAACGCGTTCTTCTGCGCGTCACCGGCCGGCCGGAGGAGGCGACCGCAGATGGTCGAGCGTTTGTGCAGGCGCAGGCGCAGGCTCTGGTTCCGCAAGCGGCGCTGGATCGGCGCGGGAACGCTCCGGGAGACCATAACCAGGCCATGATGGAGCTGGGCGCGACGATCTGCCTTCCGCGCGCTCCCCTGTGCCTCCAATGTCCGGTTTTCTCGCTCTGCGGGACGCGCGGGGAGCACAAAACGATCCCGCGAGCGACGCAGACGAGCAAGAAGTCGGCTTATCTCCTTTGGATTCGGAAGCAGGGTACGGCGACCGAGGTGCTGCTCGAGCGGAGGCCGTCGACGGCCAGCTTGATGGCAGACATGTACGAGCTGCCGCCGCTGCCGATGGACGCCGTCGATGGCCGTGAGCCGCTGCTACGGGTGCGCCACTCCATCACCAACACGAACTACTATGTGCAGGTCTTCTCGCCGCGGGGGCGATCGGATACGGCGCTGCGGTCTGCTGTGCCAGCTGCGCCGGGCGATCTGCACTGGGTGGGCACAAAGACGCTGGCCGACCTGCCGCTCACGGGGCTCGCGCGCAAGGTGCTTCAGCGGCTGGATGTGATGGCGGTGAAGAAACCGGCGATCGAGGGATCCGGGAAACTCCCGCTCAGGCGCTAGCTTGTGCGCGTTAGCTCCTATACTTGAGCTCTTAGCGATAGGAGCAATCTTGTGACGACGTTCAGGGCAGGTGCAGTGTTAGGCGGTCTCGTGCTGGTGACGGCAGCCTCGTCCGCGGGGCTGGCGCAGGGTTCGGTTGGAACGCGGCCGGCGGCAGACTCCGCCACCCGGGCGCAGATGTTGAAGGCGGCGGAGGCGTCGATCGATCCCGAGAAGATTCGCGCGCATGTGCGTTTTCTTGCCGACGATCTCCTCGAAGGCCGCGGTCCCGGTCTGCGCGGAAGCGAGCTGGCCGCCAAGTACATCGCGACGCAGTTTGCGCTCGACGGCCTCAAACCGGGCGGCGACAACGGCAGCTACTTCCAGCAGGTGAAGTTCGTCGGCATGAACGCCATCGCCGCGAAGACACAGATGGAGATCGACCCCGCGGCTGGCAGCCCGATCAAGCTGGCCTACGGTGACGATTACACCGTGAGCAACCGGCAGCTGACGGCGGCCGCCGACATCGATGCTCCCATCGTCTTTGTCGGGTATGGCGTTACCGCGCCGGAGTTCGGCTGGAACGACTTCGCAGGCGTCGACGTCAAGGGCAAGGTGATCCTGTGCATCGTGGGCGATCCACCGTCGGACGATCCCGAATTCTTCGGTGGAAAGGCGCTGACATACTACGGGCGGTGGACCTATAAGTTTGAACAGGCCGCACGGATGGGCGCAGTCGGCGCGCTCATCATCCACCGCACGGACCTGGCGAGCTACGGCTGGGATGTGGTGAAGAACTCGAATACCTCCGAGAAGACCTACCTGGCCGAGGATAAAAATCCCCAGCTAACCGCGGCGAGCTGGATTCAGCTCGAGGTCGCGCGCAAGCTGTTCGCCGCCGCGGGCCTGAAGCTCGAGACAGAGATGGACGCCGCCGGCAAGCGCGGCTTCAAGGCCGTCGATCTGCCTGTTCGGTTCAAGGCGCACATCGAGAGCACCGTGCGGCCCTTCGAGTCGCCCAACGTGATCGGCATCCTTCCCGGGACCGACAACGGCAGGAACCAGGCTGTGCTCTACACCGCGCACTTCGACCACCTCGGCTTCAAGGCAGGGATGCCTGGCGACAACGTTTATAACGGCGCGGCCGACAACGGCACCGGCTGCGGCGTTCTGCTCGAGGAGGCGCACGCCTGGTCACAGCTTGCCTCGCCCGCGCCGGGCGGCATGGGAATGCGGCTCCCGCACGACGTCATCTTCGCCTCGGTCACGGCTGAAGAGCAGGGTCTGCTTGGCAGCGAGTACCTGGGGCAGCACCCGCCGGTTCCGGCAGGACAGATCACGCTCGATATCAACTACGACATGATTCTGCCCATCGGCGTCCCGCAGGAGATTAACGTCAACGGCGCCCAGCGCACCACCTTTTACCCGGCGGTCGAGGCAACGGCGAAGCAGTTCGGCCTAGCGATCGTCCCCGACCCGCGGCCCGAAGCCGGTTCCTACTATCGCTCCGATCACTTCAGCCTCTCGCGCGTCGGCATCCCGGCCTTCTCGGTCGATCTTGGATCGCTCTACGAGGGGCACGACCGCGCCTGGGGCGTCGCGCAAGAGAAGGACTACAACGAGCACCGCTACCACAACTTCTCCGATAACTACACGCCGGACATGGACTTCCGCGGCAATGCCAAGCTGGCAGAGCTGGGCATGCAGCTTGGATGGGAGGCCCTGACCGCGCCCAAGCCCATCCAATGGAACTCCGGGGATGAGTTCGAAGGCGCCCGTAAAGCCAGCCTGCGATAAATTTGCATGCAAGCAAAAGGCGCTCTTCATGGAGGAGAGCGCCTTTCCAAGGCTTCAACAACCGGCAGACGACTGCAATCGCGCTTAGCTTTGCGGTACGGTCGCCTTCTCAGACTCCTGCACCGACTTGTTCTTCTGCTTGACGGCGTCGGCCTGATCCTTGGCAGCCTTGCTATTGGCCTTGGCGGCCTTTTCCTGGTGTTTCTGCTGCTTGCGCTGCGCCTTCATCTCGGACTTGGTCAGCGGCGTCTGTGTGGTGATCGTCGTCGTGGTCGTGTTCTGATCGGTCACCGGGGTCTGGCTGGTGATGGGCACAGGCGTTGTGGTCTGGGTCGTTGTCTGCGCGCCCGACGCGACAGCGCCGAACAGAACGAGGACTGCGTTCGCGACGATGATCTGCTTGCGATTCATTGTGTCTCCTTCACTACAAGGGGATACGGCACTTGAAAGCGATACGGACGCGGCGTGGTAAGAACGGCCTCGTATCCATGCTGAGATAGATGACGTTTCGGCGGTCGATGATGCTCGCACGCTTCCCGAAGGCTTTCATGGCTCCATCGGTCTTTCCGCGGCATCGAATGGACGAGCCGTGCGGCCCAGGGAGGTCGCACCAAGGAGAGAGACGATGGATCGCAGCGCGAATGCAGTTTGGCATGGTGCCCTGAAAGACGGCAAAGGAACAATCTCCACCCAGAGCGGCGCCTTGAAGGAGACGCAGTATAGCTTCAGCACACGCTTCGAGAACGGCGTCGGCACCAACCCCGAGGAGCTGATCGCCGCGGCCCACGCCGGCTGCTTCACCATGGCTCTGAGCGCGCAGCTTACCGACGCCAAAATGGTTCCCGACACACTCGAAACCACGGCCGTCGTTACCATGGAAAAGACCGATGACGGCCCCACTATCACCAAAATTCACCTGACTACCAGGGCCAAGGTGCCGGGCGCCGAGAGAGCAAAGTTCGAGGAACTCGCCAGAAAGGCAGAAAATGGCTGCCCCATCTCGCGTCTTCTCAAAGCGGCGGAGATCACGCTCGATGCGCAGCTGGTCTAGCGCAACCATACTGGTTCACCGATACACGCGGGCTCCTTTGCCCCAGCAGATAGAACAGCTCCGGCTATACCGCGG
>JAABVA010004753.1_pt1 | contig 12487 bp, 14 predicted proteins | sample 5560331 | NCBI WGS metagenome assembly JAABVA01 (sample SAMN12812661, study PRJNA571458) | rock metagenome | isolation source: Antarctica rocks | place: Antarctica: Victoria Land, Mt New Zealand sud | collected 2016-01-07
GGACCATCAGCAACGTCGATGTAACTATCGTTGCTGAATCCCCCAAGATGGCACCCCATATATCTGCAATGCGTACACACATCGCTGAACATCTCCATCTCGACAAAGAGCAGGTCAGCATCAAAGCCACCACCACCGACGGCCTCGGTTTCGTAGGACACGGTGAGGGAATCGCGTGCTATGCGGTAGCGTTGATTGAGCAGCAGTAAGCAAGTACATCTTTTATCAGAGATAAAGCATAAGCATGCAGACAACAGACTTTGCTAGCTGGGCAGCTAAAGCTCTTACGTACTATAACATTGAAGAACATGAAGTGAGGTTTATACAACATCACGATAACATCACTCTTCAAGTTACTACACATTCTCACAAAAACAAGTATCTTTTACGCATTCACAAACCGCTTACAGAAAATTTTGTGGACATGCGTCAGGGACCAACTGCAATCAATTCGGAATTACTCTGGCTAGAGGCACTTCACCGTGACACGACGCTCACAGTACAACAACCCATTGGCAACAAAGATGGATCATTCGTTACTCTCATTACTACAACACAAGGCAGCACAATCCCCTGTACGCTTCTTCGATGGGTTGAGGGAAAAATAGTATCGCAAGATGCTCCATTGACCCGAATACTTGCGGAAGCATTAGGAGAGGTGGTAGCACTCTTACACAGTCATGTAGCTCATTGGGAAATACCAACTGGATTTCTACGTCCATCTTACGACCTCGGATACTTTCGACAAAGGATGATACTGCTCTCATCAGGAGTAGCGCAAGGCATTATCACGTCACAAGCACACTCGATTATTCAAGAAACAGCGAAGGCTTGCATTGAATCGCTCGCTTCCATTCACATAGATAACGACTCATGGGGACTTGTTCATACCGACTTGCATAGAGGAAATTGCTTAATCTATCATCACGAGGTTCGACCAATAGACTTTGCGCTTTGCGGCTTCAGTTACTTTGTATATGATCTTGGAAGTACACTTGCAGGACTTCCAAAAGAGCTTAGAAAAGCTTGTATCAACGGATATCTTAAACATCGTCAACTTCCAGAAAACGCAATACGTTTGCTCGAAGCCTCATTTCTTCTTAGTAGAATAGGTGCGTACATATTCATGCTGCCAAATCAAGCAGAGCGTGAATGGTTACAGGAGCGCATTCCTCGCTTCGTCGCACAGGAATGCCAATTGTTTTTGAGCAATCAGTCATTGCTTTTTAGCGTCTAACAAAGGAAGAGTAAAATATATGCACAACTTTTTCCCAATCTCCCCTGTCTCCCTAAAAGAATGCTTAGCTCAGTTATCTACACACGGAACCATCTGGCTGCGTCCAACCGAAACGCTCTACTGGTTGATTGGCTACCACGAACACATAACTGCTCATCAAGCACTTTCATTAGTGGAGCAATACGGATTGGGGAAACGCAAGGCATATCTCCAACTCATTGGTGGAAACAGACCTCTCGGCATTTACGGACAAGGACCAGATGGAAAGGGATGGTGTCTATTTGAGATAGTCAGCCACGAGACAAACGATAAGGCGTAACCATGTCCGACATCACAAACAAAGACATCATCCAGTCATGGGCGAACGCGCCTCAAAGCGATGCAGAGCGACACGGCGACGAAGGTGATTTCGCACGTCAACATCTCTTAAATCCTATTCTCTTTGCTTTGCTAGGAGATGCTAGCGGCAAGAAGATACTCGACGCGGGCTGTGGACAGGGCTATCTATGTCGTATACTTGCAAAGCAAGGAGCAATCGTTACAGGCGTTGAGCCTGCCGAGATGTGGTATCGCTACTCTCTTGAGCGCGAACAAAACGAACCGCTTGGTATCACCTATATTCAAGAAGACCTCTCGACCTTCACCACTCATAAAGCTACCTTCGATACTGTGGTTGCCAACATGGTTTTTATGGATATCCCTGATTATGAAACTGCTATGCATAATTGTATAGCAGCACTTAAACAGGGTGGAACCTTTATATTCTCTATCACCCATCCGTGCTTTGAAGAGCCTGCAAGCGAATGGAATCAAAAGGGCTTTGTAGCTGTCCATGACTACTTAAATGACTATACGATGGAATCGGGTTATGCCTATGCATTCCATCGACCGCTTAGCAGTTACCTCAATCTTGTTATTAGTGAGGGAGGTGTGCTACAAAATATAGTAGAGCCAAAACTACGCGAAGAAATTGTACAGCAATATGGTATAGTTCATACAAGAAATTGCTACGTGCCACAATTTCTTGTGATTGCTTGTACGAAAATGTACGTCTAGCAAATGCCTCCGAATTAGAAGGGATACCATTTCATGAGTTCAACAAGTGCAGAGACACAGGCAGTTCATCGTCTACAAAAAATAACTATTTCGCCGAACGTCTTTTCCTGGTGCTTTTTAGGGGCGTGCTTCTGGCTGCTCATAGGAGTTTCACTAGATGCATGGGCACACAGTCATATACGTTTGGACTCCTTTTGGACTCCCTGGCATGCTGTGCTGTATTCGGGCTTGCTAGCCACCGGTCTTGTGCTGCCGGGCGCAATTTTCATCAATCGACGGAATGGTTTATCGTGGCGTGAGGCAATTCCTGCTGGCTATGAAATTTCTGTGCTTGGCATCATCGGCTCATTTATTGGTGGACTTGGTGATATGGCATGGCATATTCTTTTTGGCGTTGAACAAAATATTGATGCCGCCTTCTCTCCTACACACATTGCATTGATGCTGTTTTTTGGCTTTGTACTCGCTGGTCCTTTTCATGCTCTTTATACGAATAGCAACAAGTCTTCACGGGTCCTTATGTTGCTTTCGTATAGCTTGCTTTTAACATACTGGTTAATCATCTCACAAACCGCTGGTCTCTATACATCACTCTGGTTAGTGAATACGCCCAAATCGGACGGTACAGGACAAGCTCTTGCAGTCGTTTCGTATGTGATACAAGGAACATTTCTAGCCGGTTTGACCATGTATCTCATTCGTAGATGGAAACCGTTCTTTGGCTTCTTTTTACTTGCACTCACAATCAGCGAACTTCCGCTCGCAATGATGCGAAATAACTTTCTTATTCTTCTTATTGGTGCATTCTCAGGATTACTGATTGATTGCGCCTATCGAATTATCCGTCCATCGCTTACATCTGTAGAACGTTTTCGTATATTTATCGCCAGCGTTCCTGCTATCTGGCTGTTGACCTACACGGCTGTCTTATGGATTATCTATGGAACGGTGTGGAGTACCCATTTGCTCATAGGCTCTGTCGTCGTGGCAGCTATTATGAGTTGGCTCCTATCCGGTCTCATGTTTCCGCCAGTACAACCTCAAGAAGAGTAAATAACGGCTAACCTATTGTTTGCTATCACTTGTAGGCTGTACAGGCTCACTCACGGGATGACTCTTCTGCTCCTCGGAGGCTTTGACGCGTTCTTTCTGTTCGGGCGTCATCAGTATTTGTACAGCGTGACGTGGACTGGTAGGAATATTCTGAGATATATTATGTATCTCTTCCATTGGAAGTTCTGACATAATTTTATCTTTGATATCTTTTGCCTGCCCTATACCTTTACCCGCGTTACGCCCCAACATCTGAAGAGTCTTTGGCCCAAAAATTGCCAGGCCAACTAACACAACAAGAATAAGCTCAAAGATGTGTCCACCCATTATTTGATCCTTTCGGAGAACCTACTTTATTACCTTTTTATGTTATCTCAAAGAATGATATCACGAATTATTATTTTGTCCTATTATACACTACGAACGTTTTTAGAAATAGGACCACATTACACTATCGAACTTACCTTCCGCTTCTGAACATTGGTATAGGAAGAGCAAACATGTAAGAGTCTTGTTGACATGATGCAAAGGAGTATTTTGTTATGAACTCATCGCGAAAAGACATGCTCGCATCAGATGAAATTGCTGCACGCACGCTTTATCAACATCTCATAGATAGCTGGAACAGGCGCAATGCTGAAGACTTCGCAGCTTTGTTCACAGAAGATTGCACCCTGATTGGCTTCGATGGAAGTCAGATGACAGGACAGGCAGAGGTTGCTACAACACTGCGCGACATCTTCGCTCATCATCTTACTTCCCCCTATGTACATATCATTAGAAGTGTTCGCTTTTTAGATCCCAATGTTGCACTCCTACATGCCTCTGTGGGTATGGTTCCACCTGGACAGGCAGAACTGGACCCTAACTTGAATGCAGTCCAAAGCCTCGTCGCTACAAAATGTGATGGTACCTGGCGTATCACTCTCTTTCAGAATACTCCTGCCGCATTGCATGGCAGACCCGATCAAGTGCAGCATATGACGGAGGAGCTACGACAACATCTCGTATGAAAATGCAAGTTATTATGGTTGTCTGAAAGTCGCGAATTTGGAGATCAGCAAACGCCCCAAATTTGTGGTACACCTCGTTTCTCTTTTTAGAGAAGTATAGAGGAATTGGAAGGTGGTAGGATGACTCGATGTCTCGTGGTGTATAGCATTGCATCTAGCTCCATCGAGCCATCCTGACTGTTTTCCAGTTCTGCCTATACCGAGCCTGGGACTTCCCCCACACACCCCTTATCCAGGTACGCCGATCTTGTTCCCCCCAGAGCATAGATCGGTCTCTTTTTACTTACTCTTCATCTGCTCTTCACATGCCCCTACCAATTTGGGCTATATAACGTTTATTTCCACAGGCGTCTATAAACTGACATGGTATGATAAGGCACAGATACAGGTATTGATTGAGATAAAAGAAAAGAGTGATTTCGCCCTATGCAACAAGTTACATCCCGGCCACAAGCAAACCCAAATATCGGATCAACCAATGGGGGCAATAGTCGCTCGACCATTATCGTCGTTCTTGCCTTGCTACTCTTCGCCCTCTCCGGCCTCATGACAGGTTTCGCAACAGGAGCCTTCACTCGCCCCAAACAGACACCACAGACGCAGACTAATAAGAGTAAACCAGCGGCACCGCCAACGGCTGCTACACACCAGCAAACACCGATTACGAATGCAACTGCGACACCGGAAGTAACTAAACTAGGCTTACCTTACATCACGCAAAATACATATTCGGAAACGGCTGATGGTGCCACAAACTATACGCTATCGGCATATCCAATAGATAGCGTACACGGGACGCAGATTCATGTTGGCGATATCACATGCAAAATATGGCTCACGAAAGACGAAAATGCCACAGGTACCCTTCTTGCATCGCAGGACAAGTTGCGCTCACTAGATACCGTCTCAGGCGTCCTACCAACAGAAATGGCGCAAGCACTCACCTTTATTAACACAACCCCTCAGACGCAGTTGTGTAGTGCTAATGGCGCAACGAGCTGGACGTATACGGTATCACCGAACGTAGACCCAGGAAAATATTTTCTTATGGTCCTTGCCGATTGGAAAGGTAACGTATACAACTGGACAGCACGACAGATTATTGTGAAGAAAGCGTCGTAGGTATTTCGCGTACAATGCCGCGCATAAGCGCGGCAAAGCCTGCACGAGCGGCATCTCCTACAGAAAGCACCTCTTCATGGTTGACCTCTTCACTCTCATCGCCCGTTGCCGTGTTCGTAATCAGGCTCATTCCTAGCACACGCATGTCCATGTGTCGTGCCACGACCACCTCCGGCACAGTTGACATACCTACTGCGTCGGTCCCAATAGCACGTAAGAAGCGCAGTTCTGCTCCAGTCTCATAGCTTGGCCCCGCAACCATTGTGTACACACCTTGTCTAAGGGTCAACTCAAGATACCGTTCAGCAACCGAGAGTGCTAGCTCTCGTAAATCTGGGTCATACGCTTTTGCCATCGGCGGAAAGCGTTCGCCAAAGCGTTCATCATTTGCCCCTAGCAACGGGCTTGCACCAGCTAACCCTGGCAAATAAATATGGTCGCGGATCAGCATGAAATCGCCTGGATTGTAGGTTGGATTGACGCCACCTGCTGCATTGCTCACGATGAGAACTCGCGCTCCCAACATATGCATCACGCGCACAGGAAACGTTAGCTCTTGCGCGCTATAGCCTTCATAGAAATGGAAACGGCCTTGCATCGCCACAACAGGAACATCTTCAAGCGTTCCCAGCACAAGACGGCCAGCGTGTCCCACCACTGTCGAATGTGCAAAATGTGGGATCTCCGTGTAAGGGACTATAGTAGCACTTGCTATTTCTTCGGCAAGTTCACCTAAACCAGAACCAAGAATGAGAGCGACCGCTGGTTTCACTGCTGTATGAGCTTGAATCGCCGCTGTCGCCTCTAGCACTTGATCATAGAGCATACAGATATACCTCCCAATTCCAAATTTCAGGAACCTAGCTATTATAAGTGACGTATATAAAAGGGGCAAGTTAGGTAGGATGTTGTCTAGGATATATGGCTATACACAGATAGAAGTCTATCGTTGTATGTTTCCCTTTCTCTATTCAGCCATTTTGCGCCTGTGCGTGATATAATGAATGTACCATTTACACCTCGCATCACATAAAGAGAACACATCAGCGCGAACATTATTCCACGTTATTCGCGCAAATCATAAAAGGAGAACACCAGGAATGGCTCGATTAAGCGATATGTTCATGCAGGCACGCCGCGCTCAAAGTGGTGGTGGCATGGGCTTTTTAGGTAAAAACAAAGGCGAGTTCAAACCGCGTGCGGCTGCACTCGTCGTTGAACTTCCCAGTATTCAGGCTGGCAGCGCGGAGGCACTTCTTAAAGCTGGAGCCGATGGCCTGCTTTTCACCTGGAATAGTGGTGACAGTAGCTTGCTTGAGCTTCTCAAGCAAGAAATTGATTCGACAAAATCCGTGAATGAAAACATCGTCACCGGTGTACACATAGCTGGCGGTTATGATGCCCTGGACAGGGAGAGCCTTACACAACTCAAAGAGCAGGGTGTTCAGTATATTGTGTTACCACTCGATGCTCCAGCTCGCTTACTGGCACTCGAAGTCAAAGATTTAGAGATTGTCGTCACCGTTCCCATGCGTAAGGGTGATATGTATCCCCTCTTCATTCGCAATCTGACCGCATTCGATAACATTGCGGCTGTCTTGCTAGACTTCGACATGGCGAACAATGTCGGCAATTTGAGCATTGAAGATATCCTTCAATATCGCGCGGTCCGCGAAGCTGTGCGTTTCCCTGCAATCATCAACGTGCAAGCTGATCTTGATGAGGCTGATGCATACACGCTCTTGACACTTGGTGTGCAAGCAATCACTTTCACAGCAAAAGACGCCAGTGAGACGACACGCGAGCAAATCCAAGCACTGCATGAACTGCTCCAGAAGGTTCATCACGAAGAAAAAGACGAAACCCCAGGACTCCGTAAGTAAGAGTTTTATAAGTAAGGTTGTGTAGCAATACTATTGCCGCACAACCTTACTCATATTTTTATCTTATTAAGCTAGCTCTGGATTGTCGATTACAGGCAACTTTAGTGTCGGAATACTTGGTATTGTTGATTGCCAGTACAATTGGCGGCGCGGGATACGGCGTAACAGTTTCGTTGTTGTTTGCCAGACATGGGTAGGATTGAGGTTGTTGCGCCAATAATAGTAACAGGCTATCTCGTCTGGATCAGCCTTCAGCAGGCGAGAGAAGGATGGTTCAAATGTCCGTTCGCCTTCTTCGTCCAGGTTGAAGTTCTGCAACCAGAGTTGGCTACGTTTCTTGTTAGTACGTGCAGCTTGCACAATGGTATGTCCCCACTCATCAAGCATCGTCACGTCCTGGTTCAGCAATTGCCAGAACAGGTGGCAACCGAGAGTATCCAGATGAGGTAGCATTGCCAACTCATCAATCTGCCCCAGGTCTTGCGGTAATAGCACAATGCTGGTCTTGATGTGTGCATCTACACGTTTTACACATGCACACAACTCACCAAGAAAGTCGATCATCGAGCGACGCCGGAAACGTGGCAGATCGGTTACATCGGGGCAGAGCGCACGACACACCGAGCAAAAACAGGTGATATCTGGCCCACGCGGCTCATCTATCAAAATTCCATTGATGGGGTAGGTTGTTAAATAATGTTCGATCTCATTGAAGAGCCAGGTACGAAACGACTCATGATTGAAACATGAGATATCATGATAGCGGCCATGCCTGTCCTGCACACGCGACTGTGGATGGTGAAATGTATACCAACTGGGCGTAAGCGAAGGTCCCGCAAATAAATTCCCATAACGTCCCATACTCAAGTGGACCTTCAATCCTGCATCGTGTGCCTGGCGAAATCCACGCTCCAGATCACGAGACCAACGTGGCTCTTCCTGCTCGTGAATAGCGTATACAATGTTATTCGCTCCGACCGCGCGAATCTGCTCAAAATCTTGCTTCACCACATCGGAGCGTAGTAGCGAATGAAAATATGCAACTGTTATATCCATTTTGCCTGTCTATCTATACAAAAACTATGCGAAAACCGCATCACAGGAGGTTACTGCGATACATTTACATGCATGTTTTCGCCAGTATACCAAACTGTTGTGTACGTCTTCTACAAAACGGTAATAATGGGCTATACGATAGCCTTTTTCACAGCGTTGCACTTGACAAATAGCCGTATTCTAGGCACAATGCAAGTATGAGTGATGTACAGCAACCTTTTTCCATCTCTGCATATAGTGCTACATGTTTTGTACGTTCGTATGCAAAGATCAATCTGACACTCGATGTGTTAGGAAAACGTGGCGATGGTTATCATGAGCTAGCAACAATTATGCAGATGGTTGATCTCTATGACACCCTCTGTCTGACACTGCTTAACGAGAACCGCGTACAGATTGTCAGTACGCAACCAGAGCTGAATAGTGAGAATAATCTTGCTGTACGGGCGGCACAGGCGATACGCAAACACTTCTCATTACGACAAGGTGTGAGCATTGAGCTTGATAAACATATTCCGATGGCAGCGGGACTAGGTGGGGGAAGTAGCAATGCTGCCGCCGTACTGCTCGCACTACGACAATGGTGGCGTCTGCCAATCTCATCTGAGGATATGTTAGCTCTTGCCACCTCACTCGGCTCTGATGTGCCGTTCTTTCTCACTCAAGGTCTCTCCCTGTGTAAGGGACGTGGTGAACTCATGACCCCCTTACCAGCTTACTGGCCTGCTTCCATGCGCTGGCTCCTGTTGGTTAAACCTGCTATTAGTGTCTCTACCGCAGATGTTTTTCGTCACCTTCCAAAAAGCGACTACACTGATGGTGTACACACTCAAGCAGTTTACACAGTATTACTAGCAAAGGGAGAGCCGCTTCGAGAAGACGTGCATAACGGTCTGGAACGTGGGGTACTGGAACGCTACCCCGAAGTTGCCCAGGCACGCGAAGCCATGTTGAGCGCGGGTGCCCCATTTGCACGGCTTTCTGGTAGTGGTCCAACGCTTTTTGCGCCCTTCGCTGAACTCGCTAGTGCTTCACAAGCGCGGCAGCGCCTACAAAAACAGGGATATGAGGTGTACCTGACACGTGCAATTCATCCCATAAGTGAGAACATAGAAGTTCTTTAGTAAACGTAAGGAGAAAATTTGTGGCTGATCAGTATTATTGTGTCAAGTGTAAAAAGAAAAACGAGTTGAAGGATGCTCAAAAAGTGACCATGAAGAACGGCAAGCCCGCGCTGAAGGGTCAATGTGTTGTCTGCGGGACCACCGTCAACGCAATTCTTCCGGCCGATAAAGCCAACAAAGCATAAACCTGGACACAAGCAGTGCCTGCTTTGCAAAGCAGGCACTGCTTGTGTCCTATTCTTCCTTCTCTGCTCGACTTCACACTTCTGCTCTGCTATAATTGGAACTGAAATAGAGCAAAGGAAAAAATCATGAACATCTGGGACTCTGTGCAACGTGGCCTGGAGAAAGCGACTCACGAGGCTGCACGTATCGCGAAAGTACAACGTCTTCGCACCTCCCTCGATGGGCTATCGAAGCAAATAGAGGCACAACAGGGAGCCATTACGCTAAAAGCGATGGAGCTGTTCAAAAATGGGCAACTAACGCAAAGTGAACTCCTCGTTCTCTGTCAGGAACTTAGCAACTTCCAGCAGCAATTCGCGCAAGCCCAGAGTGAAATGAAACAGGTGCAGCAGAGTCAAAGCAATCAAAGCACACAAACAATCCAGCCTAATGCCACGATCGCTTATACACAACCAGCATACTCATCCTACGATAACACCCTACCAGACCTTGTACCACCACCACCGCCAGGAGTTGAACCGCTCACGATAAGTTCACAAGAAACTATCAGAGTGGATATACCACCACCACCGCCAGCAGTCGGCGAGTTACAGCACTGTGCTGCATGTCAGGCGGTGATTATCCCTAGCAATGCATTCTGTCATAACTGTGGCACTCCTGTACGTTCTGATAGCTCTTATCAACCCACCATACGCAGTAGCAGTGATGGGTCGATTGACGCAAGACAGGAAGAGAAAACGGTTCTGGATAGCCAGGAACAAGCTACAATCCGCGTAGACGAGAGTTCATCACCAGTACGCCAGGATGGGGGAATCTAACACTGCGCCAACATATTATTACAGCACTCTGTATGCTATTACGGCTACCTTTCGCACTTGTTAACGCTATGCGTTATCCCTTTGTGCGCCGTGCCTGGAATCACCCACGCTCAATTGTGGTTATCAAGCCGTGTTGTCTCGGTGACTTGATTATGACCACGCCTCTGCTAGAGGTTATTCAACGTGCCTATCCTGACGCCACTATTACCTATGTCGCTGGCACATGGTCAAAGGTAATTCCAGAACATCATCCTGCTGTCTCTGCCGTTATAGATTGTGGCACCGTTGGCATTCCTGGTCGTTATACACTTCGTGAATATCTCGCGCTAGCCCAACGATTGCGACAAAAACATTTCGACCTGGCTTTTGTGCTTGATCGTTCACCAATGCTCACGCTATTGCCCTGGCTAGCAGGTATTCCTCGTCGTGTCGGTCTCGATAGCCTCGGACGCGGCTTCGCGTTGACAGATCGTAGCACCGTCTCTTCTTCGCCTGCACATCTACAACATCAGGCCAATATTTATCTCGATCTCGCACACGTTCTGAAACTGCCTATCGATTCTCCCCGGATGCGCTTTGTGCCAACGGAAGACGAGCGGCGACAGGTGCCCTTTACCCCTGATAGCTTCCGTCTGCCTGTTGCCGTTTTCATTGGCGGCGGCAGTAATCCAGGAATGGAGCTAACGGCGAAACGCTGGCCGCTGAATCGCTATCGAGAAATCGTGCGCCGCCTTGTCCATGAATGCAATGCACAGGTCGTTCTCATCGGAGGAGTGGACGATGTAACGTTAAATCAGTCCTTACTCAACGACCTTGATGTTGCAGAAGGTAGCGCCCTCAATCTCGCTGGCAAGACAAATTTTGGCGGCTCGGCGGCTCTTTTAGAACGATGCGCTCTCTTTATCGGCAATGACAGTAGTCCAATGCACCTTGCTGCTGCGCTTGGCATACCAGTGATCGCTATCTTTGGACCGACAAGCCCGCAAGAATATGGTCCCTATCCCCTGGACGATCTCCAGCATATCGCCCTCTGGCGCAGTCCAACAGGCAAACCGTGTTTCTTTCTGGGCAAAATGCAACCGTGCGCTAATTGTTCATGCATGTCATCCGTGACCGTCGATGAGGTGTGGAACGCGGTACAACGCCTTATACCTACCCCACATAGCGACGAGGTTTCACGGTTATGAAACGCCTTCTTCGCGCTTTTGTACTGTTACTTGTACGTCTGCTCGGTATGAATGGCACACGTAGAGCAGCCCATAAGTCAATTTCAACACCGCCGCATGTCTTGCTCATTCGTCCAGATCATCTCGGCGATCTGGTTTTGACAACACCTGTGCTGAATGCGTTCAAGACCTATGCACCTGACGCTCATATCACTATGATGGTAGGTTCGTGGTCAAGTGAGGTGGTTGCACGTCATCCCGCGCTTGACAGGGTAATAACCTGTCCATTTCCTGGCTTTCGACGTACCATACAGGGACCATTAGAGCCATATATTCAGCTTTTCCGCACGGCACAACAGCTACGACGCGGTAACTACGATCTCGCGATCAACCTGCGCCCCGATTTCTGGTGGGGTTCCGCGCTCATCTATCTAGCCGCCATTCCACGTCGCGTTGGCTACGCTATTCAGCCTGGAACACTCTTTCTTACCCATGCGGAACCATTTCATGAGCCGGAACACGCCACCGTTTCTAGCTTACGCCTTGTTAGCGCAGGGCTTCGCGCATTGAATAGAACACAACTTGATGAACCGTTTACACCCGAACGTTACCCACTTGTGTTTGTTCCCACAGAGGCAGAACAGGTATGGGTCACACAACGCTTACACGATGCGGAGATAGCTGACAATACGCCAATAGCGATTATTCACGTCGGAACAGGAGCGGCAGTCAAGTTGTGGCGTGTAGAAGCATGGGCGGCGATTGCCAATACA
>JAABVA010004755.1_pt1 | contig 12485 bp, 10 predicted proteins | sample 5560331 | NCBI WGS metagenome assembly JAABVA01 (sample SAMN12812661, study PRJNA571458) | rock metagenome | isolation source: Antarctica rocks | place: Antarctica: Victoria Land, Mt New Zealand sud | collected 2016-01-07
CTATGACGTTCCAGCGGACCTGTGCTGTCTTGATCTCATCGCCAGGAGCACAGGTCTACTATCACTTCGACATATCCGGGCAGACATTGTGGCAGATCCAGGGGATCAAGACGGTGAGGTTATACCCCTGCCAGGAGCCGTTCCTGACACAAGAGCGAGTCGATATGGTCACCGCCTTTCGCGAGAGCTTCTATGACGAATCCACGCAGCCGTGGCGGCCGGAGTTCGACACTGACGCGATTGATTTTCGCGGCAATGGCGACCTGACCCTCAATCCAGGGGAAATGGCGTATTGGCCTCTCAACATGCCGCACCGAATTGAGAATGGCAACCAGATGTCGATCAGCTTTACGACAGAGTTTTATACCAAGGAGATCAAACGGCATATGCGCGGTTCCACGGCCAATGGCATTCTGAGGACTTTCGGCTGGAAGCCAGCGGTCACAGAGTCAGGCCCGCAATACTATGCTAAACTTGGCATCACTGCGGTCGCCAAGGGTAGCGGGTGGCTCGAAAGACGTCAGCGCAAGCCATTGGAGTCGAAAACACTTGCGGACATGCCGACCCTCGCTTCTCACTGAGACTGCGCCCGTAGCTGTAGCTGCTCGACATCATCGGCTGTCATGCTCGATTTCATCGCCGAATTCTGCTCACATTGTAGAACTACAATGGGAAGAATGATGCGCTCCCTCGAGTGGAGCTATGCCGGGATTTGGGTGACGCCATGATCAGGCGGCGTTCTGTGCTGGCGTGTTGGTGATCTCGACGCCGTTGCGGAATGTGACACCCTGGACGACCTTGGGCAACTGGTTTTCGCCTTTTAGTTTGTGCCAGGTCTTCGCGGCAGCCATGACGAGTTTGAACACCATGAGCCGGGCCGTGTCCTGCGACAGCGCCCCTTTGGTCCGGACGGTGCGATGCCTGACGGTGGCGAACACGCTTTCGATCGGGTTGGACGTGCGCAGGTCATCCCAGTGCTCGGCCGGGAAGTCGTAAAAGGTCAGCAGCGCGTCACGGTCCTCGACCAGGCAGGTGACCGCCTTCTCGTACTTGGCCGCATACTTCTCGGCAAACGTCGCAACCGCCGCCTCGGCCGTGGCCCGATCCGGGGCCGCCCAGATTTCGCGCAGGTCGGACTTCGCCGCCGGCTGGACGGATTTGGGCATCTTGTCGAGCACATTGGCCGTCTTGTGCACGGTGCAGCGCTGATGCCGGGTGGTCGGCGACACCTCGTCGAGCGCCTTCCAGAAGCCGAGTGCCCCGTCTTCGGTCGCCAGCTCAGGCCCGATGGTCCGGCCGCATGCCTTGAGATCGACCAGCAGCTCGCGCCAGCTCTGTGCGCTTTCCCGCATGCCCACTTGGAAGCCCAAGAGCTCCTTCTTGCCCTCCGGCGTCGCGCCGATCAGCACCAACATGCACTCGGCCTGCGGCTCCATGCGCGCCTGCAGGTAAACACCATCGGCCCATACATACACATACCGCCGGGCCGACAGGTCGCGCCGTTGCCAACGCGTGTAGTCCGCCTCCCACTCGCCCCGCAGCCGCGCGATCACCGACGGCGACAGGTTCGGGGCCTCCTTGCCGAGCAGCGCCCCGAGCGCCTCCTGGAAGTCGCCCATCGACACCCCACGCAGGTAAAGGATCGGCAGCAGCGCATCCAGGCTGCGCGTCCGCCGGACCCAACGCGGCAGGATCGCAGACCTGAAGCGAATGCGCTTGCCGTCCTCGCCGGCGCCGCGGTCGCGTCGCTTGATCCATTGCACCGCGACTGGACCAATCCCGGTCTGCACCGCGCGCTCCGGACCATGGCCATGCCGGACGACACGCTCGCGTCCGTCTGGCAGTCGCTCGCCTTTCATCGCCGCCAGGAACGCGTCGGCTTCGGCCCCGATGGCTTGGGCCAAAAGGCGACGGGCGCCGGCCCGCAAAACCGCCGTCAGCGGATCGTCGATCTCGTCGGGCTGACGGAGGGGAACAACGGTGCTACGACTTGTCATGGCGTATCGGCTCCTTCGGGAGTTCAGGCAGGCTCACACCCACCTCGATACGCCGCCTTTCTCAAACCGTCGTCACCCAGGTTCGGCCATAGCTCTAGGGGCTATAATTCAAGCTGAGACACTACCGCTTTCCGGGCTTGCCGGCACCGGCAAGACGACCCTGAGCGCGATCCTCGCCGACGCAGCCTGCGCACGGGGCGAGCGCTGCCTGTTCTTTGTCTTCGAGGAGAGCGCCGAGCAAATCTGCCGCAACGCCCGCTCCGTCAGCCTCGACCTGCAAAAGCACATAGACAGCGGCCGGCTGAGCTTCGAGGCCGCGCGACCAAGCCTATACGGCCTTGAAACACACTTGGCCCGCATGCACCGCGATCTCGACCGGTTCAAGCCGGACGTGGTGATCATCGACCCGATTTCGGCCCTTCGCGGCCCCACTGCAGAGGTTCACGCGACACTCCTCCGTATGGTGGACTTGCTGAAAAGCCGCGGGATCACCGCCGTTTTCACCAGTCTCCAGAACGACGGCGGGCTGGCCGACGTGTCGGACCAAGGTCTTTCCTCACTGATGGACACCTGGATCAAGCTGGTCGACATGGAAGCGAACGGCGAGATGAACCGTGTGCTCTACGTCATCAAGTCTCGCGGCATGAGCCACTCCAACCAGTTTCGCGAGTACCGGATGACCGGCACCGGGGTCGAGATCGTCGCGCCCTATATCGGACCGGAAGGCGTGCTGACCGGCACCGCCCGAGTGACGCAGGTGGCGCGCAAGCAAGCCGCGCAACTGCGCCGGCGGCAGGATGCCGAACAACGGCAACATGAGCTGCACCGCCGACGGGAGGTCATGGAGAGCCAAATCGCCGAAATGCGCGGCGCCTTGGAGGCGCAAGAGGAGGAAGCTCGCAGACTGCTCGCCGAGGATGACGCGCGCGAGGTTGCATTGGAGAGCGACCGTGCAGCTGTCGCGGCCCGGCGGAGCGACACGGAGTGAGCGAGCCGGACGGGCTGCCCGCGCAGCCGACGCCGGACGGCGACCTCGACCACTACTACTTGCGGCTTTACGTCGCGGGCCAGACGCCCAAGTCGCTCGCCGCGACGGTGAACCTCAAGCGGGTCTGCGAGGAGCATCTGGCTGGCCGCTACGAGGTCGAGGTCATCGACCTGATGCAGAATCCCAAGCTGGCGGCGGGTGATCAGATCCTCGCCATCCCCACCCTCATCCGCCGGCTTCCAGCACCGCTGAAGCGGATCATCGGCGACCTGTCCGACACCGAGAAGGTCCTTGTCGGCCTCGATATACGGCCGAGAGGCACAGGAGCTTGAACCGTTCCGCGCCAGGTCCTTCCGGGTATCGTTTACGGCTGTTCGTGGCCGGCAACACCCCACGGGCGCAGCGCACCATCGGCAACCTGCGTCGCCTATGCGATCAGCACCTCGGCCCGGTAAACCTTGAAATCGTCGACATCTACCAGCAACCCGGGCTTGCGGTGCAGGATCAGGTCGTCGCGGCGCCCACCCTCGTGAAGCTGGCGCCTTTGCCCCTGCGCCGGATCATCGGCGACCTGTCCGATGAGCCTCGCGTGCTTCGTGCGCTCAATCTGCCTTCGGCCACTAATGCGCGCTAATCCTCGGCCAACTCCGGCGCTTGACGCCGGACAAGCGCTTCAGGCCTGTCAGCGACTGGTTCGAGACTTGGAAGCGCGGCTGGAAGAGTGTGAAGAAACGCTGGGAGCGATCCGGCGCGGCGAGATCGATGCCGTCGTGATTGGTGACACGGCCACCGCGCATCGGGTTTACACGCTGGAGAATGCGGATCGCCCATACCGAATGCTGATTGAGCAGATTCAGGAGGGAGCCGTCACGCTCAGCGCGGACGGCACCGTGTTCTACTGCAATCAACGACTGGCCGAGATGCTCGGTATGCCACAGGAGCAGGTGATAGGGCACAAGCTGCAGCCGTTCCTGCAGGCGGATGATGTGCATGCTTTCGAGCAGCTGCTGGACGCGGCGCACCATGGCCGTGCCCAGAACGAGTTCACCATTTGCGGCCCGGGCGGCACCGAGACTCCAGTCTACGTCTCGCTCAGCCAGCTGCAGCATGTCCAGGGGGAGGCATTGCTGTGCGGGGTACTCGCCGATCTGACGCAGCAGAAGCTGCACCTGCGCGAGTTGTCCGAGGTCAACGCGCGACTTTTGGCTGAAGGCACACAACGCGAGGTGGTCGAGGAGGCCCTGCGGCAGAGTCAGAAGATGGAAGCCGTTGGCCAGCTGACAGGAGGGCTGGCACACGACTTCAACAATCTCCTGACTGGCGTCACCGGCAGCTTGCAGCTGATGGAGACTCGGATGGCCCAGGGGCGCACGGCCGAGTTGGGGCGTTATATCGGCGCTGCGATGGCGTCCGCCAACCGTGCGGCTGCGCTGACCCACCGGTTGCTGGCCTTCTCGCGCCGGCAAACGTTGGACCCGAAGCTGGTGTTGGCGAACCGTTTGGTGGCCGGGATGGAGGAATTGCTGCAACGGACCGTCGGGCCGATGATCACCATCCGGACGGTGCTGCCCGGTGCCGTCGGTTCGATCCTGTGCGATCCCAACCAACTGGAGAGCGCGCTGCTGAACCTCACGATCAATGCGCGGGATGCCATGCCCGAGGGAGGGCAACTAACGATCGAGACGGCGAATACCGTGGTGGAGCAGGCTTTCGCCATCCGGCGCGACATGCTGCCGGGGCCCTACGTGACGATCTCGGTGGCCGACACCGGCGTTGGCATGACGCCGGAGGTGGTCGAGCGCGCCTTCGACCCATTCTTCACCACGAAGCCGTTGGGCGAAGGGACCGGCCTCGGCCTGTCGATGATCTACGGCTTCGCCAAGCAGTCGAGCGGACAGGTGCACATCCACAGCACGGAAGGCATCGGCACGACTGTCCGCATCTACCTGCCCAGCCACCATGGCTTGGATGCGGCGGCTTTGGAACCTGAAACACAGGCGAAGGTACCGCGGGCGGAGCCCGGCGAGACGGTGCTGGTGGTGGACGACGAACCCGTGATCCGCATGCTGGTCGTGGAGGTGCTGGAAGAACTCGGCTACGCGGCCATCGAGGCGGCCGACGGCAGGTCGGGCTTGCGGCAGATCGAAATGGGCGGGCGCGTCGATTTGCTCGTGACTGACGTGGGTCTGCCGCACGGGATGAACGGGCGTCAACTTGCGGATGCGGCACGCACGCGCCGCCCTGGCCTCAAGGTGCTGTTCATCACCGGGTTCGCGGAGAGTGTCGCGGTCGGCAATGGCGCCATGGAACCGGGCATGGACGTCATGACCAAGCCATTCGCGATGGATGCACTCGGTGCCAAGATCAGGACGATGATCAACAGCAAGATTATGGTGCCGACAGTTTAGGTTGTTGTTTTACGGAGGATTGCATATCTCACCCTCAGGCCGCCAAACTCGCCTTATGACAGTACACCGTACCGCTCAGACGCACGGGCCTAATGCTGCTTTGCTGTTCCTCTCAGCCGCACAGGCCATTGTCGAACGGGTCCATGTCGTTGCTGACAGATGAATGGGAACGTCTGGCTAAGCATTCCAAAATCTTGGAACACATCCGTAATCTCGAGAGTTTTGCAACTAATGTTCATCAATGATACGGGAGCAATATCACTTGATCGTGATTTCATATCACGTTGGTATCAATTTGGAAACGAGCAGCTGTCCAGGGATCACCTCTACTCCTAAATGATTGAGGGAGCAGGCCTCACTGCTTTTTGGCTCGTGCGCCAGCGATGAAAAGGCATGTGTCCCTCCGAGAGGTGGCACCGCAAGGAGCTTGTTTCTTGAGACCTGCGAAAAAGCGTGCCCCTCGACAGCTGCCCCGGCACGACACAACGCTGGCAAAGTTCGGGGAGCTCGCGCTGACATCCGACGGCCTCGACGAGATCCTGACCGAGGCTTGCCATCTCGTCGGCCAAGCCCTGGGCACCGATCTGGCCAAGGTCATGGAGCTGAAAGAGGACGGGGAAACCCTGCTGGTGCGCGCAGGTGTTGGCTGGAAGCCGGGCGTCGTGGGTGAGGTGACGATCAAGGCGACGGACGACACCTCCGAGGGCCATGCGCTGCGGACGGGTGAGCCGATGATCTCCCCCGACATCGAGCGGGAAACACGGTTCACATATCCAGCGTTCCTGACCGATAACGGGGTCCAGGCCGTCGCCAACGTCATCATCATCGGCGGTCAGGACCGGAAGCCATTCGGCATCCTGCAGATCGACAGCTGCACACCGCGCCTGTTCACCAAGGATGATACTGAGTTCCTGCGCAGCTACGCCAACCTGCTGGCCGCTGCAGTGGACCGGCTGCGCATCCTTGGAGAAACGCGCAACGAGGCAGCACGCCGTCTTCTCGCCCTTGAAGCCGGCGAGCTCGGGAGCTGGGACCTCGACCTGCGGAGCTATGCCGTGGTCCGGACACCGCGGCATGACGAGATCTTCGGCTACTCCGAGCCCAGCTGGAACGCCAAGGCATTTCTTGACCACGTCATGCCCGAGGACCGTGAACGCGTGGCTGGCACCTTCAGCCATGCCGCGCTGACCGGGACCGAGTTGCACCTTCAGTGCCTCATTCGCCGCGACAGCGACGGCGAGGTGCGCTGGATTGAGCTGCACGGTCGGCCCTACGGCGGGCTGGGCAACAAGCCGCCCACACGCATGCTGGGCATCGTGGCCGACATCACGGATCGCAAGCACGCCGAGGAGGAGCTGCTCCGATCCAATGAGATGTTGGAGGCGAGAGTGGCCGAACGTACCCGCGAGATGACTGATGCGAATGCCAAGCTGACTCTGGCGAATGCCAAGCTGGAAGTGGAGGCCGAGGAACGTCAACGGGTCGAAGAGGCGCTGCGCCAGTCGCAGAAGATGGAGGCGGTCGGCCAGCTGACCGGAGGCATCGCACACGACTTCAACAACCTGTTGCAGGGTATCTCCGGCAGCCTTGAGCTAATGCGCATCCGCGCCGTCCAGGGGCGCACGGCGGAGCTCGACCGTTACATCGAGATCGCGATGGGATCGGCCAACCGCGCGGCGACGCTGACCCATCGCCGCTTGCCTTCTCGCGCCGCCAGATGCTCGACCCCAAGGTGACGAACGTGAACGGGTTGGTCGGCGGCATGGAGGAGCTATTCGGCCGCACAGTGGGACCGAGTATCCGGATCGAGGCAAGCCTGGCCAACGAGCCCTGGCCCATCCTCTGCGACCCGCACCAGCTCGAGAGCGTGCTGCTCAACCTAGTTCTCAACGCGCGCGACGCCATGCCCGAGGGTGGGCAGCTGCTGATCGCGACCGCGAACACCGTCCTGCGTGACCGGCGCGGGAGGTCGAAGGAGTGGCCGCCTCAGGAGGTGCCGCCGGGCGACTACGTGGCCCTGTCCGTCGCCGACAGGGGCATAGGCATGACGTCAGATGTGCTGGCGCGTGCCTTCGATCCATTCTTCACGACCAAGCCCATCGGCCAGGGCACCGGCCTCGGGCTATCCATGGTTTATGGCTTCGTGCAGCAGTCGGGCGGGCACGTGCACCTGCGGAGCGAGGTGGGGCAGGGCACGACCGTGGCGATCTACCTGCCCCGGCACCTCGGAGCGGCTGTCGGTGTGGCAGCGGTCAACACAACACTCCTCTCGATCCCATCGACGGTGACGACGAACGGCGTCGTCTTGATGGTTGAGGACGAGCCGGATGTGCGCATGGTCGTCCGAGACATCCTGGAAGACCTCGACTACACGGTCCTTGAGGCCGAGAGCGGCCAGGCCGGCTTGAACATCGTCGCATCCGAGGTTCGCATCGATCTCCTGCTGACCGATGTCGGCCTACCCGGCGGCATGAATGGGCGGCAACTTGCCGACGCCGCGCGGAAATCGCGTCCCGACCTGAAAGTGCTGTTCATGACCGGCTACGCCGCCAGTGCAATCGTCGGCAACGGCCGGATGGAGCCGGGCATGCAGGTCATGACCAAGCCGTTCGCATTGGAGACGCTTGCAGCCAGGGTCCGGGGCATCATCAATGGTTGACCAGCCAGGATCGCCTCCACCCCAGCGCAGCTGCCTGTCATAAGCCGCTCCGCATGTGTGCTCACACCACGAGACCCCTGCAAGCTCCGCCGACGGATTTCCTGCCCAACAAGGCCCGTCGCCATCAAGCAATTATCGAGAGTGCGGTCGACTTCGCCATAATCGCGACGGACCGCGAGGGCCGGGTCACAGACTGGAACCTAGGTGCAGAACGCATCCTTGGCTGGTCGGCTGTGGAGATGCAGGGCGAGCCTATCGATTGCCTGTTCACGCCGGAGGACCGGGCAGAGAACCGCCTTGGCATCGAGATGCGCTGTGCCTTGAAGACCGGGCGGGCCAGCGATGATCGCTGGCACCTGAAGAAAGATGCCTCGCGCATCTGGGCCAGCAGTGAAGTGGTGCCGCTACGGGAAGACGACGGTGCGCATTTTGGCTTCCTCAAGATCCTGCACGATCGGACAGAACAGCTGCAAGCCATGGAAGCGCAGCAGGCTGACGCCGAGTTCCTGCGCAGCGTCCTGGCGTCCTCCGCCGATTGCATCAAGGTGCTCGACCTCGACGCCAACCTCGTCTTCATGAGCGAGGGCGGTCGGCGCGTGATGGAGGTGAGCGACTTCAACGCCATCCGCGGCTGCTCGTGGCCGGACTTCTGGCAAGACAAGGGAAACGCGGATGCCAGGGCTGCGGTGGAAGCAGCGAAGGCCGGCGAAACCGGATACTTCCAAGGCCCGGCTCAAACAATGGCGGGTACGCCCAGGTACTGGGACGTGCAGGTCACGCCCATCCTGGGTGCGGACGGCCGGCCAGCAAAGCTGCTGTCGGTTTCACGCGACATCACCGAGCGCAAGCGGCTCGAAACCGAGCTGCGGCACATTAATGCGAACCTGGAGCAACGCGTCGCCGCGCAGACGGCGGATCGCAACCGCTTGTGGCAGCTCTCGACCGACATGATGCTCGTAGCTTGGTTCGATGGGACCATCGCGGCCGTCAACCCGGCCTGGACCACCATGCTCGGATGGACGTCGCATGAGCTGATCGGCCGCAACTTGTTCGAACTGATTCACCCCGACGATCTCGACAGAAGCGCTGACGGGGCCGAGACCGTTTCGAAGGGATTGACACTCCGGCGCTTTGACAATCGCTACCGGCACAAGGACGGCAGCTATCGCTGGATCGCTTGGATGGCGGTTCCGGGTGACGATCTCATCAACGCGGTCGGGCGGGATGTCACCGCCGAAAAGGAGCAAACCGAAGTGTTGCGCCAAGCCGAGGAGCAGCTTCGCCAGTCGCAGAAGATGGAGGCGGTCGGCCAGCTCACCAGCGGGTTGGCGCACGACTTCAACAACCTACTCGCCGGCGTTTCCGGTAGCCTGGAGCTGCTGCAAACACGCATGACGCAGGGGCGGGTTACCGATCTCGAACGCTACATCGTCGCCGCGCAGGGCGGAGCCAAACGCGCCGCGGCACTCATACATCGCCTGCTGGCCTTTTCCCGGCAGCAGACGCTCGATCCCAAGCCCACCGACGTCAATCGCTTGGTCGTCGGCATGGAGGAGCTGATCCGCCGCACGATTGGGCCCGCCATCGAGATCGAGGTCGTCGGCGCCGTCGGGCTGTGGACGACGTTGATTGACCCGGGCCAGCTGGAGAACGCCCTGCTCAACCTCTGCATCAATGCCCGTGACGCGATGCTCAACGGTGGGCATTTGACGATCGAGACCGCGAACAAGTGGCTGGACGGGCAAACCGGACGCGAGCGTGGCCTAACGCCGGGCCAATACCTTTCTTTTTGCGTCACCGACACGGGCACGGGCATGACCCCGGACGTGATCACCCGCGCGTTCGATCCGTTCTTCACGACCAAGCCGGTCGGCATGGGCACTGGGCTCGGTTTGTCCATGATCTACGGCTTTGCGCGGCAATCCGGCGGGCAGGTACGGATTCACTCCAAAGTCGGGCAGGGGACGACGATGTGCCTATATCTGCCTCGCCATCATGGCCAAGGAAGCGGGGTAGACGACGCGGGTACCTCAGCCGAGGTGAACGAAGCGCCCCGTGCTAAGCAGGGCGAAACGGTGCTGGTGGTTGATGACGAGCCGACGGTGCGGATGCTGGTCACCGAAGTGCTGGAAGACATCGGCTACATCGCAATCGAAGCGGCCGACAGCGCGGCAGGGCTGAGGGTGCTGCAATCGGATGTGCGCGTCGACCTGCTGGTCATCGACGTGGGTTTGCCCGGCGGATTGAACGGGCGCCAGGTTGCCGACGCTGGGCGGGCGTTGCGGCCCAACCTGAAGGTGCTGTTCATCACTGGGTATTCTGAGAACGCTGTGGTCGGCGACGGCCACCTTGGACCCGGCATGCAGCTGCTGACCAAGCCGTTCGCGATGGACGCACTCGCCAGTCGGATCAGGGAACTTATCACTTCCGCCTAGGCCGGCAGGCTGTCAATCAACTCTTTGAACCTGGTCATGTGATCGGCCATGGCGACCATGATAGCCATGTCGTTTCTGCCGGTACGAATGAGCTCCTGCATTTTGGCGTCGATCTTGGAGGCGGTCCAGATCTGCTGCTCGGTTAGGAACATCGGCCTCTCGGATGGTGGCGGTTCAAGTGGACAGTGCTTCGGCTTCTGTTCTGGCGCGGCCATACCAGCCCGGCAGGTAGGGATCGCACGCGGCGTGCGCTTTGGCGACACGCGGATGCTGGGTGACCCAGTGCCGCAAGGCGTCCCACGCTGGCGAGGTGAAGAAGTAGTCTTGCCGGACGCGATCGGCCACGTAAGGGTCGCGCTCCGTTAGGATGACCAGGCCGATAGGATGACCAGGCCGAACTCATCGGAGCGTCTGCGGATGGCGCGGTGGTCGAAGCCTGCCAGGGCGACACGCTTCTCATCGCGATACTTGACGACCCACCAGCCGAAGGCCGGACGGTGCCGCCGGCTCTCGGACGGCTGGAACTGCCGCAAGCCGGAGGCCCGCCGCGTTCCGAAACGAGGTGCGCGCGCCCAGCTCGGCCTGCACCCGCTCCAGCTCCGGCGTGCACCGCGCCGTCAGCAATGCGCAAACGGGCGAGACCGTCACCTCCGCCAAGGGCGTCGCCCGGCGGCAACCGCACACCTTGAACCGCGGCGCCTCGACCTCGACCGTGCCGAACAACGTCTGCAGCCGGCGCGTGCGCCGGTCCTTGAGCGGCTGCAACACCCCGCAAGCCGGGCAGGCTCGGTGATAAGCCGCATACGCCGCCACCCGCCCGCACAGCATGCTCGCCTGCAGCTTGGCCAGAAGCGTCTTGCTCTCGGCCAGCATCAGGCCGATCTCCGCAAGCGTGCCGATTACCGCCGGCCGGCTGAACGTCACCAGCTCCGTCGTCGTCACCTCGCCCGCGCTGGTCCGCGCCTCCAACCGCACCGTCCATTGCATCACGCCCGCTGCCTCCGTGGTCAGGCATCAGCCAGGCCGATCAGTCCGAGACGGGCAAGCACGCTGCCCCAGGTTTTTGACACTCCCCCGGGCCATCTGGCCTTAGAAGGAGCCTCGGTTGAGAAGCCTGCATCCTCAGCAAGGTCGTGATCCCGTTGCACCTTGGCGCGTGATGGCGGATGCTTGCGACGCCGCACGTCAGCTTTGGCTTGGACCCGTTTGCTAGGGTTGGCGTTTTGCAGCGACGTAGCTGAACCGGCACTTTCCCAGGGACGGTCATGGCAGGACGTATCGAGGACTACGCGCTCATCGGCAACCGCGAGACCATCGCACTGGTCGGGCGGGACGGGTCGATTGACTGGCTGGGCGTGCCGCGTTTTGACTCTGCTGCATGTTTCGCGGCGTTGCTGGGTGGGCCGGGCAACGGCCGCTGGCAGATTGCGCCTGCCGCTTTGGACGCTCAGGTCACCCGTCGTTACCGCGAGGGCACGCTGGTGCTGGAAACACTGTTCGAGACGGCCGAGGGTGCGGTTGTCCTCGTGGACTGCATGGGCCGCCGCGACGATGGCGCCGACCTGGTCCGGCTGGTCTGCGGCCTGCGCGGGCGCATGGCGATGCGGATGGAGCTGGTCATCCGCTTCGAGTATGGCTCTGTCGTTCCCTGGGTCAGGCGATTGCAGGACGGGCGAGTGACGGCCGTAGGAGGACCGGACCGGCTCACGCTCGCGACTCCGATCGAGGTGCGCGGGGAGGACATGCGGTCTATCTCGGACTTCATCGTCAGCGAGGGCGAGGAAGTGCCGTTCTCCCTGACTTGGTCCCCTTCTTTTCGGCCAATGCCGGCGCCCGCCGATACTCGGGCCGTGATTGAACGCGAAACCCGATTTTGGTGCGAATGGTCCAGTGCCCATACGGCAGAAGGCGGGGGCGAATGGTCGGAGGCGGTTCTGCGGTCCGCCATCACGCTCAAGGCGCTGACCCACTTCGAAACCGGCGGCATCATCGCGGCCG
>JAABVA010004756.1_pt1 | contig 12485 bp, 11 predicted proteins | sample 5560331 | NCBI WGS metagenome assembly JAABVA01 (sample SAMN12812661, study PRJNA571458) | rock metagenome | isolation source: Antarctica rocks | place: Antarctica: Victoria Land, Mt New Zealand sud | collected 2016-01-07
GTCACCCGTGCGGCGGGCCCGGAGACGGAGATCGCGGTGAGCGTCGGCGCGTCCGGCACAGGGACCGAGAAACAGCGGACGCCAATCTCCTGCTCCCCCTCGTCGATGGCGTAGCCGCGGTGCCGGCTCACCTCCAGGTCGGCCAGGAGCGCGTCGATTTCGGTGTAGGTGTTGGCCGTCTGCGCGGGCAGGCCTGTGCGGGCGACGATGCTGCGGACCGCCTCGTCGGAGAGCTGGGTGAGCAGCGCTTTCCCCACACCCGTGCAATGCGGAAACACGCCCCGGCCCACCTCGGTGAACATCCGCATCGAGTGTGCGGACGGAACCTGCGCGACGTAAACCGCGTCCGTCCCGTCGAGCACGGCCATGTTCGCCGTCTCCCCGGTGGCCTTCACCAGCTCGGACAGGTACGGACGCGACCACGCGCCGATCAGCTGGGTTGCGCTCTCGCCGAGCCGGACGAGCTTCGGTCCGAGCGCGTACTGCCGCGAGGGCAGCTGTCGCACATAGCCGCGGCCGACGAGCGTCCTGATCAGCCGGTGAATGGTGGGGAGCGGCAGACCGGTCGACTCCGCCAGCGCACTGACCCCGATGGACCCGCCGGCGGTTGCCATGATTTCGAGCACCTCGAACGCACGCTCCACGGACTGAACCCCGCCGGTAGGCGCCGGTGTGCTGGTCATCCCATTCTCCGCTCTCCTTCTTCCACGAAGCAGAAAGACTAATCCACGCCGGAGATGTCGGGTTGACAGCATTGCGGCGACACGGTTCACTATACCGTATAACGAAAGTTATTTTCCGCCTTATGGAAAACACGAAGCAACGGCAGAGAGGCATGACGGATGGCCGAATTGTTCTGCAACGGCGGTGCGATGCGCGGAGGAAACCTCCATCACAACGTGTCCGCGCACCCCTTCCGCGGTGCGGTGCGGACGGCGCCGCACTACCGATTCTTCTCCGTCCGAGACGAGTTTCCCGCGCTGCTGCTCACCGAGACCGGCGGCGCGTCGATCGAGGGCGAGCTCTACGACGTTTCCCTCTCCGACATCCGCACCGACTTCCTCCCCGAGGAGCCCGCGGAGCTCGAGCTGACCATCATCGAGCTGGACGACGGTCGCTCCGTACTCGCCGTCGGCCTGCGCCCCGGGTTGAGCGACTCCATGGGTGACAAGCTCACCGACATCACTGAGCACGCCGGTTGGCGGCGCTACCGCGGACTGCCCGACCCCGATGAGACCGAAGGAGCATCATGACCACGGCCGAGTTCACCACGATGACCGACCTGGCCTCCCGCGCGCTCGGAGGCAGCGTCTCCGCGGCGAACGATGAGCTGTTTGCCCAGCGGGAGAACCTGATCCGCGCGGAGAAGCCCTTCTTCGACCCCGCGGAGTTCGGGCACAAGGGCAAGGTCTACGACGGTTGGGAGACCCGCCGGCGCCGTGACGACGGCCACGACTACGCCATCGTCCGGCTTGGCGCCGCGGGCATCATTCACGGCGTCGTGGTGGACACCGCCTACTTCAAGGGCAACTATCCCCCGTTCATCTCGGTGGAGGCGGCCTCGATCGAGGGGTACCCCGATGTCGAGGAGGTGCTGAAGGCCGACTGGGAGACGATCGTCGAGAAGTCATGCGCCCAGGGCGACACCGCCAACACCTACCCGGTTGCCGACCAGCGCCGGTGGACGCACGTGCGGCTGTCCATCTACCCCGATGGTGGTGTCGCCCGCCTGCGGGTGCACGGCGAGGTAGTGCCCGACCCAAGATTTCTGGCCGGCACAGTGGATCTGTTGGCTGCGGAGACCGGTGGGCGCCTCGTGGGCTGCTCGGATGCGTTTTACGCCTCGCCGGCCAACATCATCTTGCCCGGACGGGCCCGCAACATGGGCGAGGGTTGGGAGAACGCGCGCCGCAGTGGCGGCGGCCACGACTACGCGGTGTTCGCGCTGGCTGCCGCGGGACGGCCCCGCTACGCCGAGGTCGACACCAGCTACTACGTGGGCAACGCCCCGGGATGGGTCCGGCTGAGCACGGTCGATGCCCGTAGCGCCGAGGTCGACGACACCGATGCCTGGACCGAGCTGCTGCCCCGCACGGCCGTGCAGCCCGACACCCGGCACCGCTTCGCGCTCGATGCTTCTCCAGCGGCAACCCACCTGCGACTGGACGTCTACCCCGACGGCGGACTGTCCCGGCTGCGCCTGTTCGGCGAGCTCGACTCCGCTGCGCGCGCCGATGCACGCCGGGCCTGGTGGAATGCCCTCCCCCAGGTCCACCGGACCCAGGTCGCCGGGCAGGCGCCCGCATGACCGCGACCATCCGAACCCTTCGCGACGTCTCGGCGCCGACCGTCCAGACCACCCAGGGTCGGCGCGCCAAGATCGTCTGCACCCTCGGTCCGGCCACAGCGGGCGAGGAGCGGGTGCGCGAGCTCGTCGACGGCGGGATGGACGTCGCCCGGCTGAACTTCAGCCATGGAACGCACGCCGATCATGAGCAGAACTATCGATGGGTGCGTTCGGCCTCGGCGGCCAGTGGACGCACGGTCGGCATTCTCGCCGACCTGCAAGGCCCCAAGATCCGGCTCGGCCGCTTCGCCGAGGCCGCCACGCTCTGGGTAACCGGCGAACACGTCACCATCACCACCGAGGCCTGCGCAGGCACCCACGACCGGGTGTCCACGACCTACGCCCACCTCGCCGACGACGCCAAGCCGGGCGACCGCCTGCTCGTCGACGACGGCAAGATCTGCCTGGTCGTCACGGCGGTCGACGGTGCCGAGGTGCGGTGCCTCGTGGTCGAGGGCGGCATGGTCAGCAACAACAAGGGCCTCTCGCTGCCCGGCATGAACGTGTCCGTGCCTGCGTTGTCGGCCAAAGACATTGCCGACCTGGAGTTCGCGCTGCGCCTTGGCGTAGACCTCGTCGCGCTGTCGTTCGTGCGCTCGCCCGCGGACCTGGAACTCGTGCACGCGGTGATGGACCGGGTAGGCCGCCGAGTGCCGGTGATCGCCAAGCTGGAGAAGCCGGAGGCGGTGAACAACCTCGAGGCGATCGTGCTCGCCTTCGACGCGGTGATGGTCGCGCGCGGTGACCTGGGGGTCGAGGTGGCGCTGGCGCAGGTACCGCTGGTGCAGAAGCGGGCGATTCAGCTCGCCAGGGAGAACGCCAAGCCGGTCATCGTGGCCACGCAGATGCTGGAGTCGATGATCGACAACTCCCGCCCCACCCGGGCCGAGGCGTCGGACGTGGCCAATGCCGTGCTGGACGGTGCCGACGCGGTGATGCTCTCCGGGGAGACCTCCGTTGGCCATTACGTGCTGGAGACCGTCCGGACCATGGGCCGGATCATCACCGCCGTGGAACAGCGCTCGACCCAGGTGCCGCCGCTCAACCACGTTCCGCGACCCAGCGCGGGGTCTTCTCGTACGCGGCCCGGGACATCGGGGAGCGTCTCGAGGCCAAGGCCCTCGTCGCGTTCACCCAGTCCGGCGACACGGTGCGGCGCCTGGCCCGGCTGCACACGCCGCTGCCGCTGGTCGCGTTCACCCCGCTGCCCGAGGTCCGCAACCAGCTCGCGTTGACCTGGGGCACCGAGACGTACCTCGTCGAGCAGGTCAGCACCACCGACGAAATGGTGCACCAGGTGGACCACGCGCTGCTTGCGCTCGGTCGCTACACGAGAGGGGACCTGGTGGTCATCGTGGCCGGCGCCCCACCCCACACCGTGGGCTCGACCAACCTGGTGCGGGTACACCGGATCGGCGAGGCCGATCACTGAGTTCGGCGGTGTCGCTACTGCGACCGTCGAGGCGAAGTGCCCGTGCGGGGACGGCTCACGCCCTGCCGCGGGAGAGCAACCGGCCTCGGGGCTGGGCGGCGATATCGAGGCGCTCGCCGCGCAGCCAGGTGCTGCGGACCACCCCGTCCAGCGTGCGCCCGGCGTAGGGGGTGACGGCGTTGCGGTGGTGCAGCTTGCGCACGTCGACCACAAACGACTCCTCGGGGGCCAGCACACAGAAGTCTGCGTCGTGACCCACTTCGACGGCGCCCTTGTGCCGCAGCCCGGTCTGGGTGGCCGGACCCCGGCACATCCAGCGCACCACGTCGGACAGCGCGAACCCGCGCCGGCGCGCCTCGGTCCACACCGCAGCCAGCCCGAGCTGCAACGAGGAGACCCCACCCCAGGCGGCGCCGAAGTCCCCGCTGTCCAGGCACTTCAGATCCACAGTGGACGGTGAGTGGTCGGAGACGATGGTCTCGATGATGCCCTCGGCCAGGCCGCGCCAGAGCTCGTCGCGGTTGGCGCGCTCCCGGATCGGTGGACAGCACTTGAACGGGGTGGCGCCGTCGGGGATGTCCTCGGCGCTGAAGCAGAGGTAGTGCGGGCAGGTCTCCACGCTGAGCCGAACGCCATCGGCGCGCGCGGCGGCGATCATCGGCAGCGCGTCCGAGCTGGACAGGTGCAGGATGTGCACCCGGCATCCCGTCCGCCTGGCCAGCCCGATCACCTGGCCGATCGCCAGGTCCTCCGCCCGACGCGGGCGCGAGGACAGGAAGTCCGCGTAGTGGGTGCCGTGCGCGGGCGGGGCGGTGTCGATGGCGTGCGCGTCCTCGGCGTGCACGATCAGCAGCCCGTCGAATCTCGCGACCTCCCGCATCGCCAGCTCCAGCTCGGCGGCGTCCAGGTGCGGGAACTCGTCCACCCCGGAATGCAGCAGGAAACACTTGAAGCCGAAGACCCCGGCTTCCTGCAGCGGCCGCAGCTCGGCGACGTTGCCCGGCACGGCGCCGCCCCAAAAGCCCACGTCGATGTAACTCTGGTCCGCGGCGGTCTTCCGCTTGACGTCGAGTGCCCCGACATCGACCGTGGGCGGGATGCTGTTCAGTGGCATGTCGATGAGGGTGGTGACACCGCCCGCTGCTGCCGCCTTGGTGGCGCTGGCGAAGCCCTCCCACTCGGTGCGGCCGGGATCGTTCACGTGTACGTGGGAGTCGACCAGCCCGGGCAGCAGGACCTCATCCTCGGCGAGCTCGACGATCACCGGCGCACGCAGCTGGGTGGTGAAGGGTTCGACGGCGGTGATCACGCCGTCCCGCACGCCGACGGTGGCGCTGCGCTCACCGCCGGGTCCGATCAGCCGCCGGGCCCGGATCACCAGGTCGAACTCGTTCTCGCTCACGCGGTCCTTTCCCAGCTGTCCAGGTGCTCGGTAGCGATCTGCTCGCCAAGCCGTTCGAGCAACGGAGCTGCCTCGGCGATGCAGCGGTGCAGGTCCGGTTCGAGGTCGGTAAGGCAGTAGCTGGCCATGATCCCTACCTCGCGCAGCTGCTCCTGCCCGAGTGTCATCCGCCCGCAGACTGCGATCACCGGGATACCGGCGGCCTGAGCAGCGCGGGCCACCCCGATGGGCGCCTTGCCGTGCAGGGTCTGCTCATCCAGCGACCCTTCACCGGTCACCACGAGCGCCGCGTCGGCCAGCTTCTCGGGAAAGCCGACCAGCTCGAACACCAGCTCGGTGCCCGGACGTAGGTCGGCGTCGAGCACCGCGAGCGCCGCGAAGCCGACCCCGCCGGCCGCACCGGCACCGGCCGCGTCTCGCAGACCGGCACCGGTCGCGGCCTGGACCACCTCCGCCCAGTGGTTCAGCGCCGCGTCCAGCACCGCGACGTCTGCCGCCGAGGCACCCTTTTGCGGGCCGTACACGGCAGCGGCCCCATCGGGCCCGGTCAGCGGGTTGACGACGTCGCAGGCCACGGTCACCTCGACGCCGGACAGTCGGGCCCGCAGCGCGGCAAAATCAATCGTTGCCAGTTCGGCCAGGGCACCCCCGCCCTCACCGATCTCCGCTCCGTCGGCATCGAGCAGCCGCGCGCCGAGGGCCCGCACGAGCCCGGCGCCGCCGTCGGTGCAGGCGCTGCCCCCGATACCGAGCACCACCCGGCGGCACCCCGCGTCGATGGCGGCCGCGATCACCTCCCCGGTGCCCCGGCTGGTGGCCGTCAGCGGAGCCATCCCGTCGGGCAGGCGGCTCAGTCCGGAGACGTCGGCCAGTTCCACCACGGCGAGGTCCCCGTCGCGGGCATAGCGGGTGGCGACCGGTTCGCCGGTGGGGCCGGTGGCGGTAACCGCCACCTCCCGATACCCGGCCGCGACCGCCGCGGCCAGGGTGCCGTCACCGCCGTCGGCCACCGGCACGACGACCACCCGGATCTCGGGCCGGACCCGCTGCAGCCCGGCCCGGACCGCCGCCGCCACCTCGGCGGCGGTGAGTGAGCCCTTGAACTTGTCCGCGGCGATCAGGACGTGGGCCACAACGGATCAGTCCAACATCGAGATCGCGGTCGGAGCGTCCTCGCCGCGCACCGCGAGTTCCTCGAACTCGGTGACGTTGTCGAGCTCGGTGCCCATCGACACATTGGTGACGCGTTCCAGGATGACCTCGACCACGATCGGCACCCGGTGCTCGACCATCAGCTTCTTCGCCTGCTCCAGTGCGGGCACGATGTCGTCGGGCTCGAACACGCGCAGCGCCTTGCAGCCCAGGCCTTCCGCGACCTTCACGTGGTCCACGCCGTAGCCACCCAGCTCCGGAGAGTTGATGTTGTCGAAGGACAGCTGCACGCAGTAGTCCATGTCGAAGCCGCGCTGGGCCTGACGGATCAGCCCCAGGTAGGCGTTGTTCACCACCACGTGGATGTAGGGCACTTTGAACTGCGCCCCGACGGCGAGCTCCTCGATCATGAACTGGAAGTCGTAGTCTCCGGACAGCGCGACGACCGTGGCCTCGGGGTCGGCGGTGGCCACCCCGAGGGTCGCAGGCACCGTCCAGCCCAGCGGACCGGCTTGGCCGGCGTTGATCCAGTGCCGGGGCTTGTACACGTGCAGCAGCTGCGCGGCCTGGATCTGCGAGAGTCCAATGGTGCTGACGTAGCGGGTGTCCGGGCCGAAGACCTTGTTCATGTCCTCATAGACGCGCTGCGGTTTGACCGGCACGTTGTCGAAATGGGTGCGGCGCTGCATCGTCTGCTTGCGGGTGCGGCAGGCGCCTGCCCATGCCTGACGGTCAGGCAATCGGCCCTGCTCCTCGTGCTCCCGCGTCACGGCCACGAACATCTCCAGCGCCGCCTTCGCGTCGGAGACGATGCCGAAGTCCGGGGCGAAGATGCGGCCGATCTGCGTCGGCTCGATGTCGACGTGCACGAATTTCCTTCCCCGGGTGTAGGTCTCGACCCCCCCGGTATGCCGATTGGCCCATCGGTTGCCGATGCCGAGCACAAAGTCGGACTCGAGCATGGTGGCGTTGCCGTAGCGGTGCGAGGTCTGCAGTCCCACCATGCCCGCCATCAGCGGGTGATCATCGGGGATGGTGCCCCAGCCCATCAGGGTCGGGATAACCGGCACGCCGGTGAGCTCGGCGAACTCCACGAGCAACGCGTCGGCGTCGGCGTTGACGATGCCGCCGCCGGCGACGATCAGCGGCCGTTCAGCCGCAGCGAGCATGGCCAGGGCCTTCTCCGCTTGCGCCCGCGTCGCGGCCGGCTTGGCCAGCGGCAGCGGCTCGTAGGTGTCGGGGTCGAACTCGATCTCGGTCAGCTGCACGTCGATGGGCAGGTCGAGCAGCACCGGGCCCGGCCGGCCTGAGCGCATCACCTGGAAGGCCTTCTGGAATGCGCCGGGCACCTGTGCGGCTTCCATGACGGTGCACGCCCACTTGGTCACCGGCCCGGCGATCGAGCTGATGTCGACGGCCTGGAAGTCTTCCTTGTGCAGCTTGGCGACCGGCGCCTGCCCCGTGATGCACAGGATCGGAACGGAGTCCGCGGAGGCGGAGTACAGGCCGGTGATCATGTCGGTGCCCGCCGGGCCGGAGGTTCCGATGCAGACGCCGATGTTGCCTGCCTTGGCGCGGGTGTAGCCCTCGGCCATGTGCGAGGCGCCCTCGACGTGGCGGGCGAGCACGTGCGTGAGCTCGCCCTGGGCGCGCATCGCGGCGTAGAAGGGGTTGATCGCGGCGCCGGGCAGTCCGAACGCGTGGGTGATGCCTTCGCGGCGGAGGATCTCCACTGCCGCGCGGGCCGCTGTCATTCGTGTCATGGTCGTGGTCCTTGTCTGCTGGTGTGCGGGGGTTCAGCGCCCGGAGAGGCGTTCGACGCCACGGAGCAGGGCGGAGTGGTCGAGGCCGCCGTCGCCCACCGCCTTGGCCGATGCCATCAGCTGGGCGACGAGCGCCCCGAGCGGGACGACGACGCCGGCCTCCCGGGCAGCGGAGGTGAGGATGCCGAGGTCCTTGTGGTGCAGCTCGACCCGAAAGCCGGGATCGAAGGAGCGGGCGAGCATCTTCTCGCCCTTCTGGTCGAGCACCTTGGAGCCGGCGAGCCCTCCGCCGAGCACCTCGATGGCGGCCTTGGTGTCGACGCCGTAGGCCTCGAGGAAGATCACCGCCTCGGCCAACACCTGAATGTTGGCGGCCACGATCAGCTGGTTGGCGGCCTTGACGGTCTGCCCCGAGCCGCTGGGGCCGACGTGCACGACGGTCTTGCCGACCACGCCGAGCAGCGGCTGGGCGGCGCTGAAGTCGTCCTCGTCCCCGCCGACCATGACGGACAGCGCCGCGTTCACCGCCCCTGCCTCACCGCCGGAGACCGGAGCGTCCAGCAGGCGAAAGCCCTTCTCCTTGGCCTGCCCGGCCAGCTCCACGGAGACGTCCGGGCGGATGCTGGAGAAGTCGATGATCAGGGTGCCGGGCTTGGCGTTGGCGAACACGCCGTGCTCACCGCTGAGGACCTCGCGGACGTCGGGTGAGTCCTGGACCATCACCGCGACGACCTCGGCATCGCGCACCGCCTCGGCAACCGAGTCGGCGGCCCGACCGCCGGCCTGCACCAGCGGCTTGGCCTTCTCGGCGGTCCGGTTGTAGCCGGCCACCTCGTATCCGGCCGTGGCCAGGTGCACCGCCATCGGGCTGCCCATGATGCCCAGGCCGATGAACGCAATCTTCGTCATGGTGGTTCTCCTCCGCAAATGGGATTGAGGTTGGCGGCCTAGCCGCGGCGTTCCCGCGGGAGCCAGTCGAAGCTGTCGGCGCTGGCGCCGCTGGGCTTGTACTCCAGGCCCACCCAACCGGCGTAACCCGCGGCCTGCAGGTCGCTCAGCTGCTGCTCGAGCGGCAGGGATCCGGTGCCGGGTTCGTTGCGACCGGGGTGGTCGGCGATCTGTACGTGCCCGATCCGGCCGGTGTGGCCGGCGATCACCTTGTCGACGTCGTCACCGTTGGCGGCGAGGTGGTAGAGGTCGGCGAGGAAGCCGATGTGGGCGGCGGCGGGAACCCGATCGATGGCAGCGAGCGCCTCGACGGCGGTCAGCAGCGGGTAGCGGGGAGAGCCGCTGACGGCCTCCACCAACACGGTGGCGCCGATGGCGGCCGCGGCCTGCGCGGCCAGCGCCAGGTTCTCGGTGGCCAGCTCGTCCTGCTCTTGCGCGGACGCACCGTCCACGCGGTTGCCGTAGAGGGCGTTGAAGGCGCGGCAGCCGAGTTGGTCGCCGATGCCCAGGGTCACGGCGATGTTGTCGCGGAACTCTGCCGAGCGCTCCGGCCAGGACACCAACCCACGGTCGCCCGCGGGCATGTCGCCGGCGAAGAAGTTCAACCCGGCCAGCTCCACCCCGGCGTCCCGCACCGCCCGCACAAAGGCGTCGACCTCAGCGTCACCGGGGACCGCCCGATCGAAGGGCCACCAGAACTCGACACCGCCGAAGCCGGCGTCCTTGGCCGCGGCGGGACGGTGCAGCAGGGGCAGCTCGGTAAACAGGATCGAGCAGTTGACCTCGTAGCGCAGGGAGTGAACCATCGGAGTCACTTTCGTATCGTGGAAAAGTATTTTCCTATTACGGAAGATACTAGTGAGCGGGGCCAGGTCGGTCAAGCACAGAAGGGGGGCGGATCTTTGCGAACCGCCCCCCTTCTTGCCCGTGCCCAGCTATTCCTTGCGGGCTGTCAGTGGCCGACCGGTTCCCAACTCCGTCTCGGACTTCGCGGCGGCGGTGGGCTGCTGCCGTAACGCGCCCTTCGGCACGTTGCCGCGTTCATCGGGCACGGCGGCAAAGACCGACGCGCCCTTCCTGTTGCCCGCCTTGATCTCGTTGAACAGCAGGTTCAGCAGCACGGCGACCACCGCCGCGGCACTGATCCCGGATTGCATCACCGTCGAGAACTGCTTGGGGAACGCGTTCCAGAACGTCGGCGCCGCGATCGGGATGATGCCGATGCCCACGGCGGTCGCCACGATGACGAGGTTCAGGTTGTCGCCGAAGTCCACTCGGGACAGGGTCTTGATCCCGCTGGCCGTCACCGACCCGAACAGCACAATGCCGGCGCCGCCGAGCACGGGGAACGGGATGGCCGCGACAACCCGTCCGACGATGGGCAGCAGACCGAGCAGGAACAGGATGGCCCCGCCCATGGCCACGACGTAGCGGCTCTTGATCTTGGTCAAGGCCACCAGGCCGACGTTCTGCGCGAAGGCGCTGCAGGGGAAGGAGCCCAGCAGCGGGGAAACCGTCGTGGAGAGCATGTCGGCCCGCAGTCCGTCAGCCACCCGGCGGGCGTCGACCTTGGTCTCCACGATCTCGCCGATCGCCAGAATGTCCGCGGTCGTCTCGGTCATGATCACCAGGATCACGATGGTCATCGACACAATGGCGCCGATCTGAAATGTCGGGGAGCCGAAGTGCAGGACCGGGGGCAGCGAAGCGATCCGCCCGGTTCCCACCTTCGAGAAGTCGGCCTTGCCCACGAACACGGCGAACACCGTCCCGAACACAATGCCGAGCAGAATCGACAAGCGCGAGATGGTGCCCTGAAACAGCCGGCTGATCACCAGGATGATCAACAGGGTCAGACCGGCGAGTCCGATGTTGGCCATCGAGCCGAGGCTCTTGCTGCCGGTGCCACCCATCGCCCAGGTGAAGGCGACCGGCATCAAAGACAGCCCGATGATGGTGATGATCGTCCCCGTCACCACCGGCGGGAACAGCCGCACCAGCTGGGCGAAAAAGGACGACAGACCAGTCCGATCAGGCCCGCCACAATGATCGAGCCGAACACCGGCCGAAGCCCGCTTTCACTGGCGATCGCGGTCATGGTCGACACGCTGGCAAACGAGATGCCCTGGACGATGGGCAGCCGGGCGCCGAAACGGCCGATTCCCAGGGTCTGCAGCAGGGTGGCCAGGCCGCTGATGAACAGCCCCGCGGTGACCAACAGCGCGATGTCGGTAGGAGCGAGCTTCGCGGCGCTGCCCACGATCAGCGGAGGCGCGATCACGCCGCCGTACATGGTGAGGATGTGTTGCAGGCCGTAGATGAGGAGCTGGCCGAAGGGCATCTTCTCGTCTTCCGGCCGGCCCGTGCGCACCTCGGGTGCGTGGGCCTTGCGGCGTAGTTTGATCATGGGATGTCCCTTCAGCAGAAGCCGGGTACGGCGTGCCACGCCGAGCCAGCGTCGGAGGAGTCGTCCCGTTCGACGGTGGCCTCGATCAGGCCGTAGGGGCGATCGGCGGCGACGAACACCTCGCCCGGGTTGTCCACACCGAACGGGGAGAGGTCGACGAGGAAGTGGTGCTTGTTGGGCGCGGAGAAGCGAATCTCCGCGACCTCGGGGTGCAGCTCGAGCACGCTCTGTCCCATGCCGTACAGCGACTGCTGCAGCGCGTAGCTGTGCAGCTCGGCAAACCGCTGCAGAAGCAGCGCCTTGATGGAGTCGTAGGACTTGTCCCAGTCGACGTCGGTGTGCTCGTAGCGCCAGCGGGCCACCAGCGAGGTGGCCAGAATCCGGTCATCGGTCTCGGCCAGGGTCGTGTACTTGTCCTTGAGAAATCCGTTGAACTCCGAGCCGGTGGTCTTGGCCACCACGAGGTCCTTGATCCCCGTCACGACGTGGGCCCTGCGGTCTGCGCCACCGTCGTCGACGTTGACGACGGTGGTGCGGACCCCGCTGCCCCCGCGGACGAAGGAGTGGTCGTGCCCGGCGCCGTTGACCTCGATGCGGTCCCAGTGGTACTCGTCGACCTCGACACGGGCCCCTTGGGCGGCCGGGGTCTGGTTGATGAAGTGATCGGCCAGCGTCAGCGCGAAGTCCTCGATCGCCTCGACCCCCTTCTCCTTGGCGAAGGAGAAGATGGTGTTCTTTTGCGTGTCGGTCGGCAGGACGTCCTTCTGCTCCCCGGTGACGTGGGCGTCGTCGAAGTGGCCACGCAGGGCGCTGGAGACGTTCAGATCGCGGATCTGGTGCCGCGCAGTGTCGCGATAGACGCGGAAGACGCGATTTTCCGACTTGCCGTACTGGTTGGTTCCTAAGACGATGGCCATAGGGTCAGCTCCCTCGGTAGGTGGAATAGGCGAACGGGCTCAGTAGCAGCGGAACGTGGTAGTGCTGGGTGGGATCGGTTAGGGCGAAGGTCAGGCTGATTTCGGGGTAGAAGCAGC
>JAABVA010004757.1_pt1 | contig 12482 bp, 10 predicted proteins | sample 5560331 | NCBI WGS metagenome assembly JAABVA01 (sample SAMN12812661, study PRJNA571458) | rock metagenome | isolation source: Antarctica rocks | place: Antarctica: Victoria Land, Mt New Zealand sud | collected 2016-01-07
GCTTAATTGTGGCTCTATGACGCTTTCAAGGATCGCAGTGGTGACCTAGATGCTGTCGCCGAAACGTACACCTTTCTACCAAGGAGCCAGCTGATTGAAAGACGCAGATGCTGTCACTTGCTCACCAGACAATCCTCCGTGACTAGGATCATGCAAGGCCGAGAACCTTCTCGCGCATAGAATCACCGGTCATTATATGCCATTTACCTTCCGATAGCCCTGATCACTACTGGAGGAATGAATTCGAAAAAGTCAAGCGAATCGTAGCGTCTAAGCGGGATAACAAGAAACTACTCCTGAGCAAAGTCTTGGCTTGATTGAAGCCAAGACTTCTTGCGCGGGATCTCTAGTACGATGCTACTGTTCTTAATGAGTCGTATAGCATGATATGGTCAACATATCATCCACAGGCTCAGACCCGGTACGAGAACCGGACCTTGATACACAGGCTGAGGGCTAGATCAACAGATCTTTTACTTCAAAGATCGGATCATTATATTATGGCCTATGGATAATTATGGACCGGAGTGAACCAGTTGGGCTGGTCGAGCATTATGTGCAGAAGTCTCAGCAAACGTGGTCCCGCCATAGGAGTGGGTATCGAGAAAACCTGCAACCGTTAGCAATCAAGAATGGTTCTGTGGGGAGATCTATAGGACCTCCGTCTGTCCATGGCCATGCCTATCAAGCTGGGTTGTGCGCTCCAGAGGTAATCCTCCTGTGGAGGAAGGTGCCTCCGCTGTATCATTCCGTTGAGAATCTTCAGCGCGCCGTCACTGATGTCCCTGAATGGTCTCCAGTGGCTTTGTCCGTCCTCCTCCACCGACTTGCGGAGGCAACTGGGGCATCTGGTGGAGAGGGTGGCTGTTCCGTCGGTTGTGCTGTTCCAGCAGCCTTGTGTGAGTCCGTCGTGGCTCTGGGCGGCTGCGCATGGCATGTAGTTGCGCTTCGGGCCCCAATGCCCGCATGGGGTATGGTAGGTATCCTCCAGATAGCACATCATGCTCTGGTTCTGGGTCTGATAAGTGCTGCTGGAGTCAATGTCAAGCTCAAAAGTGCAGATGATATGCCAAAGGATCTGATGCGGATCGTTTTTGGTCCGGCTTATTGATATTGATTCTCTGGGTGCAATAGGGTGCAATGGCAAAAGAAGTCCATTCTCAGGCAAGCAACCGGCACTTATACCAGCTCTCCAACCCTCTGTGTCTTTGTCCGGCTGTCGTGCAGGTCAGTGTTGACGGGACAGAAACTCGCAAACAAGTCACTGTACGTCCAACCAGTGAGGGCTGGACTAGCGATATCGAACAATGTCTTTGTGCGACCTTTGCCTTCATCCACAAAGGCCTCGTCATTTTCTTTATATCTTGGACAATGCTGATTGTTTGCTTTGCCTTGCGCGCACCGTGATAGCCTCTTTGTTCGTGCCCGGATGGTTTGCCCCGGCTTGGCAAGTCTGAGGGCTGTGGAAAGGATGCATCGATTGAGAGACTACAGAATTTCCGTAAGATGCATACGTTGGGATATTTTGGAAGTATGTGATGGGATGCTTCATCTCTAGGGCAGCAAATGCTCGGCACGGAAGACCAACGCAATCCATCGATACCTTAAGCCCAGGACAACCGCCCTAGTGTTTCGTCCAACAGCACGCCAATCGCTTACCTTGGCGGTGTGCTTAGCCACGGGACATTGCAGGATCTGTACCTGCCGCTCGTCGGCCCGGTCGAGGCATCCATGAAATGGTTGACGGAGAACATGTCCAACGTTGGGAGAAAGAGACAGCACAAGGCGACAGCAAGGCGACAGCCAACAGCTCCACATCAGCAAACGGAGCAGCAGCCCATAGAGATTGCAGCACCTGGCTGGGCTTTGTGTGCTCATGGTCCTGCTGCGACTGCACGGGGGCACCAGTTTGGCAAACATCTCATGATGGTCACGTGCCCATCTCAGGTCGAAACACCACGGGGTATTAATCTTGCATAACAGGATTGTCATTCTGCTTGGTGAAAGAGCTTTCTCCGGTAAGGCATCACCACTCTTGTCAGTAAACACCTTCGGGCTTGAGACTTCATGCTACGAAGTAGGTATGCAGGACACGTTTCTGGGATACGGTAGGTATTTATATCGATTGATGCAGTCCCTTTCCCTGCATTGAGTACAGCAAATCGGGAAACTTTATGGAAGCTCTCTTATGTACGAGGCAGACCTTCTGGAAGGCTTCGACAACGATCTTGAGTGGGGTATACATTTTACGTAGCAAGGCTGATTCATAGACCTCTACAAATTATCCACCCAATCAGAACTTTACGATAACAATATTTAGACCGACCCCGTTCCTCCAAAGCTACTTCGTATATCGTAAGTTACCTGAAGGAAGTGATCTTGAGATGCAGGTCAAGAAAGGGCGAACGGAAGCTGAAAGGCTTCCAAGGTTCCCCGGGACTGATTACCTAATTATCGTTGACCCGCATCCACTCTAGCTTCATGAATTTCCTTATCTCAGCCACAGTGTTCCGTACGTTGGCCCAGTCCCCGGAGCTTGGAAGTATCTGGTATACAAGTACCTAGTAAATCAGATACCAATGTTGGGAGATTCATGCTCATGCCAGGTGATGGAGTGGCTGATCTCCCTGACTCATGTTATCAAGATTTGTAGAATAAATGAAGGTAACAATATTAATGTTTGATATCAGTGCCGATGTTGCATGCAGTGTCATATAAATTGTCAGTATTATGGGAGTACCTCAGGTCACGTGATACATTGGTATATTACCGTACCTTACCTAAGGTAAATTATGCCGATTTCCGATGCACAACCACATTCAAACATGAGATGAGTCTTCACTCAAGCAGAATTGTCCAACAGTGAGGAGACTGTGTGAACACCCTTGAATCTAAGAACAAAACAAATGCAAAACTGTGTAAGGTATAGATATGTGTAAGACGCATTTAACTGTTTGACTGACCAAGTAAGGTACAAATACCTTATCATTTGTTGATAACTCAACACGATTAGCTTACCCTTACCCTTAAGTAGTTAGATCGTCATGCACCTTTCGTGCGAACCAACCTGGAAAGCGTGGAGGAATACCTAAGGTAGGTACCTTAAGGTAACCCACGTCCGTGGCGGCAAGCATACACCTTGCAGTAGGTACGAAGTAACTTATCTTGTCGGTATCACTCATCACCCATGAACTGATAGCAGCATTTTGTCCCTCTCCCCGGTTTCGCCGACTTCTTATTTAAAGTACGAACACCTTACCCACAAAACTTGGTCCTGCCTCGAACCGTTTGTCAATCTTCTTTCTCTCAAACCGCTCAAAACAAACCAAACAGAATCTTAGGTTGTCAAGATCAAGATTCAACTGCTCTAGTCATCCATCACAGCGAGCGCAGTTCTACCTTACGCAGACACCCCCACTACATCTCAGCTTGAACCAAATATCTGCTGTCAATCATGGTGAGCATAGAGCGCCGTCCTACCCCAACCTCCGGGAACCTCTTGATTGCTAACGTACTTCTTCACAGGCCGAATCCAAGATCGTCTCCAATACGGATAATGTGAGTCGGTCCCGTACGACTCGTCCGCTCTTGACAACCGTTGTTCTGACGAGGCAACCGGGCACAGCTTCAAAAGTACTTGAAACTCGACCAGAAGGGCCACGTTCTGGCCGAGTACATCTGGACTGATGGCATGAACGGTGTCCGCTCCAAAACCAAGGTCAGTGCAGCAGTCAACCTTTGCCCTCCCCCCATATCTCGACTGTCCTTTGTTATTCTCGGAATGCGCGTGTTTCTTTTTTCGCCATGTTTCGCTATCAAGCCGCAGTCGTTCACCAAAGGGTTCGTGTGTGACGTACAAGCTAGCTTGTTGGGGCTGCGTCTCTTGGCCCGGGCTTCGGCTACGGGAAAGCCCCTCCCTGCATGAGGCACCACGCCGATAAGCCTAAGACCATGCTATCCGGCCAATTGGCGTCGCACGCGACCAATTCTATTTCCGAACAAAATGTGTCCTTAGGGAAAACTCGGGCTGACGTGTTCATCTTGTGTGAGATAGACCCTCTCCGGCCCGGTCAAGAGCGCCGACGAGCTTCCGGAATGGAATTTCGACGGCTCATCGACCGGTCAAGCCCCCGGCGACAATTCAGATGTCTACATCCGCCCCGTCGCCATCTACCCCGATCCTTTCCGCCTGGGCGACAACATCCTCGTCCTATGTGAAACCTGGGATCCGGATGGAAGCCCCAACAAATACAACTACCGTCACGAAGCGAAGAGGCTGATGGACGCCAACGCCAAGCGTGAGGTCTGGTTCGGTCTCGAGCAAGAATACACGCTTTTGGACGAGATGGACTGGCCGTACGGCTGGCCCAAAGGCGGTTTCCCAGGACCTCAAGGCCCGTACTACTGCGGTGTGGGAACCGGCAAGGTCTACTGTCGGGATATCATCGAAGCACATTACAAAGCCTGCTTGTACGCAGGCGTGGAGATTTCCGGTATCAACGCGGAGGTCATGCCGGCTCAGTGGGAATTCCAAGTTGGACCGTGCTCCGGGATTAACTGTAAGTTCCTATTCGTATCATCTCCAAAGGTGATACGCTGATTGCTTGAGCAGTGGGCGACCAGCTCTGGATGTCTCGATTCCTTCTGTACCGTGTTGCCGAAGAATTCGGTGCAAAGATTTCCTTCGCTCCGAAGCCGATTCCCGGTAACTGGAACGGTGCCGGTCTGCACACCAACGTATCGACCGCCGAGATGCGCGCCGACGGTGGTATGAAGCACATCGAGGCCGCGATGAAGAAACTCGAGGCGCGTCATCTGGATCACATTGCCGTGTACGGTGAGGGGAACCGTGAGCGCTTGACCGGATTACATGAGACTGGCAACATCGACAAATTCAGCTGGGGTGTTGCCGACCGTGGTGCCAGCGTCCGAATTCCGAGACAATGTGCCAAGGAGGGGAAGGGCTACTTCGAAGACAGGAGACCTGCCTCAAACGCAGATCCGTATCAGATCACCGGAATCATCGTCGAAACGGTAAGCTTCTCCTTCTCTCAGAGAAGTGCCATTCAAGCTTCACATCGTCTGGATAGTACTCAGTCCATGTGAGAGGCCAACTCGCGGCTAACGCTCGTCCCCTTGTAGATATTCGGTGGCCTTTCAGATGTCAAGGTCGATAAATAGACTTGATCGAGCGTACAAATACCCGAGCCAATGGCGAAGGCAATTTGGTTGGATTGAACTGCGGTAATACAGGCGGTCGCTCAAGCGCTTTGATGGGTGGCGGTAGAATGATATGCATGGCTGCTGTTGTTGATATGCTTCGAAAGCGTTGTGCATCTCGGTCCTCAATCTTCTTTGCGAATCAGCTAGACCTAATCGTGCTCGATGCCAAATGATTCTAGACTTCCAACTGTGCCTTCGTTGTGGATCATTCCACAACAGGTCAGGGTCATGGTCTTGATTTTTGACGCAGCTCACTCGAGCTGAACATTCGACTCACCATTCCGTGCGGTACACATGAAATTTCGAAGCTGCAAATTACTACATGGGCCTGCTAATTGAGCGGAAATTCAGCTCAATTCCCAAAACTGACCTGTACTTCGGTTTGACCACAAAGGAAATGAGGTCATGGCCCCTGCTCGCGTCGATAGAAATTCCATAACATCGCGTGTTTGTTCTCCCTTCACCATCTCTTCTCCACTACTTTGTACCTAAGGATGTGAGACCCACCAACTCTTCCGCACCAAGGACCTTCCCTCATCCATTCAACACCCATGAACCTTTGCCAGCCAGTACAGACCCCCATCACCAACAATGGCAACACCCACCCCATCCACAACCAAACACCTCCCAACCCCTTCCTCCCACCACTCCTCCACCCCACACGCCACAACGACGGCAATGACCCCCACCACCTTCGCCGCCCACCTCGCCGCCAGCTCCCCGCTCCCAACCATGACATCCACCGCCTCCGGCCCCCTACGCTCCGCCCTCTCCCCAGCCTCCTACCCTCCGCACCCTTCCAAACCCGGTCGCTCGCCGTTCTTCACCACCTCCCCGGACCTCATGCGCCACAGCCAGTCCGGTTCTTCCTCCGCCCCTCACCCCCCGCCCCTGCTCGTCGGCTTCGATAGCCCGTCCACCGCCGCCGGCCTCGGTGCGCTCGGGGGGTTGAATATCGCCGGCCTCAACGGCACGCCTACCGCCAGCGGCATGGGCATGAGCATGGGTATTGGTATAGGTGCTGTGGTGGCATCGACCGTCCACGCGCGCGACGCCGAGGACGAAAGCCGGCGCCGCATCGACACCATCGTGGCTCTCCTGCGCCAGCGGCCCGGGCTCGTGAGCGAGGAGGGGGTGGAGCGGCTGGCGAAGCGGACGGGGCTGGAGTGTCTGTGGGAGGACGGTCCGGGGGCGGAGGGCGAGGGCCGGCGGACGCTGAGCATTGCGGGGAACAACGTGCTGGTGGACGTGGATTTCCGTGGCGACGGTTACCGGGTGGAGAAGGTGGCCTTGAGTTTCCCGACGTGCAGGATGGCGGCGGTCGGGGAGGGTGCGGAGCGGGGGGCGGCGGTGTTGCGGAGGGATTTGCAGGTGGGGAAGGAGGAGGGGGGGTATAAGATGTTGGGTGCGTTTGCGGATAATTTGGAGAGGTTGGCGAGGTTGGATAAGTTGAGTGCGGAGGGGGTTAATTGTTTTGAGGCGGTTGCGGGGGTGTTTGGGTGTTTGAGGAGGGTGTTTGAGTGGGAGGAGAGGGGGGTTGGAGGGGGTGGGGATGGGGAGGGGGTGGGGAGGGAGGTGTTGTGTAAGAGGGGGGGGAGGCCGAGGATGCATGCCCGTGGGAGGATAGGGCTTAGTGTTGAGTATTGGATGGAGCGGAGGCTTGTGCAAGGTGGAAAGCACAGAGGGACGGAATCAGATGGGGGTGTGAACGGTGGTAAGGAGCCAGGTAAATCTGCGGGGGACGAGGACGAAGGCCAGGAGACACAGATCTGGTCGGCTGTGGTCGAATGTGAAGCATCACGCGCAGAGCTCTACCCCTCGATCCGAGTGAGTGACGGCTGGGTCTCAGATGAGGTCGACAGATCATACGACAACCGAAATGAGTCGTTCTTGACCGGAGACTCAGCCCTTGGCTGGCTAGACCCTCCCCCGACGCTCACGCCATCCAACCCTACCGGAGATGCCATGGAAGTCGACTCCAGCGTTGCCTCCGACGGTAAACCGCCAGATGTGCGATTCATCGCCAGGCTTGAACCGCCACTCGTTGTACCGCTACAAACAGCCGTTGACATCTACGGGTCCGTCGGAGTTACCATACCACAAGATTCTATCCGGCCGACAACCTTTGAAGAACTACTCCTACCCGGTCTTAGTCTCGGAGCCTCAGTAGGTCACACAGAGGATGGGCACCTGGTGATGGAGAAGCAGGTCACAGCATACGATAACGAAGGCGTGGCTATAGAACGCAAACACAAGAACACGCTGTACACCCAGAAGTCCGAATACGGCCGCCTCATCAAAGACATTCCGTTCTCCCACCCTCGGCAGCTAATCGCCATCCTCCCAGTTCTGAGGCAGTGGGCTCTTGTCGGCAGCATCCTACAGCGAAGCTTCGGGGCCGACGGTGGCGACAAGATCAACAGCAGCGTCGACCTCGCTCCGGACCCATCGGAGAAGGACCTCTCAACCACGACCAACGGCCGTGACGCCGCAGAGGAACTGGCGGCATTGATGACAGACGCCGACGTCGACGTTCCAGACTCCAACACACCCATGCCGGTGGACTTCACCCTCACAACGTTACCGACGCCCCATATCGCCGTTCTTTTCAACCTGCGCGGTGCGCTGGCAACGGTGACGTTCGATATCTTGCCCAATGCGGAGATTCGTGCGTCGGAGGTTACGTGTAATGCTCCTGCCCAGGGTGCTGCGAGTTTGGAGGGATCCAGCGGTGATGTGCGTCCTACTGTCTTGATGGGTGCTGAGGCTGCGGCGAAGGCTCTGGCTATCAGCGAAGATGTCGGGGTCGTTGTGGAGTGGGTTCGAATGAAGAGTGGGTGATCGGACTGAGTCGGACAACCATTTTGATCTGGTGGATGCTCTTCGTTCTATTGTCTGAAGGTCTATTTAGGAGCTGTCGTTGGAAGGCGTAGAGCGATATACCCCTAGGCAGGAATGTTGTATATGTCTGTCCTTCATTGTAGATACCATAGATTCGAAACATGTCAACAGCTCAGGGGTGCAAAAGCATGAGTCGAAACCTCTTCCTCTCGGTACAAGTGTTGCACCGTGAGCGTATTTAAGGCAGTCCCTCGTCCAAGGGTCTCGTAGCATCAGAGATGAGATTCTGGGTGTATTCCTGATTAGGACGTCTATAGAGAGCCCTAACTTACACAAAAGCTTACTAATGAACAACCTTAAATGCTCGTGCGGCGCTAGTTATTCTTTACTTGGGTATCTTTAAGCCGCCGGAGACAGCCGTCTAACCTCGAAATACTTCGTTGAAGCACTATCAAGCAGACCAATATCGCAGTTAAAACCACCCATTTGCGAGATTGACGAGGTGCCTGAAGCTGTGTCCAAGATGCCGAAATATAAGTCTCCCCCTACCACTCCTTATCAACAGCCACACTGACGCTCCCAGCACTCTTCTGTAGGTTTCCCTGCCCACCAAACAAGCCACCATCCCCAAGCTCTCAATCCCAATAAACCAGTCCCCTGGGGCCACTCCACTCCACCCTTACACTGACTCTCCAAGGCGACTACTGCGATGTCTACCTCACGCACGACTCAATGAGCGTCCGCAAAGCTCACAACAGCGGCCGCAACCACCTGCGCAACGTGGTGGACTACTACCAACGTGAGCGCGAACCCCCCACCCCCCCAACCCATCCCATCACCCACCCCAAGCTCTCCCTCCACCAGAAACCACGAACAGTTTCAAGCGTCATGACTAACCCGCCATTCTCCACGGGTGCACAGAAATCGGCCACGAAAAAGCCCAATCCGTCATCGACTCCATCACCTCCTCCTACGCCGCCGAGGGCCAATCCAGCGCCAACCCCATGCTCGCCCAGCCGCCGGGAGGGCCAGGCGCGGGGTTTCCGCCGCTGCCGCCTTTTGGCTTCGGAGGTACGTGACCCTTCCTACATCCTTCCTCCCCAACCACCCCCCCTCCCCACCCCACCGTCCCCCTCACCTCTTCACCACCGCGCCAAGACTGACACCCCTTCCCCGCTCACAGCCGGCATGCCCCCCCCACCCTTCGGCATGCCCATGCCCATGCCCATGCCCGGCGGCCCACCGCTGCCTGGCGCCGTCGGCCTCCCGCCACGTGAGTGTCACCCCACTCCTTCTTCCCAAACTCCCGTCCTAACGTACTTCCGCGATCCAGTCCCAGGAGGTGGTCGCGGCATGCCCATGCCCTTTCCCCCGCCCGGCGGGATGCCTCCGACGTTGCCGAATGGTATGCCGATGCCGTTCCCTCCGCCCGGCGGGTTGCCTCCGAATTTTCAGTTTCCGCCGCCGGTGGGCGCGTTCCCGCCTGCGGTCGCGGCGCAGGGCGTCGGTGCGGGGCCGGGGCCGCCGCCTGGAGCTGGGTTTGGGGGTGGGCGGTAGTTTGTGGGGAGGGGGTGTAGGACAGATTGGTCGGTGCTGTGTCTGGTTATGCATGGCGTTTGGGCTCCCAGGGAGGCCAGGGAGGGAGAAAATGCGATGTAGATTATAGGCCCCATGTTTGTCTTTCTGAGATACGGAGGCTGTTTGGCCGCGTCATGGTCATAGTCTGGGGTTTAGGGTGCTTGGAATGTTACATCATCCAGCAAGGAACGCTAATCCTCATCCTGTGGGTATGGATTCCGTAACCGCCATGGTATCATCACTCCCGAAGCAAAGTAACGCCACCAACCCCATCACGAGCGCGCAAACCCACAACATTCAGACCAAGGAAGTATGCCTCGAAGCCCACGCCTCACCCACAGCCCTCACGGCCGGAGCGCTCATACCTAGGCACCTAACAACCTCGAATCCACCCCCGCCGACCTAGCCAACCAACCAAACCAAACCAACCAACCCAACCATCAGGGCCTCGGCCTCGGCCCAATAATCTGCCTCTTGGCCCCAAACGCGACCCCACTCTTCCCCTGATTCTCACCCCCCAAGTACCCATACTGATTGACATCCCAGCTCTCGCCGGGCCCGACGCCGGCGCCGCCATCTCGGGCGCCCTTGGCGACGGCCTCCTTGGTCTGCTGCTGCGAGTCCTCCCACTCCTGCTGCCGCTGGCGCTCGCGCTCCATCTCGCGCTCCAGCAGCGACTTGGAGGCCCAGGCGCCGGCTTTGGTGGAGGTTTGCGAGGCTTGGCGCCGGGCCGTTTCGCGGTCGTGCTCGGCGGCGCTGCTCAGGCTCTGTTCGGCGGGTACGTGGGTGCGCGTCAGGGAAGGGGCGGGGGCGGGGTTGGTGGTTAGGTAGCGGTCGGTTCGGGTGGGGTTGGTGGTGGGGTTGGGGGTGAGGTAGGGAGCGGGGTTTGATGTGGCTTGGGTCGTTGGGTCTGGTAGAGGGCGGGTGGAGGGGGTCGTGTCGTGGGGCTTGTCGTGGATGGGGTGTGAGTGGCTCGGGTATGGCAGTGGGCGCGGTGCGGAGGTTTGCTCGGAAGATGATGCGGTGCCAGTGGGCTCGTCGTGGTGGCTCGACCATTCGTGGCGTAGGTAGTCCCGCTCGCTTGCTCGCCAAGACTCGTCTTTGCTGTCGCGTGGGTGCAAGGGCGTGGAGTCTTGGATGCTGCCTTTGGAGACATTTCGGCGGGCTCGGTCTTGAAGATGCGAGTTCAAGTCGTGGTTTTCGATTTGGTGCCGCTCGTTGTTGCCAGGATGAATGCGCTGTTGTCGCTCGAGCTCGTACTGCCTCTCGCGTTCCTTGGCTCTCTCAAGCTCCCGTTCCAGCTCACGCACCCGGTCGCTTGCTGCTGTTCTGGGAGTATTTTCCGTTGCATTCCTGGACACTCGGCGCTGTTCTGCTTGGTACTGGCTGAGAAACTGGCCTTGGAGCCTGGCATCGCTTACAGCTCGTTTCCTCAGTCTCTCCCTTTCCAGTCGTGCTTCGGCTTCCTTCTCTTCTCTCAATCTCACGTCCTCTTCCTCCCGCCACTTCCTCTCTTCATCCTCCCATCGCCTCTTCTCTCTCTCCGCCTCTTCGCGCTCTCGCTCGCGCTGCTGCCTCGTCATTTCCTCCCATTTGCGCTCTTCGGCGATTCTTTCCTGCTCTTCTTCTGCTTCCTGTTCGACTCGTCTTTTGTGCCCCGCTTCCTCCGCTTGTAAGCGCAATTGTTCCTTTTCTGCCTCTTCTTCCCGTCTACGACGTTCCTTGTCCGCCATACCAGGCACCTTCGGCGCAGGACTAGTGATTTGCCTTCGACCCCCAAACGAGATCCCTTGGTTCCCTTGACTTGCTCCACCCATATAGCCATACTGATGGATATTCCAGGCTGGAGCTGTAGTACCTTCGTCGCTCCTCTTGCTCCAGCTGCTGAAGCCACCAGCGGGAGATGTCGCCTTCGCACCGTTGGTTGTCGCAGAGGAGTTTGAACCGCCAGTCCGGACTGGACTCATTCTTCCGGTCGTGGCGCGCGACACAGGGTTGAACGTTGTCGAGTTAGTCTCGCTGACGTTACTTACACCCCTACTTCCACCGCCGTCGGTGCCTCCAGTGTATTTCCCACCAGGGCCAGTTCCGGTGCCCTGTGGAGTGAGGACACCACCCTTGGTTTTACCGCCGATAGCCCTCGGAAATTTACCTGGCTGCACTGCATTCGCTCGTCTGCTAAATGCAATGATGCATTGCAGGACCTGCGCAGGGTCTTTTGACTCGTAGAGGTCAACCGTCAGGAACGTATCGTGCTGCGGAAGGTTTAGAGGTGGGGATTGACAAGCTCGGAGGAAGTGGGATATATTCTCCATCTGGACGAACGGCATTCGTGACTCCTTGTAACGCACACCTGGTGGGCCGACAGCAAGATTGGCAAGCCTGAAGCGTCACCCCATAAGCATGCGCACCAGAGCAGAGAACGAGGAGTCTCACTTGCACAGCGCAGAGCCATCCTTCAACGCTCCCAACAGATCTCCACTAGGCAACTGCTCGCCCAAGATCTCCTCGATCCACTCTCGGATTTCGTTCGCTGCTTGTGGCGTATACTTTGACAAACGCATACTACGCAGGTCTCCGTCCAGAGAAGTAACAGAGGCCATGGTGCGTGTGATTGGATTCAAGAATCATAGAATTATGCCAGTGTCAGCTATTCGTAACGTGCCAATCGCGGTCATCTATGCCTCTAAAAGACGGCTTGATTGAGATCCAGTGATTGTCTAAAGTTGTTGGCGACTTGAGAGTAGATTGTAAGAGTGTGTACTCTAGAGGAGCGGATGTTGGAATGCTGTTGACTGTGAATGTACCACTTCCCTTTGAGGTAGTCGCACCCTACGTAG
>JAABVA010004759.1_pt1 | contig 12479 bp, 11 predicted proteins | sample 5560331 | NCBI WGS metagenome assembly JAABVA01 (sample SAMN12812661, study PRJNA571458) | rock metagenome | isolation source: Antarctica rocks | place: Antarctica: Victoria Land, Mt New Zealand sud | collected 2016-01-07
CTCGCAACCACGCTCCCCGGCGTGTTGCCCACATTCACCGAGGTCGCCGTCCCCAAGTTTCCATCCGAGCCGATCGGGAAGATGCTCACCAGCCCCGGCCCAGGCAGCGCCGTCGTGAACCCCGGCTGGTACGTCGAGGTCACGTAGAGGAACTTACCCGCGGCATCGATCGCGGCCGCGGTCGGGAAGCTGCCGGCGACATTCACCGTCTTCTGCCCATACAGCTTGCCGTCCGTCCCAACGCCAAACGGAACAACAACCGAGTCATCCCGGAAGACGACATACACGTACTTCCCGCTCGGCGCCGCAACAATCGCCACCGGGTTCCGGTTCGAAGTAATCACCGGGGAGTCGGTCAGCTGCTGCAGCGCTCCCGATTGGTAGTCCACCTTGTACCCGTTGATCACGCCTGCCATTGCTCTCGTCGATGCCGCAACGTAGACAAACGCAACCGTGTAATCGCGGCTGCAAGCCGTCACACCAAGTCCGAGAGCCAGAGACACTACCGAGGCCATCGTAAATCGGCCCATCTTCTTCAACACCATGCGCTTCTTAGCTCCCGTGCCGGTCGTTCGCCCGCCACATCCAAAAGTTCTCTCACACACAAAACACAAAGCTGGCGGCTCTGCTCCATCATGTTCGCCCCAGGGCAGGACCGCGACGCACGTGTCAGTACACGTTGGGGCTGATCGCCAGACACGTTGCAACTCCGGTCGCCGTGAATCGGGATCCACGGTTGAGATCCGAAAGCTCGCCAGTATTCTGGTTGATGATCTTCCCGGTAATGGATCCATCCACACTGTTCGAGGTGTAGACGTATTGATTGGTCGGATCCTCAGCCATGCAGACCGGACCCGATCCCGTAGAGTAAGGATTGTTTGCCGCTGCCCCAACCATCTGCGGCTTGCCCGACTGCAGAGTGAACGCTGAGATGGTGCTGTTCGCGTTCGCCGTCGTCGTCGAAGATTGGTTGAGAACGTACAGGAACCTTCCCCGGTTATCGACCAGCGACCACACCGGGTTCGAGGTCAAAGGAAGATTATTCACCGGTGTCCCGACCACCGTGCTCAGGGAGCAGTTGGTCCCAGGCGTGTACTGCAGAATCTGCCCGCCCGGACTCGCCGCCGTCGGAGCCGCGTCGGTCGCAAACAGAAACGTACCCGTGGGATTGATCGAGGTCAGCTTTCCTGCATTCGTGAAGATCTCGGAGTTCGTCGTCAGCGTAAGCTGCCCAGTGCTCGAGTTCACGCTGTACGGAAAGATCGAGTTCGTCCCCGAGTCAAGCGTATACAGGCATCCCCCGCCCCCGGCCCTCACCATCGTCGGCGCATTGCCGACAGGAAAAAAGTTGATGTTGACGCTGTTCGCGTCCTTGATCTGGTTGTTCGTGACCAGCGCCAGCCGGCCCGTGTTCGGATCGACGGCAAACACCGTGATCGCACCCTTGCCCTCCTGCGCATACGTCTGCTTTGGCGTAGCTGTCGAGGTCGTATCCATCACCCCCGGAGGCGCCAGGCTGTCCAGCACAAACAGGAAGTTGCCGGAGCTGTCACTGGACGCCCACACCGGCGTCTGCCCCTGGCTCGTGTACTGCTCCTGAAACGTCAGGATACCGTCGCCGCCCACGCTAAATTCCGCGATACCCTGCCCAGCCAGACCAGTTGGACCCGCCAACCCAGCGTTGATCACGTACAGGTACCGGCCACCCGGCTTCACCACAATCATCCTGGGATTCGTTCCACTCGCCGCAAATGGAGAGCGCGGGACCGCCGTCAGGTTCCCCGTGAAGTCATCGATCTTGAACCCGGCAATTTGGTTGTACTGGGTTCCCGGCACCCACAAAAACCCGATCGTTCCACCACCACATGCCGTCATACCCAAACCAACTGCGATCGATGCGACTAAGGCCAGCGATAAACGGCCAAGCTTGCTCAACTTCATTGTGCTTCCTTCACTCTTGCGCAGCCACGGTCGTTATCGCGCGGCAGCAGACAAATCCTGGGGATAACGAATCTCCGTTTTATTGTAGAAGCTGCGGCTCGTTTGTGCCACTTCCCACAGATCCGGCGCAGACCTCTTCCGTAACCTGCGAGGCAAATCTACCCCCCAAAGAGAAAGGTCCGAGCCGAAGCCCGGACCTCCTCACGCGTCCAACGCTTACCAGGTACGGCACGCAGTCGACGAGACCATCGGCTGCCCGGCCTTACAGCCGAAGGCTTTCCCGAACTCCTCGAAGTTCTGCACCGTCCCCTTCACCCGCCACTCGCCCGAGCTGTGCGGATCCGTCTTCGCCAGCACGCGCGCACTCTGCTCCGTCGCATTCTGGCACCAGACCTGGCCGAAGGAGATAAAGAAGCGCTGCGCCGGTGTATACCCGTCGCGCTCCCCGCTCACATAGCCCTGCCCCGGCCCTCCCCCCTTGGCAATCGTCTCCATCAGCGCCTGGTATGCGATGCGGATACCGCCGTTATCCGCCGTGTTCTCCCCTAGCGTCAGGTGTCCGTTCAGCTTCTGCCCTGGCGCCACCTCGAAACCGTCATACTCCTTCGCGGTGCACTCCGTTCGCTCCTTGAACTTGGCCAGATCCTCGGGCGTCCACCACACCCGCACATTGCCGTTCAGGTCGTACTTCGATCCCTGGTCGTCAAAGCCGTGCGTCATCTCGTGCCCGATCACCACGCCGATCCCGCCAAAATTCACCGCCGGGTCTTTGCTGTTGTCAAAGAACGGCGGCTGCAAAATGCCCGCGGGGAAGTTGATATCGTTCTGCGGAGGGTTGTAGTACGCATTCACCGTCGGCGGCGTCATCCCCCACTCGCGCTCATCCACCGGCTTTCCGAGCTTCGCCAGATTGCGCCGGTCCTCAAAGATGCCGTTCCTGTCCGCGTTGCCCAGCAGATCGTCGCGCTTCACCTCCAGCTTCGAGTAGTCGCGCCACTTTTCCGGATACCCGATCTTGTCGCGGATCGCATCCAGCTTCTTCCGCGCCTCCACCTTGGTCTCGGCGCTCATCCACGGCAGCTGCTGGATGTCCTCAGCCATCGCCGCCTCGAGCGCCTTCACCAGCTTCTCCATGTTGTCCTTCGCGTCCCGTGGAAAGTTCTGCTTTACCCAGTCCTGTCCCACAGCCTCGCCCAGGGCCACGTCCGTCAGGCGCGTGCACCGCTTCCACCGCGGCTGCTCTTCCTTCTGTCCCTGCAGTGTCTGGTTGAAGAACGCAAAGGTCTCCTGGTCGAACGGCTTCGACAGCAGCGGCGCGGCGCCATGGAGCGCGTGCCAGCGAAGATAGCTCCTGAGCGAGTCCAGCTTCTCCTTCTCGAGCACCGCATTCACCGTCTTCACGTACCCAGGCGACGCGACGTTCAGCTTCTCGACCGACGTAAATCCGATCCCGTCGAGATACTGCCTCCAGTTGTAGCCCGGGCTCAGCTGCTCCACCTCGGCCACCGTCATGATGTGGTAGCGGTTTGCCGGGTCGCGCATCTCGACGCGCCCCATCGACCCCTTCGCCAGCTCCGTCTCGATCCGCATCACATCCGCAGCCTCGGTCGCGGCCTGCTCCGGCGTGTCGCCCAGAAGCACGAACATCTTCGTCACGTGCTCCACATACTGCTGCCGGATCTTCTTGCTACGCTCATCGTCGGTCAGGTAATAGTCCCGGTCCGGCAGCGTCAGGCCGCCCTGCCCGGTGTTCGCGATCTGCTGCTTCGAGTCCTTCTGATCCTGCTGCACCACCACCCGGAAGAATCCGCCGCCGTCATACCTCTCCATCGCCCGGACGTTAAACGCCGCGAGTTCCTTCGCGCTCTTCAGCTGCGCAATCTCGTCCAGCTCCGGCTGCAACGGCTTCGCCCCCAGCCGGTCGACCCGGTCCACGTTCATGCATGCGGCGAAGTAGTCGCCATACTTCTTCTGCAACGGCGTCTTCGGCGCGTCCGCTGCCGACTTCAGGCTGCTGTACAGCAGGTAGTTGTTCCGGTCCGCCAGCTCGTTGAACCGGCCCCAGCGCACCTGGTCCGACGGAATCGGATTGTTCTTCACCCAGTTCCCGCAGGCGTACTGGTAGAAGTCCGTACACGGATCGGCCGTCTTATCGATCGCCGTGAGATCAAAGATGATCGGCTTCTTCGGGACCGAAGTCGGCCCGCTGGCCGCGTCTCCGGTGCCGAACGTCTGCCCCAGGCCGAAGCCGCTGGACAGAAGCAACAGGGAAGCAAGTGACTTCGAATACATGAATGGCCTCAGAAGAGAGAATTGATACGCAGGGAATGCATTATGGACGTCCACGCGTTGAAAAAAGACGCGTGCGTTTCGTGCAAGCAGCATATCGGAGCCGACCCGAACTCCGCGAGGGCGCACGCCAGAAACTCTCCGGAACACACTCTTCAGTCCCACAAAACAGAGGGACCCGAGCCGAAGCCCGGGCCCTTATTTTTGCCATCCCAACGTCCTACCAGACCCGGCAAGCGTTCGCCGGCGTCATCGCCTGCCCCGCCTTACACCCAAACGCCTTTCCGAACTGGTCGAAGTTCTGCACGCTCCCGTTCGTCCTCCACTGCCCGCTCGAGTGCGGATCCACCTTGGCCCGGATCCGCGCCACCTGCTCGCGCTGGTTCTCGCACCACACCTGACCGAAGCCGATAAAGAACCTCTGCGACGGCGTATACCCGTCGATCTTCGCCGTCTCCGCGCCCGCTCCCTCCTTGGCCAGCGTCTCCATCAACGCCTGGTACGCAATGTGGAGGCCGCCGTTGTCCGCCGTATTCTCTCCCAGCGTCAACTGTCCGTTCAGCTTCTGCCCCGGCGCCACCTCGAAGTTGCCATACTCCTTCACCTCGCAGCCCGTGCGCTCGTCGAACTTCTTCTTGTCCTCCGCCGTCCACCACATCCGCACGTTGCCCTGCGGATCGTACTGGCTGCCCTGGTCGTCAAACCCATGCGTCATCTCGTGCCCGATCACCACGCCGATCCCGCCGAAGTTCACCGCCGGATCGATCTTGAAGTCGTAGAACGGCGGCTGGAGGATCCCTGCCGGAAAGTTGATGTCGTTCTGCGCCGGGTTGTAGTACGCATTCACCGTCGGCGGCGTCATCCCCCACTCCTTCTCGTCCACCGGCTTTCCGATCTTCGCCAGGTCCCGCCGATCGTCGAACTCCGCCGTCCGCTGAAGGTTGCCCACCGGGTCTTCTCGCTTCACCTCCAGCGTCGCGTAGTTGCGCCACGTCTCCGGATACCCGATCTTCTGCCGAAACGCGTCCAGCTTCTTCTTTGCCTCCACCTTGGTTGCGTCGCTCATCCAGTCCAGCTGCTTGATATCTTCATCAAGCGCCCGCTCAAGCGCCGCCACCAGCTTCTCCATGTTGTCCTTTGCCGCCGGTGGGAAATTCTGCTTCACCCAGTTCTGGCCCACGGCCTCGCCCAGCGCCGCATCCGTTGCGCGCGTGCATCGCTTCCACCGCGGCGTCTGCTCTTTCTGCCCCTGCAGCGTCGCCGAAAAGAAGTTGAAGTTCTCCTTCGCAATCGGCTCGCTCAGCGAGGTCGCATACCGGTGCACCGTGTGCCAGCGCAGATAGCTCTTCAGCGCCGGGAGATCCGTCGTGTCCAGCACCTTGTTCATCGAGCGGAAGAACTCCGGCTCCGCCACATTCACCGTCGGCAGCGACCCCTCGCCCTTCGCCTGCAGATACGTCGCCCACGAGAAGTCCGGCGTCAGCCCCTGCAGCTCCGCGATCGTCATCACGTGGTACACGTTCGCCGGCGTCCGCTGGTCCACGCGCGGCAACGACCCCTCGGCCAGCGACGTCTCGATCGCCAGCACACTCTTCGCCTCCGCCCCCGCCCTCTCCGGCGAGTCGCCCAGCAGCACGAACATCTTCGTGACATGCTCGACATACTGCTGCCGAATCATCTTCATGCGGTCGTCATTCTGCAGGTAATAGTCGCGGTCCGGCAGCGAAAGCCCACCCTGCTCCAACGCTCCGATCACCTTGGTCGAGTCCTTCTGGTCCTGGTCGGATCCAAAGCCGAACAGGTATCCGATCCCGTGCCTCTGCTCCAGCTCGCCCAGCAGCGTCGCCAGCTTCTTCTTGTCGCTCCACCCATCGATCGTCTTCAGCGTCGGATCGAGTGGCTGCGCTCCCATCCGGTTCGCCAGATCCACGTTCATGCACGCCGCGAAGTAGTCGCCGTATTTCTTCTCGAGCGGCGTCTTCGGCGCTTCGGCCGCTGCCTTCAGCTCGTTGTAGAGCAGGTACGAGTTGCGTTCGCCCAACTCATTGAACCGGCCCCAACGCGTCTGGTCCGCCGGAATCGGATTGTTCTTCTTCCAGTTGCCGCACGCATAGGTGTAAAAGTCCGTGCACGGGTCGGCCGTCTTGTCGATCGCCGAGAGATCGAAGCTCACCGGCGTCTTCGGCGCCGCGGCCGGCCCAGGCGCTGTATCCCCAGGGACAAACATCTGTGCCAAACACGCGCTTCCAGACAGCGCCAGAACGGAAAGAAAGGAACGTAGGACCATGCATCTCCTAAGAGGACGAGCCAACCTGAGTGTCGTAACGAATCAATTTACAACCTACTACCCCGATTCAGCAACGCACAAGTGCCTCTCCTCCGCCTGGGCCATTACCAGCATCCCGTAGCCGCCAAACAGAGGGGGCCAGGCGCAAGGCCCGACCCCTCTCACACCGTCCTTTGCCGCTAGAAGATCTTCAGGCTAAAAAATCTTCAGATGGATCGTCAGGTACTTCTTCGGATCCTGCCGGATCGTCGTCACCAGCGTCGTGCTCTCCGTCAGCAGCTTGTTCAGGTTCGTATATGCCGTATCGTCGGTCGCCAGCTTGCCCAGCGTCCCCCGGCCCTGGTCCACGCCCGCCACCAGCGAGTTCACCTGGGTCAGCGTGTCCTGCAGCTGTGCCCGGAACTTCGGATCGTTCACCAGCAGGCCGATCGCGCCCTTGCCCTGGTTCGCATCCGTCAGCAGCTTGTTCGCCTGCGCCAGCGTCGCATTCAGGTTGTTGTAGAGCGTCTCATCCTTCAGTAGTTTGCCCGCCGTTCCCTGGCCGTTCTGCAGCCCCGCTACCAGGGTATCCAGGCGTCCCACTGCCGAGTTCAGGCGGTTGTACATCTCAGGATCATTCATCAACTTGCCCACCGAACCCTTGCCGCTATTCAGGTTCTGCGTCAGCTTATGCAGCTCGTCCACTGTCCCGTTTGCCTTGTTGTACAGGTCAGGGTTGTTGATCAGCTGTCCCACCGATCCCTTGCCGCTCTGCAGGTTGTCGACGATCGTATTCATCTTCGCCAGAATGACATTCAGGCTCTCGATCGTCCCTTGGCTCGCCTTCACCACATCCGTCAGGCTCGGCGTCTCCAGCGTCTTCAGCTCGTCACCGTTCTGCAGCGGTGCTCCCGTCGCATACTGGCTGTTGATGTCGATAACCGTGTCGCCCAGCACGCCCACCGTGCTCAAGGCAGCCTTTGAATCCTTCTTCAAACTTGTCTGGTACTTCGAGTCCAGCTTCATCACCACCTGCACAGGCGTCAGCTTGCGGGCCGGATCGCTCGTCACCACAATGCTCTTCACGGTGCCGATCGTGACGCCCTGCAGTTCAACCGCCCCACCCGTCTTCAGGCCGGCGGAGTTCTCAAAGTACGTCGTGACCGTCAGCTTGTGCGAAAAGATTCCCAGCCCCGACGAGCTTGTCATCAGGAACAGCAGGGTCACCAGCACGACAACGGCAACCAGCACGATCACTCCGACTTTAAGCTGCGACCAACGGACCTCCTGCTGGCTGGGCATATCTCTCCTTGACCTCGTTGTATCGGCTGCACCATCTCGGGCCGGGTCCTCGTGCACACCCGCAACGGACGCTCAAGCGTTGAGAATACATGACTTCAACGCCTCTCACTGACCTTATCGGCTGATCCGGCTACATCTGCAGCAGATGCGAAACGAACGTGCAGGTTTCAAATTCAGACAGTCTGCCCGGCACACTCACCCTCGACAATCACCACCGCCATCGCCACGTCACGCCCATGCGTCAGGCTCAGCGAAGTCCGGCTGACCCCCATCGCCCTGGCCACCTCCTCGGCACGCCCGCTCCAGTGCAGCGTCGGCCGCTGTCCCGGCAGCCTCCTCACCTCGATCTCCTTCCAGCTAACGCCTCGGCTTATCCCCGTCCCCAGCGCCTTTGCGCCCGCCTCCTTCGCCGCAAACCGCGCGGCAAAGCTCTCCGCCGCGCCCTTCCGCTTGCCGAGGCAGTAGCGAATCTCCCCCGGCGTGAACACCCGCGCCATAAACCGTTCGCCAAACCGGTCGAGGCTCGCCTGCACCCGCGCAATCTCAATCAGATCCGTCCCAACTCCCAGAACCATCACGCCTCCCTCCCGTCTCGCCGACGCCCCGCTCAAGCGTCCTGCATCGTCCGAGGTCACATGACCACCGTACCCGTCGTCCCCTAACGTGTCAGGCCCGGAGTCCGATAAGACACTCATCGACGCAATCGAGATCAGGACCCAACCACCATGCCAGACCGCTCACATAACACGCTTCTCCTCGAAGGCACCACGCCGCGACCGCTCTCCACCGTTCTGCCGGCGTTGCGGCCTGAGCTTCGCTCCGCGGGTGTCTGGCTCGGCAGCAGCCGCCATCTCTCCCCACTTGCCGCAGCCTTGGATCTGGAGCTCCCCCGCCACGCCGTTCCGTCCTTCTACACCGCGCTTATCCGCTGTGGCCTCCATCTCAGCCGCTCCGCGCACATCACGCTCGCCGGCTTCTGCACCTGGCACCCACCCTTCACCGGCCTTGCTATCCCTGTCACCCTCGAACTCCGCTGCGCCAACCTCCCGCGCTCCGCCCAAAAGCTGCTGCTCGCCATCTCGGCCTGATCCATAACCCCCGACGAACCCTGGCCCATTAGCGGAGCACAAAAGCTGTCAGTGCACCAGCACCTGGTTCCCGCCCAGCTCCTTCACCGCATAGAGCGCCCGGTCGCAGCTCATCATCAGCTGATCCCAGCCCCACTCCCGCGTCCGCAACTCCGCCACCCCGAAGCTCGCGCGAACCCTGGCCGGCAGCTCATCCGTCATCGACGTGTTCTCCTGGAGGCAGGCGCGCATACGCTCCGCCAGAATGGACGCTTCCTCCCAGGCCGTGTTCGGCAGCAGCAGTCACAAACTCGTCCCCGCCCAGCCTCGCCAGGTGATCCTGCCGTCGCATGTTGCTCTTCAAACACCGCGCCACCTCGATGAGCACCGCATCTCCGCACTGGTGCCCGTACGAGTCGTTGATCTGCTTAAAGCCGTCAAGATCGATCAGGATCGCCGATATCGACTGCCGCTGCAGGCCGGCCAGAAGGATCTCCCGCTCCGCCGTCTGCCGGATCGCGCGCCGGTTCAGCAGACCCGTCAGTGAGTCCGTCGAGGCCTGCACCTCCAGTTCCTGCCGCAGACCCGACGCGTTCCGAAACACAAACACCGCGCTCAGCCCAAGCTGTGCCGCCAGCGTCAGGCTGTACAGAAAGAGCCGGTGCTGCGTGCTCGGAGCAAGAAGCCCAAACCTGACCTGAATCGCACCACCAGCATCGCCAGAAAGACCTGCAGCCGCCACTGGTACCCCTTCGCCCCAGAAAATCCGTCAGCCAGTGCTACAGAAACACATAGGCCAGCGACAAGAACAGGCCACCCCCAACCACCGACGCCCACGTTGGAACCAGCCCGCGAAGCGCAACCAGAACCGCCCCCAGAAATGCGCAGGAGGTGTACAGCAGAAACCAGCGGACGTCTTTCATGCCCCGGTGCAGCACCGAGTTCGCCACCGTCAGGATCGCGAAAAGACCCAGCAGTACGGCATGTTCCAGATGCAGCGTGTGCATGTCCATCCGGCCACCTCGTACCTTGAAATCAAGTGCAGGGGCCCGGAACTGCGGAAAGATTTGCTGACCGAAACTGCTGAAAGTCCGCTGACCGAACTGCTGCAAGCCTGCCTGTGCCCGCCCGTCTCAGCACGCAAAGCGCTCAGGGCTGAAATGGATCCCGCAGGCTGTCGATACACAAGGGATCGCACACGGGCTTGATTGCGCGCGCCGCTGATTAGAACGACCGCCCCCACTCCTGTCGCCTGATTTTCTCAAAGCTCCCTACAAACTCGCGCGTGCCCTCGCCTTCGACTCCATGCTGGCGCGCTTTGGCCTTTGCGCTCAACGCCTCGGTGCTTCGCCTCTATCCATTTGCTTCAACGTGTTCGCCTCTAGGCACAACGCCTATATGTTCACGGGCCCACGGCTACCGCCCAAGCCGCATCACCGTCGGTCGATGCCTCCAGCTGTCCGGGTCCCCAATCACCAGCACCCCCGGCTGCCAGCCCCCATGCGTCAGCACCAGCCCCAGATCGGTTGCTCCTTTTGGTACGCGAAACACCGGCTCGCTCACCATCGAGTCGCCCGCCGTCAACCGCGTCGTCAGTCGAACCCCGCTCAGGCCCCGCACCTCCTCCAACCTACGCCCCTGCCCGTCCAGGAGATACGCCCGGATCAGCGCCTCACTCTGCGGCCTCCCCCTTCCCCGGTTCGTCACCATCACCCGAACCCTCACCAGCCGCTCCCGCTCCTGTCCCTTCACCCAGAACCCCTCTACCTCGTCCGCCCCCACTACCCTGAAGCACATCTCGTCGAAACACTGCGCCCCGCCCGGCGCGATCTCCCTCTGCCCCTGCACCAGGGACACCGCCAGCAGCACACCCACGTAAACCGCCCATATCCCCGCAATCCACCACGCCCCTCGCCAGGCTCTCCGCCGCTCCCCGCGCGCTGCCCGCACCAGCGTCCCGGCGATGCCTAGCGCCGTCCACAGCGCCAGGCCCAGCAGCACGATCTCTGTCATCTTCATCGCCTTTCGCCCCCACCCTCGCGCACCTGCACCCAGCCCCGCATCCGTACCCCGCTCCGGCTTATACCCGCACCCGCCGCCCCGCAAGCTCCGCAACCAACCGCCTCACCGCCCCCGAATCGATCGCCTCCTCCGCCATCTCCACCCCCGCTCGAATATCCGCAGCCCGCCCGGCCGTTACCAGCACCGCCGCCGCATTCAGCACCACCACATCCCTCCGCGGACCTGGCTCCCCCGCAAAGATCGCCCGCAGAATCCCGGCATTCGTCGTCGCATCATCACCCCGCAGGCTCTCCACCGGAGCCCGCCCCAAACCCACGTCTTCGGGCTCCATCTCGCTCATCCGCACCTCGCCCCCGCGCACCTCCGCCACCCGGCTCCGCCCGCTGATCGAAAGCTCATCGATCCCGCCCTCAAGCACCCGCGCTTCCAGAACTCCAGCGTCAGACCCGCCGATCTGCCCGTGCACCACCAGCGCATGCGTCACGCCCAGCAGCGCCATCGTCTTCGCCACCAGGTCCACCTGCCGCCGGCCATACACGCCCATCACCTGCCGCGACGCCCCCGCCGGATTCGCCAGCGGCCCAAACAGGTTGAACACCGTCCGCACCCCCAGCGCCCGCCGCACCGGCATCACCGCCCGCATCGCCGGATGCAGCGCCGGCGCGTGCAGAAACGCAAACCCGTGCCGGCGCAGCGACTCCGCCGCCTCCACCGGCGTCAGGTCCACCGGCACCCCTAGCGCCTCCAGCACATCCGCCGACCCGCACTTCGACGTCACCGCCCGGTTCCCATGCTTCGCCACCTTCGCCCCGGCCGCCGCCGAAAGGAGCGCCGCCGCCGTCGATATATTGAAGCTCCCACTCGCATCCCCGCCCGTCCCGCACGTATCCACCAGCTCATCGCGCTCCGCCTGGCTCAACGGCAAGGTCGTCGCCGTCGCCCGCATCGCCTCCACAAACCCCGCTATCTCCTCCGGCGTCTCCCCCCGCGCCGCCAGCGCCCCCAGCAGCGCCGCAATCTCCGCATCCGTCGGCGGATCCATCAGCAACCGCTCCATCAACTCCCGAGCCTCCACCCGCCCCAGCGTCTCCCGCCCCTCCATCACCCGCCGCAACTCCACCTGAATGCCCATGGCAAAAGCCTAGCAGCCCGACACCTCGTACCCGCCTGCTAGCGGGAACCCTTGAAATGACCCGGCGGCTTTTCAGATACCAGAAGGAACAGAGCTACCCCCAGATATATTTGACTCTATCCCGTAATTGAGTTTCTTCCACCTAGAGGTGCTCCATGATGTCTCATGACGAATGGTTGAGCAAGCTCTTGGAAACTGCTCAACACACTGCTAGCCGCGAATATCAGGAACAGAACTGGTTCCGGATGGACATAGGGGTGATTTGGCCCGACGAGGTTTACAACGACCTCGAAGACCTCGCTTTCGACCTGTTCTTCGATATGTACTCAAAGGTTTTCACGCACGAGCAGTTGAATGCCTGGAATCAGTTCAAGAAACTCTTAGAGGAATACGAGAAGGAAATGCCTAAGTACCCGGACGCGCACAGAGTCTTTGAGGATCCGGATTGGCAGCTAGTTCG
>JAABVA010004760.1_pt1 | contig 12474 bp, 18 predicted proteins | sample 5560331 | NCBI WGS metagenome assembly JAABVA01 (sample SAMN12812661, study PRJNA571458) | rock metagenome | isolation source: Antarctica rocks | place: Antarctica: Victoria Land, Mt New Zealand sud | collected 2016-01-07
GACGCTGGAGCCCGGCGGCCAGTTTGAGCTTAGCGGCGCGCCGGTCGACACGCTGCACAAGACCTGCGCCGAGGTCAACCAGCACCTGTACCAGGCGCGTCCTTGCCAGGCCGCGGTGTTGGCAGGGTCAGGTGGCCACCTGACGGGGATTGCGTGCGTCGCGCCACACAGCATCTTCCCCAAGACCTGGTATCTGCAGAGTTGACTTGTATGGACCGCACACGCGTCTCAAAGAGATGCCTGCCACAGGCATGGGTGTGAGCGTGTAGCATGAGCATCGGATGGACTGTAAGTTGCTGCAATGCTGTGTACTGCTCTGCCTTCTGGAGCGGGACACGTAACGCATGGAGCTGTGCATAGAGCCGGTTGTGCCTGGGTGGGCTGTGATGCTCTGCGTCAGCAGTGTTAGACAGCGCACCGTGCGGAGCTGGGGCGCAGGCGGCATAAGCCTCCCTAGGGGGTGCATCCTACACCTTGCTGGCACTCTGCTGGCAAGGAGGAGCAACATGGATGTACCATATGCGACGCGTTGCAGTTTCTGTGTGACTAGTTGCCCAGTCTGAGAGACTAGGGGAGTTGAGGCAGTCCGGCAGCTGAGCTCCGGGCACGAGGAGGCAGCAAGAGGTGAGGTAGTGGTGAGCGCGCTGCTGCCTGCGCCAGGTCAAAGCGATCGCCGAGGAGGTCGGGGTCGCCTTCCTGGGCATCGGCTTCGACCCCAAGTGGCAGGTGGAGGACGTGCCCATCATGCCGAAGAATCGCTACAAGTGCGCTGCGCCCCTGCAGTAGCCCGCCAGCATGTGCTGCCTGTCGAGGTCACCTCCGTTGCTCTGCCTAGGAGGCTGCATGGCTGCCGCTCTCCGGCGCTTGCCCACACGGTGTTGTCTTGCATGTGCTGTGATCAATCACCAGAATGTCGTCAGCTGATTGCTTCGTGCGCCGCTCCCTGCGCTGCCCCACCTCCGCTGTAGTGTGTGCCTGTCCTAGGGTTCCAGCCAGTGTCTGCTGCACGTGCTATATGGCTGCTCTGCACACGCTGCTCGCTGACCCTCCCGATGGCCCCAAGCCAGTGGTGGTGCGGCACAGGATTATGCGGGAGTACATGCCCAAGCGGGGCACCCTGGGCCACGACATGATGTTCCGCTCCTGCACCATCCAGGTGAGGCACCTTGGGGCACCGGTTTGGTGTTTGCGCGTGCGCGCAGCATGCCTCCTTGGTTGCTCCTACTGCGCTGTGCAGAAAGCCGCCTGCATAGTGCAAGCGGCCCTGCATAGCCGCCTTGCATGACGCGAGCGTTACCAAGCGGCCCCCATCTGCAGTCTGCAGTTCCAAGAGGAGCAGGGAGGTCGCCAGGAGGAGCAGGGAGTTTACTTGTCTTAGAGCGGTACAATCAATAGTACCCATGGTGCGGTAATTCTTATGGTGTAATATATACTAATGGTGACTCATGTGCACGGCCGCTCGGCGCCGTACAGGTGAACCTGGACTACGAGAGCGAGCAGGACATGGTGGAGAAGATGCGTATTGGCCTGGCGCTGCAGCCGCTGGCCACTGCGCTTTTTGCCAACTCGCCCTTTCGCAACGGCCAGGACAGCGGTGCGCGGCCGGCGGGCGCGCGGGGGGGTCGTGTCGGGCGTTGGGCGCTTGTGCGCCATGTCGTCCCTGCAAATTGACATCACTTACTTCGCACGTGTAAAGAAATAGGGCGACTGTCTTACATGTATGGGTATGGAATGCTCAGCTGTCTGCAGCGTCTGTGTGTGTCACCTGCCCGTGATCCTTGCGCAGCTCGCAGCGAGGGAGGCCAGCTAGGCCAGGCATAGCGCCATGCCATCGGCCGCTGTGGCGCGCGCGCGGCGCGCGCACGGCAGGCTACCTGAGCTGGCGCAGTCACGTGTGGACCGACGTGGACCCGGACCGCACAGGCACGCTGCCATTTGTCTGGGAAGCCAACTTTGGCTTTGAGGCGTACGTGGAGTACGCGCTGGACGTGCCCATGTACTTCCTGTACCGCGACGGCGTTTACCAGGACGCCACGCAGCAGCGCGGCACCTTCCGCGACTTCCTGGAGGGCCGCCTTTACCTGGCGCCGGGCGCGCCCTGTCTTGCGCCTGGCGGCCATGCCCTCCTCCTGGGGCACCCAGAATTGCACTGGCGGGTCCCAGGCCGAAGTGTATCTGCGCCCTGCCCATCAGGCATGTGCGAGTCGCGCACACGACTCCGCTGTTCACGTGTGTTGAGCGCCTGTTGCACCAGCCCCCTGTCATGCCACCTGCTGAAGTTAGTAACGCATGTGGGAGGCAAAGCGGCGATGTTTGCACACATGAGCTTCACAGGTGCACGCTGTGTTGGTGCGAGCGCGGCGGCTGCGCGCAGGCGAGCGGCCCAGCCTGAAGGACTGGGAGACGCACCTGACGACCATCTTTCCGGAGGTGCGCCTGAAGCGGTACATGGAGATGCGCGGCGCGGATGGCGGGCCCGCCAGCATTATCTGCGCGCTGCCCGCCTTCTGGGTGGGCCTCCTGTACAACAGGTGCGGCCCCGGTAGGGGTCAGGTGATGCCATGCCAGTGGCGCACCAAACCCGCCATGCTTCAGGCGTGCCGTGAGGCGCTGCCCAGATGTGGGGTGGATGTGCCGGTACGCTGAGAGCAGTGGACAATCCCTCGCTCGCATGCGAGTGCTCGCCTGTCTGCTTGTGAGCATTGTGTGTGCCCTGCGCAGCTGTTGGGTGGGCTTGCCCGCTTCCATGGTGCGCTATGCTTTCATGTCTGAACAGAACTCCATGCACACGCTCGCTGCCTGGCCCTGATCCTGCCATTGAGGGCGGCTGGCGTGGGCTGCAGCGAGGTACAAGCAGACGTCTATGAGCTGATCAGCGGCTGGACTAAGGAGGACCATGACTACCTGCGCGCCGAGGTGCCGCGCACCGCGCTGCAGACGCCCTTCCGCGACGGCACCCTGCAGGACCTGGCGAAGCAGGCGCGGGGCCTGCCATGCAACCTTGCCGGCGGCTGTTGCTTGCTGTGAAGGATTTCGAGTTCACAATGCTATGGCTTTTTTTGGGGAACAAGAATCTCTTATGCTGTGTGATGATGTTATGCTGCAGTTGGCGGCATTGGCCGTACCACTGTGCCTCTACCTGTGTAGGCGAGTGGCAAACGCCACCACCACTTGATTGGCGCAGCAGAGCAAGAGACGCGATACGCTGCGCGGTAAGGCCTCTGTGCTTGAGATGGCTCGCTTTCTGTGGCCATGTCGATGACTTGGGCCTTGCGTGCTGCCGCAGATACTGGCGCTGTCGCGCAAGGGGCTGGTAGCGCGCGGCTTCAGCGAGGAGGGCTTCCTGGCGCCGCTGGACGCCATTGCGGAGAGCGGTGTCACGGGCGCCGGCCGGTTGCGTGCGCTGTTCCATGACGAGTGGGGCGGCGACATCGACCGGGTGTACCATACCGGCATCACGTATTAGGCCGGCCGCACGGCGGCCTGCTGCGGGAGCGGGGGTTGCGTGGGTGTGGTGCAGAGGTAGTGCAGGCGTTGGCGTGGCCGGCTGCTGCTGGCAGGCCGGGGCGTGCTTTTGCTGTGTTGGTGCCGAGGCATAGGGTGTCTCGACCCAGTCTCTTGACCCAGGTATTGTGATGGTTTGGAACACACTCGAGCTGTGTGGCAACGCATGCTAGAGGGAGATGCTACCCCCTTTGATTGCACGTCTGCATTTGCTGCAGTATGCACATGCGCAATGAAGTGAGCGAGAAGGGTTGCTGTGATGAATGCAACATGGGGCTGGCAGGGCCGCCTGCACAGCTTGCTGTGCAGGTGTGATGCAACATTTTTAGGCTTGCCCTGCCAGGTGCTTGGTTGTGCGCATGCCAGGAGACTATCAGAGGCACATGGCACTGTTACAATGCATGTGGCAACTCTGCTTCTTTGAAACTCCCATTCCTCCCAGGACTTTGCCAGTAAATGAGCCATTTGGGAAGTGATCTCAGTGACATCAAGAGTGAATATATACAAGAAGTCTTACTATCCAGTCAGTCCACTTATAGCAGCTTTGCACTACCGATTGGCAGGGTTGAGTGACACCCAAGCAAGCCTGTGCTGTGTGACGAGCTGCTGTGCCGGTGCACCGCTAGCTTTTTGGCGCCTCAAACTTGCCGCGAGTGCACTTGGAACCCGGCGTTTGCAGACAACAGCGCTATGGACAGGAGGAAGCCGCTGTATGATATCGAGCAGGAAGCCAAGCCTTGCGTTGTTTGTGTCACAGGTGCGCACTGAACATAACGTGATGGAGCCTGTGACCGACACAGCTTCTAAATGCAGTGCCTCTGTCGTATGTCTCAGACTGCTGACCCACACGTTGGTTGTGCAGGCGGGACGGGGTATGTGGCTGGGTGCGCGCCGCGGCAGTCACTTCGGCTTGCAGTTGTACATTGCGTGGGCCTTTGCGCCTGCCAAGGCTGACTGTGTGCTACCGCAGTGCGATTGTACGGCGGCTGCTAGCCGGCGGGCACACCGTGCGCATAACGTGCCGCGACCCCAGCAACAAGACGCGCCTCGCCTACCTCAACTCGTTGCCGGGCGCTGCCGCTCGCCTGAGCGTCTTCAAGGTGTCTACTGTCAGCTGCAGCCGCCTGTACTCCTGTCCAGCGGTGCTTGGCTGTCCCAGCAAGCAAGCAAGAGAGCTGATCTGCTCGGCACCGCAGGCCGACCTGGAGCACGCTGGGTCCTTTGACGAGCCTGTGCGCGGGTGCGAGTACGTCATTCACACCGCTTCGCCCGTGATCATGCGGCCACCGAAGGGCAAGGTGCGCTTGACGCTCCCTTGGCCTGGAGGACGCGCGCATGGCCGCCAGGGCGCCGCATACATTTTGGTGGGACGCGCGCTTGGTCCAGCAAAACGGGCGACTCAGGCAGCTCTGGGGCGCTAGGTGAGCACGCCTTGTACTGACGGCTGCAGCCCAACCCCTAAACGGGCTGCGCCAGGACTCCGGTTGAGCGCTGGTGCACGGCCGCGCATGTGTCACGCTCTGCCAGCACCCCAAGGAAGCTCCGCAGGGCGCTTGCAGCCGGGAGGTTGTGGAGAGGGCGCAGCGCGTGGGGGCCACCAGGGGCCGGCGCATGAGGCGGAGCTCGTGGTGCTCCGGGCGCACACCCCCACTGAAGCTCCGCAGGGCGTGCACCCTGAGTTTTTTTTTTTTTTGGGGGCCAAGCGCGCGGGGGTCATCAGGGCTGTGGCTGGCGCAGGAGGTGGAGCTTTTGTCGTGCTCGCAACGCGCTCCAAGGACGCTGCGCAGGGCGCTCGAACCCTACATACAGGTTACAATCAGGGCGAGGCGCGCGGGGGTTATCAGGGACGTGGCCCGCGCAGGAGGTGGAGCTGGTCATCGGGCCGGCCGTGGCGGGCGTGGAGAATGTGCTGGCGGCCGCGTCGCGCGCGGGCGGCGTGCGGCGCGTGGTCATGACCAGCTCGGTCGCGGCCGTTGTCGGCGACCACTGCGAGCGCGGCCGGGGCCACGTGTTCACCGAGGCCGACTGGAACCTGACCGCGACGGAGACGCGCCTGCCTTACCACAGGCGCCGCTCCCTGCTGCGCGCGCCTGAGCAGGGGGCTGGGGTGGTCGCTTTTGTGAGTGCGGGTGATCCGATTCTTTTTTAAACCAGGAATGCACACCCACAATGCCGTTGGTGCTTGCGTGCCGCTCTCAGCGGCTCTGGTACTGAGTGCCGTTGATAGATATGTGAACTAATTTCATTCCCCCAGGCATGCACGCCGTGTGCGGCTGCACGCATGCGCTCAGGCCTCCCGGGCTGCGGCATGCGCGTGCTTCGCAAGCTGACATGCTGGCGGCGGCAGGAGCAAGCTGCTGGCGGAGAAGCGCGCATACGAGCTCTGCGTGGAGCAGAGCCAGTGGAGCCTCGTCACCATCCAGCCGCCCGTCGTCCAGGGGCCTCCGCCAGGCGCGCGATGCGCGCCCTGTGCCGGAGCAGGCGCCGCACGTCTCGGCTCGACAATATCTGACTTGCGCGACTGCCACCGGCACTGATGGCACCAAAGCTGGCTGTGGCGCGGGGCGCAGGCAACGTGAAGTGCGAGGTCGTGGGCTTCATGCGGAAGATGCTGAATGGTGCGCGGCGGGCGCCCTCGTGCCAATGAACTTGTTCACGGGTTGGCTACCAGCCATGCCATCCGTCTCTGTACCAGTGCCGCTGGTGATGGGCTATCGGCGCGCGGCGGCGCCTGCATGGCGGCCTGCATGCGTGCATGCAGACCTGCAAAAGCTGGTGTGCCAGGGTCAGGGTTAGGGGCTTAGGGATCAGGGTGTCAGGCAGGGGCTCGTGCCCGAGCCGACGGCATGCGCCGAGCAGATGCGCAGACTCTGCTCAGCACCGCGAACGCGCGGGTGCCTCGCCGGCAAGGCGCCCGTCGCTGCTCGTCAGTGAGCGACTGCTCTGCAGTGGGTCGTGCGCAGGCGGCTACTACCCCTGGGCGCCGCCATCGGGGGCGGGCTATGTGGACATTGAAGATGTGGCCGCCGCGCACACGCTGGCAATGCTCACGCCCAAGGCGCAGGGCAGGTGCGTGTTCAGGCTCCACACCGCGCACCCACATCGAGCCCTGCGCGCCCGAGTGCATAAAGGCAAAGTATTTCGAGCGGCTTGAAAGCTGCACCACAAAGTCCTGGCATCGCTTGCCGTCGGCCGTATGAGCATGAGGCATGGCGGTCGGGGCGGCCAGATCAGGGTGGCGAGCCCTTGAGCCGGCCCTCGCCGCCACCTCATGAGGCACCCGAACGGGCGGACCTGGCGCCCTTCCATGCCTCATGCGGCCTGCAAGCCTCGCCCTGCAGCGCGTTGCCGGCGGCACTTGGATGTACCACCGCGCGCGCTGGCGGGCGCATCAGAATGATCCGCCGCGGCCTGCCCGCGCACAAGCGCGTGCGCTCCGGGGCTGCTTGAGCGCATATGATTGGGTGACATGCCCAGGTACATCGTGTGCGCGCGGGCGATGTCGCTGGGCAGCTACGTGGACCTGCTGCGGCCGGAGTTCGCGGCGTACCGGCTGCCGTTCGTGCCACTGCCGCTGTGGGCCATCTGGTTGGCCGCGCTGCTGTTCGGCGGGCCCGTCGAGCTGGACCTCCTGCGCGCGGTGCATGGCAAGGCGCGCGCCGTCGCGCATGCAAGGATGTCTGGCTTCCTTATATATTATTTTTCCAGGGACGTCTTGGGCAGTTGCAAGAGTACTGCTCGAAGCAGGCACAGTTCTGTGTACGCAGTGCTCCTGTTGCTTCGTTGCTCCGTCGGGCGGTTTGCGACCCGCTGGCGCCAATGTTGAGGGCGGATGGACAGGTCTTGGCTGCTGGCAGTACAGGGAGATGCTCAGCCGCGACGGCTGCTGCCACGCATGTTTCGACTGCGCTCAGCGAGGCCAGGTGCCGGATAACATGCCGGGCCCGCTTCACGAAATGCTGCGCCGCCATGGCCCTGACGCTGCTCGCGCGGGCGGCAGGTGCCCCAGTTCGACTGCTCCAAGGCCCGGCGCGAGCTGGGACTCGACTTCATCGACGTGCGCCAAACCGCCCAGGCGCGCGGCCCGCACGCCCAGGCTCCAGCGCGCATGCGGACTCACAGGAGCGCACACGGCGCGCGGCCCCTGGAAGCGATGGGGAGGCGCAGTCCTGGATGGTGCCTCTGCCGCGCAGGCCGGCGCGGCAGCGTGCACGCCCAGGTCCCCAGCGCGCATGCGCCCCACAGGAGCGCACACGGCGCCCGGCGCCTAGAAGGCGTGGGGAGGCGCAGTGCTGGGCAACAGCAGGTCTGCCGCGCAGGACATGGCGGCGTCGCTGCTGGAGCTGGGCCTCGTGAAGAGGCTGCCGGGCGCGCCTGTGAGCAACTTCTACCCGCACCTGGTCCAGGCGCGGCTGTAGCATGCAGAGGTTAGGATTAGGGCAGGGATGTACACAAGATAGCCGTCGACTGAGCAAGCACACTTGGCTATGACCCAGCTGTACATCTGCAGCAGGGCGCTGACTAGCTTGATGAGAGAAGCGTGACCCATGAGAGCTGGGACAGTGGAGCTGTGGCAAGCGAGCACTGACACACTTGTCTTGAAAGGCCTGCATATTGTACACCTGCTCTACAGCCACAAAGCACACAAGACCAAACATGCACAGACACTCGCACCACCACTGTACAAGAGACCCAGCATCTGCACTACCTGGCCGGACAGACAGCACCATGATTGCAAACGGCACGTACATAAGCAACTGCCACTCTCATACATGCAGGGGTTTCGGTGTCTACACTGTTCAGCAGCTTCTGAAGGAGACACGACATGTGTCCGTCGTTTGATTCATAAGCCACCTCTGCTCTGCGGGACTGCAATGGCAGCAGGGGTTCTTGCCGGCCCTTTGTGATGCCCTGCACCTGTCCACTGCTGCTTGAATCGCAACACCAAAAGCAGTCCAAGCAAGAGCACGGCCCCCTCATGCGGATACTAGAAACCCCTGGACCAGCCTTACCCCGCGCACGCCAGGCTCGCTTGCACGGGCGCGCCGACCGCCACCCACACGGGCGGCGCGCCCGGCGGCGGCGGCGCCGTCTCCAGCAGCAGCCCAAAGTGGATGCGGCCGCGCACGCGCCGGAATGTTGCCAGCGTGCGCAGCGGCTCGGGGCCCGTGCGCCGCCCGAGAGCGGGGTCGGTGCACACCACCTCGCAGCGCGCGCACGGGCCTGCGGCGCAGGACACACAGGCGGAGGATCGGCGGGCTGCAGAGCTGCGGTTGCGGCTTGGCCTGGGCTCGGTGCTGACAGGGCCGCCAGGGCCCTGCCTCCAGGCGACATGCGCGGCGTGGCAGGCAGCACGGCCGGCGATGCAGGGCATGTGCGCTCAGCGGTGCAGGCCAGCTGCGACAGTGTGCTGGCCAGAGGTCCGGGGAAGAGTATAGGGTTGAAACTGGGGTTAAAGGGGACGGGCAGCACCTGCGACGCGGAAGCAGGCTGCGCCTAGCTGCAGGCCACGCCAGGCGTCCTCCGCGAAGGGCGCCAGGCCGGCGCCGCCCACGACCAGGTTGGGCCGGAAGCGCATCATGTCCAGGGGCGCGGGCAGTCCGCGGGCCGAACGGCGCGAGCCGGCGGAGCCCGCGGCGGGCGCCAATCGCGCGCCCACTTCCGCCAGGCTGGCCTCTGACGCCAGCAGGAACTGCGCCTCGTTGGCAAAGCCTGCCGCGCGTGCGCGGGGTTCACGACCGGCACACGTGGGACGCGGCACGGGTGCGTGATGGTGCCTCTGAAATAGGCGAGGTTGACAGGTCAAAGCAAGCAAGGTAGCACTGATTTAAATGAGCAGGAAACATTGGAGGGCATGCTTGCAAGTGCGTACACGCCAAATCTGGCCCAGAACAAGCCCTCTAACCTCCTGTGCACGGGCTGCTCACCTGTGTCAATGACTTGCACACGATGCCGCCACGCAGCATACGGCAAGCCTGGGAGTGCTGCCCGGCATGGCACACGTGCGCACCTATGCTCGCCGTGCCCTCCGTGTGTGCCTGAGCGCGAGGCGGCGCCTCCGCTGGCACGCCCGCGCCGCGCTCAGCGCTCTCCGCAGGCGCTTGCGCCCGGGGCCCCGCAGGGCCCCGCAGCGCGCTCGCGCGGCTGCCCGGGCGCTGCTGCACCAGCCAGCAGGCCACGCCGAGCGCCTCAGAGAACCACGCCGCCGCGGCCGCGCCGCTCTCGGCGCCCACCTGCGCGCGGCGCCGGTACTCTGCGACCCTGTATAACCCCACGCTCGGAGTGCAAGCCAAATGCTTGCGGCATGGCGCACAGGCGCTGCGCTGCGTGCTGAGCAGGCGCTCTGCGCACCAAGGGCTGTCGAGCGCGGTTTTCCGGGCACCGTGAGCGCTCAGGAGCCGGTGTGGCTAGGGTAGGGCATGGTGCTGGGCAGGGGCCGAGGGCGCGCCTGTGTGCCGCACACGCTGTCCGCGCAGACGCGGACCGCGCGCAGCCGCGGCGGCTCTGCCGCTCTGCCGCTCGCGCTCGCCGCCGGCCCGCCGAGCTTAGCCCCGTCCGCCGCCCGCGCAGCGCCGGACCCGAGCTCGCCCGAGCCCGCGCAGGCAGGCTCACGGCGCGAGACGCGCGCGTCAGCGCCCGACGCAGCCGCAGAGGGTGGAGTCGCCGCCCCTGGCGCTTCGACCCAGGGTGTGGGCCCCAGGGGCGCGCCGCGCGGCCCCGCCCGCGGCCAGAGCGCGGAGTTGACGTGCGGCCGGCAGCCACTGCAGCCGCTGTCCGTGCAGCAGAGGCTCGCCTGGCTGCAGGCGGGGCTGCCGGGCGCGGCGGCGCACGCCCTGGCGCTGCCGCCGGGGCTGTCCGGCGCGGCGCTGCCCGAGCCAGCGCAGGCCAGCCCGGCCTGGCGCACGCCCGCCGGAAGCGGCACCACGAGCGGCGTGCGCATCGACGGAGCCGTCACGCGCATGACGCCTGCATCGCCCCCACAAGCACACTGGGTCATGCCTTGCAATGACAGCCTGCAATAGCAGGGGCGCTATGATATGATAGGGTTATGGTCAGGGTATACGTATGTTGTCATGATGGCGCATATCAACATGGAGGCCCGAGGCCGCACCGGCGGCCAGGTCGATGGCGGGCCGCACGGCGGCCAGCGCGGGCGCCTGGCGCAGTGTCAGCGCCGCGCCGTCGGCGCCCACCAGCGCCCACTCGCGGTCCAGCAGCAGCCCATTGGCGCCCAGCGGCCACGCGCGCACAGTGAACGCGGCGCACGACTTTATCGGGTACAGGTAGATGCCGGTCAGCCGCGCGCCGGCGCTGCTGTCGGCAGCCCACCCGTTCGCGTCTGGCACGCACACGGCGGCGGCGGGCTCCGCCGCGCCCTGGTCAGACTGGGAGCGGGCGCCTGCTCCTCGGCCGCCGCGCGCGGCCGCGGCGGCTGCCGACGAGCGTCGCCCGCCGGCAAGCGGCGACTGGCAGCCAGCCTCTTTGGCTTCTGGCTTGGCCAATCCCGGGGTCGCACCCGGCCCTGACCCTGCGTCACCGCTGCGCCAAGCGCCCGCGGCGGCCGCTGACGCGCCCTTCACCTCGCGCCCTGCACCCGCACCGCCGGCGGGAGCGCGCGCTAGGGCGACCGCCGGAGCGCCAGGCGGCAGCGCCGCCGCCGACGCGCGTCGGCGGCCATGTGCAGGGCCGGCAGTTGGGCCCGCCCCCGGCAGCGGCTCCGCAAAGCACCCCGCCACAAAACGCGCCACAGCCTCGGCGTCCTCCCAGGCGCTGGCCCAGCCGAAGGACACGCGCACGGCGCCGGCCGGCGTCACGCCCTCGATCAGGTCGGCGCCGGACCCGCAGCCGCCGCCCGCCGCGGCGGCCGCGGCCAGCTGCGCGGCGGAGAAGCCCAGGTGCAGCGCCGCGGCGCCCGGGTTGCAGAGCGTGCCCGTGCGCAGCAGGACGCCGTGCAGCGCCGCCAGCTGCGCGACCTCGCTGCGCGGCGCCGGCGCGCGGTCAGGCGCTGCTGTGCAGAGGCTTGGGGGTAATAAGCTGGACAGACGAGCCCTGGAATCGCATGCACTTCGCACGCCAGAATCTCGACACACTCTCCCTGACCCTGACTCGAGCCAAGGTGACTCGCAGAGGGCGACATGCACGCTGGGAAAGAGGGTTAGCGCTAGGGTAGAGAAAGACAAGGCGCGGCGCACTGGTATCCCACAAAGGACCCGTCCGCGCGCAGCACGCTGAAGGCGATGGTGGGGCCCTGGCCAACGGCGCCCGGGGCCGCCAGCACGCCGTCGTGCGCAGGCGCAGGCCGCGCTTGATCAGGCTGCGCCGCCCCGCCGGCTGGCGGGGGCGCTGCGTGCGCGCCGTAGATAAGGCAGATGGGCGCGCCGCTGCCGTGGCGCAGCGCCCGCAGCTGCCGCACCGCATGCCTGGACAGCGCAGGGGACGCGTAAGCGCTTTTGTATCTTGACCTCCTGTTGAACGATGCAGAGCAGCGCCCCTCGCTTCATACTCACACGACCAGACAGACCTCCTGCATGCCTAACCTCCGCCCCGGCTGGCGAAAGGAGCGGCGGTCGCCACCATACAATACGCGTGCAGCTTCTTGTGCACACGTGAAGCAGCACTGGGCTGTTCTTGCGCGTTTGGGCGGGCGGAAGGGTAAAGTGCCCGACGCGCGCGCCCGGGCCGCCCACCGCGTGAGCGCGGCGGTGTGGCGCTCGACGGCCGGCAGGCCGCCCAGGCGCGCAACCAGGCGCCAGCCCTGCCGCAGCGCCGCGATGGCCAGGAACGACGGCGTGCCGTCCTCGTACCCCGACGGGCCCTCGGCACGCCTGACGCGCACGGCCCCCCAAGTCCGCGCCCTGCACCCTTGCCATGTGCTCGAGCGGATGCTATTTGTCGTTCGCGCGCTGGGCATGCAGGCGCCTGGTCGCGCCCAAGCAGGCCAGGCAGGCGAGCGCAGCGGGCCCGCGCCGC
>JAABVA010004761.1_pt1 | contig 12474 bp, 4 predicted proteins | sample 5560331 | NCBI WGS metagenome assembly JAABVA01 (sample SAMN12812661, study PRJNA571458) | rock metagenome | isolation source: Antarctica rocks | place: Antarctica: Victoria Land, Mt New Zealand sud | collected 2016-01-07
GCATGGATATCATGGGCAGTGTGAATCGGTCCGTAGAAAGTTGTTCCTATTCATTTACACTATGTAGAGTATATATAGGAAATGATGACTAAGACATAAATAGGGGCACTTAGTAAGAGATAAGTAAGCAATGATATCACATTCTTCTCTACTGCACAGTCACAACAGTTCACTGATGTGAATGCAGAGATTTGCTTGACATTCTGTAAAATTTCTGTCTGCAGTTTGCATTCACATTGTGTTACTCTGCTTCACATCACTATTGTTGTTCAAAAGCAACTAAAAGTGCAGATTGTTGTTGTCATAATAATGAGATGAATTATTCACTGTTTACATTATCTGTCTATATTATTGATCACAATTTCTCAAAAAAAATTCTCTTCTTCTTTCTTTAGTTTTTAATCACACTTCAACTTTTAACTATTACTTCATCAACTTATCACTTTTTTATTTGCTCTATCATCATGTGAACTTTCATGATATGTTTACAGTGTATCATTAATGTTTCATAAATCATTTCTTAAGATCTATGTTTCACATTGTGTTGCTGTCACTTCATTGTCAAATACAGATAGTGATGACTTAAACTGAAAAAAGTCTGCTTTTAATTGTATTCACAAAACTACTGATCATTTCTATCTTAAGAAAAGCTTACAAAACTCTTTTCTTAATATATTGTCATCTCAATTTTAATTTAAAGACTAACAATACATAAAATTAATTGAGCATTCTATTTCTAATATTACTTTCTTTTCTTTCTTTAATAAGTTAACTATTAATCAGCTTAACTTCTTATTGCTTAATGTTCTGACTAATCTGTCATTGAAGAGTTAGCTCAGAACTGAGCTTGAGATGTTGTTAATAATTTAATAGTTAATTTTATGCATCAACATGAATTCAGATTGTTTTTGTGTTCACTGAACATATTGTGAAGTTGTTATCATTTATATTTGTAAAAAACATGAGCTGATTATCTGTAACAACTGTGTGCATAAAGATAAGCTATTTACAGTATGTATTCAGGTCAAGTTTAATGATCATTATCTTTTCTGTGATTTGTGTATGAACTGTCATTGAGATACACAGAGTATTTAATGCAGCTTTCATAAATATGAATCTATATTAATATAATGACTACTTATTGTTCTAAATCATGCAGAATTCAAATTCTCTTTATCTGCTGACTTAATAATTTCTTATTGTCATTATGTTGCTGCTCTGTTCACTGTCTTTGTTGTCATCATCAGTGATGTTACATTTCTTATCAGCTATAATTACTTGTCAGTAAAGAATGTTTTGAGCACTGTAAATGAATTAAAGATGACTGCTAAGATTCTTTATTGTTAAGCTGAAAAACTTAACATTAATGTGTTTGTTGCTTTGCTTGCACTGCTGTTCTGTTTGTGTCAGTTGCATTTCTGCTTATCATTGTGCCATCATAGTGAACAGTAGTTTTGCTTTGACTTATAGCTTTTTTTTTTTTTCTTTAATAGATAAATAGTTAATGAAATTGCTTTGCTTCTGATACTATCATCTTTTAATCTATGAGAGCCTTTTTCTTGAGCCTTTTATGTAGATTATATAAGTCTATATTTTTTTTACAGATCATCATCAGATCACTGTCAATCATTACTGAAGTTAAGGCTTTTTGATCTTTCTTTTCAGCTTTATTTCTTATTTACTTCAACTTTAACTCATCATGTTATTGTTGCAAGCCTTTACTGAGTCATTTTTAATCATTCAGTTTTTTCTCAGTATCATGTAATGTTAAAACTTTCACTTTCTTTTAATTACATCTTTCTTCTATCATAAATGTTAAAATCAAGTCATTAACATTTCTCTGACTTTCAATAGTCTTCTATAATGTGTTCATTACATCACTCACTTCAGTCAAGATCAGTTTAAAAGAAGCAATGCTTCAGTGTGCTTTCAAAATGTTTTGTAATGAGAATACAGATGAATTTATCTGTTCATGATGTTTTCATATCTTATAAATTGTCTTTTAAAAGAGATCTTCTTTCTTCTTTATTAAAAGCTTATGTAGCTCTTCTTTTTGTCTGCAATCTCATTCAGTCTGAGATATAGTTAAGAGTTCTTCATAAAAAGACAATGATAACTCTTTTTATTTAAGAATCTTGTCAACTTTAAGACTCAATTGCTGCACAAATAGTTTAGCTTGTTTCAGACTGCTTTGCAGCTCTGAACTAGCTCAAAATTCATTGACATTAAAGATATATACTTTCACAAACTAATTATCATAAATCAAATTTTGTAAAACATGCTCTGTGAGCATTTCTAATGCATAAGTTTCTAATGAATGAGTTTTCAATATCTTATAAGACTTAAATCATTTAGCTTTAAACTTCTGAGACTCTTCATTTTGTATAAGCACTCAGTCTTCTTTCTTTGTAGTGCTTAACTGCACTGTTTCATCATGAATTGTTTTCAATTCAATAGTCTTTTATAAAAGAATTTCATTAACAGTTATTTGAACTGTCTGTATTTGTCTAACTTATTTTAACTGATCTTTAAAGTCAGTTTCTCTCAGTGATCAGAGGTTGTTCAAGTTGTCTGATAGTTGTGAATTTATCTTATACAGTAGATAGAATGAGCTCTGTTTAGTTGTATTATGAGCTTGAATTTAGGCTGCAAAAAGTGCTTGCAGTAAGTATTCATTTCATAATTGAGTTAATTTATTCATAAGATATTTTGTAAACATGAAGCTCAACATTTCATTTAGATTTTCTATCTTTTCATTTGTGTAAGAATGATAAAAAGTCATTGTTCTATGTTGAGTTCTGAGCTTTTTCAAATAGTAGGTCACAACATGACTGAGAAAGTTTGTATTATTATTGAATAGTAACTCTCTTGATGAATCATAATTTGTAAAGATTTTGTTACATAGAAAATCTGTAACTGTTGCTTCTGTTGCATTCAGAACAGCTTTAGTCACAGATCAGCCTGTAGCATAGTTAATTGCTGTTATAATTCAGCAGTTTTCTCAGGGCATTCAAGATAGTATGTTTATTATATTGATTTCTCATCTTTCAAACAGTAGTAAATTCTTGCAAGCTGAATATGAATGTTCTATTGAAAGAAATGAATACTCATGCTATACTATGCTGTCTAGTGAAATCTCTAAATTATGTTGTCTATGAGCACATCTTGATTAAGAGAGTTACAAAAAAAGTAGAAAGAATGTTGACTGCAGTCAATGTAAACAGAGTCTTCACTCAATTTCTGATGCTAGTTTTACTTTGCTTTATAGAAGCAGCTAAAACATCATTTCTCAACATTTTCACTCAGTAAAGCTGCATCTATTAACTTTCACTGACAGCAAACATCAGATGACTAAATGCATCATTAAGAGTTCAACAAATCATTTAAGAGTTCAACTAATCATTAACAGTGAGTTTCATGAATTTAATGAATTACTTAAAGATTCATTTAAACAGAGACTTAATAAGCTCATTGACAATCATCTTTTAACTGAACACAAAGTTTATCTGAATCTGATTGCACTTATACAGATCACAGATGTTGTAATAAAAGACATTGATGTACTTTGATCACTCATGTATATGTATGTTCTTAATTAAGATCAAAACAGCTTGATTGTCTTCTTTGAGCTGAATAAGTAAAGAAGCTCAATGAACTTCATTTTCTTAAATGCTTACACAATGTAAGTTGACTTTAAGATATTTGTCTATGTTTATATCTCTTAACATCTGTTCAAGTCAGATCTCAGTCTTTGCACACATTGACATAATCATATATTTGATCTCAGTAATTAAGATAGTGACAAACTTCTGCTTTTAACTTATTTACAACACTGATTCATCTTCAAGCATGTAAACACACTTTAAAATTGATTTTTGATTCTGTTTATTCAAAGCATAGTTAGAGTCAGAGTATTCAAGCATTGCTTGACTCTCACTAAAACTGTACATGATGCTGAGATTGATGATTGATCTTATATATTGCAGTAGTTTCTTAAGTATGTATTTATGATGTTTTACAGAATCACTGAGATATTGACTTAGTCAATTTAATACAAAGATGATGTTTAACTGAGTATGAATTGCTGCATACATTAAACTTTTAATTGTCTGTTGATACTGTCTTTGATCTATTCTTTAATCAGTTAAGTCAGCAAGACAAAAAGCATCATATTTGTTAAATAAAATGCTGATGACTCTGTGCTTATCAGATCATATATGAAGATTCTTTAATATCTTATTTATATAGTGAGTCTGATTCAGGCACAGAGTCCTCATTTTGTAATTATATATAATTTAAATATCAAGAATTTTCTGTGTCTTTCTTAAGTTCTTGACTTTGAACACACTCATAAGAGCTTGCTTAAATCAGAGAATGTATGATAGATTTGTTGAAGTCATAACAATATTGTTTACATAAAGAAGCAGCATGATTCTTTTAATGCTGTAAAGAAAAAGGCAGAGATCAGTCTTGCTTTAATGAAAACTCAACTTAAGCAGTTCAGTGACACATTGTTCATGTCAGTTCTGTGTGACTTGCTTAAGATCATAAAGGCTGTGCAGTATGCACAGAACACAATTAGATGCAACATTAACTTCAGAAGAAAGTGTCATATAGATTGTTTTGATCAGTGTTGATCTTCTTACCTGACAACTTATCTAGATTAACTGCAGTCAACTTAACCTCATATTGTTTATCTTAAGACTTGTCAGCCTTGATCATGATCAAGTTAGACTGCATTTTACTGTTCTAAGTCATAGATATCTAATTTGAAGCTGTGATCTTCATAATAATTAATTTCTTCTGTAAACATTCAATAAATCTTCTGTTCAAAAGAACATTTAATGTCTATCATTGCAGTTTAAGATCAACAGTGTCTTTCTTCTCACTTTCAGCAAACTTTACAGCATGATTTTTAATGATGTGCTTAAGATCTGAAGCTTAAAGCTGATACTACTTTGTGATTTTCTCAACATAATTTATAAAGACTTTCACTTGTTCTTAATTTATGAATTTGTTACATCTGTCTTTAAATAGTAACTTAAGATTAATGTAGCTGTAGCATTTGCATTCTCATATATAAATGTAATTGATGAATGACTTTACATCAATGAAAGCTTTCTTGAAAGTTATCTGCTTGCTGTCAATTAAGAGATCAGTTGCTGTTCAATTATAAAGATAAATATCTGTCTATGCTGTCTGCATTTAGAACTTTATTGACAGTTATGTCTCTTTAATCATGATATACACTGAGTTCTCAGTGATTCAGATAGCTCTTTTGACAATGTCATTCTAAATTGACATGTAGAACATCATGTATTGCAATGTAATGTTAAGAGATTTGCATCAGTTATTTAAAGTGAACTTTAACTTCATTTTATTGTCACTTTATACAGCAAAGATTTTTGCATCAGTCTAAAGTTCAGTCTTTAATCATCATTTTTACAGTGTCTATGAGATCTCATCATGTTGCTTCAGCAATATTGTTCACATCTTTCAGAAATGATTATCTACTATCTTCAGAAAGTACTGATATTTGCTAAATAACAAGAATAATGAGTTACATATATCAATAAAGACAAGAATGAGAATGTTAATCTTTCTTTTATTTACAGTGTAATCTTATTTATTGATGAACTTAATCAGAATATAGATCTCATACATGTTCTTGTTGTTCTCAATAATGAGAATTGACTTTTTAAGAATTGTCATCTTGTAAAGATCATGCAACTTTGCAGAATTAAGATAAGCAAATTGTCAGTGTCAAAGTCTGTAAGTCTTAATCTTTCTGTTTAATGATGCAGTGTCAACATCTAAGAAGTTAGTCATAAGATTATGTTCATGAATCTGAATATATGAGCTTGCATCTGAAGCAGTAACAGGAAAGGTGATCTCTGAATGTGATGTGTACACTGCAGATATCAGAACAAATTCATTAAGACTTTTTGCAATATACTTAATTATATAGACTTCATCTTGCTCTAATACTTCTATTATAGTTTTGCTGTGCTTATCATACATCTGAAGACAGTATTAATTAAAGCTTTTATGCAGTTTCATTTTGCATATCTGCTTTCTTAACAGAAGATTAATCTTAAGTTTAGACACATAAAGTGTTGAACTCAGTCTTACAGAATTTTCTGATCTGACTTGCATAATGATTACTTCACAATAATGAGAGTATAAATGTTCTTTCTTAACTTTAATTTGCTGACATCTTATTTGTATGAGAAAATCATTGAAGAGTTAAAGTTAATCAATTATGTATAAGAAGAATTTAGAGTCTACAATTCATTCAGATTTAAGCATCTTACTGACAGTCTTCTTAAACAGAGCAGCAATTTCATCACTAATTTTTTTTTTCTCTTTAAATTCAGAGAAAAAGTCATCATCATTACTGTTATTAATTTCTGCATCAAAGACTCTGTGTTTCTTTTCTTTTTCTTTATAAACTAACTTCTAATACAACTTAACTGCAGTCAATCTATGCAGTTTGATCACAGTTAATCTGCTTGTCTTCTTTTAAGTATCTTACTTGACATCAGAAAGAAATTCACAATCTTTAATGAAGTGAAAGCTGTTGCAAAGAAAGCACTTAATAAAGCAATAAGAAGAATGATCACTGTCTGAGCTGAATGATCTGTAATAATGTTGCTTAATATTAATTATGCAGTAATTTAATGAACTGCAGTTCTAATTCATTAAACATTGATCTTCTTTCTATTTATTTATTCACAAAATAATGACAGTCTCATCAGTCTTAAGCTGTGTCTCTTTCTTCTAAAGCTTTTATAAATCTCTCTTGACATCTGAATTGTTCTGAGCATCAATGACATTGCAGATCATAATATATTTAACTGATAGTACTTAAAGCAGTGTCTAAAATCATTGTTTTGATTTAAACAACTCAGTCATGTCAAACTGAGTTGCAGCAATCTTTCTGTCAAGTTTGCTCAGATAAATTTATGCTTCTTTAATGAATACATTTTTTGACATTCTGTATCTAACAAACTTCATCAAATATTGTCTCTCAGTTGTCTGCAGCTTCTTCTTGTACTTGAACTTTAATGCATTTCAAACATTCTTTGCACTGATTTTATTCATTAAATATTCTTAATCATCTATGTTTATGCAGATAATAAATCAATATAAGATCTTTGCATCAATTTTCTGATTTTTAAAGCTGAGACTGCTGAGAAAAAATGAGCCTGAAAATTCACTGATTAATATGTTGACTGTTAAGACTTCAATAACATTTTATAGATCTTCTTCTATCAGTTATCTTTTCATAAGAATGAATCATTGATTGCAGTTCTTATAAATAAGAATTGAGATGAGTTATTATTTTATAAAGAAGTTGTCAAAGTTCATGATGACAATAGTCAGCATGTAGTATAAGAAGTGAATAAAGTAAAATAACAATATATACATTGAAGATAATATAAATAAAACAAATAAAAAGCTTTTGTATCTTTTATTCTATGAGATAATAGTGCTTATTTATCTCAATAACTCATACTAAACTGTTAAAGAACAGTGCTTTCTGAATAACTGTGAGTGCTTATTTATTTATTCAACAAGATGTATATTAAGCTGCTGAAAGAACAGTGCTTTTATGAACAACTGTAAATGCTGATTTTTGCTGAGATCAATTCTTCTTAAATCTTCTGAATCAAACATACTTAGCTGCTGAAGATGCTTGTTTACCTAACAGATACATATTAAGCTGTCATCACTGTGCTGATTTCATTAAAGTTAAATTTATCACAAATCTCAATAATCAGTAATACTGCTAAAGCTAAATTCATTATGAATCTCAAAAGTCTGCAGACTCAGCTGCTGCATACATTAAAAGTATACACTTTCTTTGAGAAGCTTCTTGCTAATTAAGTTCATAATTTATTGAAAGAAATGAATATTCATGCTATATTATGCTGTTTAGTGAAATCTCTAAACTGTGTTATTTATGAGCACATCTTGATTGAGAGAGTTACAGAAAAAGTAAAAAGAATGTTAACTGCAGTCAATGTAAACAGAGTCTTTACTCAGTCTCTGATGCTAGTTCTATTCTGCTTCATAGAAGCAGCTAGAACACTGCTTCTCAACATGTTCTTTGATTTCTTAATGTTTTTAAGGTCATTGAGCAACTTAACAGTTAAGACAATGCTTTGTAAACAATTTGATATTCTGCAATAGTTTATGTCATTAAGCTTAAAGTCAAATGACTTTTAGCAGTCTTGACACTTCTAAATGTCTGTATTTGATGTATATATGTTTCAAAAAGTCTGCACAGTACTGAAACTGTAGAAATGATGCTTCACTGTTGTCTTACTTTCACATCAAATATGAATCATTCAATTTCAAATCATAATGCAGTCAAAATTGATTCACCACATCATTTTTGCATACATGCTTGCAAAGCAGTGACTTTTCAGATTCTGTATCATCTTTCAGATACAGTATCATTGCTTTCTTTTATTTCACATTATTTAATCTTTACAGAACATCTAAGAACACTCTATTTGCTGAGTTTTTCTCTATAAAATTAAGTTAATAACTGATTGAATCTGATATGACAGCCTGAGCTTCAGGTCAATATTGAATGTTAAAATCATATTGCTGAAATTTGTTGATTTATTAAGCTAGCTGTTTAAATGAGTACAGTGTATTCTTTAAATATTGTAGATCTTTGTAATTCATAATGATAGTTATAGTATGATCATTTTCAATATAGTACTGCTAAGTTCAAAGTGCATGCTTAATGATTAATAGCTTCTTTTCATAAACAAAATAATTAAGCTCTGCATCTTGTAACTTTCAATCATCATAGATAACTGAATGATGTTTTTCATTCATTTCATTCTGCATCAGAGCACAGTCAATTGCCTATTTAGAAGTGTCTGTTTTGATAGTAAATGATTTGTGTATAATTACTTAAATAAGTATTGATTTAAATGTAAGTGCATTCTTAAGCTGTTGAAAGACACTGTTACATAATGTATTTCAGACAATGAGTTAATTCTTCTTTATACATAACTTAATGTTGTTCTTCTTAAACAAATTCAATAGCAATGCTGTGATCTGTGCAAATCCTTGTACAAACTGTCAGTAATATGAAGTCAGTTTAAGAAACTGCTATACATAATGTGCTGTCTTTGAGGCAGATTAATTCTTAATGACTGATATCTTGATAGAGACTGATCATAGTGTGTCTTATCTTATAATATGTTCATAAAACTTAAGAATTTTCACCTCAACAGTGCACTTACTAAGCTTAGCATATAGCTTATGTTTCTTTAAGATACTGAGAATAATCTGTAAGTGTTTCTGATGATCTGAAATCAAGTCAGAAAAGATCAGTATGTTGTTAAGATATATTAGATAGAATTTGTTGAGTAAGTTCTGTAATATAAAGTTCATCATTGACTGAAATGTCATCAGAGCATTGCATAGCTCAAAGAACATAGCTGTGAACTCATATTTATTATAATGAATGTTGAAGACAGTCTTTTTTGTATCATCTTTGATTACATAAACTTGATAATAACTTAAAGTGAGATTAAGCTTGATTAGATATCAGGCTTTGTCAATTTAATCTAGGCATTTCTGAATTTGAAGAAGTGAATATTTATTTTTAACAGTAATATTGTTTAATGCTCTGTAATCAATGCACATTCATCATGTACTTTTCTTCTTTTTAACAAACAGAATCAGAAAGTCTCATAAACTTACAGACTTATAAATTAGATCTTTATTCATTAGTTTTATTATCTGTTTAGTCTGTTCATTCAGCTGTAGCTGTGACAGAAAGTAAGCATTTATGTTGATAGACTTGATGTCATTAATGTTAATGCTATGTTTAAACATTCATTTAGATGATAGTTCATCTAATAAAATTGACTTAAATATGAATTAAAACTCTTTAATAACAGCTTATAATCATTTATTTATAACAGTTAACAGTTCAGCTTCTGACTTCTCTGAGTTCTGTTAAATTACTAATAAGTGTCTGACAGTTCTGTAATTTTAAAGTGTCTTCATAGCTATGTGCTCTTCAATCACATTTAATGTTAACTCATTTACAGCTCATTGTCACTTTTTCAAGAATAGATAATGATGTTTTCATTGTCAATTCTGAATCATCATACAGTCTGTAGCTCAATTGATCTGAGAATTAGTGACTTTCAGTCAGATTAATCTCAGAATGAGATTATGTTCTTAAAGATTTACAATTCATGCTTTTAATCATTGTCAAAAGCTATTTATCTTAAAATGAAAGATCAGCTTTGCAGTTGATTAAATGATCTGTTTATTCAGCAAAGATATCTTAAGTAATTTGATTTCATATTGACTATCAATCAACATTTAATTGATAACTGTTAAGAAAATATATATTTGATTTATATCTAAATCAACTAGTACTTTCACATTTATCTTGTTCAGTCTGCCTCAAATGTGGCCTGCAAGAATATATGCATTTAAATTGAGAGTGTTAATTTAATCAGAAGTTATACTCAATAGTAAGAATTTTAGATTATTCAGTGTGAATGCTTCACTCAAATCATTATTAAGTTAAATAGAAGCTTCTGTCAACTTGTCTTTATTCTTTTTCTTGTTCTTATTCTTGCTCTTATCTTTACCCTTATCTTTATCCTTATCATTGTTCTTGTTGTCTCAGCAGTCTTTAGCTATATGCAAGAACTTTTTACAATGAAAGTACACTTTATTCTTTTTACATCAGATTCAATAAGCTTCTATATTCAACTTGTTTAATTTAGACATAGTTGATCTTTCATAGCTTTGAAATCAGTCTCAAGAATTGTTTAACAAGTTATTATGATTTGAATTTAAGCTGTCAAAGACATTAAGATAACTCTTATTATGTACTTTTTAAAGACTTTGTTCAATTTAATTAACTCATTAAATTAGCTCATTAAGAATAGTCACTTCAGTTTTTAAATACTTTCAGAGTTTAAATTGAATCTTTTACTTTAAATTCTGAGTGAACTGTTATTTCTGTTTATATTTAACTGATATAGACTGAAGAAGTTGTACAATCTTTGTAAACTTTACTTCATATTATTGAATTGATTTTGTTTGTTTCAGTGTCTCATAACAGTAACATTGATGTTTCATTTCATTAACATTTTCAAAGATCAGTAGAAATGCTAGAAAGAAATTATTCATATTTTGAGATTTAACATTTAACAAATCTTCTCTGACTCAAAGTTGTTTTTTTTTTCAGAGTCATCATACTTTGACAATATCTTTTAAATAATTGATTGTAACAGTGATCTTCACTTCATTGTTCAGAAGTTGATTTGTCAACATTTTGTAAAATTGAAAATAAGCTTTTATTTTAAGAATTTACATCTCTGCAGTGTTCACTTTTTAACTATTCTTATAGACAGATGATGTCTTCATCTTCAGAGAATTCTTAAACATTGCTGCAGAGAAAAATACTATTACATTAAATATTTCTTGAGTCTCTGAAGCTGCACTAAATAGAGATGTAATCTTAAACATAAAGATTAATTAATCAGTATAAACATTTCTTAATTAAGTCTGAAGAAATGCAATTTAACTTATTATTGTTTTATAATTAGCTTAAGAAGTCATTTCTAACACTGATGACTGACTGACAATAGTGAGTTCATTTATCATTATAGAAATAGAGTTAAGCTTTATACTGAGAGATTGTAAATGATTAAAGACATTAATTAACAAATTAATTTTAGTTCAGTTTGAATCACTGTTGAATATGTTACAATATAAGAAAGATAGAACTTTTCTTCATACAATACAGCATAAAAATTTATTTCTTTATTCTGTAGTCTCAATGCTGAAGTAGCAGTGAGCACTGAAGAGAAAATGAATATGTAATTTATACATTACTGCATTGAAACTTTCACAATCAAAATATAAATTAAATCAGCTCAGACTGAAGCTTAAGCTTCAGAGTTGCTTAAAAGCATATCTTAAATCTTTGATGCTATCAGATGTGAATCAGTCTGTAGAAAGTTGTTCCTATTTGTTTATGCTATGTAGAGTATATATAGAAAATGATGATTAAGACATAAATAGGGGTGCTTAGTAAGAGATGAGTAAGCAATGATATCACAGCAGTCTGAATCCTTACCTCGACGACTGTCTTCATGGTAGCATATGGATGAATTATCTCATCCCAGCAAAGCGAACCTCTTTCATGGACTGAACAATATGCATTACCTACCAGGCCCAGAAATCTTCTTCTACCAAGCAGAGGGTTGCCTTCACTCAACACATCTCATGGCTACAGCACCTCAATGCATTCATTAGCCAATGCGTTCCCCACCTGTCTTCCACAATATTGTTGGTTTTGTCTCTGTAGCAAGTGCTCTCTCTCCCGTCGCCGGTCCCTACCACATCCCGTCCTGTCCAAGCAGTGAAACCCTTCCACTCCGCTCCTCCACCCCGCTCCTCCTCCCCTTCGCT
>JAABVA010004767.1_pt1 | contig 12467 bp, 9 predicted proteins | sample 5560331 | NCBI WGS metagenome assembly JAABVA01 (sample SAMN12812661, study PRJNA571458) | rock metagenome | isolation source: Antarctica rocks | place: Antarctica: Victoria Land, Mt New Zealand sud | collected 2016-01-07
AGGCACCCTGGAGTTTCAGCCGCTCGAACTCGGCATCACCGATCCCCATCAGGTAGTCCGCCTTTAACGCCATCAGTGCTTCCCGCCATTCCAGTCCGCGCAAGGCTGTCTGTACGCCACGTCAATCCGCTGAGCGCAAGCGCCCGCAGCACGCCAAATATCTTCACCAGGACGGGGTTCCGGTAGATGCCGCAATGGGCCTGCACCGGGACTGCTTTCCGGGTCGGCTTTCTTCCAGAGTGATGGCGTGACGCGCGGGCTCGAGTGGTTCGGGTCCAGCCATCAGGAGAGACGGCAATGGAGCACCATGTTGGGATTGACGTGTCGCTGCAGCTAAGCAGCCTGTGCGTGCTGAATGCTGACGGCAAGGTCGTGCGCGAGGCCAAGTGTCACGCTGCAGCTTATTGCGATATTTAGAACCAAGTTTCATCAGAGCCTTATACACTGCACCTAATTTGATATGCTGCACTTGAAGCTGATATCCGGCTTAGCCCCAATACCGTTCATTTAGGAGTTCAGAAGCCCTATATCACTGACAGGGTTTTCTGGGATCGACAGCGATGGCGCGTGTTCCTGCCGGCCTTCCGGCCGGCGTTCGTGTGACTGACCACATCAGCCTTGGCGTGATCGCCCGGGCGTTTCCGCCCGACCGGGTGCAGCAGGTCCTGGCCGAGACCGGCAAGGCGAGCGAGCGCGAACGCGATCTGCCGGCCCAGGTGATGGTCTACTACGCCATCGCCATGGCGCTGTACATGGGGTCCAGCACCCGCGAGGTGCTGCGCTGCCTGCTGGAGGGCCTGCGCTGGCTCTGGGGTGCCGATGTGGTCAAGGTCGCGGGCAAGAGTGGCATCTCGCAGGCGCGCATCCGCCTGGGCGAGACGCCGTTGCGTCGGCTCTACGAGCAGGTGGTGCAGCCGGTGGCGACGCGCGCCACCAAGGGGGCGTGGTATCGGACGTGGCGGCTGGCGAGCCTGGACGGCTCCAGTCTGGATGTGGCCGACACGGCCGAGAACGGCGAGAGCTTCGGCTACCCGGGTGCCAGCCGCGGCGAGAGCGCGTTTCCGAAGCTGCGCTTCGTGGCTCTGGTGGAGAACGGCACGCATGTGCTGTTCGGCGCCAAACTGGGCCGTTACGCCGACAGCGAGACGACGCTGGCTCATGATGTGGTGTCCGCCCTTCAGCCCGGCATGCTGTGCCTGGCCGACCGATACTTCTTCGGGTATGCGCTGTGGCGGGCAGCGACAGCCACCGGCGCCGACCTGCTGTGGCGGGTGAGGAGCAACCTGCGCCTGCCGCGCGCGGTGGTGCTGGCGGACGGGTCGTATCTGTCCGTGGTCTACCCGAGCGAGAAGGACCGGCGGCACGCGGCCAATGGCATCCAAGTGCGCGTGGTGGAATACCGGCTGGAGGGCGTGGCCGACGCCGAGCCGCTGTATCGGCTGGTCACCACGATCCTGGACCCGGCGCAGGCACCTGCCGCGGACTTGGCGGCCCTTTACCATGAACGCTGGGAGATAGAGGGCGCGCTGGCCGAGCTGAAGACGCACCTGCGCGGGGCGCAGGTCGTGCTGCGCAGCAAAACTCCGGACCTGGTGCGCCAGGAGCTCTGGGGCCTGCTGCTCGCGCACTTCGCCGTGCGCGGGCTCATGCACGAGGCGGCGCTGCGGGCCGACGAGGACCCGGACCGGCTGTCGTTCCTGCATGCCGTGCGCGTGGTCCGGCGCAAGCTGCCGCTGTTCGCGGCTTTTCCCCCCTCGGGCCAGGCGCGGCCTGCATGAGCAGGTGCTGGACGAGATCCTGGAGGAGCGCGTGGCCAGTTCCCGGGGCCGGCAGGTGCCGCGCGGGGTCAAGCGCAAGATGAGCGGCTATCCGCTGCGCCCTCGCACCCCACAACCGACGACGTGGATCGATGTCATTGCCACTATCCGGATCGCAAAGTGAACAGTATTGGGCTTAGCCCATCTTATTCATGGCATGGCAGGGACTCTGCGGCGGGTGTCGCGTAAGCTGCTGATCGTGTTTATGGATTGGGTGTCGAAGCCATCCATTCACCCGATCATGCTGAGCCACACCCGCCATGTCCGACGATACGACCGCGCCGTTCCTGTTTCCAGCCACGGGCCACAAGAAAGTCACCGCGGCCTTTGATGGCGGCCGGACCACCTCCGACGGCGGCGTCATGCTGTTGGCCGCCGCCGAGCGCCGCCTGGGGATCGCCGATCGGCTGGCAGGGCTGATTGCCGATCGCCGCAATCCCCTGTTCGTGACGCACAGCGTCGCCGACATCCTGCGCGCCCGCATGCTCGCCATCGCCTGCGGCTACGAGGATGCCGACGACCTCGACCATCTGCGCACCGACCCCGGCTTCAAGCTCGCCTGCGGACGCCTGCCCGACAGCGGCCGTGACCTGTGCTCGCAGCCGACCATGTCGCGCTGGGAGAACGCGCCGACCCTGCGCGAGGTCATGCGCCTGAGCTACGCCATGGTGGATGCGTATTGCGCCAGCTATCCCAGGCCGCCCCAGGCGGTGACGCTCGATATTGACGACACGGTCGACGTCGCGCACGGGCATCAGCAGCTGTCCTTGTTCAACGCGCACCATGACGAGCGCTGCTTCATGCCGATCCACGTCTACGACACCGCCACCTCGCGCCCGGTCGCGATCCTGCTGCGGCCGGGCAAGACCCCGTCCGGGCATGAGGTCCGCGGCCATGTGAGGCGCCTGGTGCGCCGCATCCGACAGCATTGGCCGAGCACGCGGCTGACGCTGCGCGGCGACGGCCATTACGGCCGCCCCGAGGTCATGGCGTGGTGCGAGGCGAACGCGGTCGACTACATCTTCGGCCTGCCGGGCAACGCCGTGCTGAGCCGCCTGCTCGAAGAAGCGGCCGACGATGTCCGGGTCCGGCGCGCCGAGGCGCAAGCACCCGTGCTGCGCCGCTACGCCGAGGTCCGCTACGGCGCCAAGTCCTGGGGCTGCGAGCGCCGGGTTTCGGCCAGGATCGAGGCCAGCACCCTGGGGCTCGACATCCGCTGCGTGGTGACCAACCTCGAGACCGGCAGCGCCGAGTGGCTTTACGACACCCTGTATTGCGGACGCGGACAGGCGGAAAACCTGATCAAGCTCCACAAGGGCCAACTCGCCTCCGACCGCACCAGCTGCCGGTCCGCACTCGCCAACCAGGTCCGCCTCGTGCTGCACACCGCCGCCTACTGGCTCATGCTGACGGTGCGCGACGCCATCCCCAAGCCCCAGCCGCTCGCCACGGCCGAGTTCACCACCCTGCGGCTGCGCCTGCTCAAGATCGCCGGGCGCATCACCGAGACAGCGACACGGGTCCGCATCGCGCTTGCCAGCGCCTGCCCCGAAGCCGAGCTGTTCCGTGGCGTCGCACGCAGCCTGCAACTCGCCGGGCCATGACCGCCGGGGCCGTCGCCCCCGGACCCGCCACGTCTCGCCAACCCAAACGCCCAGCATCTCCGGACCGAAATCGCGATGAAACAAGCGGATCGGCGAACCGTGTCCGCCGCTCAGCTTGCGGAATGAACCTCAGCACGCTGAATAGGATGGGCTAGCCACAGCGTCAGGTCGCCGCGGCAGCGCAGGCCTACGAACCGACCGTGGATAGGAAGCACGCCGGGGGTAATCGGCCCGGCAGTGCCTGTGCCGGGGCCGGACGGCGGCCCTTCGGGCCTCGGCCGCAAGTACGGTGCGGACCATGACTGCAGCGCCCCCGTATCGGAAGGCACGGTGCCGTCAGGGGGGCGGAACGGGACGGGGTCGGCGGTCGGCGCCGATCGCCACGAAGGTGAACGTCGCCTCCGTGACCTTCGCAACCTCGTCGGAGGCCCGGCTGCGGCGCCAGGCCTCCACACGGACGGTCAAGGAGGTCTGTCCGACGCCGTGCACGGCTGCGTAGAAGCTGACCTCGTCGCCGACCAGCACAGGGCTTAGGAACACCATCTCGTCCACCTTGACGGTGGCGCAGCGCCCCTGCGACCGGCGTGTCGCCGCGTTGCCGGCCGCCATGTCCATGTGCGCCATCAGCCAGCCACCAAAGATGTCGCCGGCCGGGTTGGTGTCCGCGGGCATGGCGGTGACGCGGATGAGCGGAATGTCGATCGGACCGGTGCCAACCGCGACGAAAGCCCGATTTGCCGTGGGACCACGAGGAGCTTCCATGCCCACTCAGCCGTTCGATATGAAATGGGCCAACAAGTCCTTCAGGCACGCCATCAAGAGACGTTCCAATTCAAGCGTCGGATGGCAAGGTCGGATGGAAATACCGTGTGGTAGATCCCGTTTTCCACCTGCTGGACCACAGGGGTCGCGAGCACGTTCTGGCCCTGCACATCGAACCGCACGCCACGCCAAGGCATGATCGTCTGGTCGCCGGGAACGTCGGTCGCGATCTGCGCCGCACGGATGTCCTCAGCCTTCGTGGAGCCGGACCGGTTGATCGCGTCCGCCAGCACCTGTAATGCAACGACCTGACGTGCGGTGTTGTCGTTCAGGTCGATGCCGGCCCGTGCGCGGTAGAATTCGTTCGTGTCCAGGATACCCGGCCGAAACCGCAAGGCGTCCGATGCGAAACTGGATCGGCTGAGCACGCCTCCCGACAGCGAACCGACTGCGGATAAGAACGCCTGCTCCTGGAACCCCGCCGCTTGCGCGATTACGGCATGTGGCTTGTAGCCCAGCTTGTCCAAGCTGCGCAGGAGCTGAATGGCATCTGCGGTATAGCTGGAAGGCAGCAGCACGTCGGCGTTGGTGTCGCTCAGGGTCTGCGCCTCCTGCGCCAGGGATGACGAGTTCGCGCTGTCTTTGACGTCCGCGACGACCGTCAGCCCTGCTTCCGCGGCCAGCTTGCGTTGCACTGCGCTGCTGCCTAATCCGAAAAGGCTATCCTCGTAGAACAATGCCACCATCCGGGCCGGTCGCTTCGTGCGGGTCCCAGCGGCTCCAATCAGATCGAACATGGCCTGCGTGAACATCTCATCGTGCGGCGTCGTGCGGAAGAACCACTTCAGACCACGGCGGTGCAGGATGGGTGTGGAGTTGTCCGCAGACAGAAAGGGAATCTCGTGCTGCTCGGCCACCTCGCTAACCGTCGATGCCATCGCATTCTGGTAGGTGCCGATCAAGGCAACCACCTTCTCTTCAACGATCACGCGTTTTGCCTCCGAACGGGCTTTGGCCGGGTCGCCCCTATGGTCAGCGAAGATCAGGTTTATCTGTGCCCCGCCAAGCCCGTCCAGACCGCCACCATTGCCAAGCAGTAACGGAAATGGCTGATGGGAGAAGTTGATCATCTCCGCAGTGATTTCGAGCGCCGCTCGATCTCTTTGACCCACCTCGGCGCTACCACCCGTCAGTGGATATAGCGCGCCGATCTTCACCTCGTTGGCGGCGCGAGCAGGACGGGTGCCGCCCAGCACTCCAAGAATGGCACTCGAAACCAGCAAGGCGCGGCGGGTTAAGTCATGCGACGACCTCATTTCATATCCTCAAAGCACTGGGTTGGAGAGCGATGTTTGCACGCCTCATTAAGTCATTGACCTACGGGTACGGGTTTCCGCTGAATGCTTGCTCGCCCCTGTTACGGGAACAGTCCCCGGAGCTGCTTGCCGGCGCGCACCTTCTCGACCCCGATCGCCATCGCCGCGGTGCGCATCGGCACCCGCTCGCGTTGGGCACGGCGCGTGACTTGGCCGAACGCGCTCTCCAGCAGGCGCTCCAGCCGGTCGTTCACCTCGTTCTCGGTCCAGAATAGCCGCTGCAGGTCCTGCACCCATTCGAAGTAGCTGACGATCACGCCACCCGAGTTGCACAGGATGTCGGGGAGGACGAACACCTCGCCCTGGCGCTGGGCAAGCACCAAGTCCGCATCGGGCGTCGTCGGGCCGTTCGCGCCCTCTGCCAGGATGCGGCACTTCAACTTGCCCGCGTTGTCCGCTGTGATCACGCGCTCGACCGCACAGGGCGCCAGGATGTCGCACTGCTGCGTCAGCAGTTCCCCGGGATCGATCTTCATCTGGTTGGAGAACCCGGCCAGCACGCCTGAGCCGCGCACATGCGCTTCGATCGCGTCCAGCGGCAGGCCCGCCGGATCGAACAGGGCGACCGTGTGGTCGCTTATGCCGGTGATCCGCACCCCATGGCGGCGGGCGAGGGCATAAGCGGTGACGCTGCCGACGTTGCCGAAGCCCTGGACAACCGCCGTGCAATCCTGCGACTTCAGGCCGACCGTGTCGCAGGCCCGGCTCACCAGGTACGCGACGCCCTGGCCCGTCGCTTCCCGCCGCCCTTCGGTGCCGCCCAGGCTGACGGGCTTGCCTGTGACGATCTCGTTCACGGAGTGTCCCTGGTGCACGGAGTAGGTGTCCATGAACCAGGCCATGACCTGCTCGTTCGTCCCCATGTCGGGCGCCATGATGTCGGTCTGTGGGCTGACGAAGGGGATCATCTCCTGCATGTAGCGGCGAGAGACTGCCTCCAGCTCCCGTGTGGACAGCCTGGACGGATCGCACGCCACGCCCCCCTTGGCGCCGCCGTATGGCAGACCGGTCAAAGCGCATTTCCAACTCATCCATATGGCGAGTGCGGCGACCTCGCCCACGTCCAGGTGCCTGGCGAACCGCGTGCCGCCCTTGGTGGGTCCGAGCGTCAGGTGGTGCTGGACGCGGTATCCCTGGAACACCTCGGTCCGCCCGTCGTCCATATGGATGGGGACGGACACGGCGATGGCGCGCTTGGGGTAGAGCAGGCGGTCGCGCTCGTCATCGGGAATGTCGAGATGGTCGGCGATGATGCCGAATTGAGCGCGGGCCATCTCGAAGACCGGACCGGTGTAGATAGTCGATGACATTGCTGTTTGCTTTCGTTCTAAAGAGTTCGTGCGAAGCGCGGCTCAGCCGATCATCATGAGATTTGCGTTGCCGCCCGCAGCAGTCGTGTTGATGCTGGTAGAGCGTTCCTGCACGAGCCACTCGATCGGGTAACGGCCGTCTGCCTGCGCGACATGGACGAGTATGAGCGGCCCGGTCTTGTCCGCGGCTGCGCGGGCAAGGGCTTGAAGCTCGGTGCGACTGCCATCGAATAGGATGACCGAAACGTCCTCTTGGGCCTTATCCGTGGCTTCGCCGACCCAATCGGCCAGCGAACCCGGCAGCGCCGGTATGCCCTGCAAAGCATCTGCCGCGATAAGGGCGCGGTTGCCACTTGCCAGCACCGAACCCACCTGGCGCAACAATGCCAAGCGACTTGACGCGATGCACAGCACGAAGCCACGCGGTTCGGTGGCGTAGATGTTTCGTTCACCGACAGGACCAGGCAACTCCTGCTCCACCCCGAACACCGAGGCGGCGAGGTCCGCTCGGAAATGGGTGGCACTCTCGGGCTCGCCGCACTGGTCGAGCCACTCCGCCCAATCCCTCGCCGCGGGTGCGATGCGGCCAGAGGTCAAGCCGCTGCCCGACGGGGACTTCGCCACTAGGCGCCGGAGGTAAAGCGGGCCGCCTGCCTTAGGGCCAGTGCCGGAAAGCCCGTGCCCGCCGAATGGCTGCACGCCCACCACGGCGCCGATAAGGTTGCGGTTGACATAGATGTTGCCCGCGCGGGCCTGTGCCGTCACCTGTGCAACCGTCTGGTCGATACGGGTATGCACGCCGAACGTCAGGCCGTAGCCGGTCGCGTTGATGTCGGCTAATAGCCCATCCAGTGCGTCCCTCCGGTAGCGCACCACGTGCAGCACCGGGCCGAATACCTCCCGTTGCAGCGCAGACAAGCTGCCGAGCTCGATAATGGTAGGCGCCAGGAAGCTGCCGAACTCGCAACCGGGCGGCAAAGGTGCTTGGTGGACGGCATACCCGGCGTCCCGCATCGCCTGGATATGTGCCTCGATGCCGTCCCGCGCCTCGGCGGTGATGACGGGGCCGATATCGGTCGAGAGCCGGTCCGGGTTGCCAATCGCCAGCTCGGCAACAGCGCCGCGCAGCATCGTCAACACTCGGTCTGCCACATCGTCCTGCAAGCATAGCACCCGCAAAACCGAGCAACGTTGCCCAGCGCTGTCGAACGCGGACAGCAGCACGTCCGCCACCACCTGCTCGGCCAACGCGGATGAGTCCACCACCAGTGCGTTTTGCCCGCCGGTTTCCGCGATCAGCGGCACGGGGCTGCCATCCGCGTTCAACCGCAACGCCAGCGCCCGCTGGATCAGCCGCGCCACGTCGGTCGACCCGGTGAACATCACGCCGCACGTGCGGTAATCAGCCACTAACTGCGCGCCGACCTCACCCGCACCTGGCAGCAATTGGAGCACGTCGGCCGGAATGCCCGCCTCATGCAGCAGCGCCACGGCTTGGGCGGCGATCAACGGCGTCTCCTCCGCGGGTTTCGCGAGTACCGCGTTGCCCGCGGCCAGCGCTGCCGCGACCTGGCCCATGAAAATCGCCAGCGGAAAGTTCCATGGCGAGATGCAGGTGACAACGCCGAGAGGGGCCGTGCCGTCGCCGCTCAGCGTCCTAGCCGCCTCCGTCCCGTAATAGCGCAGGAAATCGACCGCTTCGCGCACCTCCCCGATGGCGTTGGACAGGGTTTTGCCAGCTTCGCGCACGATGAGGCCGAGTAGCGTCGGCATTCGCCCCTCCAGCAGGGCGGCTGCGCGTAGCAGGCAGGCAGCGCGCGCATCTGCGGGCGTAGCCCCCCAGCTCATGGCCGCCGCCTCTGCCGCGCCAAGGGCCGCCTCCACTTGGCTGGCCGTGGCCTCCACAACTTGGCCGACCACGTCGCGCTGATCCGCCGGGTTGCATATGGGCCGCGCGGGCGAAGCTGGGCCAAGGGACGGCGCGGCCCGCCAACCCTGGCCAGCGCCTGCCACCAAAACCGGCGCCAGGGTCGCCAAGTGCTCCTCATTGCTCAGGTCAAGCCCGGCAGAGTTGACCCGCACCGGCGCGAACAAGTCTTTCGGCAGGACGATGCGGTCGTGCGGTAGGCCTGCCCCGACCTGCGCCACCGGGTCCGCGACCAAGTCCGCCACCGGCACGGACGGATCCTGTATGCGGTTGACGAAGGAGGAGTTGGCGCCGTTCTCCAGCAGGCGGCGCACCAAGTAGGCCAGCAGCGTTTCGTGCGTGCCAACCGGTGCATAGATGCGGCAGGGACGGTTCAGCTTGTTGTGGCCGACCACCTCCTCGTACAGCGCCTCGCCCATGCCGTGCAGGCATTGAAACTCGTATTGTCCGGGCTCGAAGCGGTCGCCCGCCATGCTGTGAATGGCGGCCAGCGTGTAGGCGTTGTGGGTGGCAAATTGCGGAAACACCGCGTCTGGCGCCGCCAGCAGTTTGCGGGCGCAGGCGAGGTATGACACGTCAGTGTGCAGCTTGCGGGTGAAGACGGGGAAACCTTCCAGACCGTCGACCTGGGCTCGCTTGATCTCGCTATCCCAGTAGGCGCCCTTGACCAAGCGGACCATCAAACGATGGCCGGTGCGCCCGGCAAGGTCGATGATCCAATCAAGGACGAACGGCGCGCGCTTCTGATAGGCCTGCACCACGAAGCCGATCCCGTTCCAACCAACCAGCGCCGGATCGAGGCACAGGGCTTCGAGCAGATCCAGCGACAAGTCGAGCCGCTCGCTTTCCTCCGCGTCGATATTCAGGCCGATGTCGTAGGAGTGGGCAAGCGCGGCGAGCGCCTGGACCCGCGGTAGCAGCTCCGCCATCACCCGCCCGCGCTGCATCCGCGAATAGCGGGGATGCAACGCCGAGAGCTTGATCGAGATCCCTGGCCCCTCATACAGCCCGCGCCCGGCGGATGCCCGGCCAATGGCATGGATCGCCGTCTCGTAGTCCGCAAGGTATCGGGCGGCGTCGGCCGCCGTCACGGCCGCTTCGCCCAGCATGTCGTAGGAATAGCGGAAGCCACGCGCTTCCAGCCGCCGGGCGTTCCGCAGGGCCTCGTCGATGTCCTGCCCGGTCACGAACTGCTCGCCCATCATCCGCATCGCCATATCCACGCCGCGTCGGATGAGCGGCTCGCCGCCGCGGGCGATCAGTCGGGTCAGTGCGGCGCCCAAGCCGGTTTCGCTAGCCGTGCCGGTCAGCTTTCCCGTGACGACCAGGCCCCAGGTGGCGGCGTTGACGAACAGCGATGGCGAGTGCCCGACATGGGCGCGCCAGTCCCCTCGGCCGATCTTGTCCCGGATCAGCGCGTCCCGGGTTGCCAGGTCCGGAATGCGCAGCAGCGCCTCCGCGAGGCACATCAGCGCGACGCCCTCCTGGCTTGACAGGTCGTATTCGCGCACGAGGCCCTCCACAGTGCCGCGTACACCTTTTGCCCGCAAAGCTTCGACCAGAGATGTTGCGGTGACGCGAACCCGCACGAGCATGTCCGCCGGTAAGCGGGCGGACGGCAGCAGGGCGGCGACGCACTCCGGTTCTAGGGCGCGATAATGTTCGGTGACGGCGGCGCGCAGGGGAGGTTGAGGATGAACACAAGCTGCAAACGTGCCGAACGGAACCGATTGCGAGATGCTGCGCGAGGCGGCGGCAATGAGGGTCATGCAGTGAACTCCCTACTTGAAGCTTCCCAGGAATAGAGAATGTGCGCCTGCATGTGCTTCGGAAGTTGAGTCGTTCCGCCGAATGTTCCACGGTCGATGGACGCTTTCCAGGAGGAACCCACAAGTGGATGACATCGATCGTCGGCTCTTGCGGCTGCTGCAGCGCGATGGCCGCATGACGAACGTGGACTTGTCCAGGCAGGCCAATATGAGCCAGGCCGCAACACATGACCGGGTGCGCCGGCTTCAGCAGGACGGGTTGATCGAGGGTTACACAGTCAAGCTCAACCCAGCCAAACTTGATCGAGCGCTGCTGGTGTTTGTCGAGGTCACCTTGGACCGGACCAGTTCATCGGCATTCGACCAGTTCGCGCAGGCCGTATTGCGGGCACCGGAGATACTGGAATGTCACATGGTGGCCGGCGGCTTTGACTACCTCATCAAGGCTCGGGTGCGGGACATGCAGGCCTACCGGCGCTTCCTAGGCGAAACGTTGGTCAGCCTTCCGGGAATCCGGCAGACCCACACCTACACCGTTATGGAAGAGGTCAAGAGCACGACGGACCTGCCGCTATGATCTCCCCCTTCAACGAATGTCGGTTCAGCAATCTTCGTGACTGACCTCCTCCAAGTCGACAGCTAGCCTGTAAAGCTGGTCGATCTCAGCCTCCGACAGCTCGACGCCCTCTGCAAGCGTGCGCCGCCGCCCAGCGTGGTGTAGGGATTGAGGTGACCCCGGGATTTTGGGTCTCCCACACTTTGCGTGGATCATGCCGCCATCAGAACGCGCTAGCGCAGCAGGTCGAAGCTGGCCCGGCCGTAGCTTTGCCGTTTGAGCAGCTTGACCATCCCCCGTTACGGTGGACACGGGTTACGGCCTATGCGGCCGCGGCGAGCTGTTCTTTGTTGGCAGGCGTGATGTAGCCGATGCCCGAGTGGAGGCGCTGGCGGTTGTGCCAGCCCTCGATGGCCCGGAACAGGGCCGTGCGTGCGGCCTGCCTTGTTTCGAACGGGCCGTCGCCGTCCAGTTCGGTCTTGAGGCTGCCGAAGAAGCTCTCCATCGGTGCGTTGTCCCAGCAGTTGCCCTTGCGGCTCATCGAGCACCGCATCCCGTGCTCGTCCAGCACCCGGCGGTAGGCATTTGCAGCATATTGGCTGCCGCGATCCGAGTGGTGCAGCAGCCCCGGGCCAGGTTGGCGGTTGGTGATGGCCATGTTCAGTGCGGCCAGGGTCAGCTCCTGCGGCATGGTCTCGCTCATCGCCCAGCTGACGACCTTGCGCGAGAACAGGTCCAAGATCGCCGCCAGGTAGAGCCACCCCTCGCCGGTTGCGATGCAGGTCATGTCAGCCAGCCAGACCTGGTTCGGCGCGACCGCAGAGGCGAACTGCCGGTCCAGCAGGTTCGGGGCAGGCGGGAAGGCATGGTTGCTGTCCGTGGTCTTGCAAAACGGCCGCCGCCGGTGCGCCTGGATGCCGTGCTCGTGCATGAGCCGCGCCACCCGGTTGCACCCCACCCGTTTGCCCTCGGCCCGCAGGGACGCATGGACGCGCGGGCTGCCGTAGCGGCGCCGGCTGCCGGCATGAACACGGCGGATGTCCTCCACCAACGCCTTGTTCGCCTGGGCGCGGACGCTCACCGGCCTGCTGCGCCAGGCGTAGTAGCCGCTGGCGCTGACCCGCAGCACCGAACACATGACCCGCACGAGGAACACCTCGCGGTGGTCCTCGATGAAACGGAACCTCATCTCGGCGGGCTCGAGAAGATGCCGACTGCTTTCCTAAGAAACACCCGCCTGGGCACCGGCCGGCTCCGCCTGCTGCTGCAGCACGAACCCCATTGCCTTCGCCCGCCGTTGCAGGTTGCCCAGGACGCGCTGCCGATAGCGGTCCTCGTAGTAGGAG
>JAABVA010004768.1_pt1 | contig 12466 bp, 10 predicted proteins | sample 5560331 | NCBI WGS metagenome assembly JAABVA01 (sample SAMN12812661, study PRJNA571458) | rock metagenome | isolation source: Antarctica rocks | place: Antarctica: Victoria Land, Mt New Zealand sud | collected 2016-01-07
CTCCAACACCTCCATTATCGTCACCTCCTGGGCTGGATTGAGCAGGAACTCCACGCTGGCGTCGATGCCGACACCCTCTACGGGCGCTTGGCGGCCTAGCGGGACTCAAATGTGCAAAGATAGAGGCGCTATGAGGCGACCACTAAACGCTTCTTTTTCTGGGTCCGTCGCGACACGCTCGTCGAGGCGACCCAGCTCGTTCGCACGACTTCACAGGTGAGTGGAGCCTGCATCGACTTCTTTGGGACTGTGGAGGAGGTAAGCCGCAGCAGTGGGCGCCGCAGTTTCGAGGAGGAACGGGATGTCAAAGACGGGGATCCTGCGTTCGAGCCCCACTTTAAGCCCGACGGCACGACGTATTGCGAGGTCACTATCGTGCGGACGGAGCCCCCATATCTCACACCACCGCTCGAAGAGAGCCTCGTCTTCCTTGGTGGCCCGGATGCAGCAGCCCAAGCCTATGACTACGGCTCGCTCATCGATCCGGATAGTGGGGTTGATTGGGCGTTGGTCACCGGGCTACTACGCAATGGTGGCTCGGGCACGAGCGGGCCGGCCAAGATCGACGTGCGAGATCTATGTGGCGATCGCGCTGGCCACCTCAACGTCACCGGCCAGGCCGGCCACGGCACGAAGTCGAGCTTCCTCCTCGTTGTGCTGTGGTTGCTGATCAAATTCGCCCGGCGTCGCGATGACGGCAATCCTTCAGGCGATCCATTTAGCGTGCGACCGATTGTCTTCAACGTCAAGGGCAATGACTTGATGTACATCGACCAGCCCAATCGTTACCTGGATGCCAGTGCCCGCGCGCGCTGGCTGGCTATGGGGGTTGAAGAGCCGGGGCCGCAGCCGTTCGTTGACGCCACTTTCTACGCGCCGAGCCGCGGCGGTTCCGGCCCCATAAATCGTGCCCTCGCACGTGTACAGCGCCCAGTTGCATCGGACCGTCAGACCCGCTCCTACTATTGGACGCTGAGCGATGTTGTCCGCTTTGGCCTCTGGCCCTATCTTTTCTCGGACGACGCCCAACAAAGCGAAACCATGTCTGCGCTTGCCGATCATATACTCGACCTCATCGCTGAGGACTGCGAGCCGGACGCCGATCACTCCGCGGGGCTTCGCCTCCGCGCACCTAGTCAGGGAGCTGTGACACCCCAGTCGTTTGCCGAGCTCGTCGACTGCCTGCGCAACGCGTTGCGCGACCCAACTCACCCGATCCGGGACGGCCGAGTTCATACCTTCGGTACGTGCCGGGCACTGTTAAGCCGACTCGGGATAGTGCGCAGTTTGGAGGGGCGAGTTATCTTCGACGATGGTACAGGGACAGGGGCGCCGTTGCGCGTCACCGCGCAGGGCACGACCGATCCGATGGTTATCGACATTGCCGGTCTCCCGGTGGAACTACGGCGCTTCGTTGTCGCGGCCGTGCTCGACCAAGTGAAGAATCAACAGATGGGCACCAATCGCATTCCCGGCCAAGTCTACGTCCTCGTTCTCGACGAGCTCGGGGTGTATGCGCCTCGCGGCGCGCGGGATGCGATCACCCGCCTGTTCGAGTATGTCGCGGCGCAACTGCGCAGCCAGGGTATTATCCTGTTCAGCGCTCAACAGCAAGCGAGTAAGGTCTCAGAAACCATCCTAGGCAACAGCGAATTTAAGGTTCTTGGCGTGACGAGTTCCGAGGAACTGGACTCGCCGGCGTGGACGCGGCTGCTGACGGCGACGCAAAAAATGCGTGCGCAGAACCTTGGCCCCGAGGACAAGATGGTGCGCAGCCCGCGCGGCTGGATGAACGTCATTGTCCCATTTCCCGCCTGGGCGATGAAGCATTCTGAGATGGCACTAACCTCTACACATGACGACGGTGCGAATGGCGACGATTTTGGCCTAAGGCCATCCGACGCGTAACGAAACACTGGTGCGGCGCCAAATATTAGATGGGGACTAGAGGCCAACCTTTCCAGGGACGGCGCTCTAAACAAGCGGCTCCTGACGGAGCAGCAAAGATCGACAAAACATTGTCGGCGTGGGCGCCGCAAGCGCCTAATGGGTAACGCGTGGGACACATCGCCACGAGGCGATCGTGGCGATGTGTCATGCGGGGTGCAGAGTTCGGGGCACCTCGATCGGATTGGAGGCGAGCAATGCGGCTGTTACACACATCGGACCTACATTTAGGGGCACTGTGGCGGGGCAAGTCCCGCAGGGACGACCAGGAGCGCGTCTTGGATGAAGTCCTCGGCTTGTGTAATGTCCACAACGTCGAGACCCTACTCGTCACCGGCGATGTGTTCTCCGACCGGGTTAATGGTGACCGGCAAGCCCAGGTGGCCCGGCGATTCCTCGAGCAGTTGCGACCACACCTCGACCAGGGCCGTGCCGTCGTGCTGTTGCGTGGCAACCACGACCCGTTCGATTTGTTTGGGTTGATGCGTGTGTTCGTCGATGAGATGTCTAAGACAACATCCTGGCCCCTCATTGTCGCCGACCTCCCCGACGTCTACCCTGTTCCAGGGCACAACGTACAGATCGTCGCGCTCCCGTACATCACGCCAGCGATGCTGCGCGACGAGAGGAGCGATGTCGGGCTGTCACCGGACCAGCAGCTCCCTGGTCTCGCCGGGCTCTTGGCCGCGCGGGTCCAACGACTCTATCAACGCGCAGCCCAGGGCATGCCATCTATCTTCGTTGGGCACGTGCTGATCAGTGGAGCACAGCTCACAGAGGACATTAGTTCTGAGGCAGGGTACAACAGCGAGCTTTGGCTGGACCCAAGTTTGCTGCCTCAATTCACGAGCTATAACGCCTTGGGGCACATCCACTTGGCTCAGCAGATTAATGGGGCGGGTAAACCAACCTGGTACGCGGGATCGCCCGATCGCATGGATCTCGGCGAGCGGGCGTACACCCCCCAAGTGCTGCTCGTCGACACACCAGCCATTGCCGGTGGCGTGGCGACAGTGCAGCCTATTCCGCTCACCGTCTGCACCCCTTTCATCCATGAAACCGTGAGGGGCATGGAGGAGGTCGGTCGGTTCTGCGAAGTGCAGTCCATACATGAGGGCCCCGACCCACTCGGCCAGCTGATAATTTCCGATGTTCCCGCGGCGTCACGCGCTCCCGTCGAGGCGCGCGTGCGACATGTGGCACCTCGCCTGGACGTGCGATGGGAGATTGAGGGCATCGCACGAGCAGAGGTTGTTGACGAAGATGATCTGCACGACATACCGACTGTTGTGGCGAGTTACATCGGTCGCGCCTACGCCAACAGGGAGGACCGCGGACGCCGTCTGATGGACGCGTTCAACAGGTTGTGGGAAACGACAAGCGAGATGCCACAATGATTATCGAAGGCATCACGGCGCGCAACTTCCTTAGTCACGCGGATAGTACCGTCGATCTGACCGAGGCCCCCTTATGGTTGATTTGTGGCGCTAATGGTTCGGGGAAGTCAGCCCTGTTCGACGCCGTCGAATTCGCGCTATATGGTGAGCATCGCGGGGGTAACCAGCACACGGGTACGCTCGTCAAGCAAGGTGAGCGCCGTGGGTTGGTTCAGGTGACGGTTGCTCTCGATGACGTGCGCTACCGTGTCACTCAGCACCTCGACGCGAAAACGGGCAATCTTGGTGGCACACTCGACCGATGGGACACTTCTGCCAACACGTGGGAACGAATGAACGTTGGTGCAGGCGTGGACGCGGTATGGAGGTGGCTCAGGGACCACCTTCCGGCGCACGGGCTGTTCAGATCAGCCATCTTTCTCCGCCAGGGGGACGCGGCGTTCTTCCTACGCGGTACTGCTACTGACCGTATGAAGCGATTCGCAGAGCTGGTTGACCTTAGCCGCTACACGGCACTCTGGCGTTGCGCAAAGGATCGCAGCGACCAGGCACGTGGCAAGGCAGAGCGGGTTGAGGGGCGACTCGTCAGTCTAGGAGATGTGACTGACGAGGCTCTCCACGCTGCTGAAGAGGAATTTGGCCAGGCCGATCAGGCGTCTGCTGTAGCATCTGCAGATGTTGTCGTGGCGGTCGCGACGTTGAGAGGCGCGGAGGGTTGGCAACGCTTGCTGTCACAGCAGCACACGCTAGACATGCAACAACAGGTATGTGAGGGGTTGCTTGCCGACGAAGCCTCCATCCGCGCTGACGCCGGTCGTGTTGCCGCCTGGGATAGCGCGCAAGGGGATGTGGCCCGTTGTTGGAGGGAACGCGACCGTGCGGCCGAACGCCAGGTCGAGGCAAAGGCAGCGCAGATCGTTGTTGATCGCCTTGACACGAGCTTGGGTAGTTTGGCTAGCGACCGCAGAGAGGTGGTGACCCGTAAGACAACTGCCGAAGGCGTTGAGCTTCCCCGTGCCCGCCAACGCACAAGTGACGCGTGTGACGTAGCGTCCCGACTGGCGCTGGAGGTGCAAATTGCTAACGCACGCCTTGCAGTGGTGGCCTCGGAACGTGAGGTCAAGCTCCTATCCGCTGGAGATAGCAACGTCGAGAAATGGCAGAAGCTATCAGGAGTCGTCCCCTTGCTCGATGCTGTTGTTGCGCGAGACCGAGAATGCTCCACATCAGCGACAGTCGTTGAGGAGATGGCGGCGAACGCCACTGCTGCGGAGGACGCTGTGAGCGCCGCCTTGGTGGCCGCGCGGCATGCAGGGGACAAGTACGAGAAGACTCGGCTGGTCGCCAACGTGGCAGGCGATATGGCCTCCCGACTACGTGAGGAGATCGCGGGACTTACGGGCCAAATTCAGGGATACAAGCACCTGGATGGTGGTGAGAAGAAATGTCCTGTATGCCTGCAGCAGATCGACGAGTCTGCGCACATACGGGTACGACAATCACTCGCTAATAAGGTGACGACGTTGACAACCCGGCAGGCCGACCTGTCGGTAGCCGAGGATCATGCCGACCGGACACGGCAGGCATCAACCGCAGATGAAACAGCCAAAAGGCATGCCGACGAGTTGGTCCACTCGACAGCGGAAGTTGTTTTCGGGGCTCGTCATCGCGTTCAAACCGCGCAGGACGCCTTCAGTCGGTGCGAGTCCGCCTGTGCGGCGGCGCGCCAGGCCGTCGCGGACCATTATCCGCAGTATGTCGCGCACCTGGATCATATAGTGACATCGTGGGTTGTCCAAGAAACGGCACGCATCGAACACGGGACGAGGATGGCACGGAAACTTTCAGTCGTTATTGCGACGGCGCGCGAGACGCTCGCTGGCGCGGCCGGCACGCTGAAAGCGCTTCGCGCCCAGCGGGGCGACGGATCAGATGCGCTGGGAGATCGGGTCGACGCCAACGATCTACAGAAACGCCTGGATCGCGCGATATCCGCGCGAGATACGTGCAACGCGGAAGTGCAGGTGCTGGAGCAAGAGATCGGCGAGATCGACTGCAGACTCACGTCCTTGGAGCGGGAGAGCAACCGTATCATCGGTGAGAGGGCGACAGCCGAAACGACACGTACGACAGCACGAGAGGATGCCGCCCGCGCGCGGGCGGCGGCCGATAGCATCGTCACATCCCTCGGCGATAAGTGGCCAGAAGCTTTGGCTAGTCGGGAAGGCTGCGCTAGTGTCGCTGACGACATCGACAAGCGGCGTGAGCGGGCTGCACTCGCACCGCAGGTGGATCAGGCGCGCGGTCGGCTCGAATTGATTGTCGGTCAACTTACTGACATCGCGCGCGCTATGGCCGATGTGCCCGACGATCACCGCATCCCAGTCGAGGCTGCTGCGGAGCGCGAGCGGACCGCGCGCACTGTCGCGCAGAATGCGGTTATCGCGATGGAGCGCTATGCGACAGTGGTGGCGAACCTGCACACCGCACGTCAGCAAGCCGGGGAGTGCCGTGCGGAGATTGATGCGGCTAGTGACGAACGCGACATCTACGCCGAGTTGGCCGACATCCTTAGGGAGAACGGACCGCTACAGGTTGAGGTGGCCAACAAGGAGCAACAACGTATCGCGGCAGAGGTGAACTCTGTGCTCGAGCAGCTCGGCGATCCATTACGGATCGGCATTGGACAGACGCAGCGAGCATCGCGATCGGGTGTCCAGGACCTTCATATTATGGACACTGCCGATCCGATGGGTCAGGCCCGCTACTTCCCCTATCTCTCGGGAGGCGAGCAGTTCCGCGTCGCCACGGCTCTCGCGCTTGCTCTCCATCGCCGCGTTGGACGTGGTGCAGGCACGATCATTATCGATGAGGGTTTCGGCGCCCTCGACAGTGATCGCCGAGACGCCTTCGCCTTTCAGTTGACGGATACCAGCATTGGTATTCTACGCTTGGGGCTCGCAAAGAGCATCGTCATCTGCTCTCATGTGACCGATGTCCAACGACACTTTCCCGACCTGTGGACGGTGACCAAGGAGAGCGGTAGCGCTGCTGTGTGCCATCAGCACCGGCTCAGTCCTGGCGAAGAGGTCGCCTAAGTCCAGGCTCTCGCGCGTCTGCAATCGGCGCGCGAGAGCCTGCTGCACGAGCGTCAAACAGATGGAGTTGTCGAGATGATCGGCGTACCAGCTGCTGTACGAACCGTCCATCAGCCGGACTCGCACGGCAACTTCCTCCTCCAGTAACACCGAGAGATTGTGCGTCGCGCGGTTACAGAATCCGGCTAGACCGGACGCTATGAGGCCATCCAGGCCTGAAAGTCGACACGCAGGGCAGTTGCACGTGCGGAGGATTTCCCATTCATCTTGACTAGGCGTACGCCCACGCCAGTTGCCCAGGTTGGCCACAGCTCTGTCACCGCTCCCAGGCAATTGCACAATCCCCCGCGCCGCCCGGTTACGCCAGCCGCTTGAGTCGATCGAGTCGATCTCCAGCAACTCCGCCAGATGCAAGGTTGCGGTACCTCCCACGCCAAATAGATGCAGTTCCTTGCCCTTAAAGAGGTGACGGACCTGCACCAAGCCATCAAGGATGTGTTGGTAGGGCATAGCTTTAGGGGCGCGGAGCAGGTTGGGCACGATGCCTCCAAGCCCGATGTGAGTCTTGTTGGTCATGGCGCTCATAGCTTGCGCCTCCATGATGTAGCGATCCAGCACCCGACTAATGTGGATAACTGGGACATAACCGTCAGCCTGGTAGGCCAGGTTCATGGCCATTGTTTTTTCAAGACACCGCTCCTGCTCCTCGACCGACATCTGTGGCCCCGGGATGTAATCCTGGGGGATTGGCCACCAGTCTGGTCGAGCACGGGCGACGAACTCTTCGTAGTCCTTCTTGGATACCTCACCATTGTGGGTCAGAAAATAGAACGCGCCGTTGTCTAGATAGATCTTTATGCTGCCGGGCACACCCAGATAGGCGTGTAGACCGCGGTCCATAGCTGCGAGCCGTCGAGTTGGCATTCGATGGAACTCGGCATAGGAGACCATAACGGCTCGTACGCGAGGTAGGTAGTAAGGAGATTGCGCGTCCCATACGCGCGGCTCCAAATTCTTGATGCTAAGCCCTACCACGATCAGCATCGACACGTCCCCGCGTCGATGCGCGTGCCTCGGTGTGGGGCAATACAGTGTGATGCGGCACAGTCGCTAGTTATCGGCATATCGGATGCCTTCCATCAGCACACGACCGACGTCAACGCCAAGCTCCGCGAGGAGCCGACGCGCATCATCTGTGGAGAAGCTTCCAACGGGAAGCCCGCTAATCTGACTTGCAAGCCACTTCGGCGCTACTCGACGGTCGTCGACGGCTACGTACCAAGAATGGTACGCGTCGAGCCCTGGAGCACCGTGGTCGAGTGCTTGACGAGCAAGGGCAAGGGCATCGGCAGCGGTGGCTATGACCTCGACGCCTCGTAGGCATGGCGTTACGCGCAGAACGGATCGAGCCGTGGGCTGTGGTGGAGGGCTGCCGTTCAACCAATCGTACAATTGCCCCAGCTGCCGTCCTAATGCACCGCTAGCGACGTTGACAATTAGTGAGGGTGGAATCAGTCGATTGAGACCGTCGATAGCCAAGAGGTATGCACTCCCCATACAGATGAATAACTCCTTGTAGGAACCGTCGATAGCCAACTTACTTAACCGACTCAACACCTCTGGGCGCAGTTGTCGTGCGCGATCCGCAGTCATAATACGGTCGTACGTAGGGATCTTGTGATCCGACGGGAGCAGGCCATACTCGGCAGAAATGATGTGGGTTTCGAGCGGCCGCGCTGCCGCGGCATGCAAATACCGGCGCAGAACGCGATATGCCGGTCCATCATAGCGTTCGATAGCGGGGAGCGGATGCGGCTCAGGGCGCTTCCTGCGAGAGCAAGCCAAGACGAGCAAGCGACCTGATGAGTTCGGCTTCAGTCTATCTACGTCATGGGAAAGTTTCATCGTACGCATTGTCTCCTTATCGAGGGACGCGTCGCGCTCCTGACTCATCGGTCCTGCCCTTTTGGGGCTGGGCTCTCTGCGGTCGTCGAGGCCTTTGCATCCGGCGGAGGTCGCCGCCCCGCGCCAGGGCGGTAGCCGCCGCGCTGGCCCAGCCTCTCGCGCCGGTATTTCTCGATGGCCTCCAACGTCACCATGTTCAGGCGCGGGTTGATCGGCTCGTAGGCCATGATGCCCCGCTTGATGGCGCTCCTGATCGTATCGGGCGACACGCCTAACATGGCGGCCGCCTCCGCTGCGGTAAACAAGGTGCGTCGCTCTCCGTCAGACACGCAGGCCCTCCCCTTCCTGCCTTCTATCGTAGCATGGTGTGGGCCAGGAGAGGGTCCGGCCCACAACGACTCGTTGACGCGAGGGACCGGCGCTCGACCGGCCCCCCTAACGGCCGCGCTAGGCGACACCGCCGGTCTCCAACGACGGCGCGGCCTCCCTGGCGTCGTCCTTGAGTATGCGCTCTCCCTCGGTAACGTCGCCCTCGATACCGGCGTCCCCGTTCGGGTCCTGCTCGGCGGCGGGGTCCTCCTCGCCGGTCGTGTCGTCGCCCGTCGCCGGATCGACCGCGAGCCCGACGCCGCCGACGCCGACAGGGGCGAACGTCGGGGGCGCGGGGACTGCCGGCACGGGGGCGCTGGTCTGGTCGCCGGTGTAGAGCTTGAACACCGGATCGGGGCCGGCGCTATAATGGTTGTCGGGCTCGTAGTCACGCGCGGCCTGGGCCTGCCGGAGCAGCAGCGCCTCTATCGTCGCCTTGACGAGGCCCAGCGGGTCGAGCCTGCGCAGTTCCTTGATGTGGTCCGCGCTCGGGCGCGTGCTGCCCCCCACGCGCATCAGCGCGCCCGCGTCCACGCCGTGCCGGCGCGCGATCTCGCCCCAGTCCTCCTTGTTCAGGCTGATTTTAGTAAGAGAATACGCCGCGAGAGTACCAAGATCGTGGGCCTCGACGTTGGCGATCAGATCGACGGAGCGGCGCACGGCCAGCACGTTGGGCATGTAGTCGGCCTTCTGTGCGAGGCGGCGCATCCTGGTCTCCTTGCCCTTCTGTGCCGCCGTCTTATGGTCGTTGTGGGCCGTGAGGGTCTGCGTGAGCTGCGCCGTGAAAGCGGCGGGGTTGGCGTTGATCTCCCGTTGGCGCGTCCGCTCGGCCTCGTCGTAGCGCGCCTGCCCCTTCGCGTTGAGGGTGGCGTAGTGGTCCGGCATAAGGCAGAAGCCTTCATACTCATAATCGCCCGCGCCGACCCTGCGATAGGCCGCGAAGGGGCAGGCGCGGCACACGGCATGCGTGTCGAAGAAGTTGCCGCCCCAGCGCCCAGTGGTGTCCTGCCGGTCGTGGCTGAACCGCTGCACGAGGCTCGGATGATGGAACGTGGCGTTAGCGAGGGTCGGCTCGTGCGCCTTCCCGCTCGCCACGTCCTCGGTTATCGCCGCGATCAGCGCGGGGAAGCCTTTGTTCTCCTTGCCGCCGCGCGTGTACTCGTGCATGGCGAGCATCTTGGTGAGCGTGAGCCGCCCGCCCGTGTCTCTCAGGTAGAGGTCCTGCGCCGTCGCCGGCAGATCGCATAGCTTCAAGCGGTCTTTGATATATCCCTTGGAGCGCCCCAGGCGCGCGGCGAGCTTGTCCACGCTGTAGCCGTGTCCAGCGCGCAACCGGATCAGCCCGCGCGCCTCCTCAATGGGGTGCAGGTCGCGCCGTTGAAGGTTCTCTAACACGGTCGCCTCAACCGCCGTGTCCTCGGTCAGGTCGTGGCGTATGATGGCCGCGATAATGCGCCGTTTGAGCACGTCCCTGGTGGCGCGCAGGCGGCGCTCGCCGGCCACGAGCAGGTAGGGGAGCGCGCCCTCTCCCGCGTCGAGGTTCACCCGCACGGTGATCGGCTGCACGAGTCCCTGCGCCTTGATCGACGCGGCCAGTTCGCGGATGCCGGCGTCGCCGTCGAGGTCGAACAGGGTGCGCGGGTTGCGCCCATCGGTGGCGATGTCGGCCACGGCGATTTCGCGCAACTCGGCCAACGCGGCGTTGGGGGCCGGCGCGGTCGAGGCGGTCGCGGCATCGGTGGGTACGGCCGTGGTGGCGGTGTCCGTGGTGGTGGGCGCTGTCCGCGCGGTTGCTGTCCGTGCCATTGGTCGTTTCTCCTTATCTACTAGGGGGAGGGCCGGCGTCCTGTGTCCGGGGGCCGGCCCTCCGCGCCTTCGTCCTTATGCCGCCTCGGTCGCCGCGACGAGGGGCGCGATCTCGCTCATGATAGCCGCGATGCCGTGCCTGATGGCGTCGAGGTTGGACGCCAGCACCTCCCGTGAGACCCGATAGAGCGCGAGGTACGTAGGCGAGTTCGGGGTCGGGATCGAGAGCGCGGCGCACACGCCATACGCGACGCTTTCCGCTTGACACTCGGCCTGCTGCGTGGTGAAGGTGCGGCGCTCCTCGGCTCGGTGCATGCGCTCGTGCGCGATTTCGTGAACAAGAGTTTTGCAAAGGTTGCCGGCCGGGTTGCCCTGCTTCAACTCAATGCGGCCGTCGCCGTAGCTGACGCCGTTGGCGTCCTGTACGAGGCGATCCTTGAAGGTGACGGAGAGGCCGCCGCGCTCCGCGACCTCGATGAGCTGCCGGAGGAGCGTGTCGTACCGGTCGCCTTCGACGGCGTGAACGGTCAGCGCGGGGAGGTCATCCCCCTCGGTGTCGGCCAAATCGAACACGTACCCGGTGCGGAATCTCAGGGCGATCACGGTGTCGTCGCCCGCGTCGGTCTTGCCCTTGATCGGGGCGGGGCACAAGATCGCTATGCCTTTCGCCCCCTTCACGACCTGCCGGCCAAGCGCCTGCCACGCGCGGTAGCCGGCGACGCGCGCGGCGTCGGGGCGCTGCATGGCGATCAGGGCGCAGTTGTGGGCGCTGTAGGTGTAGAAGCGGCTCACGGTCTGTAGGTAGCGGGTCAGTTCGGCGCCCTGCGCGGCCTGGTCGGTCTCGTCCGCGAGGCGCTGCATCCACTGGTCGATCTTGGCGAGGTTCGCCGTGGTCGGGTTGGCCGTGGTCTCGGTGGTCATGTGTCATCACTCCATCGACGAGGGAAAGAGGGGCGGCACGGGCGCCGGCCCTTGGTGTCGCTACCAGCCGTACCAGGGGGCCGGGAACAGGGGCGTGGTGTCCTTATCGCTCGCCGTTTTGTACCCATCGCGGTAGGCGAGCAAGCGGACAATCGCCGCGTCCAGCAGGTCCAGCACGCGGGCATGGCTGGCCGGTTCAGGGGTGATGACAACCTCGGTCGCGCCGATAGGGTCGGTGGGGTGGAACGTGGCCGTTACGGTCACGTCGCCGTCGTCATGCGCCACGATCACGAGGGGCGGTATACTGGGGGCGGTCGCTGCGGGTTGGGTCTTCATGTCGGTTGATCCCTTCCGTGCTACTCATGCGGGCGGGGTCCTCTAACCCCCGCCCGCATTTCTTTTCGTTAGGCCCCGAAAGCTTCCAGCAGGGCCGCCATGCCGACCGGGCGCGTGGTCGTCGCCAGCGCCGGGGTAGGCTGCTGTCGCCGCGCCTTGTTGTGCGCCTTGTATTGCTCCTCGGCGCGCTTGTACCACTGCTCGGCCTGGAGCGCGAGCACCAGATGCCAGCAGCGCATGCCCTTCTCGCCCGCCTCGCACGAGCACTTGAGGTGCAGCACGTCTTGCGTGTGCGTGAGACCTGCCCGCGTGCGGCTCCTGGTCTCAAAGGTGTACGTGCCGGTCCTGCGAATGGTGGGCTTGGTGTCTGCCGGGGTGCTTGCCTGTGTCATGTCCGAAGCTCCTCTAACTAGCTCGTCGTCGGTGGGAGCCATCCGCTCCCCACCCTCTAATCATAGCACTAATGTTGGTACTTTGTCAAGGGTAAATGCTATTTGTGGAGATGTTAGGGCTAAGAAGCGCGTGTTATCGCGGTCGATTGTGAGCGAACCGTACCCGTCGCCGTCTTTTCTCCGCGCGCCGCAGCGCGTGCCTTGTGTGGTGGGCGCGCCAAGGAACACGACCGGGCGGATCATAGACGTTGAGGGTAGGCACACGCCATACACGGCCACCTGCCCCTCGGCCGCT
>JAABVA010004769.1_pt1 | contig 12465 bp, 21 predicted proteins | sample 5560331 | NCBI WGS metagenome assembly JAABVA01 (sample SAMN12812661, study PRJNA571458) | rock metagenome | isolation source: Antarctica rocks | place: Antarctica: Victoria Land, Mt New Zealand sud | collected 2016-01-07
CGGGGTAGCGCACAATGCGACTCTGGCCCAACAGGCGGTCGGACCATTCGAGCGTCGTCAGCGCGGCGGCCAGGTCGGGCGACGCGAAGACGCGCGCGATGTTGTCAATCTGGATGGCCCCCGGCGCCCCCGCCAACGCCGAGGTGATCCGCTTGCGCCATTCGTCGTCATCGTTGGCGGGCGACATGAGCTGCACAGACGCGCCGAGAGATGGGGCGAGCAGCACGCTGACGAGCAGTCCCTTACCACTACCGGGCGACGGCGCGTCAATCAAGTGCATGGGCGTGTTGCCTGGAATCATGTCACGCACGAAAGGTAGCAGCAGCAGCGCGACGGCATGGGCGCGTTCCGCTGCTCCAACGAACGGGAAGTCGCCTATCAGGTCGTCCATAATGAGAGACCGCGCGCTCGCTACCTCCGCGGATGTGGGGCACGCTGAGATAGTTGGGAGCGTTAATCCCGGAGGCGGGTCGTAATACACGCGGGCTGACGGGTGGTAGCCCGGCTCGGTGAGTAGATCCCCCGTTGGTGAATAAATAGGCGCCTGAACGATGCGTGTGAGCACCGGGAGTGGACGCTTTTCGGCTGGTGTGGCGAGCAAATCACGCATCACATCTAGTGGGGGACGGGCGTCCTTTCTGCTAAAAAGCCCCGTATCCCGATCCTTCTTGACTTGATACCAGTTGGCAGCACGAGCGGCCTCGTGGCGCAGGCCGTGCTCATCCAATGTCACGACGCCTAGCTGCCCCCCCTCGCTACGTTCCAACCGCGATATAGTCTCCGCGTGCTGGAACAAGTAGGGCGGGTAGTTCGCGGCCCTGATTGCATTCCAGGTGGCCGTGGTCACGATCGGCAGAGATTGAATACCCGCGTCTATTTCGGGCGCGTCCGGCGCGGGAGATGCGTCGGCCGGGGCCGCCGTGTCAGGCGCGGCGTCGGTTCCCTTGTGTGGCACGCCGGCCGGTCGCCCCAGCCGTAACCAAGACACCAGGGCCTTCACGACGGTCTGGTCGCCAATCTGGTCGGCCAGCGCCGGCACGCCGACGACGTTCGCGCCGTCCGTGAGCTTAGCCGCGGTGGGCTCAACGCATTGCCGCCGCCGCTTAGACCATTCGGGATCACCCGCCACCCGGGCGACGCCCTCGATGAAGTCGCCGGCGTCCTCGACGGTCCACTCCGCGCGGAGCAACGCGCCCGCCAGCGCAAGCGCTAGGTAGTTGCGACGGCCCTCGCCCCAGAAGGGAACGAGCAGTGAACCGGCGGCAATCCAGTGCACCGCGCGCTCCAACTCCGCGACGTCGATCGTCGCAGGCTCGCCGTCGCGCTCCCACTCCACGGGTTCGCCCGATTCGTGGATACTGCCCGGGAAGATCGTTTGGCCGACGTTGCTCCGCAGCTCAACGATCATGGCGGTTCCGGTCTTTTCCCGTGGGTTGCCTGGCCGCTTGAACTGCGTTGTTTTTGGTCCAACACCGTCGGCCGCGTAGTACAGGTAGTGACTGCGGCGTTTGCTCTTGCGCCCGAACAGGGCGTCCGTCGCAGGTAACCAGAGTTTGGCGAACGCTATAGCCTCAGGGGAATCGTTGTCTACATCGACAATCCCCCGCGAGCGCCGCCCCAGGATGACGCCGATGTTGGGCCGGTGGCCGTTCACCGCGAAATGCGCGGGTAGGTCGTCAAGAGATAAGTCTAAGTCCGGCCACTCAGGCAACACCGGTTCTTTGGTCCGCTCGGGATTGGGAACGACCTTCCAGCCGCGGGCTACGTACGTCTGAGCATCCTCAAGAACGGTCTGGCCGTGGGGGTTATTCATCGCCGCTCACCTCATCCAGAGGCCAGCAGACCCGTTGGGCAAAGCCGCGCCTGGGCGTCGTGAAACTGGCGAGTAGCACGCGTACATCGTCGTCTAACTCATCGTCATAGAGCCAATCGTCACGCTCTATGACGCGCGCGGAGGCTGCTGGTTCATGGAAAGTGTTCCAAAAACCATCTATCTTTGGTAAACTGGATACAGCGGTAGCGAGGACTGTCATAACTCTTTCCTGGCTGTGCTAAGGGTTGGGGTTTGCACGGACCCCTGATCTTCTAAGTTGAGGCGTCGTCAATGCGTTGGTAGCGCAGAGATGACGCCTTTACTTTTATGGCGTCATCTTGTCGTTTTCCATCCTGAGCGAGCGCAGCACATGCGCGCGCACGACGGCTGCTAGTGCATTGCCGGAGTCGCGTGCCTCTTCGTTGAGGCGCTTGTATTCGTCTACGCTGAAATGCAGCGTCACGCGCTGATCGCGCCGGACGCCATCTTTGGGCGGCCGCCCGCCGGGGTGCCTTTGTGTCGTGACTGTCACTGCTATAGCTCCTTTATTACAGGCGTGCACATCGTCATGGAACGACGTTGCTACCCTATAATTGCAGTATAGCAGTTATGATGACAGATAACTCTCTCTTTGCCGACAGGCAAAATTGGCCAACAAAAAACGCAGCGCCAACAGTGGTCGCTGCGTCGAGGTGGTGGGTGAGCGCGGGGTAACAAAACGCAGCGCCAACAGTGGTCGCTGCGTTGAGGGGTTGTCTTTGTTTACGCGCGTGTGTTGGTCAGGCGGTGGCGGCCAGTGTGCGTTCGTCGGCCAGGCGGCCGAGGGCCTCGCGGATCTGGTTTAGATCAGATTCCGTATAGGCGCGGTAGCCACACAGGGGGTCGCGTGACGGGGCCGGAATTCTGCCCAGGGCTTCGAGCCGGCGTAACGTCCAGGCATTCACACCAACCAGCCGAGCAGCTTCGGCAACCCTTAATTTTCCACGGATCATTGAGATCTCCTCGCGTGGGCGCATCATAGCGATGCCAATAAAAAAACACCCGACGACAATCGTCCGGTGTTAAAAGGGCGCGGTTAAGCGAGGCGTGGGTAATCGCTCCTTGGAAGGGAGCAATCACGGCTTGTGCAATCATACTAGCGTTACCTACTTATGTAAGTATAACACATCTCTGCGGCCGTGCGTTCCTAGTCAACTCCCTATGGTCGGTGCCTGTAGTGCAAGATTCATGGTCATACGTTTGTTGACGACTCTAGGACCAACTTGGCGTAAGTCGTTACGTGTGGGCAGCCCAAAGACCGATGAGTGGAGGTCTAAGCGCTGTACGCTCAACTCAAGTTCACGAAAATGCAGCCGCCGCACGTCCGCGCGTGTATGGCTATACTCTATCTTTGCACTTTTTGTTTGACTACCATATGTTGTTGTGCGTTAAGCGCGGCGACCGCAATATCTAGCGGGCAAAAGCCGTTTTACTTGACAATAATCGAAAGGTGCAAAGATAGTGGGCTATAGCTAGCCCTGGCGTCTTGGGGGCTTAAATCTACCCACGAGATGTTGTAGCGCCGTAGGACGTCCTCGCGATACGCCCACGACTTGTCTTTCTGTCTGATAGGCGCATCGGGCGTTGAGGCAGGGTCGAATCCCTTGTCCAGGCAGTAAACGACACGTAAGGTGTGCGCCTCCGGGTTGTTGGCGAGGGCGCGATCGAGGATGCGTAGGTTAATGCTGGGATCTTTGAAGATATGTACAACTTGCTCGTTGATCCATTTCCGCGAGCGCCATGCCTGTTCTTCGTGCCGGGCTTCCTGGTTGGCTCGTTTGTACTTATGGGCGAGATGTGTTGGCTTGAGGGACGGCCTAGCGCCTAAAGACCGTTTGTGCGCGCGCAGGGTGTTTTGGAGCGCTTCATTTCGACGCGTATCCTCCCGCTGTATGAGTGACCGGGCGATAGATTCGCGGTCCAGTGGGCCGGCACCCATCTGTGCGTTGGCCGCGTCGATGACGGCAGTGACAGGCTGCAGCTCATCAAACGAATATGTTGAGTTCAAGAGTGGTAAACACTTCAAGAAGTCTTGAATAGCGGCGTCGTGCGGACTATCAGCCGGGTTGGGAATGTCCTGTTGCTCCCGACCTATCTGCAGCGCTTCGATTAGGTGCTTCCGCGTCATGTAGCGTTTGTCCTGCATGGGCAGGTGGCCCGTTTCGACGAGGACGCTTATGTGAGCAGTAAATCTGCCCATAAGGTGTTCACGAGCCGCAGGGGTAAGTTGTGGATCTAGGTATTCGCAGCACCATGCGAACGCTTCCTTGATAGTCATCAATCCGTGGGCATCACGCCAGGCGTTTCTACTGGCGGTGCGCGCTGAACTTCCCTCGGTCTTCATAGGCATAGTTACATCCTCTTACCACTCGCCGACTGTCTTGCGCTGCGTGTCGTTGGCCCACTGCGCGTACACTCTGGCCGTGTCGAGTTGGGCGTGGCCGAGCAGCTCGGCGACCTCCTGCAAGTTGTTGGTCTCGCGCATCATGCGTGTGCCGGCGGCATGGCGTAGACGATGCAGGCCATGGTGCTTAATGTCCGCGCGTGCCGATAGATTCCTGAGGCGGGTCCAGGCGCTGGTCCGTGAGCGATACGGGAGCACAAACTCGTCGCGCATCGCCGGCGGGATCGCTTCCAGGGCGGCCGCCAAGCTACTGCTCATAACGATTCCGCGCCGCTTCCCGCTCTTGCCCTTGCGCACGATGATGCCGCGCCCCGACAGATCGACATCATCCCAGCGTAGCTGCATCATCTCGGCCGCCCGGAGGCCCGCGTGCGCGCCCAGGAGGATGAGCACATTGTCGTAGCGCCCCATGGTTTGCGCCGCCGGTGTCGCCGTGGCTATCTCCTCGTCCAGGACGTGAAGGATGGCCTGTAGCTCATGGGGGGAGTACGGTTCTCGCTTGTCCTTGGCGGCGGTCGTGTCCTTGGCCGGTCGCGCGTCTGTGAAGGGGTTGGCGTCTGTGGCCTCGCACCAGCGCAAAGCGGCGTAGAGGGCGCGCGCGGCGGCGAGACGCGCCCGGACCGTCGCGGGTTTGAGTCCGATGGCCTCCATCTCACGCAGCCACAGCGCGGCGGCGTCCCGCGAGGGGTGGAGTATATTCTCTTGCCTCCATGCCGCGCTGAGGACCGCGACGCCGCGGCGATAGCTGAGGCGTGTATGCGGGCTCACCGTCGCGCCCGCACGGCCGTACAGGGTCAGCCAGGCGTCGGTGATCTCCTGGAGGACTGCCATGTCGCGGGTGTGGCATGCCTCGACGGCGCGACGGCGGCGCTCGTCGTCGGGCAGCGTCGCCCAGGTGCGGGCACGGCCGACGCCTTCCCCTTGAGCCAGGACGAGGGCTGTGCTCATACGACCATGGCCCACGAACTGTCGGAGCGTTGCTCGTAATACACGTCGATCGCAGTGTCGGCCTCGTGGAGGCCGCTCCAGGCGGGGTTCGTGATGCGTATGCGCCACAGGTTTTTGCTGTACGCGCGGCTGGTGGGATTGTAGCGGATAATCTTGCATCCCTCCGTGTCCAGACGCTGCCAGAGTATGCGCATCTCGTCATCGGTCATCGTGGTGCTGAAACTGCTCCGAGCCTCACTGTGGGTCATCGCCAGGGCCTCCTCGTATCGTCCGCGTCTAGCCCGCGACCATTGCCTACCAACTCCGCACGCTGTCCGCACGTTATCGCTTGTTACGGCCTGATATAAGCTATCATAACAGCATTTATGTTCAAAGCGCGGTTGTTGGACGCTGACCGGGGTATGGCGTCAACAGGGTATGTCGCCTGTCTATGTTGGCTGCGGTGCGCGGGTATTTTTGTGCACAAGACGACCGTGTGGCGATGATACCAAGCAGTCCTCCCACGTTATTGTTCGCCGCTCGTCACTCTGCTTGACGAGCGGTGGCGTGTGCTACGGGGCGTGCTCGGACTGGGAGATTTTGCGCCACACGGACAGTTCCGTGAGCACGTCCGCGTGTTGTCGTTCGAGGCGGATGGTGAGAGCGGGTGCGCCGGTCGGTCGATAGAGGAGGATGAGGTCGTAGACCGTGGGATTTGTTGTCGCCGCGCGCACCTGCCAGTTGGGGTCGGCACGCAGGGTGTGGAGCGCGTCGGCGAGCATGCGCTCAGTCAGGGGCGCATCGAAGAAGGCGGCCACTTCCTGCGGTGACGAACGCGGATCGAGCGGCATGGGGGACCCTCTGCACGGCACGATGGTCTATGCCTGCATCATACACCCTCATGGGAGGGCCTGTCAGCCTCTACGCATCAGTCTGGCTGCGGCGTTTATCCGCGTACATGTGTTGATCGGCGTGGTCGATGAGGGCGGCGGGGGTCGTTCCGTCGTCCGGGTATACGGCGACGCCCACACTGAAGCGCAGGGCCGCGCCGTTGACCTGGCGCGTGTTCACCGTCTGCACGAGGCGTTGGATCAGGGCATCGGCGCCGTCGCGGGTGGCTTGGGGCAGAATCACCGCGAACTCGTCGCCCCCAATCCGCGCGACCAGGTCGATCTCCCGTGCCTGCTCCCGCAGAATGGTGGCAACCGTGCAGACGAGCAGATCGCCGCGGACGTGCCCCTGCCTGTCGTTCACGCGTTTGAGCCCATCGATGTCGACGATCACCAGGGCCACCCCGTGTCCGAACCGCCGGCCGCGTTGGATCTCGTCGTCCAGACGGGTATCGAAGGCACGGCGGTTGGCACTGCCCGTAAGGCCGTCGGTGAGCGCCTGCTCGGTGAGGAGGGCCAGGGCGGCGTCCTGATAGCCGGCCAGGGCGGTGTCGGAGAGTTCGCGTACGACGTGGCTGATCCGCAGGAGCGCGACGAGGCCGGCGTGATCCGTGTGGTCGATGTGGCTGATGATGGCGTCCATGGTATGGGTATGGTTGCGCTGGGCGCTGGCGACGAGGGCGGCCAGCGGGAGGCCCTGGCGCTGCACGAGGGCGCCGAGCTGGACGGCGAGAGGGTCGACGGCGGTCAGGTCACCACTCGTCAGGGCGTCTGGCAGCGCGGCGACGAGTCTACGCCGTACCTCGTGTGCCTCGTTGCTCGCACCGCTACGTTCCAGGCTTCGCAGTCGGTCAACCAGGACGCTCTGCGCCGCCGCATACACCATCTCGGCCGAGGTCGTCAGAGGTTCTCCGGGTTGTGGATGGTCAGGCGATGATGCGCACACGAGGACTCCTACCACCTCACATGATGGCGGCGACGATCGGACAGCTATCTTGTATCGGCATAGTAGCAGGTACAGGGATAGGCGCAAGTCCGATCATTGCGCCGTTCTCCTTTAACGGTGTGCTACAATCGTCCCAACCCATTGTGGCCATGTATGACGGGATACGAGAGCAAGAGGGCGATGCATCATGACTAACGACGCGCGCGACCCTATCAAGACCGACGCGGAGACCCGCGACGATGCGGGGGACGACGAAACTGTCGACGACGGTGACCTCGTGGGTGCGGGCGGCACCGACACTGATACCGACAACGCGAGCGACGACGAGCACGGCATTATCGGCGAGGAGGCGTAAACCTACTGGTGGGTACCCTTCCCTCCCTCGTCGCGCCGCTGTTTTTGTCGCATGCCTATTCGTGACATAAGGTCAGGTTAGGGGGGGGTGACGGCCGTGGGTGTGGTGCGATTCGTTAAGCGCAGTAGTGCCGACCGACGTACAAGACGAGGGGATGGCCTGAGAGCTCGCGCCGGCGGTCGCTCCATCAGCCATAATGCCGCGATCGCCGTCGGCCCGGCCATCCCCTCGCTCTATCTACGTGTATAACGACGCGATGTCACCGGAGAGAAACGGGCGCTAGTCGGCCGACGTGTGCCCCTCGTCCTCGACCCGTCGTGCGATCTCATCCCATACGTCAGGGTCGCCGAAGTGGTCGCCGCGCGGCTTACCCAGTTGGGCTTGGCGGTTGAGGTGGGCCTGGTCGCGTGCGGAGATGATGACCTCGCGACGGATCTGGACCGGGAGGGTGAGCGCCCACTTGACGGTGTGTTCGATAAAGCCCTGCTCAATGTGTGGTTGTGATTCCATGGCCGTGCCCTTTCCTTTGTCGTCGTACCCATTCGGCGTCGAGGCACTCCTGACAGCGAAGCCTGCCCGGTTGTGGCAACCGCTCGCCGCAGGTCGTGGGGTCGAGGCGACGATCTTGGTGGCCGTGTGCGCCGCTTCCTGCTTGTTGCCGGGAAGTGTGCTATCGTCGTCCGGTATGATGTTCGTGCTACGAGGCATGGTGCAGGTCCTCCCCGCCGCGCAGCAGGCTCTCCGCGACGCGCTGCTCAACGGCCCGCTGCATATCCGTGAGCGGTCCCATGCCGAGCGGGCTGAACCCACGCCCCACGTACCCGCGCCATACGTCGGCGCCCGGCGTCACAGCGACGTAGCCGGCGTAGAGATCCGCGCTGTCGGCGGTCGTCACGCGCGCCTCATGGAGGTAGGGCGAACGCTCAATCCAGCGAATCGCGCGCGCCGCGCTCATGGACGCGTGCCTCTATCTCCGGTCTTGTCCACGCGGTCGGCTGCGGCACGGGCGTGGCGCTCCAGCGCTGCCCTGGCCTCATCGAACGACACTCCCTCGGCGATGGTCCTGTCGTCGTCGAGGCGCCCGGCTGTCACCGTCGCGTCCCAGTCGCCGTAAGAGCGCGCCGTGTCCTTGTACTGCACGACAGACCCATACGGCCGCGCGGCGCCCGCCAGCCGATATGTCCACACCGTATCGCTCTTGCGCTCCCACTCACCCGTCATGATGATCTTCACCCGTCGTCCCTTGCGCGTTGGTGGTCCCTTCCACGCGCAAGGGACGACAGGTCACACAGACTGGCGCCGTCGTCACTGTCCCCACCGCAGCCCAGGTGACGTGCCGGGAGCGGCGGGAGAATATAGACTCCGGGAGGATAGCGCCTCTACACTGCGCGCACACGAGCGACTCACACGCACGGTACGCCCTGGTGCGCGCCCCCTCGCTATCGGTCGCGAGTCCCACTACCTGGCTCTTGCGCGGCATCTCTTCCAATCTTCCTCTAGTCCCGCAACGCCATGGACTGCCCCACGTAGAGCACCGTGTCGCCGGCCAGCACGAAGTAGATAGCCGCTGTGTCGGGGAGCGCCTTACGCTCGTTGAGCGGTACCGACGGTAACTCGGTCAGCGTGATCGTGCTTGGAGTGTTCACGACGCATCCTGCGCGCGATCGCTCCCGCCTTTCCGTTCTATTTCCAACCGCTCCGCAAGCCACTGCCGCGCCAGCGTCGCTGGCGCGAGGGCCTTACGCGCGGCGTAGATGCGCAGTTCGTCCATGAGCGCATCCGGTAGCGTCACGCTGAACTGACGCCCGCGCCGCGCCGGGGTTTCGGTTCCGTCCTGCATGATTGTCCATCCTTCTACCATGTCGTCCATCGGTCCCTCCGCTATTCTACCGTCTTATACCCTCATCTTATCAAGTACACAGTTTATATACAAGTTTTAGATTGACAATAACATGGATTGCATGTTATAATTGTAAATGTGAGGGGCAGAGATTAGGCTTCCACAAACAAAGATGCCGGCAAGTGTTAGAGCACTTGCCGGCGGTAGGTACGGAGGAGCAAGCAATGCAGACCATACCCGACTCTCATTCTACGAAGCGTGAGACTTTCCGGCCACGAGTTAGACGCCTCGGCGCCGGCTGTTACTTGGTCGAGAGTGAGGCACGCCCCGGTCGCGGCCACACGACGACGGCGACGAACTGCTCGTGCCTCGGCTTCTCATACCGCCGCCACTGCAAGCATGTGGCGCTTGTACAGGCGCTAGAGCCGGCGATGGAGCGGTGGTACCGCCAGGTCCCGTCGGCGGCTCCGGTCGCCGTGCCGATGACGGCGGGCGCCCCCTCGGGTATCGTGCGGCCGGTCATGCCCACGCTGCCCGCCGTCGCCAGCCTCGATGCGCAGGCTGACGAGGCCGAGGCGCGGCTTGCCAGCGCGCGGCGGGCGCTCCACGATGCGGACTCCCGCGACGACTTCTACGCCGTCTTATGGCGCCAGGTTAACGGCCTGGAGCGGGCCGTGGCCGCGTTGCATTGGCAAGCCATGAGAGCGGCTTGACGATGCGTGCCACAACAGCCATGACAACACGACCGCTTGGCAACATGTTGCCAAGCGGTCCAGTCCCCGCCGCCGAGCGCGCCGCGTACGTCTACGTGGGCAACGGTAAGTTCGAGCCTGCCAACGCCGCCGCGCATGAGGAGTGCCGGCGCTGGAACGCCTACGCTGACGCCTGGAACGCCCGCACAGCGAGCAGGAGGCTTCGGCAATGACCACCCAACAGATACCCTCGCTGGCGTCTGTGACGCCCTATAGGCCTGTCGCTAAGATTCTGACGAAACACTACATCGTCCCAGATAACTAGGACACGTTGTAGTTCTATCTACGCGCTGTTTACCCTTGCAGCACGCTCATACGCTCGGAACAGGTCCCATATAACAGGTATTATGTGGCACCTTGTACGTCGGTAAGGGATGGCCTTGTTATCTGGCTCCTCGGAGGGCGGTTGCCGCATAGTTATCTGGGACGATGTAGTGTTTCGTCAGAATCTTAGCGATAGGCCTATACGCCCGCGTGGGCTTTGTACATCTATGGCGCGCGCGCCTTTTTCACATACGGCGGTCGCCTCATCGCGCAGGCGACCGTGGCGACACCGACTCAGGACGCTCGGATCGCGCGCGTCTTTCGCCACCTTGTCACTCACACCACCCAGCAAGGAGTACCCACCCATGACTGACCACACCGACCACGCCACAAACAGCACGCGCACGCCGGCCACGACAGAACGCCCGTGGGAGAGCGGCATCCGCCGCGGTCGGGACACGATTGAGGTTTTGATCCCCCATGTGCATGACAGCCCCACCAGCGGCAACCCGATCCACGTTGATGCCGATGTGTTGTATCAGGCGATTGAGCTGCTACACGTCCTTGTGCTCACGCTCGATCCGCTCAAAGACGATGGCGCGGACCTGGGCGCGCAGTATCGCCTGCGCATTGCGACGCGGCAGATCGCGACGCGGCTGGAAGAGGCGGTGCTCGCGGACGTGGATATGGACTATGGCGAGCCGTGCCGCGCGTTTCTCGCTGAACTCGCGGGCCACGATGAAGATGAAAAGGCCACTGGCGCCGGACGGAGCGCGCCATGATCCCGCCCCTTGACCTGTTCTACCTCGATCTGGACAAGCCCCTGCTCGTCTATCAGCGCCTCGGCGGTCTGGTCGTCGTGCCCTTTGCCATCGACGGTGCCCGGCACGTCGTGTGTGTCCGCATCGACCCGCTTGACGACGATGAAACGGTCGAGATTATCCCCTGCTACCGGCGCGATCCTGGCCTGGCGTTAGACGCGCTTGTCGAGGCGCTCGACGCCACCAGGGGCGCTACAACACAGGCACGGGAGCGTGGGCACGACGAAGCCGTGCGGCTCTGTGAGCGTGCTGTCGGGGCCATCCAGACGGCGGCGCAGGACGCGGCAGAGGCGCGCTATACGCCCCAGCCAGAGTGGCGTCAGCAGGCGCCCGCACTGCCCTCCTCGCGTCGTGTCCGGCCCTTACCACCGCCACCACTGCGGGCGCGACGTGTGGCGCGCACAGCCGCTAGGAGCGGTGCGCGATGACAAGGCGACACAGGTGTAGGCTGTGGGCGCGTGGGCCGCCCTCGTGGTCACGTTAGCCCCAGGTCCACCCATTCCGATTTCTGATGACATCGGCACAGATCCAGGAGAAACAGCCATCATGAGCACACCAACAGAGAACACGACAAACACGACGCCCCACGACACGACCACACCGCAGCAGCAGACCACCCCCACGGCTAAGGACTCCTTGCGGGAGCACCGCGCCCAACAGTTAGCGGCCCTCCTGGCCGAGGGGCCGGCCCTCCTGGAGCTTGACGACGCGATAGAATTATTCTGGGCCTACCAAGACCGCATTGGGACATGTCACCCTATCGGTGACGACGATCAGGATAAGCAACTTCTCCGCTTGGCGAAGGATGCTGGCCTGTTCGCCGGCATCTGCCGCGCCATTGTCGCGGGTGAAGAGTTCTACCGGAGCGCCGAGAACCGCGCCGCCAGAGCGGCCGCGAAGGAGCAGGCTGACCAGAACCAACCCCCCATGCACGCCTAAAGGCCACAGGCCGTCCGGTGAGAACTGGTGGGGCCAGGGGGACATCTATCGCCCCCCCTGGCCCTTTAGGCGCGTGGGGCGTGCTACAATGCCGCCGTAGGAGAGTACATGACGAAGGAAAAACATAGCGAGACGAAGAGTCACCGCGTCGGGCGCGCAACACTGGCTACCGGCGTGGTCACGACGGCCTACCGCGCCGTCGTCGAGTTCACCTGTGTCCAGTGCGCCGGGGCGATCCCGTCGGGGGCGCTCTTCTCGCGCCAGACCCGGCGCACACCCACGGGCGCGCTGGGTGTGCCGACGAACGATCCCGTCTGCCTCACCTGCCGCCCGCTGCGCCTGGAGGATACCGGTGAGGGCCTGTAGCCGGTTAAGGCTATCGGCTACCCCTCTCGCCGCCTTTCGGCTTCGGGCCGGTCTTTCGCCCCAGGCTCTCGCGGCGATACGCCTCGATCGATGCACGCGGGATGAACGT
>JAABVA010004773.1_pt1 | contig 12457 bp, 4 predicted proteins | sample 5560331 | NCBI WGS metagenome assembly JAABVA01 (sample SAMN12812661, study PRJNA571458) | rock metagenome | isolation source: Antarctica rocks | place: Antarctica: Victoria Land, Mt New Zealand sud | collected 2016-01-07
TAAGGTTTTCCATTTTGGTTTTTCCTTTGCAAAGGCGATTCGCCCTCATAGACCTAGATAGGGACTGAATAGGGAGTTAATAGAACAAATAATAATAATAATAATAATAATATTTTCTTTTTTACAGCATTAAAGAGATTATGCTGCTTCTCTATATAAATAATATTGTTGTGATCTCAGCAAATCTATTATATATTTATTGATTCAAGTAAGCTCTTATGAATATATTTAAAGTCAAGAACTTAAAAAAGACACAAAAAATTCTTAATATTTAAGTTATACATAATTATAACATGAGAACTCTGTATTTAAATCAGATTCACTATATAAATAAGATATTAAAGAATCTTTACATGCAATCTGATAAGCATAAAGTCATCAATACTTTATTTAATGAATATAATGCTTTTTATTCTGCTGATTTAACTGATTAAAGAATAGATTAAAGATAGTATTAATAAGTAATTAAAAGTTTAATATATACAGCAATTGATATTTAATTAAACATTATCTTCACATTAAATTAATGAAGTCAATACTTCAGTGATTCTGCACAGCATTATAAATATATATTTAAAGAATTATTATAATATATAAAATTAATTATCAATTTTAACATCATATATAATCTTAATGAAAATCAAGCAATGCTTAAATACTTTAACTTTAACTATACATTAAATAAACAGAATTAAAAACTAATTCTAAAGTACATCTATATATTTAAAAATAAATTAATATTATAAATAAATTAAAAGCAGAAGTCTGTTATTATTTTAATTATTAAGATTGAATACATAATTATCTCAATGTGTATAAAGACTGAGATCTGACTTGAGCAGATATTGAGAGATATAAATATAAATATATATTTTGAAGTTAATTTATACTGTGTAAATATTTAAAAGAATAAAGCTCATCAGATAGCTTTATTTATTTGACTTAAAGAAAATAATTAAATTGTTTTGACTTTAATTAAGAATATATATATATATGAATAATTAAAGTACATTAATATCTTTTATTATAATATCTACAATCTATATAAGCAAAATCAGATTCAGATAAACTTTATGCTCAATTAAGAAATAATTATCAATAAGCTTATAAAGTTTATCTAAATGAATCTTTAAGCAGTTTATTGAATTTATAAAATTCACTGTTGATGATTAATTAAAGTCTTAAATGATTTATTGAATTTATGACAATATATTGAGTCATTTATTGTTTGTTATCAGTAAAAGTTAATAGATACAGTCTCATTAAGTAAAAATGTTGAGAAGTGATGTTTTAGTTACTTTTATTAAGTTAATTAAAATTAACATTAAAAGTTGAGTAAAGTCTTTAACAATATTGACTGTAGTCAACATTCTTAATTCTTTTAAGATGATCATGACTCATAGATACATAATTATAGAGTTTTACTAGATAACACTATTATTTATTCTATTAACTTTCTATTCAGTCTCTATCTAGATCTATGAGGGCAAAGCATCTTTACAAAGAAAAAACTCAAGTAAGAAAATCTTAGTTCTGCCTTGTGAGCACTATTAACTAGATAACATAGTATAGCATAAATATCTTCTTTCTTTCAATAAATATATTAAAGAAATTTCTTTAATGTAAAAACATTAATTAACAGCACACTCTGAAACTTAAAGTTCATATTGTCAATTTAGTGCACAATCTGCATCAGATAAATATCAGCAATTAAAATGATTATCTTACTATAAACAATCTATAAGCAAAGATAAATAAGCTTTAAACTGCATATACTGTATCTGAAGTCACTTAAGTACAACATGAAAGTAAACTGCAAAAAGAGTAATTGAAGCGTTAAGAAACTCAGAAATCTCTGATATATAAAATTAATGATTATGTTGATATTAAAAGATTTTAAAGTGTTATTAAAAAATACTTAAAAAGCTTAAGAACTTCTGTAACTATATGTTTAAAATTCTTAATGACAAGTCTGTGAACAAGAATATGAAGAAGTGAATTAACATTGTTGACTTAATGCTGAAGATTGAGTTTAGAAAGTAAATGATGAAGAATTAAAAGAAAGATATGAAACTAAAAAATAAACTGAGTTGCAAGTTAAGTTAGATTTAAAAAAGACACTTATAACTCTATAAAAATCTGATTTGATCTGCAGGTTAAGTTATTACTAACTTTATGTGCACTAGATTAAATTAAAACATTAAAACATTGTTTTTTAGAGCTAAGTCATGTGATTATAAATTACATAAAATCATAACATTAGTTCTAACCCTTACAAATAATACATCACAAAACTGAACTTTGTAATTTATTTTTCATGTTTCTTTTATAGACATTAATGTCATCTGTGAAATGTATAACCTGCACACTCAGCCTACTAAAAAAGAAAAAATGAAATATCAATCTTACTGTGCTAAAATGAAAGTTATGAGATTAAAAAGCTGAATATGAAGACAGTGTATAAGCAAATAAACTTTAAGTGACAGAACTTAAGTAAATATTATTTAAACTGTACAGAAAAAATAAGCAATACATGAATTTCAATGATTTGTCTTTACAGAATACAAGAAGAAAGTAATGAATGTAAAGAAGCATTATTAAAGACTGAAAAATGATTACATCTGTTTAGAGTCAGCAAATTTATTCATTAAATAAGAAAATAATTTTCTCTGTATGATGTTATCTGTCTTGATTTTAATTGTATTATATATTGTGTAGCTTTCATGCAGAATCAATTTATATAGATATATAAAAGACTTTTTAATTTAAAACTACTTATCAAGATCTTAAACTCTGACACTGAAGTTTCTTCTTAAGCTTAAATAGCAATTTTCTGCATTTCTTCATCTTCATGAACTCATTAAAGCAATCTATAAGCTTACTTTTCAAAATGAAGTTAATACTGCTTATAAATAAGCATCTTTGTTTAAAATCATCATTATTTATTATCTTTAAATGATTTTCTTTAAACAGCATAGTTCTGATTGTTTGTTGCACTTTAAAATAGAAGACAAAGTGAAAACAGTGCACAATTGAGATTGTAGTGCTTAGAATTATGTATAATCATTAATTTAAAAGAAACTTTGCTTTTTTTGTAAGCTTAAGAGCAACTAAAGTAATCATTAAATTAAATTAAAGTTAAAATTTCTAATTTAATCTAATCTACAGATTAAGATATCTGATCTGTAATCTGATCTGTATTAAAGTTAAGTTAAGTTAAAGTTGAGTTGAGTTAATCTGCACTAAATATAATAGTATATACAGTACTGTGTCAAAAGTCTTCACAAATTAGCCAAAATTACTCTTTCATGACATAATGAACTATGAACTTGCTGTTTTCTCACCTCATTTACAGTTATGTCATGCACTTCATTGAAGCTCATATCAGGCAATTTCTTTTGTCATAAGAAATTGACCTTATATGAGTGAGAGCTAATTGTGAGTTACAGTTTTGAGAATGCCAGTACTGCAGAAATTTAAAAGAAGTTTTCAGTGTTAGAATTAACAATTAAATCAACAATTTTGCAGACTTCTTATCTTAATTAGAGTGTCAGCAAGCTCTGAAGTAATTGTTTAAAGTCTTGTTCAGTTTGTGAACAACAATATATTATATATACAGCTTAAATCAAGCTCAAGATCATTTATCAAGAGCTTCTTGAGTGAATAGAGATCAGTTACTTAAAGTTAACAGTATATTGAATACTTAAGAAGTATAAACTTATCAATTAACTTGCAAAGAAGTGTTCACTTCTGCAGAAGAAGAATGCAGTTAAGAAACTTGTTTAAGTAAAGAAACAAAACAATTGAATCTTTGATGAGTGATTAAAAGTGATTTGAATGAATGAGTGTTCAGTAAAGTAAAACACAGACAAGAGTAGAAAGTGAGTGTTCTATACATCAGTAAATAAGTAAAAGAAGAAGTACATTTAAGCTGTTTTTAAGGGCAAGAGTGTGTCTATAATGATGTGAAGAGCTTTCTGAGGTGAGAGAAGATTGAATTTGAATTAAATGAAAAGAAATTCATTGACTAAGAGTAAGAGCTACTTAGTGAAGTTTTATCTTAAGATATTGAACAACAATCTACTTAAAATCTGAACTCTTGATCTCATCTTCATGCAGAACAACACATTAATTCATAATGTTAGTGTTGTTAAGCTGTGATTTAAAGAGCATGACATAAACTTTATAAACTGACTTTCTTACAGCTCTGATCTAAACTCTATTAAACATCTCTGAATTCACCTTAAAAAACTGATCTACAAAGTCTGTCTCAACATAGAAGAAGTACATGACAGTGATGAAAAGATTTAAAAGATCTTATTTAAGACCTTGAAGAAAGTCTGATCTAGACTTAATGAAGAGTTATTAATGACATTAATAGAGAGCATAAAATTGAGAGTAAAAGCAGTTATTGAGGTGAAGAGATAGTACACTCAGTATTAATTAAAAACTGAGATTGAGAATTTTAAGTACTATATAATACTAATTACTATACAAAACTACAAGACTCTTTAGTATTTTGTTGAAAAGTTCTATATAATATAATAATGAGAGTTTTGATGAGGTAATCTCACTCATAAAGACTTTTGACATAGAACTGTATTAAGTAAGTAAGTTTTCTAATTGAGCTAGTATGTCTCTTTTAAACTAATTATATTGCTTATTTCTATTGTTTACATAACTTTATACATAGAATTATGCATAAGTCATGCATATATACATAACTAATGTCTTATACATGATTTGCATGAACTCAGCAAGTCAGATCAGAGTTAAAGATCTTAATCTGATTTAACTTGTTGAATTAAGATTTCTGACTTGACTTAACCTTAGTGTAAGTCAGGTCAATAAGATCACTAAGTTAATTTAATTAAATAGTTACTTTAAGAACAACTTATTCTGTATCTTAATAATTTATCTCTACACTTTCAAACTTCTTTCAGTTCTCATTAATCATGTTTACTGAGATCAAAATAATCTTTTTATCTTCTTTAACATTGAAGTTAATATTCATACTCATACTATTTTAATGAGACAAGATTATCATTAAGTAAGCTTTGACAGCTGTGAATAGATAAAAGTGATTAAGATATTGATGAACAACATTATTTATATAGTTAATGATGTCTATTTCTGTCTGTACTTTAAAGAAGATAATAATGTTAAGATTCACTAGCAGTTAAGCTTGAGTGAATGTCAAACAATTAAAGATAGAATTTACTTTAATACTTTAAAGATTGAGACAATTAATGAAAAGCTTCTCTGAACTTTTGTGAATAGCTTTAATCTTGAACTTAACATCTTAATGTAATCACTGAACACTAAATTCTTAAGAGAGCTTTTGACTTGAATCTTAAACATTAATCTTATTGAAGTTAATGAAGTTCTTAAAGAACTCAGTTAAATTAAAAGAATCATTAAGAAGATTTATTTAATTAATGATGAGTATTAACTTATGCAGTTTATCATTCTGAGAAAGTTGCAGCTTAACTTCTTATATTGTTAAGCATCTTATATTCAGAGTCTGTTAATTACAATGAAGTTTTGCTGCTCTCACTTTAAAGAAAACCTTCAATAAGCTTTAACAATTAACATTATATACTGAACTCTAATGTTTGCTTAATAAGAGTTGATTGAATGTTTCTTGCAATTTTTGTATGAAATTGTTGTCAATGAGTTAACATCAAGAACAAGCTGTATTGAGGTGTCTATCTGTTAAGTTAAAGTGCTCAAGCTGATTTCTTTAGTGTCAGACAAATTGACAGTTTTTAAGCATTATAGTTATATCTGCTCTCAAGATATCATAATATTTCTGAAATAATGCATGTCAAAGAGATTTCTGTTCACAATATTTCATTGAATGACTATCTCTCAGCTGTGTTCTTAGATGCTTTTGAACAACAGTTTAATATATATAATCTTAGAAAATGACTATTCATTCTTGTAATCTAATAAGATCTGTGAACTTTGATATTCTTTTGAGAACTTTAAACTGATGATTATATTGAAAGTAGCTTTGCTGTCAGTATTCTTGTTAAGTTTCAGTTCTTGTGCTGATTAAGACATCAATGCATTAGACATATTATGTTGCTGTAATATTACTCTATCTTTAAGTATTAAAAAGTTTCTTCTAAGTCTTCTGTCTAAGCTCTGAAAAGAAAGAATTATCTGAAGAGAATGTTAATATGTTTGAGGTTTAGCTTTCTTTAAGTGTATAAGTAATGTGCATATCTAGAACTAAATCAGACTTCACTAACTGAGATTAACTTTCTTAACTGAGATTAACTTTCTTAATTAAGGTTAACTTTCTTAACTAAAGTCAACTTTCTTAATCATAGTTGTATTTTCACTTTTCTCATCATGCAGTTATCAAACTCAATCAATAATCTTCTTTAAATAAGAAGTCATTAACTATACTGTAATCTTTATTAGCTATCTTTAGTTCAATGCAAACTAGTCAATGCAACTAACTTCACTTGTACTTTTCTTAACATCATATTATGAGTAAATTCTTTCAAACTGACTTAATCACTATATCTGTCTCATTGTTAGTGATGCTTACTTCAGAACATTTAAGTAAAGCTAAGAGAGTAAGTTATTAATTAGAGTGACTGTTGAGTTAAGTTAACTTAACTTAACTTAGACAGAGCTTTTGAGTCAGATTAAATTAGACTTTAATTGTTAGCTTAAGAGTCTGAGTTAAACTTTAACATTGAAGCTTAATTTAACTTAGAAGCTCTGTTTAAGTTTTAAGAATTCTGAGACTAATTAGTAAGTCAATGTATTTTTGCTCTGTAGAGAATGAGTGATCTGATAATTAAGTTAATAATGCTCACATATAACACTCATAAAGCAGACATGTAGTCAAACAAGAAGAGTTATATACAATATTAATTGAAAATGTTGCAATAGTAACTGCTGTCAATATAAAGCTGCTTAATAATAGAAGTTAACTAATTCTGATTTAATTTAAGCTGTCAAGAATAACTTAACTTAACTCTGTCTGAAACTCAACTCTGCACAGAGTTGAGTCAGATTGCAAAGTAAAACTCAATAAGTTAAGTCAGATTCTAAAATCTGAGCCTGATCTGACCTGATGATCACTTTATTATTAATGATATAAAAGATGTAAGATTTACAAACAACAATTAAGCTTGCAAGCTCTCAACATAGTAACTATTAATGTTTAAACAGCACTCTGAAAGCTATCTGATGAGCAGTGTTAATGAGTATCAGATATAACAATAATATTTTTAACAAATTAATGAGTTTCTTATATTCTATATTCTCAGTTCTTTTACTCTCTGCTTCATTCAATCATCATAAGTTCAGTCATTCAATCTGTAGCATTAAGATCTCAAGACTTAAACAGTACTGAAATATTATTTTTCTTTTTACAATATTCTTTTTCTTATACAATCTCAAAGCAAGTTCTATACATACTTGTTGTCTTTCAAATCATTAACATCTGCTGCACTCTGATAATCATTATTTTACTGACAGTCATAATCAATCTTTTGAAGAGCAGTACTCAACAAGTAAATGTTGCATTAAATATTATGAATATATAAAGCATTCTTGTCATTATAATTATATTTCTTGCTTTATTGCTGATATAGATTACAATATGAAAGCACAACATACAATTATAGTCAATAATAATGTTTTGCTTATTTATAACAACAATTCTTGATCTCAGCATCATTCTTTAAAAGCTTATAACATTTGTTCTTCTTGTTGAAGAAGTACATTAAGATGACAGACTTAAAAAGAAAAGACTTTATAAAACTTAAATAATATAAATTTGTCTTTCTTACTTACTTTACTTACAGCATGCATTCACTCATTTATAATAGAAAGAATTGCTTGCTTATATGTATGTAATTGTTTACTTAAAAATCATAGACTTGATTGTCAGAGGCTGAGTGTGCAGGTTATACATTTCATAGATGATATTAGTGCTCATAAAAGAAACATAAAAAATAGATTACAAAGTTCAGTTTTGTGATGTATTATTTGTAAGGGTTAGGACTAATGTTATGATTTTATGTAATTTATAATTACATGACTTAACTCTAAAAAATGGTGTTTTAATGTTTCAATTTAATCTAGTGCACATAAAGTTAGTAATAACTCAATCTACAGATTAAGTTAAGTTTTTACAGAGTTATGAATGTCTTTTTTAAACTTAACTTAACTTACAACTCAGTTTAGATTGTCTGTTGAGTATATATTATATCTTTATAGACTGAAAAGTATAAAAGAATGTTTTAAGCACTTTAAAGAAATATATTAATATATTTATTGTTTCTCATTCTTCAGTTAGTCAAATAATGAAGTTTATAAATTTTTTTCTGAATCTATTATAATTTCTTCTCAATAATAAACCTTCTGAAGTAAAAAGAAAAATTAAGATCTTTTAGTGTTTAATTCTATAGACTTGCTGAATGATCTTTTGATTTGTAAAGTATCATTGATGACGTGAAATTTATTGTATTATTGAAAGCTATTTTAAGATTCTCATTGAGAATCTTTTTGTAGAGATTAACTGCAAGACATTGATCTAAAATGAGTTTATATTAACTTTTATATAATTTAAAATCATTTCTAATATATGTAAGCTTTTCTGCATCAACAGCAAATAGTTTCTAAATAAAATAAAACTGTTTGCTGCTGTGATAAAGATGACTGCATCATGATTACTAAATAGCTTAACAGTAATGATTCTTTTAATGCTGACAACATACTATTATTAAATTGTATAAGAACTGCAAAGTTCTCACTTCATTGTTGTGAAGTTTCTATCTCAGCATTGTCAATTAATGTAACTACTTGCTGCTGTAAGATATCTGTCTAAATCTAAGTCACTGAATAGCTTAATGATATTTCTTTTTATTTAGACAATATACTGTCTTCAGCTTCAAATGTTATGAGATATTTATCTTATAATGATGTATCTGAAGTTTATTCATTAACCATTGCTATCTCAGAATTATCAGCTAATGTTAATTCTTTTAATAATGATATTTCTTTAAATTCTACACTATTAATTCATCAGCATTTCTGAGAATACTCAGTGTAACTATGCTCTTCTTATCTTTATAATTATATATCTAAAGACAACACAGTCAACAATTCTGTATTAATCACTGTGCTTTCATTTATAACTATTAATGCTTTAAATTACTCACTGTTACCTCATAATTTCTTTAATCTGAACAATATCATCTTTTAACAATATTTAAAGTATAGTTATTGAATGTATTTATTCTTCATGTTCTTTATCATTAAGTCATCAATGTTTTTTTACTTTCTCAACATAACTAGACTCTTTTAGTCTTCTTAATTATATAGTTTAAAAGAATATAATTGACAATTCTGTTAAGATAATTAATGAGATAATTAACTCTTTAAATCACTAATTATTGTTTATAACTTCTTCAGTATAAGAAATATTATCTAAGATATTTTGATGTGCTGATATCAGTGCTTAAAATGAATGTATTGAAGCTGTTAATAGATTTGTTAATTTTAAAATGTTTAGAATGTATAATAATGTATTCATTAATGTTTAAAAGAATCTAGATGACATGTCTTGATTTTATAAATTCATCATATTAACATTATTCATCATTTTATCTTCAGCTAAAGAATCTTCAGATTCTTTGTTGAAAGTGTTAAAGAAAACAGTAAATATATTGTGCTTTATCTTAAAAGAGATTAAGTAACACTTATATTGCTTAAGAATTTATTTCTTTGAGCATTTATATTGAAAGAAAAAAAATACTTATACTATACTATACTGTCTAGTGAAACTCTATGATCATGTATTTATGAACTATGATCATCTTAAAAAAATTAAAAATGTTGACTGCAATCAACATTAACAGAGACTTTACTTAGCTTTTAATGTTAATTTTAATTGACTCAATAAAAGCAGCTAAAACACTGCTTCTCAATATTTTTACTCAGTAAAACTGCATCTATTGACTCTCACTGACAGCAAACAACAAATGACTCAACACATTATTATAAATTCAATAAATCATTTAAGAATTTAATTAATCATCAATAATGAATCTTTTAAATTCAATAAATCATTTAAAGATCTATTTAAGCAGAGACTTTGTAAACTCATTAATAATTATTTCTTAATTAAGTATAAAGTTTATTTAAATTTAATTTTGCTTATATAAATCATAGATGTTATGATAGAAGACATTAATGTACTTTAATTGCTTATGTATATATACATTTTTAATTAAAATTGAGATAACTTAATTGTTTTCTTTAAACTGAATAAATAAAATTATTTAATGAGCTTCATTTTCTTAAATATTTACACAGTATAAATTAACTTCAAAATGTTTACTTATGCTCATATCTCTCAACATCTGTCTGAGTCAAATCTCAATCTTTATATACATTAATATAATTATGTACTCAGTCTCAGTGATCAAAATAACAATAAATTTTTATTTTTAACTTATTCACAACATTAATTTATTTTTAAGCATATAAATATACTTTAAAATTAATTTTCAATTCTATTTATCTGATGTGTTAAAAGTGAGCACCACACTAATAGCACAGCTATTATAAGTTATATATCTAACACTTTCTCTAACTCACAATTAGCCCACAATTGAACTGCAGATGTAAAGAGTGCATACAGACAGCAATTTAAATTCATAATCTTTGAGCTCTTTCTCATCATGAGCTTAAATCATCAGCAAGGTAACCTAGGCACACATCTTCAATGAGATTTTAGACAAGAAATCACTGCACTAATCTGAGCTCATAATCTGTTAAAAGTGAGCACCACACTAATAGCACAGCTATTGTGAGTTATATATCTAACATGATGCATAGTTAAAGTCAGAGTATTTAAGCATTACTTAACTTTTATTGAGACTGTATATAATGTTAAAATTAATGATTAATTTTATATATTATAATAATTCTTTAAATGCATATTCATAATGCTCTGCAAAATTACTGAGATATTGACTTAATTAATTTAATGTGAAGATAATGTTTAACTAAATATAAATTATTATATATATTAAACTTTTAATTATTTATTAATGAGTAAAAGACTTCGCTGATCCATGTGACTGCATAAAAGACTTAAATGATAGTCAGTCTGAAAAAAAGACTTAGATAGACTTAATGCTGAGTGCTAACCTAAATAGTCTATGTGTCTTAGAATGTGTTGATGTGTCAAGATGTAAATAAACATTAGAATATTAAACAAACAATAGAAATTCATGTGTTTAAATTGATTCTAGTACTAATTATGTAATCTATGACATGTAAAGGCATTATGTTCTACCTGATGGCATGTGCTGCAGTGATGAACTGCATTTTTCAGTCTTAAACTCTCACTAACTGCTCTTAAATCATCTTAATGCAGCTTACACAGAGTACATATATTCTTTATTTGAATTTACTTCTTCTTAGATCTTTCATGAGGCACATAAGTGTGTGGATGGCAGTGAGGTCAAAATGCATTAAATGCTGAATGTAAACTTAAATACTTGATGACACTCAGCAATGTGTTTACTATAGACAAAGAATTAGCATCAAAGTAAAGTCTATCTGAGTCTTTTTTTTGAGCTGACTACCATCTGAGTCTTTTATACAGTCACATAAATCAGTGAAGTCTTTTACTCTTTATTAATACTGTCTTTAATCTATTCTTTAATCAGTTAAGTCAGCAGAACAAAGAACATTATATTTATTAAATGAAATATTGATGACTTTATGCTTATTAAATTACATATAAAGATTCTTTAATATCTTATTTACATAATGAATTTAATTTAAATGCAGAATTCTCATTTTACAGTTACATATAATTTAAATATTAAGAATTTTCTGTATCTTCTTTAAGTTCTTAACTTTAAACACACTCACAAAAGCTTGCTTAAATCAGTATTGTATAATAGATTTATTGAGATCATAATAATATTATTTATATAAAGAAGCAGCATAATCTCTTTAATGCTATAAAGAAAAAGATAATGATCAGTATTGCTTTAATAAAAATTTAACTTAATTAATTTAATAACATATTATTCATATCAGTTCTGTACATCTTGCTTAAGATCATAGAGACTGTGCAGTATGTGTAGAATATAATTAAATGTAATATTAATTTCAAAAAAAAGTGTTATATAGATTGTTTTTTTAGAAAGAATTTCATAAAAATATTGTTGACATTTATTTAGTGACATTTTAGATTTTTAAGTGCAACAATAATTAAAAAGACTCACAGAGTGTTAAACTTAACAGTAAAAATAAAAATTTTTCTATAATTAACATTATATATTTATGAAAAGTCTTTTGTCACAAATCTTGTCTTAAACTTATTTAAGAATTTATCAGTGTTTAGCTTAAATTTAAAAACTTATTTACTGATTATAATATTAATTCTTCTTAATAATACAGTCTC
>JAABVA010004774.1_pt1 | contig 12456 bp, 9 predicted proteins | sample 5560331 | NCBI WGS metagenome assembly JAABVA01 (sample SAMN12812661, study PRJNA571458) | rock metagenome | isolation source: Antarctica rocks | place: Antarctica: Victoria Land, Mt New Zealand sud | collected 2016-01-07
TGCGCCTCTTGCTCGGTGAAGTCGTCGAGCGCAAGTGCGAGCTTGCTATAGTACGCGTGATCTTGCAGAGCGTTGTCAGGCAAATCCTTCTCCAACCCCTGCTTTGGAATATTTGGTGGTTTTATTGATTTACCCACTTTACTGTGCCTGTTGATGGTATGATTCCTTTCGAGTGTAGATATCTGAGCGTTGCTATGCTCTCTGATGGGTTGTTTGAGGTGAATGTGTAGTGAAAAGGGAGACTACCAAACGTTTGATAGGGAAGAGGGAAACAAAATTCTACTCAACCTTTTCGGTCGAATGAAAGCTTGCTGCGAGACTTAGGAGTACATCATCTCGACTTCGCTGAACTCAGATTTGGGGAGTTCGGGCAACATTTCGATCAATGGCACTTCTTTTTTCTCGGTCATCTGATTATTTTCGTCAACGAAGACAACCTGTGGCACAAGGGCACGAATCTCTTCCTCGTTATAGAGTCCGTAGCTCATGATGATAACAATGTCGCCTTCGGCATTCAAACGTGCCGCCGCTCCATTGAGACAGATGACACCGGAACCACGCGCACCAGGGATAGTGTATGTTTCGAGCCGTGAGCCACTGTTGACATTGACCACTTGCACCTTTTCATATGGATAGATGTCGGCGGCCTCCAACAGGTTCTGGTCAATGGTGATGCTCCCAATGTAGTTGAGGTTAGCCTGTGTGACGGTGGCGCGGTGAATTTTGCCTTTGCACATTGTACGTTGCATGTAGTGAATCCCTTTCCATAACGTTCAAGTGGGGCATGAATATAAGTCTGTATTTCCCCATCGTAATATAGTAAACGTCTCAAGGTGTCGATTGGGAACACGTTAGAAGAAAATTCTGAAAAAAACATACACGCGTTAGGCTGCAAGCTCACGCACGAGCTTGAATACAAGGCGCAAGGTGTATGCATACGTATGCATACCATCTTGGTAATCAACTCCGCCAATCGCCATTTCGGGTCATTTACAAGCATGATACACTGTGTTACACTTCCGATAAGAATTCGCGACGGTAAGAATTGTGCGAAGGATACACAACATGTGACCTACAATGGTGGGATTGTGGTCCTCTTACAACGGAACGGATTTGATTTTGCGGTCTTGAGAGTCCAGCTCAGATCACTGTTTGCAATTGTTTCGGAGGTATGGCTATGGCTGGCTGGGAAGAAGAATTGGCCCTGCTCCTGCAAGAGTTAGGGGTTACGCAAGAGGAACCCGACACGCATTCTCGACCGACGAGTAAATCCCCACAGAAGGCGACGCGCAAACCGATGTCTGGTGATACTAGAAAGCGGGGCAATGGCAAACGGCGTGAGCCATATGCCGATGCACTGGTATGGGGTGATACCGCAGAGGGTGATGTCGCGCATGAGAAGCACGATCTGTGGATGGATGATCTAAGTTTGATGCGCCGCGAGGTTGATTCGATTGTACGTCAAATCGTTCACCTCATGCAAAGAGAAGGTATGGAGCCGTCGCTCAAAGAAGACGTGATGGTTGTACTACGCGCACTCCGCCGCCGCGCTATGGTCACACAACAGGCGGCAGAAACCGATGAAGCTTATTTAGAGTCCGCTTCCGCCATGCTGCACTTCTGTCGGCTCGTCTTGCAAATTAGCGATGCTAGTGCTACTGAAGATGTATAATATTTCTAAATAGCAAGAGGATGTTTAGGTATACATAACTTGAGCATCCTCTTGCTATTTATGGAGATTATTTCTTTGCCCTAACATACAGAGTATTTTATGTGTTGTTATCAAATTCAAATGTTAGAAATATTACAAGATAAAGCCAGGAATTATCGTAGATACGTACATGCTTTCGCATATACAATGTTGCGGCCCGTTGTTCTAGTAACAATTTATCCAAACTACGTAGCGTCTCCCGTAGGATAGATGAATTTTCAAATAACTTCACTTCTTGAGTATTGTTCAAACTTGTCAATTCAAATCCTACTATGGTTAGAGGTGCATCATCTTGATACACGATAGCGTTTAGCGTCTGTTCTTGGTAACGTAGTAGCGAGTTCACAACTTCGATAAATGTTTGAGCGTATTCAGCTAACATTTGCACATTAGGACGCTTAATAGCAAGAACTATAGAGTTTTTTGAGCTACGCCCTTTTTGTTTAGCCCAGTTAAAGAGCGATAGTTTTGGACTGACTCACCTGCCAATTCTGATATCGTGTCGGCAGGCAAAATCCCTCGGTCCTCTAAGTATCGAATAAAAATAGAGCGGCCCAATAACGTATAAGCTTTATTAGGTGATAGGTTCTGATCAATCAAACGCTGCCGAGCTTGATCCATGCTGTTAAGTAATCGCTGATCAGCCCGTCTTTCTCGCTTGATACTTTGACCATCGGGAGTACTCCAGAATGCACCTGTCTCTAAGGAAAGCCTGTTGTATCCGTTCAATTGGCTGCGAATTTTTTGTCGAGTACTTTCAACGTCTACTAGTCGTTGCAAAATCCGTAGCAACCCTTTACCTTTATCAAGTTCTTCTGGAGTTTCCGGTGGCTCAACGTAACTATTATAAATGCGAATTTCTTGAGGAAGAAAAACGTATAAGAGCGGAACTTTACTCTGGCTCCAAACATGCCGATAGAGTTTCCACAGACGCTCAGGGTCAGCTTCATTAAGCTGGCTAAAATAGATAATAGGAACATTTTGAATAGAATAAATACTGTAAATATCGGGAATAGGTCTTTCATTCAACCATGAAATAGTAGCATTAAAGCCAGGAGACTCTGCGTAATCCAATTTTTGAAGTAAGATGTTGTTCAACTCGTTGTTCATCATTATGATGTTTCCTCAACTGCAGTTGCCTCAAAATCATTAACTTTATCAGTAATTTGATGCACCTCTTCTACCAATACCTCCAAAACAATCCCCATTACCTGTTGTCCACTAATACTTAAAGCATCTAGCATAATCCTCTCACCTTCTTTAGTTTTACATAGGGCAACAAGCATTCCCTTACTATGAACGAGGACAGCGTTCTTCAAAGGGTCTGGATCATCCATTACAATACGTAATGTCTCGATTGCTTTACGAATTTTTCGTGTTGACCAGCCATAATGTTTGAGTTGTCGAATAAATTGTACCTGTATTAAGTCATCGACAGAATAAAGTTTATGAGTTCCTGGACCATGCGACTGCTGTACACTAGGTGGAAGTAGATTATGCTGTGCCCAATAGTCTAGTTGCCTTACTGAAAAGCCTGTAGCCAAAGCAACTTCATAAGTCGTAAAAGCGCGAGAAATTGTCATTTTGTCCTCTATTAGAGTAGTCATCCCTCTCTACTATGTTTCTATGATAACATGCCAAAACTACAATGTCAATTACTTTTTGTAGTTTTGGCAAAATTAAATTCTTGAGAAGATATAGCCTTATTATGATATACTAATCGGGTATGCTATACAGCCCTTAATATAAGTGGTAATACAATAAAATATGCTTTGAAAGGTAGATACATGAACACCGATAATAAGAAAATTCTTCAGGAAGCGAGTCGCTGGATTCGCGTGGGTTTCCTGGCAATATCTGTACTCGGTCCAGTCATCAATACAGTGTCATCACGTCTCCGTGAACGTTCAGCCGCTTTGCAAGTAGAGGCTGCAAAGAGGGGAAATATCGTTGCCGAGCGTGGCGAAAAGGTCGGGCGCGACCTCGCGGCGCGTGGCAACAAAGTAACACAGGGAGCCGTTGAACGTGGCAATGATGTGCTTCAGGATTTGGCAGAGCGCAGCGAAAAAGCGTCACGCGAACTGGCAAAGCGTACTGAGCAGGTCTCGAAAGAGATTACTCAGCGTGGTAAAAAGGTCTCAAAAGAGGTCTCGAAGCGCAGCAAAAAGGCTACTAAAGAACTACAAAAACGTAGCCAAACGGCACAACGCGAATTGGCGAAGCGTGCCGGGCAACTTACACAGCAGAATAGCCAACAAACAAATCCCCTTTGGATGGTGTTTGGCTTCGGGACGGGTCTGGCCGCTGCTGGCGTTGCCATCTACCTCTTGATTAAAAAACGTATGGAACAGTACGCGCAAGATAATCAGCATATGCACATCTCTCAGAACGGCTCTCTGAATGGCACTGGAATCCAAAGACAAACACCTGTTGCTGAAACTCGCTCAGTAAGCCAATCGTCTCTCTCGACAAAAGCAGTCGAGCCTGATAGCACACCACCTGCTTTAACTCTTGTGAATCCTGTCACCGACTCATCTACCGTTGAACCCGAAATAGAAGATAGCGAATCGGCAACCGAGAAAATGCCCATAATCTCTATTCAGGCGTCTATCGATGCACTTCCTACTATTGAAGAGGAAACATCGGCGGAGGCTGTCACATCTTCTGCACCGATAGAGAATGCAACAGTGGAGCAGCCAGTCGGAACGAGTAAGGAGCAACAGGCTATTCAAGATACGCCACCTGCAATCTCTACCGACGCGATGTTCCTGGGTGTTGTCAGTACGAAGGTATACTACCCCGTCGAGACTCCTTTGAATACTCTGCGCTCATCAGAAGATGATGCGTTAGACGTGGTATATTTTGCTACCGCAGATGATGCAAAAGCACAGGGCTATGCTGAAGCAGAATAGTATTCTCGAATAGATAGAAGCATGACGGTGGCAAGTCCATTGAGAGCAGATAAAGCACAAGGTGATTTAAAAGTCAAGGAAACGTGGTGAAGACAAACGGGCGACCACAAGGGATCGCCCGTCGTTCTGAAAGGGTTATCCTCTTATGCTCTATCGCTCAAAGAACGTTTCAGCCGAAAGACTATCGTCACCTTTGAAATGGGCGGGAGGAAAAGAGCAGGAGCTAAAATATATCTTACCGCTCCTGCCAACCTTTAACAATTACTACGAACCGTTTGTCGGAGGTGGTGCCGTTTTTTTCGCTATCACTGCCTCTGAAAAATTCCTCAATGACAAATCTTCCGATCTCTACAATTTCTATATAAAAATTGCTGAACAGGATAAAGAGTTTTTTTACGCGTTGGATATGCTGCTCTGTTCCTGGCAGCGTATCAGCGAAATACTAGATAATTATGCTCTTGAACTCGGCAAGGTCTATAAAAAGTATTCGATGAACGAAGCTTCACAAGAAGAAATGCAGACTGCGCTCTTCGCATTTCTTCTAGAGCAGCAAACTACCTTTCACGATATGATTGCTCCTATCTGTGCGAGAGATAGCGAAAATTTTATGCGTGAACTCGAAAGAAATCTTGTGAGCAAAACGCGCAGGATGCGCGAGCTAGAACGCAAAAAATGGCAATTGCCCACACAAGATGTCGGCATGAACCTGGAATGCGCCCTCAAAAGTGCATTTTATATGCATCTCAGGCACCTCTACAATAGCATTGACATGTATGATATCCCATCGAGTCTTGCCGCCGCCCTCTTCTTTTTTGTGCGTGAAAATGCTTACGCGTCTATGTTCCGTTATAATAGTCGTGGCGCGTTCAACGTTCCCTATGGCGGTATAGCCTACAATCGTAAGGATTTAGCACGCAAAATTGTGTATCTTCGTTCACTTGAATTGCAAATGCACCTCAACCATACAACTATCGAAAATATGGACTTTGCAGATTTTTTTCAGAAATATCAGCCACAGCCGGACGATTTTATTTTCCTTGATCCACCCTACGATAGTGAATTTAGCACCTACTCACAAAACGCTTTCGGCATGCAAGATCAGCAACGACTCGCGCACTATCTACTACACCAGTGCCGGGCGGCATTTATGCTTGTTATCAAAAACACTCCTGCTATCCTCTCGCTCTACAGCGATACGGGTTTAGCCATCAAAGCCTTCGACAAAAAATACCTTGTGAGTTTTCAGGCGCGTAACAATCGGAACGCGGAACATTTGATCATCACGAACTACTAACCCCTACCAACACCTTCCCACACCGAGTATAATAATGTGAAATAGAAAGAAGAGAGAACGATCCACTTTCTCAAAGAAGAGAGATATAAATCTATGGCACGCAAGCGCAGAAATTTTGATGCATTTCACAACACACAACACACACTCGGTGGACATATGGAACAAGAAACACTTTCAGACTCACAAGAGTTAGCCTTGCACGGAGTAGATGACGAGATCATTGGGACGCAGGACGCCGCAGATGGTTCACAATTACGCACAAGTTTCACACCTCTGTTTGAATATGGCGAGAGATACCATGCAGCAGGCAAACGCGATGTCGATCTGTACATCCGTACCTATAATACATTATTACGCAGTTCTGGTGATGTGAGCCTGAAAGCACTGGTGCAGGCACACTATAATATCGATTCCAGTTTACATCCCGATGCACGTTCGCCCTTTCCCGATATGTCGGCATTCATTTACAGCGTGCTGCGACTCCCCTCCTCGATTATTCACTGTAATCGGGTGTTGCTGGGGCAATCGGAAGAAGTTTTCTTACAGCAAGGCTATCATGTTGATATGTGGCATTCGGTAACGGCCTCGGCACGGCGCCGCAAGTGGTTTTTCGATGGCAAAGAGACGCTCGCAGTCTATGTTGCTAGCGTGAGCGATACCGACGATATCGTCCCTATCCTGGTGGCATTCCAGATCGAATGGGACAAAATGTACTACCTGCTCAGGGCAGACCCGACCACGATGCAGCTTTTAGAGACGCACATGGATCGTAGCTCGCCCGTCTTCGCGGAGATTAGCAAGGTGCTACGCGAACGTCTGCATATCGCGCCCGACGACTGGGAGCGGTTAGAGTTGATCTGGGGCGATCACCTGTGGGAAAACCTGCGTATCATCGGTAAACATCGCAAGAGCTTCAGCTTGCGTATGCTTGGTGGTTCGCATGTTGGCTATGTGCGTGCCACGCGGCAATGGTGGATGCCTGTGAAAAACCTGCTCGACACACTGAGTTTACAAGATCGTCCGCTATACTTTGTCTCAAGCAACACACACAGCCTTGTCAATCTTGTCTCTGGCTCTATTCTTAATCGTGAAGAGGAGTTGGTACGTTATGCTTTGAGCGGACAAGATTCATACCTGACTGACGAGTGCCGCAAGCTGCAAGAGGGACAGGTTCCAGGTAACTGGCAAAACTTCCTGTACTTTGTTGCCCGTGAATGGATACGTACACCTGCAGGCCAAAAAGCAATGGTCAAGCGGAGCGAGGAAGAGCAGGAGCGCGGCATCTGGAATGTAGGAGCGCGGCACGGCCTGGAGATCGACGCGCAGATTATCGACCTCGCAAAGCTGCGCCTCACCGAGATTGACCCGCGCTGCCGCATGTCGCATCTGGACTCGCTCGCGAAAAGCAAGGCTGTCATTCTCAATATCGACTATCCGCTCGGCATGGCTGCCTATCGCATGATGCGCGAGATTATGGAGAACACAACCCAAATTCGCGGCATTTATATCCTGGGCAAGGCCGCCACGCTCAATGGTAGTATTGGCGATGTGATGATCTCGAACGTCGTCATGGATGAACATAGTCAGAACACGTTCTGGCTCGACAACTGCTTCTTCGCGCAAGATGTACAACCCTACCTGATTTATGGCTCCGTTCTCGACAATCAAAAGGCCGTATCCGCGAAGGGTACGTACCTGCAAAACCGCCAATACCTCGATTTTTATTATCATGCCAACTATACTGTCGTCGAGATGGAGAGTGGCCCCTACCTCAACGCCGTGTACGAGGATCAATACCTGATGCGCTATCCCGTTGGGGAGAATATCAATTTTGCTCGCCTACCCTACGAACTGGGCATCCTGCACTATGCCTCGGACACGCCCTACACGCGCGGCAAAAACCTCGGCGCGGGCAGTCTTTCCTACTTTGGTATGGACTCGACCTATGCCAGCACGGTTGCCATTGTGCGTCGCATCTTCGAGAATGAAATCGAGGCCGTGCGAGAAGCAGGGGTAGAACAAGAGAAGCATGTACAGGAGACGCGACGTGAGGTGGAGGTGGTCGATCAGGTTTCGTAGCGGTTCCAACGAGGAAAAAGGAGAGATGCGATGAATCGCATCTCTCCTTTTTCCTCGTTGGAACCGCTATGGTGAACTAGGTCAACTGAGCATAACCGAGAACATCGGTGCCACCTGGGTCGCCGTGGAAATTGAAGTACATGGGGCGTTCCGCCACAATCTTCGCACCTGACCCTAGAGCCTGCACCGTCATCGAGACAGCGTAGGAATTGGGGCCAGCGTTATTGTACGTTTGCGCGATTGGCACAATGTACTTGTTGATACTGACCGTCTGGCGACTCTTGGCCTTGACGATCACCTGCTCCTGTAGCACATATGTATCTGCAAACATGGTGATTGCAACGGTTTCATCGTTCGTCGTGGGATTTTGTAGCGTAAGGTATTCCTGGAATGAACCAGCGGTAAAGCCCTCGGCAAAGGCGTAGACGCTGTGTGAGGCGGGTCCGGGTTCACCCACCGTCTCCGTTGCACCAGAAATTTTCGCGCTACTATAGTGGAAGTACATCAAACGATCAACAACAATGTTTGCCGTCGAGGTGACTTCCGCAGAGGAGGCTGGCGATGTCTGACACGGCGTGACATCACAGGTGCCAGTTGGGGTCGCGTTTGCTTGATTCACATCGAAGTAGACGTGATTGAGCGCGGGTACCGTGACCGTGACAGCCTGTCGGTGTCCGTTGTCGTATTCCAGTGTCACCACCGCACTCGTATCGGTTGTGCCGAAATTCGCCAGTGTGAGGTACTCCTGGAAGTTGCTCGCGGTATAGCCCTCGGCGAAGAGCCAGTCCCTGCCAGGATTTGTTGCGCCAACCTCGCTCATCGCGCCCGTAATCGCTCCCCCTGCCGTTGGAATGTTATCGCTGAGGTAGGTTGGGCGTTCGACAACGACGGGCAAATCGCTCTGCACCGTGACCGATGTCTGCTGAGTAAGAGCAGGCTGCAGAGTGAGCGGAGTTAATGTGCCACGATGTAAGGGTGCAAGTGCTATCGTTTGTGTTGGACAAAGTGCTTGATTCCCTTGTCCACAACTTCCGGTATAGTACGTCACCGTGACATTCGCGGTCTGTGAGGTACTCGGATTGAGCATGGTGAGGAAGGTCTGGTAGTTGCGCCCCACGTTGCGCGAGTCTACCGATGGGAAGTAGTAGGTACTCTGTGGATTTGTCGCACCCACGACATCCGTGCCACTCCGCACGCCATTATGCGAGAAGTACATCGGGCGTTCGGCAATGATAGCAGGGCCACCATTCGCAACCTGAACGATGGCTGCTACGGCCTGTAGTGGGTCCGTTGCCTGTATCTTGAGGTCTCCGTTGACACTGACAGTACCACGTGTACTTCTGGTAACAGGATGGCTGACAGTGATGGAAGCTTTGTTCTCGAAGAGGTAAGTGATGTTGACTGTCGCATCCTGGGTCACGCTCGGATTTTGTAGTGTGATAAATTCCTGGAAGCCGCCACCGACGCTACCTTCCGCAAAATACCATATGGTACTTGCAGGAGATATACGTGTCGGCGATGCACTCTGTGCCAGTGCTACGAGATTTGTTGCCAGCGCGAGAGCTTTGTAACTACCCAGACCTGTCGCCATGTCATAGTTAGCGGTTGCGGGATAGAGACCAGGGTTATCGTTGTTGTAGTCATCATCACCAGTAGTCACATCATGGAAACTGGCTGCGTACTTCGTGACATCGCTACCGACCTGATACAACAATGGATTGACGAAGCCGAGGTTAAAGCCACCCTGCTTTACCGACATCTCATTTGCCATTGCCAGTAGCGCGGCCCACATTGGCGCCGCGGCAGAGGTGCCGCCGATGGACCCCCAGGGTGCTGCGGGATCACAGCCAGCCTGTATTGATGTACAGTAGATGAGATAGCTGTTGCTCGTTGGATCGGCCTGGAGTGACACATCTGGCGTCTCACGACAGAAGCTGGGTGCCGTAGCACCGCATGGTGTTGCGGATGTGTAGGTGTTGTGAACACCAGGGGCAGATTGCCACGACGGAGCAGTCCAATATTTACTGATACCACCACCAGAGGCACCACCGCTATACGTGCCATTTACGGGATTGTTCCAGGTAGTTTCACTGGTATACGCCGACGTTGCATTATTGACTGTAAGGGATGTGCCGCCGACGCTGGTAACAAATGGTTGTGCGCCGGGGTCGCCCGCGCTAAGCCCTGTGTAAGGGCTTGTACCACCAGGAGCCGAATCAAAGGCACAACCCGCACTGCCACTATCGCCCGATGCCGAGACAACGGTCTGCCCTTGAGCAGCGGCAGCCGTAAACATCTCGTTTTCTAGTTGAGCATCGCTTAAAGCTATGTCGTTTTCACAGACACCCCAACTGGTGCTGACAACAGGAACGGCGTCCTGTACGATTTGTGCCCATTCTGCAAGATAATCAGCTTGATTATTACCTGCTTCGTAGACCACTAAACGACCCAGTTTCGGGGCGGTACTCAAAACAATCTGTGCATCGAGTTCGACTTCTAATATGCCACCATCCGAAGGCACAGCGGAAGAGCCTGTAACAACCGTCTGAACCGGGGTGATACTGTGCCCATAACAGGATGCATAGGCTGTGAGGTCGCTGGCGTTGAAGGTCGCCAACTCGAAGAGGGCGATACTTTGTCCTTCGCCTTGATAGCCCGCATTATACAGATCGCTCAAGTTGTACGCCGTTGCCATTTGATCAGGGGTAAGATAGGCACCCGTTGTATCGTGTGGTAGGCATGTCGGTTGGACACTGGCAGGTGTAAATTTTCCAGCGGCGTGAGTCCGCAATGGTGGATGCCGGAAACGGACAGCGTTATTCAACCCTGTAAAACTCTGCACTTGACCGACAAGCCACGCGGGAAGCTGTGGGTCTGTATCATTGCCATAGTAGGTCTGCCCGTTGTGTGCGGTATAACTTTTGAGCGTGACGCCAAAGGTGTGATTCACTTGAGCCACTGTCCCACTGAATGTAATCAGCAAGCGATGGCTATAGGTGTGCGTGACAGTGAAGCCCGCTGCTTGCAGATACTGCTGCAATGCGCTATAGGTTGCCTTGCTGGGACTGAATACCGCCTCGTACTGAGCGGCGGTGAGATAACGATGGTAGTTTACCGAGCCGGGATGAGAAATATCTTGCACGTATTTCGTGAGTGCATCCTGATTAGGGACACGTAGCCCGATGGAGAGTGTAAGATGTTGTTGTGCATTCGCCGGACCGTTGACGCGACTTTGCTTGAGTACGGCGGGATGTCCTGTGGGAAATGTAACCGCTACCTGTGAAGGCGCAGCGTGTGTGGGTGTGAGACGCACAAATTGGAACGCGCCCACACCTACGATGCAAAACACCGCCAAAAGCGATGCAACGAGAATAAGCACGCGAGCAGAGGGCATACGCCTGTGTTCACGCCTCATGCCTGATGGATTCCATAATGGCATGAAAGATTCCTCCCTTTCAACCTAACCTCAAAAAACAAAGAAATTTGTATGTAGGGACCGATGTATCGCGTCCTGGGGGTGGGGCGGTGGGGCATACGTCACCGCAAAAGAATCGTTGCCGACGTGTATCTCTCCCCAACCCCACCCAGGATGCGATACATCGGTCCCTACAATACCTGATAGATCAGCCGTGCCATTGTTTGGCGAATTGCTGCGTCAGGTTCAGGTATTGATTGTTGTAATGGATGCTTGGCTCGATCATCGCCCCCTCAAACCATTCGTTAAAGGTGGTGATGGTGATCCAATCCGGCGCACTGCTCATTGCTGCACGCCAACTTGTCTGGTACGTTGCGCCATTGTTACGTGGCACGATATACGTTCCCTGGCGCCCTGGTATGCGCGTATCATCGTAGCCGGGTAGGACGCCCGCCGCCCAGATTTTCTGCGCGTGGTTTGCCTGATTGTAGCTATTGATCTGGTTGCGGAAACCCTGATCGACCTGTGGCATATTGCCGTGCTGAATACCCCAGTAGCCCGCGCTAAAGAGGTGAATGCCATCGAAGACATTTAGCAGGTTCATATCGACGCCTTCCGCCGACCAGATCATCGTGTGATTGGGATCGACCTGGCTGCGAATATATGACCATTCTGCAAGGGTGCGCCCATTGCCAAGCGGATTCCAGAAGAACAATACAGATTTTCCATGCCAGCGGAAAAAGTGATTGTCTCCGCTATAATGTTGTTGCACAAAGCGTAGTCCGCTAATCATCTTGGTCTGCGTATTGAGCAGTGGTGCATCACTCTCCATGTAGAGCGAAGACGCGAAATGGAAGTTCGTGTTGTGTTCCAACGTGTTAGCGTGGACCAACAACTTCGCGAAGTTGTTGTCAGTGTTATCACCGGGTCCCCACCATGAACTGATGAAGCCAGTGATACCCGCGCTCGCCGCCTGATTGACTTGACGATCAATCGTTGTATCATCGCTAGAGTCATACTGCGGATTTGGCAGGTCCGACATATG
>JAABVA010004775.1_pt1 | contig 12456 bp, 13 predicted proteins | sample 5560331 | NCBI WGS metagenome assembly JAABVA01 (sample SAMN12812661, study PRJNA571458) | rock metagenome | isolation source: Antarctica rocks | place: Antarctica: Victoria Land, Mt New Zealand sud | collected 2016-01-07
CAGCCCAGCCCCGCCTGGAAAAAGCCACCGTGCGAGGAAAAAATCCACTGCAGATGAAGATTTCCAAGAAGTAACCATGACCCACCCACCCACCTAACCAATTTCCACTTCCATCTCCACTTCTCCTCTCATCTATTAACCAAAAACCCAAAGTATTTGAGATTTCGAGAATGTTGCTTGGGGGATGTGAGAATAGGGGAGGGAGGGATAGATTGTCTTCTTGGGGAGGATACATGAAAATCTTGGGCTGGATACGCGTGCTCGCCATTCCAGGCGTTCCGGTTTCGCTTTTTTTGGATTTGGAAGTTGGGGGTGGGGCGGGTTGGCGGTGTTAGTTAAGGGGGGGGTGGGGCTTTGCGATGGGAATTTGGATTCGGGGAGTTTTTGGGATGGGGGTTGTGTGGGTTTGGGTGAGGGGGGTATTGGGCGGGTTTTGGGGGGGGGGGAAGTTGGGTGTGGGTATGGGGGTGGAGGGAAGAGGAAATCTTCGAGGTTGATTGAGTGTGAGTTGGGTTCATGGAGTGGCGTTATGGGGCTCCTTCCTTCTCCGCTCCCTCCAGATCCTTCCCGCTCTTCTCTTGCTTTTCCTTCTCCCCCCTCCCCGGCGCCCTCAGCTCCCACACCCACAGCGTCCCCGCATGCCTCCTTCTCTTCCCCACAACCACCAACCCGCTCTCCCCCACCACCCTCTCCAGATCCCGATTCCACCAACATCCATGCCTCTCCGCATGCCGCCCCGCCGTCCGATCCAACACCCAATTCACCCACCTGTAGTAGCCTCGCCCATGCTCCAAGAGCAGAACCCTGCCCTCGTCTTTGTCCAGCAGGGTTCCTAAATGGCGCAGGAGAGCGGCGGGTTGCGGGGTCGAGCAGAGGCCAAAGGTCTGCAGGATCGTGGTATAGCCCTTCCCCGGCGGCGGGTGCGGGAGGGCGAGGAGCGCGGATTGCGTGTGGAAACTCACAGCCGCGTAGTCCGGATGCAGCAGTTTCCATTTCTGGCGACAGAACTCCATCATCTCCGGGCTCAGATCCACGAGCGTAACGCTCGCGCATTTCTTCAAGTCGTAAAACTTGCTGTTCCGCCCCGTCCCCGCGCTCACCTCCAGCACATGCCCTCTTGCCTTTTTCGTCATCTTGCCCCGCTCCCGCAGGATCCCCGTGCTGCTTTCGCTGAAGCCGACATCACAGTCGAAGCTCTGCGCGGTGGTGCTGTAGACGGGGGAGACGTCGGTGTCTTGAGGCAAGGGGGAGGGCTCGGCGGAAAGGGTTTGGTAGAGGTAGAAGGTGTAGGCTGAGAAGAGGTAGACGGCGCTGGCGCCGACAACGTAGGGGAGGGCGCGGCGGCGTCGTGTGGAAGGGAGGGTAGGTGGTGGTGGGAGCTTGGTGGGGTGGGGTCTGTGGGGTGTTAGGGGGTGGGTTGGGGGAGGGGAGGGGGTGATACTTGTATGGGAGAGCGCGTGTGGCAGCTGCTGCGGCGCGGGACTTGCTCATGTAGAGTTTACGTCTATTGTGGTGGTTATGACATTTTTGTATATCACAGTAGATTGGCGTGAAGACAGCATAAGGGTCTGACTCATTAGGATTGATTTAGCCGAGAGAAGATCATGATGCAGGCACCACCTTTCCAATCCATTCGGACCATTCTCACAAGCCAAAGAGCCCCTTCAGATCTTCTTCGCTGAATCTATCGTACTTCTGAAGCACAAGTATGAGACTAGCCCAGGTATCGTATCTAGAACTAAAATACATGAACAGGATAACCAGGCATCCGCTAAAAGCATCGTTCCATGAGATCGTAAAGTTCAGTCAGATCATTCATCCTTGAATGAAATAATTTTGAAAACCCTCCAGAAGGGCGAATGCTGTGCAAAGCAGATGCCCACCGGCTAATGTAGTACAAACAGACACCCCATATCAACGCATTGGTCATGTTGTATTTCAGCTGGCTCATCCGTTAAGAAGCGAAGTTATCTGCATTGAGTTTTGTTTCTCTTGTCCCGGAAACTCCGCTGGTTTATCCTGCGGTGGACGCTCTTCGTACAACTTCTGCCATTCGTCCATGAAATCCTGAGCAAGCCCTGGATCTAGGTTCGGGAGCAGTTGATTTATCGGCTGTTGATATGTAGGTCTCGTGCATGCGTTCAGCAGCTCGTCAGGCCCATACTTTGAAGAAGGCCTACACAGCCGTTCAAGTTCGTCGGGTATTGATACGTTGTAGTTATCAAGGGCTACACGGAACATCCTCTGAAGAGGTCCTGCAAGTGGGTAGCCGACCTTGGCCACTTCAAGACTCTCTAAACAGAAGCGCACAATTTCGATGTTGGATGGACCTTGACTGTCGGATCCGTTGTCGTATCCCACCAATGCGTCACAAACATGAACAATGCAGAAGAGCAGTATTGGGGATTGGTAACGGAAGGTGTATGCGTTTCGATATTGTGTCAATAGAGCTAGGCTAACCCTTGCATGCTTGACGACGAGTCCTTGCAAATAGTCATGGGATGCTTTGTAGTATTGGTCAAGATGTAGAAGAGGTTGGAAAAGCTGGAGGAGTGCCAAATGATATTGAATGCTTGATTGGTCAGCTCGGACGTTGAGTATCAACTCTTTGAAACCTACTGTAAGAATAGTGCATGAGGCAGTGCTTCACCGTCTTCGTCTACACCTGCTAAGGGGGCCGGTAGACGCTCTTTCCACTCCAAGAATCGCTCGTATATCAGCAGCATATGATGAGCCGAGACTCTACCTTGACTGCCACAGAACACAAGGATAGTCTCATGAATGATTCGGTATAATCTTGCATGTTCGTTTGCTGTAGATATCAAATAGCTCGGGCGCCGCGATTCCGAAGTATCGCCTGGCTCTTTGTAGAAACGCCAAGGACCGTCGTCCTTTTCGGTATCGATGTCTTTAAAAACAGTTGCGTGCGTCGAGATGGGCGCAGTCGGTTTTTGGAAAATCAGCCCGGACCATGCACTACCAACTGTCAGCTTAGACATTGACATCGAAGGACATCTGCAGCATACGTGTGGAGAGTCAAAAGACCCCACGTCGCAACCTCGGATGACTCTGAAGATTGCTCGGGTTTGTTCTTGGCCACCGCTGACTCGGTCGCTAGTCGGAGGTATGAGGATGCCACTAGACCATGCCCGGAGCCTAGCTCAACAAGGAACATTATAGCATAGGTCTGTATCACTGTCATCTTGGTGTATTCCGGTACAACCAGCAGCGCCTTGGCTTCGTCCAGAAATTGTCTGCCAAGAGACTCCATGCCTATCTGTGAGTCGGGCTCGTTCTCCCAAATGCCATGAAGTAGATGACAAGACATGGCACATATAGCATTGACCAGCGTCGACGAACAATATGTGTCCGAACATTCTTGGAAGCTCTCCATGAAATGAGTCTCGTCAAAAAGCATGTGGGCGGGGTGAATCCAAGTGAGGTATAACGCCACCAAATGTTCGATCAATGATGCGTCGTTGGTCACATTGGTCCAGTAGCGAGGATCTTGGTTATCGACCAAGTCTCTGTGATATCGTTCGATAGCTCTGCTCAGTTTCAACTCTGATCCTGACGACAACGCCTGAGTGTTTGGTGTCAATGGCCGGCCAAGCCATTCTGCGATGGCTTGATGGGTCTCGCCACGTTTCAATCGACGAATTATCTCGGGGCCCTGCGAGTCGCGTTTGAGGCTCGTTATGATCGCCTCGATCCATTCGTTCTTTACTCCAAGTGTGTCATTTTCCTCCTCCAAGTATTCGTTCTTTCTCTGAAGGCGTTGGATTTCGCGGATCATCTGCTCCTTGGCTGTTTTGGCGTGCACGTCGTAATGGCATTCATCTTGGACATGCCGTTGGGTACATCGCTTACAGGCAGGCTTGAACCCATCGCACTACCAGCAATACAGTTAAGCATCCCTGACGTATGGAAGTATGGATGGAGACCATGTACCTTCGCCCTCGCCCTTTTGCAGTTTGTGCAAGCATTCGGCGTTACTGAATCAGGGACCTTGCGCTTCCTGCCGGTAATGCTGCCTCCACTGCCCGACAGCCCTGTATGCTGCTTGGAAGCGGATGATGTTGCGGATTCGGAGCCAGTGTTTCCTGTAGACGTATTGCCGGTGGATGAGTCGGGCTGATCAACATCCATGGTTCAATTCTGGAGCGATAGCGGTGAGGTTTGACCGCTGCTCGATGATGTCAGCGAGGTGCAAGCCTTCCAAGTCGGAGCCTCTGTACGGCCGCAGAGTGAAGCATAGAAGGATGGATTCGTGATAGTGCAACGGGGGTCTTGAGGTTTGGTTTCTTTGGCAAAAAGTTTGGAAAACGCGGTTGCGACAGTTTGCTAGCTAGTTTACTTGGAGGGGAAGTCATCCGCTTGAAGTTGTGTGGACTGTAAGATAATTATTATTGTTGCAAGTGTCTTTGATTCGTTTGGCCACCACCCACCCAATTGGCGAAGTGTAGGGCTAACGGTGCCCAGTCCGAAGCCACGGAGCCAAATTGATTGGTCGTCTTAGGGAACTCTACCACTCACGCCAGTCTACTTACCTCACCGTCGTAGCATGCCCTGAGTACCATAGTGTACGGAGACACGACAGAGCTGAGGTAGTATCTAAGCTCTGTCGGTTTCCACTCCTCCGAGTGGGTCACGAATGAGAATAGAGAAAGGGAAGAGCAATTCGTATTGCGTCACAATGGCATTCTACAAAATCCCATGTTGGTCCTGCGAATCGGCACTTCGGCTCCGGAAGCTGACAACGTCAGAAACAAGGATCTAATATGTTTTACAAAGCACTACGTATGTACTGCCCTGACTGACTAAGCTATCATCTTTCGACAAGCCGGGCTTCTTTCAACCAAGTACTATAAAACAAACAAGCTGAAAAGTCTTAACAGTTAATTGGAACAATTCTCAAATATTTTGGAATTGGATTTTGGATTTTGGATTTTGGGAATTTGGAATTTGTTAAACGTATGAATGCTTAGTAAGTAAATTCCGACGACAAACACCGTATGCGTGCGTAGTAAGCATCGGCTAACCCCGCTAGGGGTTAGTGACACGTCTGAACATGGTTGTTGTTTTTTCCTTTTATGATAAAGCTATTAATATACTTTACATTGAAGAACGTTTTACAAAACATCTTGAATTAAAAAAAACATATGTATACAAGACACGTTACTCTCTACTTGATAAAGGTTTAAAATCAAACAACAAACAGAGGGTGTAGTTGCGTTGCTGTTGACACATGCTGATCTTTGGACTTAGACCCTTGTATACGGCCAAATGTTAATCCGAAACTGCGAAGCTCCTTTCAACTACGTCAGTAGACGCCTCTTTTAAGATACTCTACGAGTACAGATCGAAAAGACCAAAGAGAAAACGTCGTATAGCAAGCTAATAACACTATTGTTGTTGTGTGTTAATGGATAAGTAAAAACAAGGGCAAGGAAATACCGGCCAAGACATTAGTGTTATTTGCTCATTCACTTGGATTGAATGAATGCTTCCAAGGGTACAAAGTACCTCCTCTTGGTAGTTCTATCCTTCCTTGCATTTCTAACTTGCTCAATCCGTCTTGCGTCATCTATCCCAGACCCTGTGCCTTGTCGTGCCTGTCTCATGTGTGGTTGTTTATGCGAGTGGGAGGGATACTCTGTGCTTTAGCAGAGCCTAAAGATGCGAGCCATGATTTCGAGCCACACCAGCTGAGGTAACGTAACCAAAGAAACGATGGAAAGCGTATATAGCATATCGCAAAGGACTTGCGCCGACTGTTGTTTCTTTCCTTTCTGTTGCTGTCGGTGCTCTTACATCAAGGTTTCCTACCACAACAAAGCGCATGACTATTACTGAATACTAGGATAAGCTGCCTTTGGAATCATGACACCCAAACGTACTGTTAGAGCCCCGCACAATTACCGTTCAATGTTGGCTTAAACGATATCTAGATATGCCAGAGGCACCCCGATCCAAGGCCAAGCAGCCACCAGACGAACTTTCTCCCCAATATTCTCCCAGTCTTGGCGATATTCGAAGGAGAGTAGTAAAAGCTTGCCAGAGGTGCAGGCTGAAAAAGTGCAAAGTGAGTCGGCCACTGAATGGCTCTAGCCGACGTGGGCTGAAAGTCTCAGTGCGACGGTCTGAGTCCCTGCACACGATGTAAAGCAGATGACGAAATCTGCTACTACGGGAAACAGAGGCAATCGGATAAGAGAACCTTCGAGACGGGGTAAGAATACTGCCGGATAGCACCGTCTGATCAATAATAACGTCAGTACCTAGCTTTGTTCAAGGCTTAGAGCAACAAAACTCGCAACTCAGACTGGGCATTACAGAAATGTATAGAATTATGCAAAGGGGCCACTGTATGGAGCCTCCGGTGGAAACCAATGACGCCGGTCAGCCTCTCATACACAAACTTCTCGAGAGACTCGGAGTGCTGGATCCAGAGGATACTTCCAGTGGCATGGTTTTCGAAACACCTTGGCGTAACCCCTATCAATCAGCTGTCAATTCCGCATTCAGATCATTGCCAGAGTCGCCCCCAATCACCCCATCAATTCAGGGCACCTCATTTACTGGCTTTGGCCAGTTTCCAGATGTCAGATTCAAATCCGAACAACATCTTCAGATTACGCACGTTCCAGCAGAACCGCCAATAATGAGCGACGTGGTTCAATTCGGTCAGACAGGTCAAACGTCCTCGGGATTGATGCTATCTATGCCATCACCATCCTCCTCGCGTAGTGCTCTGTGTGGAGGGGATAGTACACACTTTAACCTTCCATTCAATCCTATGCAATGGCCGGTTCATATTCCGCAAGAGGAATTCTACGACTTTCCTGGAGGATCGGAACTTTCTTGACCGCGGACATACAAGACGAAAGAGACGGCGTTTAGGAAAGGCGATCTCAGGTGTGCACGTGGATAACGATAGTAAGACGTCCATTTTGGGCCAACCATTTATGCCATCGTTCCACCGAGTCATCAGTTGCCGACTCATTGACAATCCGGTTTTTCCATTTGATCTACTCGACGGCTTCGTCATTTTGAGATGCCGCAGATCGAAAATATGCTGGGGAGACTTGCGAAGCAGGTGCGCGCAGCAACTAAACAGATTTGCGGAGCTGCCAAGGAGAACCGTCAGGCCATCTCGAAGCTCAACCAGAGATTAAAGTCATATAGGCCAGTGGTATCATTGTGGTGTGAAATAGCCTAGCGTGAAGATTGGTGTACAGACGGGGGAGGAAACACTGCATACCGATATTCATCAATGAGAAACGGGCCAGACATGAGCTAGGATTAGACAAGGCGTACTTCCAACCATGGGCAAATGCGTCGCATGTGACTGGTCTCTAATGGCCCACAGAGAGTGATTTAGAGTTATTTCTGTTCGCCATTCCTGGAACGCTTGATTACAGAAGAGGCTCAATCTATACATTGGAAATTAATTTGATCCTACCCCATAGTATGACCAACCTTCATGCTCGCACAAGGAATTCATGTGTATGCAGACTGAACACCATGCAGCGATGCTTGGGGAGAATGCCAGCTATCGGGTAAACGGACGGTGAGTGGTAGCTATGCTGAGCACCAGGAGACCTCAGCACGCTTACTTAGGTAGGCTTAGTGAAACTACTGAGCACGTGCCGAGATAAATTGGCCATAGCAACATCGAACAATCTCAGTAACGATCCTCAACTCTCCCGAGTACTCTGAACGAGCGACTTTGATCGTACGAAATAGCGGACCTTTTTGTCGTCTGGCACCACGATAGAGCATCACCGCCTAGAAGCTATTGTCCAATCCGCCTAAGAGTGTCGCTGCGATGATATGATATGGCTCACAAAAGCGACATTCAATCCCAAACCACCTGCAACCTTCACAGGGGTGCTAGTGCATCTTCCTGCCCGAGCTGCTTGAGCCCTACAATCAGTCCAGAAGTAGCTGGCATAGGTACAGCGTTTTTGTCCAACATTGCCACTAATGAAACTTCAGTCTGTTGGGACGTCGTCAAAAGATCTGGCTCAGATTCGACCAACTGCATTGTGCATCGTGCAGATCCCGCCTTTCACCAGTCGCAAACTTTCTATCCCAACGGTTGATGCCGGTATACAAATAAGAGTCTCCATATGACCTTTAATGATAAATACGAAACGAAAACAAAGAGTTGTGATCTCTGTGCGCTTTTATTGTTATATGTTGCCTAGCGAATCGAGACAACCATAGAATGATTTCCAAGTGATGGGAAAAAGAAACAGCCATATCGCAACGACCACCTTTTTCCTAGGGGCAAGCTGAGAAGCCCGTTCTGCAAAGGACCATCGTCCAACATCGCACATCCCACAGCGCCGCTTCAATCATGGCCGACCTAGATCTTACTCTGTCTTGGTTGGATATGTCCCAATACTTTGAGCGTTTTGTCCGAGCTGGCTTCGATTCATGGGTAACTATAATGGACATTACCGAGCAAGATTTGGAAAGTCTCAACGTAGAATTGGGCCATCGAAGAAAGTTACAAAGGGAAATAGCTAATTCGCGGCGACTGTCTCGAGACCCTGCATTCGTAACGCCACTGTATGACGTTCCATCTGATGAGAAGAAGTCAGAGTCTTTGAGCGGATCAGTGTCCATCGACGATGATACTCCTGGTGCAGTATCTACGAAACGGAGGTACAGGCATCATCCAAAGTCAGACAAGAATGTACCGGAGCGCCCATACTCCGCATACGTCCTATTCTCTAACAAGATGCGTGAAGAGCTCAAAGACCAATTGTTATCATTCACCGAAATCTCGCGAAGAGTAGGAGAGAGGTGGCAGCTAATGCCGCCTGAGGAAAAGGAACTCTGGAAACAGCGAGCTGCAGTGCCCTGGGAGAAGTATAAATCAGACCTAGCCGAATACCAGAGAACGGACTCTTATAAGGAATATAATGAGTATCTTACCGAGTTCAAAGCCTCTCAAACACCAAAGAAAAAGACTGATGCACAACGGCAGCTTTCGTCAAGCCAACCCTCCGGTGTCTTCCAGGGCTTTTCGCATAAGAAATCAGGCTCTTCGTCTAGGCAATCATCCATACATAAACCGATGCAGGCTCTCTCTACGGTCAGTTCAATGGCCCCTCCTTCGTCTCCACTTAAAGACCGCAAAAGAGAAGAATCAACGTTGCAGATCGACCGGGTGAGAAAGGAGATTGATCCTAACAGCTCCGGCCCAGACCATCTGCGCGTTGCTCAAGCCTGTGAGCCCTGTAGGCAAAGAAAGACGAAATGTTATGGAGAAAAACCGGCTTGTAGGCACTGCCAGGAACTGAGAGTGGAATGTTATTATGGGGAAGTGAAGAGAGATAAAGACCGAAAGTAGGATCATCTTAGTCAAGTCTTACCGAACGAAGTGCTGACGAGTTTCCAGGCTGTTGCTGGATCTTTGGAGGAAAGCGAACGCGTACGAAGAGTTGCTTCTTCGGCTTGTGCATCAAGTTGATAGCGTCGATCAGTTGACAATTCAACAGTGCCTGCTTATGGTATACTTCTTGGGTGTGCTTAAGATTCCGAAGCTTATCGGTGCAGACGCCGCGGCTGGACGACTTTAAGAGCTCAGTGCTAGCCACTCCTCGAAGCGCTAGCGTTAGCAACCGCAGTAGTGAGTTCGGTGGTGCCAAATCGAGAGCATCGGGTGTCGGATCCATGGGATCTACAGACCACGCGAATGAAGAGGACTTCACCCAGGCGGAGAGCGAGAGAAAATCGAAGGCTTTTGTAGGCCAGGCTTCAGAGATTAGATGGATGCAACGATTAGAAAGAGAACTAGCCAAAGAGCCTGCTCGAGACTGTAATCGAGAGGATCCGCCACATCCCGGTGTGTCTGCTTCGTCAAAAGGTAAAGAACGACTCAGCAGAAGCACTGATAACCAAAACCCAAACCCATATCCTGATGATATGGATACTTCAATCATCGGTGACCAGATAGATCCGTTCGAAATGCCTATAAGGTCTACCGCGGATCGTCTGGTTGATTCATATTTCAAGACAGTCCATCCGTCGTTCCCTGTCGTTGACAAGGCATCTTTCATAGAACAATATGGGCAATACTTCGCCGTTCGAGACTCGGAAAATTTCCGAGACAAAAACTTCATTGCGACTCTGCAACTTGTGCTTGCCATCGGAGCCGTTCACGCCCACCTAGTTGGAGCAGAATGGGCTGGAGACGAAAGAGATCATCTGCTGTATTTTGCAAAAGCACGGATGCTGGGCATTGACACGGGCATCTTGAATGACATGGCATACCTAGGTCAGGTGCAATTATTCGGTTTAGCCGGCATGTACCTGATAGTCACTGATCAAATTAATCGGTGGGTTTGTTCTCAGGCTTGTCTATCCCAGCTAATTAATTGGGTAGAGCCTGGAACACCATGGGTGTCGCGATACGATGCGCGCAGTCTTTAGGAATGCACCTCATTAATACTACGCCTACCTTGACACAACACCAAAAGGACCACCGTGCAATGGTTTGGTTCTCTGTACTGGCACTGGAACGGAACATTACAGTCATAACAGGTCGTCCGTCCATGATTCGCGATCGAGATTGTAGCATAACTATGCCGCAGCTAGTAGCAGGGGAGGATTCTTCGCAGAAGGCTGTTTATCCTCCCTCAGCGACATCGGTGTCTTCTTTTGATTTCGGAATTCGAGCATCTGCGTCTCTCTCATCCCCACCTTTACAAGGAGCGTTCGGCACCGGACAATCTCAATTACCACAAGCCAACAACACGGGCGCTTACTTCTTCCACTATGTCCAGCTAACGGCTTTAGCCCAAGATGCCGTAGCTCAAATCTACTGCCCGGACATTCGCCATGTCAAATGGTCCGAAATCCAACGCCGAATCGACGAGCTCGATGGTAAACTCGTTCAATGGAACGCCGCCCTGCCCAAACCATTCAACATCGAATACCCTTACACGAACCCTGAATCAGAATCTTACCGCATCGCCCTGGCAATCATCTCGCATAGCACCCGTACCATCATCAACCGTCCCTGCCTTTGCCGCCTCGACCGCCGTATCCCAGACCAATCCCTCCACTCCAACCACCTTAATCACGTTGCTGCAAACAAATGCGTCTCCTCCGCCCGCGCCGTCCTCCAACTCATATCGGACAAACCCCACAACGCAGTTCTCTACCAAGGTACGCTATGGTGGATGATCGTCCACCATCTCAAACGCGCCGCCACCGTCGTACTTCTCGAACTCGCCCTTAGGGCGGAACACATGCCAGCCGAGGCCGAGAATATCCTGGCGGACGCAAAGAAAGCAGTCAATTGGCTCCGTGGCGTGGCTGTCTCCGACACTGCCGCCCGCCGTTCCTGGGCAACGCTTAGTCGCCTGCTCCACCTTGCTGCACAAAGAGTCGGTGGCGACGCATCCGAGGTTGTCGCGGCGCCCTTTTCTCAGCTCGGCGAAACTCAACCCATTGGTATGACGGTGCAACAGCAGCCTTCCGCGACATCCGATCAATTCGATCCAAACGTTTGGCAGCCAATGGATAACTATTACGCCAGCCACTTTCCCGGAGAACAAGGATCGTCGGAATACGACCAGTATGGGTTTCACCCACCCCGCGGCGACGCGCACAGCTTGTTTCCGCCTTCGGGCGAGCAAGGGCACGAAGACGAAGATCAGAATATGTGGTTTGGTAGGCCCGATCCATCGCTGGGGGATTGGTATGGTCAGTTTGGGGGATCTTGAGGCAGGAATTCTTAATAAGAGAATCTTTCTGTTCCTTTTTCATTTCCTCCTTTTTTTCCCTTCCCTTGTTCATATTGGTACTTTCGGTGACGCGCGAAGCGCCTGCTCTTCTTCCCTTCTACCAACATACAATCATGTGGCTTCGTGGCTTTGGTGTTGCTTGAATGGTTGAGCGCGCAGTTAAGGTAGTACACGTATACCCCACGGTGAATGTCCGTACAGCTTGAAGGACTCGAAGAGACTGAAGGCCTCAGAGGGCTTAGAGAGGTTAAGGTTGCCTAAAATGCTCAGAATGCCTTCAAATAGCTGTTTTCTTTCTTTCGCTGTATTAACCGCGGCAATCAGCCAAACCTGACCAGTCAACTCAACCCAAAGCACCAAATACACCAGCTGTTTCCCGCGCTGATGCGGCATATGAATTGATGATCTTTTTTGACCTTCCGACTCTGCAGTGCTTTCACATCAAGCGCCAAGTCGAGATGGAAGATTTATCTTCAACATGGTGAGTGTGTGTTTAGCTTTTCATTGCTTTTGGCCTTTTCTGTATTAGATTACAGAAGCGGTTGTTCAAAATCGGATGCTATAGTTATTTGTTTATTTCGGGGTTAGAGACATTCACTGATAACAATAACAGTCAAAAGAGTTGTTTTTTTTCTTCTTCTCAACATTCGCATTACGAAGACTCTCAACCCCCCTTTTTCCTCTTTCC
>JAABVA010004776.1_pt1 | contig 12455 bp, 11 predicted proteins | sample 5560331 | NCBI WGS metagenome assembly JAABVA01 (sample SAMN12812661, study PRJNA571458) | rock metagenome | isolation source: Antarctica rocks | place: Antarctica: Victoria Land, Mt New Zealand sud | collected 2016-01-07
ACAGTGACACGTTCGCCGGCCGGTCACTGTTCTCCCCCATCGACCGGCACGGCCGGCTGACCCCCCGGCGCCTGTCGGACAAGGCGGTTGCCCTCGCGGTGCAGAAATACGCCGCTCGCGCCGGGCTTGACCCGTCCCGCTACGCCGGGCACAGCCTGCGCGCCGGCTTCGCCACAGCGGCGGCCGCTGCTGGCGCGTCCGAGCGCTCCATCATGGCCCAGACCGGCCACAAGAGCCTGCCGATGCTTCGCCGCTACATCCGAGAGGGCAGCCTGTTCCGCGAGAACGCCGCCGCCCAACTCGGCCTCTGAGGCAAGTCTCGCTTACTGGTTCAAGACCGGGTCTCGGGCCCTGATGGGGCTACGAGAACTCTGCCCGGACCAGACGCGGGGTGCACCGCTCGGGGAGAGTCCATCACGAGCGAGCTGCACATGATGTGTCGGCCCGGTCCTGTGTAAACAAACCCATCTTCAAAATATTCTGTAGGAGTAACTGATCCAAAACCTCGCCGGTGTCGAACCCGGCTCGTCAAGTGGCGCGTAATCGCACTCTAGAACTCTGAGCACGAGTACGCGTCGTGACCGGATGATGCTGCATGCCTAAGCGGGCAATGAACGTGTACCGGTCTCCTCGGTACCAGCTATGCACCCATTCGATGGGGTTGCCCTGGGCGTCGAAACTGTGGCGGGTGAGAATCAACATGGGCACACCGGTATCAGTAGCCAATAATTCAGCCTCGCGGGGCGGCGCCGGTCCTGTCTCGATGGTCTCGATTGCCTCAACGACAGAAACGTCCCAACACCGCTGGAGAACCTGGTAGAGCGATGCTTCCTTGCGCATGGTCTCTGCGAGGCCGGGGAACTTCGCGGCTGCCAAATGTGACCGCTCAAGCGCCATGGGTGAGCCACCCACAATGCGCAACCGCTCGATCCGGTGGACGAGTGCACCTTCCTCGACTGCCAGGGCTTCGGCGATCTGTGCGGATGCGGGGATGCCCTCCGCCCCGATCAACGACGTCTCCACAATTAGCCCCGAAGCCGCCGCCTGCTCGGTGAAGCTGGACATCTGCAGTGGCCATGCCAACTTCGGCTCGGTTACATAGGTGCCGGAGCCCTGTCGTCGTTCCAGTCGCCCTTCGCTGACCAACTCTGTCAAAGCCTGGCGGACAGTGGTCCTGGAGGTCTTGAGAAGCTTCGCCAGGTCACGTTCCGTTGGCAGGGCCGTGCCGGCCTCGAGGGTCTCGATGAGACCGAGCAGGTGCCGCTTGACGACGTAGTACTTTGGTTCTCGCACGCACCCACCCCCCTCTCCGCCCAGTTCTTAAGGTTGGCGCTGCCTGCGGCCTTTCGACCTGCTCTTGTCCTTCTTACCCCCCTGGTGAAGGCGTGTGAGGGTTCTGCGCTGCGTGTCGGCCCCGGCCCTCGGGTCGGCACGGTACGGGCTGGTCCCAGTGGGTAGGGCAGAGTCGTTTTGGTTCGCGTCGCGGTGCTGCTCCAGGGTGAGTGGGGTTGGTCAGGCGGGGAGATCGGCTGCGAGCAGACGGTCTCGAGTCAGACCTGGTTCTGCAGGAACGCGTAGAGACAGGCAGCCAGCCGCGCACCTGCCCCGTGGCAAGATCGCCGAGTATCTGGCCAGCCTGAGCGTCCTGGCAGCTGGCCGGTCATTCATCCGATATTCACGGAAGCGCTTACCTGCTACCGGCGCATGAACGTCGTGCGCTCGTACCTGCGAGATCACCTCGGCCTGACCACGCCGACGGCCTGACCAGCGGGCAACTCAGGTTGTCTAGTCCAATCGGATTAGCTTGGCTACTTTGCGAGCAGACCGCCGCGAGGGGCCCACCCGTGCCTCGCGCCGTGCCACCCATCGCGCTTCCCGGTCGAAAGAGCAGCCATGGACTTCATCCCGGGGCAGCTGATGGCTGCCGAGATCGCAGAGCAACCGCGGGTCCTGCATCGACTGCTTACCGACGGCGCCGAGTCAATCCTCGAGGTCGGACGTCAGCTAGCGCTCCGGAAGCCGCGGTTCGTGCTCTTCGCCGCCCGAGGAACGTCTGACCACGCGGCGCTGTTCGGCAAGTACCTCACCGAGATCGAGGTAGGCCTGCCGGCGGGGCTGATCTCGCCGTCGTCCAGCACCGTCTACGGCGCCCGAGCCGATCTCCGCGAGTGTCTATTTGTAGCCGTCAGCCAATCTGGTGGTTCCCCGGACCTGGTGGACTCGCTGTCGGTCGCGCGTCGCTGCGGGGCGACGACCGTGGCGGTGACCAACAACGTTGCCTCCGACCTGGCGGACGCCGCCGCGTTCACTGTCGACGTTTGTGCGGGCGTCGAACGCGCTGTCGCGGCGACCAAGAGTTACACTGCCCAGTTGCTTGCCTTGTTCCTCCTGCTCTCGTCCTTGCGCGTCTCCGGGATTAACGCACTGGAGCGGGCGGCCCCATTAGCAGAGGCGGCCCAAGAGACGCTCGACAGCGGCGCTGACATCGCGGCGGTCGCTGCTCGTCTGCGCTTTGCCACCCGGCTGATCACGACGGCGCGAGGGTACTCTTATCCAAGCGCTCGGGAGGGTGCACTCAAGCTGATGGAGACGTCCTATCTGAGCGCGCTGGCGTTCTCCGGCGCGGACCTGCTCCATGGTCCGCTGGCCATGATTGACGCTGATCAACCGGTCATTGCGATAGTCAGCCCCGGTCGCGGTGGAGACGCGATGCTGCCGGTGCTGCGAGCCCTGCAGGAGCGAAAGGCGGATCTCACGGTAGTGGGAGCAGCCCCTGCGAGGGTCCACGACGGCGAGGGGCAGCTCCAGGTGGCGACGACCGGCGTCGCCGAGGAGCTGCTTCCGATCCTGGAGATCCTTCCGCTGCAACAGCTCGCGCTACGTCTCGCCCTTGACCGCGGAGGGGATCCGGATTCCCCCCGCGGCCTGAGTAAGGTCACCGAAACCTGGTGATGCGGGAGACGTTGCCCGGGGCTCACACGGGCGTTGACACATCGCTGCGACGGGAGGCAATGGGTGACCGGCGAGACAGCGCTCGACGAGCTGACTGACGCTGACGCCGTGCGCGAGATTCTCAGCGGACAAAGCGCTGCCTGGGCTGCTGTTGAGTCCGTGTCCGACTCGATCATCGCGGCGCTAGACGTCTTGGTCGACAGTTTCGCCAAGGGCGGCCGCCTTCTCCTCATCGGGGCCGGCACCTCGGGGCGACTTGCCGCGATGGAAGCAAGCGAAGTCCCCGGCACCTTCGGGGTTGCCGCCGACCGCATCCAGGCCCGCTGTGCCGGTCACCTTTCGTTCGGTGGCAGTGCCAACGATGCCTCAGAAGACGATGTCGGACTCGCGCGACTCGACATGCGGGAACTCGATGTGTCCCACCGCGACGCCGTCATCGCGGTGGCGGCTAGCGGCACCACGCCCTACACAGTGGAGGCGGCGCGGTGCGGGCTCGCTGCGTCCGCCCGCGTCATCTCGGTAACTACTGCTCTTGGGTCTCCATTGGCCGCTCTGGCTACGGTAGCCATCGAGGTTCCGGTAGGTGAAGAGATCATTCAGGGGGCCACGCGGCTGGCGGCAGGGACGGCCCAAAAGCTGGTGCTCAACACGCTCACGACGGCCATGATGGTGCGGCTGGGCCGTGTCCACGGACAGATCATGATCGACGCCGTCCCAGCCAACGAGAAGTTGATCCGCCGCGCCAGCCTGGGCGTCGCGTCGGCAGCGAACGTCTCTCTCGAGCAGGGCGCCAATGCCCTGCACTCGTGTGGAATGGACGCCCGGGCGGCGGTGGTTTTGCTGTGCACGGGGCTGGACAGCGACGCCGCAGCGGAGCTGGCACATCGGCATCGGACGGTGCGAGAAGCGCTTGCCTCGCTGCGGGACGGCTGAGCGGGCGGCTCTTAGTCTGTCCAAGCGCCGCCGATCATCATGCGGCGAATCTGTAAGTCGGCGTCGAGGTGGAGGAGATCGGCACGGCGCCCCACCTGCAAGCTTCCGGTGCGGTCGGCGATGCCGAGCAGCCGGGCGGGGTTGGTGCTCGCTGCCGCGCTGGCGTGCATGATGCTCAGGCCGCAGGTCACGACGGTGTGACGGACTGCGGCATCCATCGTCAACGTGCTGCCCGCAAGCGACCCACCCGACGTGAGCCGGGCCTGGCCGTCGACCACTGTGATCGGCTGTCCGCCAAGGGTGAAGAGGCCGTCACCAACCCCCGTTGGGGAGACCGCATCGGTGACGAGGATCAGCTGCTCGGGACTGTTGCGGGCGACGAGGCGTGTGAGCGAAGGGTGGACATGTACGCCGTCCTCGATCAGCTCACAGGCGACACCAAAATCCAGCGCGGCCAGCGCCGGCCCGGGTTCCCTCTGGTGGACTGGGCGCATTCCGTTGAATAGATGGGTGGCCACTTGAGCCCCGCGTGAGAAGGCATGGGTCGCTTGGGCGAATGTCGCGTCGGAGTGGCCGACCGCCACCAGGATTCCTCGCCGCACGGCCGCGTCGATAACCTCGTCCGCCCCGGAGAGTTCAGGGGCGATCGTGATCATCCGCAAGGTTCCGCGCGCGGCGTCAGCTAGCTCGGCGAACAGCTCAGCATCGGGTTCCAAGAGAAATGCCGGGTTCTGCGCACCGCAGCGGATGTTGGAAAGGAAAGGTCCCTCCAGATGCGCGCCGAGGAGCGGGCTGTCGCCACGTTCGACAATGTCTGCGATGCCGACCAACTGCCGACAAAGGTCGTCGATCGGCGCGGTGACAAGCGAAGCCAACATTCCCGCACTGCCGTGCTGGCGGTGCAGGAGGGCCGCGTTGCGAATCCGTTCCGGATCGGGCGAGCTGAAGTCGGATCCCCCTCCGCCGTGGCAGTGCAAGTCGATGTACGCCGGAAGCAGCCACCCCCCGTCGAGTTCGACCCAGTCCTCGTCTGGCGGGGTGCCGCGCCCGATCTCGGCTATAGATTTTCCGTCAATCCGCAGCCAGGACTTGTGCAGAACACCGCTAGGTGTGACGAGCGCCGCACCGCTGACCACGGTCACGCGTCCCTCCCCCCTCGAGTTGACGCCGGGATTGCACCCCACGCGATCAATGCCGCCCCGCAGCATCCGGCGTCCGGGCCGAAATGGGCCGGGACGATATCCGGCGCGCCCCGCCAAGCCAGACCACTTGCGACCTCGCGCCGCAGCGGGTCCAGCAAGACGTCACCGGCGGCGGACATGCCACCGCCGATCACAATCCGCGCCGGATCCATGACCACCGTGTAGCTCACCAGCGCTCGGCCCAGTGCGGTGATCGCCTCCTGAATCACCACGCCCGCCAGGGCGTCCCCCTGCTGCCACAGTCCGAACAGTTCGGTCGCGGACGTGCCCGCTGCCCCGCCCTGGGCGGCGTATCGGCGGGTGAGTGAGGAGGCGCTGGCGTAGGCCTCGGCGCACCCGTGTTGCCCGCATGCGCACTGGTCACCGTCCGGCATGACCGGCATGTGGCCGATCTCGCCCGCCATGCCTAGGGAGCCGATGACGATCTGGCCGGCGGTAATGACAGCTCCGGCGATGCCGGTGCCGAGCGTCAGCACAAGTGCCTCGCCTACGGAACTGGCGGCGCCGGAGGTGGCCTCCGCGAGGGCGGCGGCTCGCCCGTCGTGGTCCACCGCGACGGGAATACCGGTGCGTGCGGTCAGCAGGGAACGGATCGGAGTTTCGTCTAACCCGATGTTGGCCGAGAAGCGGACCGTGCCGGTGGTCGTGTCGATGAGACCCGCCAGGACCAGGCCGATTGCCTGCGGCGGGCACGACGCCGCCTCGGACAGAGCCGCCACCGCCGCGGCAACCGTTTCGACCAGTGCTTCATCCCCCTCGCCTACCGGGGTCGGGGTTACGTGGCGCGCGAGTTCGCGGCCGTCGCGCCTCATCAGGACGCCCTTAATGCTCGTACCGCCGACGTCGATGGCCGCTACCGCCGCTCCCGCGCCCGTCGCGGTCCTCATGGGGAATCACCGCAGTCCCTCACAGGTCCCATGACGTGCACCTATCTCCTCTCAGGCGGTCTAGACCACCCTGACAGGCCCTGTTCCCTACCGCAAGCCGCTCGCCCGCCAGAGCCGGCCGGGGTTCCTTGACTTCCCCACCGCACCGTGAGAGCGTTTCGCCACTGGTCTAGACCAACGCAGGTTCTTGTGCCGGAAGGGTCGAGTATGAAGACGAAGGCTCCAGTCGTTGGTGCGCTGGTCGCGGCATCGCTTCTCGCCGCGTGTAGCTCGTCCTCGAGCGCGAATAAGCCGGGAGGGTCCGCAAGTTCAGGAGGTTCGGGAGGGTCTGGATCGGCCTACCCCGGCGATCTCACCCAGGGCAAGCACCTGACGCTGTACGTCGAGGGCCTGGCGGACCCGAGTTCCGGGTTCTTTCGCGTCCTTAACAATGGGGCGCAGCAGGCAGGCAAAGACCTCGGTGTCACGATTAAGTACGTTTATCCTGCCAGCGTCGACCTTGCCTCGTACACGCAAAAGATCCAGGAGAGCATTGCCACCAAGCCTGATGGTCTCCTTGTCCTGGGCATTGGCAACCTCGACGCCGTCGCGAAGGACGCGCAGTCCAAGGGCATAGCTGTCGCGTTTAACCCTGCGCCGTCGGTGAAGGACCAGCCCCTTCGTGACCCTAACGACGTGTATGTCTCCCGGGTCGGGGCCGACGAGTACGCCGCGGGTGCCATGGCCGCCCAGCGGTTCGTGAGCAAAGGCGCCAGATCGATCATCTGTGTGCAAGAGGAGGTCGGCGACGGTACGCAGACCGCCCGCTGCGAGGGGGCGTCCGCTACGGCGAAGTCGTCCAACGCCCAGTACGACCACGTGGCCGGAGACCCGGACCCAGGCAAGACGGCGAGCATCGTCGAGGCGTATCTGCGCGCTCACCCCACCGTCGACGCGGTCCTCGCCACCGGGCAGCCTGCTACGGCCGGCATCGTGGCAGCCAAGCAGGCCGTCGGCAAGCCTATCCAGACGGCCGGGTTCGATGTCAGCCCCGACATTGTTTCCATGATTCAGAAGGGTGGGCTCGACTTCACCATGGACCAGCAGGGCTGGTGGCGTGGCTATATCTCGGTCCTCGAGCTGGTGCACTACATCCGGTACCACCTGGTACAGGCGAACTATTTCCTCACCGGACCGACAATTGTAGACAAGGCCAACGCCGATTCCATTGCAGGTCTGGTGGCAGCGGGAGTCCGCTGAGATTGACCTCCAAGGAGCCTCGCATCGCAGGAAGGCAGATCGGATGAGCACGGGCCAGACGAATGCCGTCGCCGAGAACGCCGCGCGTCCGACTGGCGGCAGCGAACGCGCTGGGGCTTCCAGCCGGGTGGCTGGAGTGCTGCGGCGACCGCTGCATCGCCCCGAGCTCGCCTCGCTCGGAGGACTGATCGTCGCGTTCGCCGTCTTCACGATCATGCGGCCGGACTTGTTCGCCACCACCGAGAACGGTGTAAACGTCACCAGCCTCGCCGCGCAGTACGGGATCGTGGCGGTCGGGGTGACCGTATTGATGATTGCGGGTCACTTCGACCTGTCGGTAGGCACGATCGTCGGGCTCGCCGGTTGGGCCACCTACTACTTCGGCAACGTGTTGAACTTGCCGCCGATTCTAACGATTATCGCTACCCTGCTCTTCGGGTCGATGCTCGGGGCAATCAACGGCATCATCCAGGTCCGGACTGGCCTCCCGTCGTTCATCATCACCCTCGCCACCTCGTTGGTGTACCGAGGCATCCTTACGATGAAGACGAGCGGTTTTCCAGTTGTGGTGCACTTCCCGACCTCGTATGCGAACTTCCTAGCAGGTCCTCAGCTCTTCGGGTACCGCATGTCGCTGCTCTGGTTCTTCGTCGTGGCGCTGCTGGCCACGTTCTTCCTGTTGCGCACCAGGATGGGCAACTGGGCCTTTGCTATTGGACAGAGCGTGACGGCGGCACGCAACCTCGGTGTCCCAGTCGCTCGCACAACCATCACGTTGTTCGCGTTGTCCGGGTTCACCTCGGCCGTAGCCGGCGTCATCGTCGCAGTCCAGTACTTCTCCATTGACGCCAACCGTGGTGTCGGGTGGGAGCTCATCGCTATTGCGATGGCGGTGATCGGGGGAACCCTTCTGACCGGAGGCTACGGGAGTGTGCTGGGGACTGTCTTAGGTGCATTCATGTACGCCATGGTCAGCGCTGGCCTGCTGCTTGTTGGCCTGCAGGGCTACTGGGTCAACATCTTCCTCGGCATCGTCGTTCTGCTGGCCGTACTGATCAATCGGGTGGTGGTCACACGATTCGTCATGAGCCCCGATCGTCCAGCACTCGATCAGCCGATTGTCGTGACGCCCACCGGGGCAGCGGGTGCAGCGTGACCACTCCAGTCGGGCGCGGCCATTCTCAGACTCCGGCGCAACCTGTGTCGGAACCGGCCGTGGTCGCGCTACGGGATGTCTCGATGACCTTTCAGTCAGTCACCGCGTTGCGCCAGGTCAATATGGCCGCCCACGCGGGACAGGTGCTGGCGCTGCTTGGTGACAACGGCGCGGGAAAGAGCACCCTGATCAAAGTGCTCTCGGGGGTGCATCGCCCCACCTCCGGCACCGTGGAGGTAGATGGGGTGCCCCAGGTCCTCCATAGTGCGCACGATGCTCGTGCCGTGGGCATCTCGACGGTCTTCCAGGACCTGGCCGTGTGCGACCTCATGTCAATCTCGCGCAACATGGTGCTGGGCAATGAACCGCGCCGGCGATTCGGGCTCTTTCGGGTGTATGACGCGGCGTCCGCCGAGACCATTGCCCGCGACGCCTTGGCTACGCTGGGTGTCGATCTCCGGCGGAAACTAAGTGACCCGGCCGCCACGCTGTCGGGCGGTCAGAAGCAGGCCGTCGCCATCGCCCGGGCCGTCGCCTACGGCTCCCGCTGCCTCATCCTCGATGAGCCCACGGCGGCATTGGCGGTTCGGCAGACCGAACAGGTGCTCGATCAGGTTCGTAGGGCGCGAGATGCGGGTCAAGCCGTCATCCTGATCATGCACAACCTGCAGCAGGCAATGTCAGTCGCCGACACCGTGGTCGTGCTCGCCCGCGGACGCGTCACGGGACAGTTCGACAGCTCTACGGCCAATCTCGACGAGATCACCGAACTCGTCGCACGCGGCTAGCGCGCCGCTGGCCGCGGCTCCGAAGTCTTGTTAACCGTGATAGAGGAGGTACCTTATGTCCACGTCACCCGTCGTCCTCATCACCGGCGCGAGTTCAGGTTTCGGGCGCCTAATCGCGCTGGCGCTCGCCCAGGACGGTTACGTCGTGTTCGGCGCCTTTCGGGGCAGCCGCGGCGGATTCGACACGCAGGCGGAGGCTTTGATCGGCGAGCCGGGCGGCTCCGATGGTCGGATCAACGCGGTTCGCATGGATGTGACCGACGACGACTCGGTCACTTCGGCCGTGGCCGAGGTCATAAATCGGGCTGGCCGTGTCGACGTGCTCATCAACTCAGCCGGTTATGGGCTGCTCGGTCCTATGGAATGCACCGAGATAGCGCAGACGCAACGACTGTACGACACCAATGTCTTCGGCACGATGCGGGTGTGCCGTGCGGTAGTTCCTCATATGCGTTCCCAGGGGTCCGGGCGAATCCTCAACTTCGGATCGGACGTCGGTCTCCGCGCCAACTTCTTCCAAGCAAGTTACGCGGGCTCGAAGTCCGCAGTGGATAGCCTCTCCCAGGTCATGCGGCTCGAGCTCGCGCCCTTCGGCGTCGATGTGTCCCTGATTAGCCCAGGGTGGTACGACACCGAGTTCGGCGACTCGGTCGTCACGACCTTCGAGTCGACCGCCGCGGCGCCGGACTACGCCGACCTAATTGCCGCCTGGAATCGTGGCGTTGAGAACGTCGAGGGCGCCAACGACCACCCGGACGAGGTGGCACAGTTGGTCCGACAAGTTCTTAATGAGCCGCAACCGCGATTTAGAAACGCAGTCGGCTGGAACCTAGACAGGATGGGCGCCGTAGTCGAAGACGAGATCGATCGCTACCAGGCGGCGCTTGTCCGGTACTACGCCCTGGAACGTCGGTGAGCGTCTCGCCCTTCGATTTGTCGGGGAAGGTCGTCGTCGTTACTGGAGCTTCGAAGGGAATCGGCCGTGAGCTTGCGCTCCTGCTTGCGGAGGCGGGCGGAATAATCGTCCCGACAGTGCGGACCAAAGCGGACGCCGATCAGGTCGCCAAGGACGCAAGCAGTCACGGATGTTCCCTCCACCCTCTACTACTGGACGTGACCAACGTTGCCGCGATCGAACGGATGGTGGCGCAGGTTGTGGAGCGGCACGGACGCATCGACGTGCTGGTGAACAACGCCGGACTGGGCACTGGCCACAACGCGCTCAAGGTGACCGAATCCGATTGGGACAACATGATGGCCGTGAACCTTCGTGGGCTCTTCTTCGCCAGTCAGGCTGCGGCGCGGGTGATGGCGGACCGAGGTGGTGGCAGGATAATCAACATCAGTTCGCAGGGAGGACTTGTGGGCCTTCCCAATGCCGCCGTCTACTGCACGAGCAAGGGTGGGGTCAACATGCTCACGAAGGTGCTGGCACTCGAGTGGGCACCCCTCGGCATCAACGTCAACGCGATTGCACCCACGTTTATCCGCACACCTGGCACCGCACCAATCCTCGAAGACCCGAAGCAGCGGGAGTGGGTCATGAGCAAGATTCCTTTAGGAAAGATTGGCACCACCAGCGACGTGGCCGCGGCAACGGTGTACCTGTCGACCGAGGCTTCCAGGCTCGTCACCGGGACGGTCCTTGTCGTCGATGGTGGGTGGACGGCCCAGTGACGACATCGACAGGCGGCGTGAACCAATGACCGAGCTGATGCGGCTGGAGACCGACAGGTGCAGCGCGACTTTCGACCCATCCGACGGGGGCCGGCTGACGTCGTTCACCGTGGCGGGTCGGGAACTGCTCGTCCAGCACGGTGTGGACATGTTCCACTGGGGGAGCTTTGTAATCGCTCCGTGGGTGGGGCGTCTGCGCGACGGAGTTCTCCACTTCCAGGGGAAGGACTATCAGTTCCCGTTGAACAGCCCACCCCACGCCTTGCATGGCTTTGCCACGGAGCGCGCGTGGCAGGTGGTGGGGGACGGTGTGATGGCAGTGGAGCTAACTGACCCTTGGCCCTGGCCGTGCCGGGTGACGCAGAGCACAGTGCTGACTGACAACTACTGTTCCTTTGAGATCCGCTTGGAGTCAGAAGCACCCATGCCCGCCGCCATGGGGTGGCATCCTTGGTTTGTTCGGCGCTTGCGGGCGTCGGACGGACGCGACGTCGAGATCGAGCTGAATGTCGAACCCGGACTTATGTGGGCTAACGACTCGGTGGGGCTTCCCAGCGGCGAACTCGTCAGGCCAGTGGAGCGCCCGTGGGACTACTGCTTCCGCGCGCTGACTGCACCACCGAGCGTTAGGTGGCCGGGTGTCCTGGAACTGACGCTGGAGTCCTCGTGTGAGGACTGGGTGTTCTTCGACAGAGATGAACCTGGCATCTGTGTCGAGCCGTGGACCGGACCCCCGAACTCGGTCAACATGGCGCAGCCGACTTTGGTAGGGCCGGAGCAACCGATGAGCGCTGGAATGACTTGGCGCTGGCGCGAACTCTGACCACTGTGGCGTAATCACGTGACTCACGTGGCGCCTGTCTGTGAACGACCACTTCCTGCACCTCTTCAAGTGAACTGCTCTGGCTTTCGTAGGACTCCGTCCGGAGGCGATCGGGCGACCTGATCGGCGGCCACCCTGCAGACCGCATCTGAAAAGATCGGCGTGACGGCGGAGACGCTGCCAAAGCTGACACTGCCGATGGCTTTCTTTGGAGCCGGACGACACAGAGGCGACCGACGCGCCTACGAACAGTGCAAGAGCGGCCGGGAGCCCCGCCGGGCATCGTCAGGTCCCGACCATCCGCCAGGCTGCCTTCCGACGCCGTCCATGGGTGACGGGGGGTCGGAGGAACGGGGTCAGGCGTGCGATCGCGCCGGGTGTTCCAGCACGGGGGCTTTGCCGGACCGGGGGCCGGGCACCCGCTCGAGCAGCGGCAGGTCGATGGGGCCGGTTCCGGTGGCGGCCGCCACGATCTGCTCGGGCTCGGCGCCTGCGGCGAGGTAGCTGGCGACCCGGGCGGGGCTCATGCCCGAGCGGCGTGCGACGTCCACCACGAGCTTGCCGCGGCCGCGCCGCCAGGTCGGGCAGCCGGCGTCGGTCTCGTGCAGCCCGAGCGCCAGGCACGCCAGCACGTCCTGCGGGGACAGCCGCAACCGCGCAGTCTCGGCCAGTACGTCCTCCAGGGTGGAGGGCCAGCCGGCCCAGTCCGAGTGGGCGAGGTAGCTCAGCACTTGTTCGGGAGCGAACCCGGCGAGCATCGCGGTCAGCGCCAGCCCGAGCGGCATCGGCCGGCCGAGC